>ERZ779737.854-NODE-854-length-26085-cov-4.571955_pt1 | contig 26085 bp, 20 predicted proteins | sample MGYA00511889_ERZ779737 | MGnify/ENA primary metagenome ERZ779737 (study PRJEB29588, sample SAMEA2163575) | human gut metagenome | biome: human gut; feature: human-associated habitat; material: faeces | place: Denmark | collected 2008/2010 ... | reverse complement strand
TACGGCAATATAAATATGCAAAAACAAAATCCCGAAAGGGATTTTTTTTTGCATTATGCGCCGAACGGAGTTACGGCAATATAAATATGCAAAAACAAAATCCCGAAAGGGATTTTTTTTTGCATTATGCGCCGAACGGAGTTACGGCAATATAAATATGCAAAAACAAAATCCCGAAAGGGATTTTTTTTTGCATTATGCGCCGAACGGAGTTACGGCAATATAAATATGCAAAAACAAAATCCCGAAAGGGATTTTTTTTTGCATTTGTGCGCCAACGGAGTGAGCGAAGCGAACGAAGTTACGGCGCACCATATCGGCAAAACACGACTTTTGCATTTGGCGGCTTTTAGCCGTCTTTTACTTTTAGTCGGTTTTGCCTCTTTCCGAAAAAGCAGGCTTTTTCGGAGTTTAAAGATATAAGGGCAGGAGCTGGAAAACATGATTGAAAGAATTTTAGCGGATGTAAAATGCTACGGTATATATTTAAATAAAATCTGAAAGGGATTTATTTAATCAGAAATTTTTTTAGCAGTGAACGTAAGATGCGTTATAAATGTTCAAGAAAAGTTTTATTTGTTTTTCATTTAATGATATGTATGTTTTTTAACGATAAGATAATTTTTGTTTCCTTTGGCTAATTTTTAAAAATTTATATTTAATTGTTGACAATTTCCTTTTAGAGGTATATATTTATTTTAAGCTATCCCACCCCCACGGGGGTAGGGGTATAAAAATATACGCTAAGCGAAAAAAGTTTGTTTCTATCGGCGTAGCAACGTCGGGGAGGGCGAACATTTAAATTGTCGAAAGAAGATTCGTTTGGTTAAGACTTATCTTTTTCTGCGAAGCAAATAATAATTTTAAAGGAGAAAGTTATGATAGTTCAGGTAAGAAAAGAGGCGGATAACCGCTTGGCAACGATAGAGGGGCATATAAAGGGTGTAAGGCAGATGATTGCCGACGGAAAGGACTGCCCCGATATTTTAGTTCAGCTTTCGGCGATAGAGGCGTCGATAAAGAGCCTCAGCAAAACGATACTAAAAAATCATATTGAAAACTGTGTGAAGGACAGCGTGGCAAAAGGAGACCTTTCCGCACTGGATAAGTTAAATGCGGCGCTGGATAAATATAAGCTATAAATATGTGAAAAAATTAAATGATATAGTCAAGGAAAATTTGCAAAAAAAAAACAAAATGGCGAAAAGCGAAAAGGAGGCTGTGTTTATGGAAGAAAAAGAGCACACGATAAATGATAAAATAAAAAACGAATGTCCCCATTGTTTATCGGCTAAAAAGGAGACAAAAGAAAAACAAACGGTTTTTAGGGGTGAACCCGAGAATAAAACCGCTCAAGTTGAAACTGCCGAGTGTCCTCATTGCACCGCAAAAAAGGAGGATAATCAAGCTTGCGGCTGCGAAGAAAGACAGTCGGGCAAATCCGATATGGATTTCAACCAAACCGCCGAAAAGAAATGCTGCTGCTCGCAAGAGAAACTGAAAAGCGAAACATGCTGTCACGGTAAAGATGGGGACGGTTTAGGAATAAAAAACGAGAAAAAAGAGAGCTGTCCGCACTGCGCGGCAAAGAACGTGAAGGAAAATAATACATTCCAAAAGAGTGCGCCGTCATACGGTTGCTGTTCCGTGCCGCCGACCGAAACGGGCTGTGGCTGCGGAGCGGCAAAAAAATCAAATAGCGCAAAAAAAGAGATAATCACTCAGTGCGTATTGCTTTCCGTGTCGCTTGTGTTTTTAATTGCGGGATTTTTTGAGTGGAAGAATATCTGGATAGGCTTTTATTACTTCAATCCTGCTTGGATAGCTTTGCTAATTTGCGGAGTGCCTATATTTGTGTCCGCAATAAAACTTTTGTCAAAGGGCAAGGTTAAGGCAAATACGCTCATATCGATAGCGATGCTTGCATGCGTTGCTCTTGAGATAGCCGGATTTTTTGTCGATACCGAAAGCGGACTCAGTCACAATCACAGCTATGTTTTTGCCGCGGCAGAGATTGCGTTTTTGATGTCGCTGGGCAGTTTTATCGAAGACTTGACCGTCAAAAAGTGCAGGTCTGGCATCGAGAAGGTGGTAAATCTTCTGCCCAAAGACGCTTTTGTTTTAACGGACGGAGAATGGGTAAATACGCCGACGGACGAAATCAAAGCGGGGGATATGATACTTGTAAAATCCGGCGAGGTCATAGCGGTAGACGGAATTGTCAAAAAGGGAAACGCGTCTATCGACCAATCTTCGGTTACGGGCGAATATCTGCCTTTTGATGCAAGTGAAAACTCGCCCGTTTACGGTGGAACGATAAATTTGAGCGGCGTTATAGAGATTGAGGCGACAAAGGCTGCGGAAGATACGGTTGTGGCAAAAATGGCGAAACTGACGCTCGAAGCCGAGGGCAAAAAAGCGCCTATATCGCGTCTTGCGGATAGGTGGGTCACCGTTATTATTCCCGTAGTTATCGTTACTTCGATACTTGTAGGTATAATTTCCTCTTTCGGGTTTAAACTTTCGCCCGTCGAAAGCTTAATAAGAGCAATAACTATTTTGGTGGTGTTCTGTCCTTGTGCGTTTGCGCTTGCCACGCCTACAGCCATTGCCGCGGGACTCGGCAACAGCGCTATGGGCGGCGTATTGATAAAGAGCGGAGAGAGTCTTGAAGAACTTTCAAAAATAAAAATTGTATGCTTTGACAAAACGGGCACGCTCACCGAGGGCAAGATAAAGCTTGACAGAATTTTATCTCTTGCCGAAAAAGAAGATGAGCTTTTAAAACTCGTGGCTAGTCTCGAGAGATATTCCGAGCATCCGCTCTCGCTTGCGGTGCTTGAATACTACAATAAAAAGGACTATTTTTCGGCGAAAGATATTCAGACTGCCGCAGGCGAAGGCATAAAGGGAAAAGTGGACGGAAAATTCGTCGAGGTCATTTCCTACGGTGCTGCGATAAAGCGTGATGTCAACGCCGAAAAGGCTGCCGAAGAATTTTTGGAACAGGGCAAGACGTTATCCTTTGTTTTTATCGACGGAAAACTCGGAGGAGTGCTCGCTTTTTCCGATACGATAAGAGCGGACGCAAAAGAGCTTATAGCCTCGCTCAAGGAAAAGGGATATATTCCGTATATGCTGACGGGGGACAACGAAAAGAGCGCAAGATTTATCGCCGATAAGTGCGGAATCGAAAACGTATACTCCTCGCTTATGCCGAGCGACAAACTCGATATAATAGAAAAGCTTCAAAGTGAGGGCAAAAAGGTATGCATGCTCGGCGACGGAATCAACGACGCGCCTGCGCTCAAACTCGCAAACGTCAGTTTTGCCATGGGCGCAATGGGCAGCGATATCGCGATAGATTCCGCAGACGTCGCCATAATGGATAACAACGTGGCAAAACTTGCCGACACTTTAAAACTTTCCAAAAGGGTTGTCGGCACGATAAAGCGTAATATCGTTATCGCTCTTGCAATCAATATAACGGCTGTGCTTTTATCCTTGTTTGGATATTTAACTCCCGTTACGGGCGCCCTCGTTCACAACGGAACTTCCATTTTGGTAGTCGCTTCTTCGGCACTTTTGTTATATCGCAAAAAGAAGGAAATGAATTCAAAAAAAGAATAAAGTCGTTTCCATTGCCGACATGTAGAGGGTATATAAAAGTGACGATGTAAAATAGTTTTAATATTCATATTTTGGCTCTGCAAGTTCTCTTTTTAAGCTTGCAGAGCTTTTTTGTGTCGAAAAACAAGAAATTAAAATTGGGTATTGAAAAAATTGGTTCAATTTGTTATAATTTTTTCGGAGGGGATTATGGATAACGTTACCAAAAGATATTCAAAGTTCAGATTTTCAAACGGTTTTACCGAAATCAGAAATTTTTCAAGACGAGTTTTTAAAACTTACAAAAAACCCATTTCCGTAGCGGATAAAAAAAATACAAAACTTATCGCGCATAGGGGGCTCAGTTCAATATGGAGAGAAAATTCTCTCTCGGCATTTAAAGCCGCCGGCAAAGAAGCTTATTGGGGAATTGAAACGGACGTGCATCCTACGTCGGACGGCAAATACGTCATCATTCACGACGATTCCACGGGCAGGGTAGGCAGCCCCAAACTTCCCGTTGACGAAAGCACCTTAGAGCAACTTCAGCAGGTAAAGCTCAGAGTTAAAAATAAAGATACTTCCGAAGACGGAACAAGAATTCCACTTTTGGAGGAATATATACAAGTTTGCAAGGACGCCTCAAAAATTTCCGTGCTCGAGCTTAAAAATTATTTTGACAAGAAATATATCGAGGAAATCGTTGAAATAATAAAAGGTATGGGGCGTCTTGACGAAACCGTGTTTATCTCTTTTAATTATGAAAATTTAAAATCGCTTAGAGAAATAAGCCCCGATATAAAAATGCAGTTTTTGGCGTCACGCTACGATAAAGAACTTATCGGACACCTCAAAGCTATAAACTGCGATATCGATATATATTATGCAGAGCTGTCGAGGGCAAGAGTAAAAGCTTTCCACGACGCCGGCATTAAAGTTAATTGCTGGACGGTCGACACAAAACCCCGTGCCCGTCTGCTCATAGAGTGGGGCGTTGACTATATCACCACCAACTGTCTTGTGTAATTGATTTTTGACAGGACGATTCAGGAAATATTTTTCAGCGAACGCTTTTGCCGTTTCGGAAAAACCTTTCGGATAAAATTTATATCAAACAAATTACGTTTTAAAATCAAAATGCCGACTTAGCAGTCGGCATTTTTTATTTCAGTTTTTACAGCTTTATTGCCGTCGTCACTATCGCGAAGATAACTATTCCACATATTATTATCTTTGAGAGAATGTCGAGAGCGAGGCTGTTTTTCGATTGAAATCTTTTATACCTCGGCTTGGATAAAAAAGCGGCTATAACGTAGCCGACAGCGCCGACAAACGAGCCTATGCAAAGCAGGGTATATCCCGAAAAATAGGCGGCAAAAGCAAAAGCGACTGTTGCGATCAAAAACGCCACGGCAAAGACGTAAGCGATTTTTGCCCTTTTGTCGTCAATCATTTTTTTGCTTTCCACGTCGTCGTCGGATATAAGCTCGTCAAGAGTAACGCCAAACAAATCGGCGATAAGTTTCAGACTGTCTATAGAAGGATAGCCTTTTTTTGTTTCCCACTTTGAAACCGCCGTCCTTGTGACGAAGATTTTTTCGGCAAGCTCCTCTTGACTGAGACCGCTGTCCGACCTCAGTTTTTTAAGTTTATCTCCGAATTCCATTTTCGCTCCTTTGTGTGCACCGTTTGCGGCTTAATCGCACGTCATAAGCACGGTGTATTTATATTTATTTTGTCATTGAGGCGTGCTTGGATTTTTTCTGCCATATCTTTTATTGCTTATTCTGGTTTGCATTTTATCTGTTTTTTATTGCTTCAATTTTGCTCCGTTTTCATTTCTTCAAATTTCAATTTTATCTTACCACTAAATCCAAATAAAATCACGACACTATTCGTCACATTTTTTTCTATTATAAAAAAAAAATGTGCAATTTACAAATTGCCCAAACAGCTGTCACAAATAACAAAAATAACTTTACAATTTTTGATAATTTTTTCTAAAAGCTATTGAATTGCCGATTCTAATATGATATAATGCGTTTTGTTGAATGGAAATTTTTGGTAAATAATAAGTCGTTTAACATGATTAAAGAATAAAAAGTTATTTATCTGAAGTTTCGTTCGGGGAAAATTGTCAGCGGATTTGTTCATTTATTTTATTAAATTTTAACTTGTTCCCCAAAATACAAAAGATAAAAAAGCAAAAAAAAAGCTACCTTACGGTAGCACCTTACTTAAAAGGCTTGTAGTGTAACATTTATTTTAACTCACGGTGTAATCCCATATGGTTACTTAAATGGTTACGCTTTAAGTATAAACATACAAAGGGGGAATGTCAATACCTTATGTCAAAAAAAATTGAAAATTATTCCATAGGACTTGATTTAGGAACAAATTCTGTCGGCTGGGCAGTAATCGATGAAAACTATAATCTTGCCAAACTTAAAGGCAAGGACGCCTGGGGCGCTTTTTTGTTTGAAAAAGCGGGTACGGCAAAAGACTGGCGTTTAAAGAGTGGACAGCGCCGTCGCTATGAAAGAAGAAGGGAAAGGATTTCGCTTTTGCAGGAACTTTTGAGTAGTGCTGTATATAAAGCCGACCCTAACTTTTACATTAAACTTAGCGAAAGCAGTTATCGAATGGGCGAAGGTTGTTATTTCAGGGATAACCGCTACAATCTTTTTGACGGCGACTATACCGACCGTGATTTTTATAACGATAAAAATTCTTTGACAATCTATCACCTCAGAAATCACCTTATGACCTGCGATACAAAAGAGGACATAAGAAAGATATATCTTGCCATTCATCACATTATAAAATACAGAGGAAACTTTTTATACCAAGACAAAAAAATCGAAGTGGGAGCGGTTTTAGACGAACAGTTAAAAGCGCTTTTTGAGTTGCTGCTCAACGACTATGAAATTGACTTAAGGTATACCGATAAACTTTACAAGTTAAAAAGCATATTGAAAGATAAAAAAATATTTAAATCGGATAAAAAGAAACAAATTTTAGCTTTGTTTGCCGACTCGTATGAAAAGGACGAGGAAATCAAAAAAGATTTTGTAGAAGCCTTTACGAATGCCATTTTGGGATATAAGACAAATTTGACATCGCTTGTGCTGTCCGAAGAAAAGATAACCGAAGAGGGAAGCGATAAAGAAATATCGTTCAATTTTTCCGATCCCAAATACGACGAATCGGAGGATATGTATCTTCAGCTTGCCGCCGATAAAGAGCCTTTGTTTACCGCTGTTAAAGCTGTTTACACCGCCATACTTTTCGACGACGTTATGCAGGGAGAGGAATACATAAGCCGTGCAATGATTGCAAAGTATGAAAAGCATAAAGAAGATTTAAGAATATTAAAAGAATTATTAAGGAAAAATAATTTTTCAATCGAAGTGGCGGAGAATAAAAAATCAAAATCTGCCGATAATGAGCCGGACGGCGAAAAAAAATCGAATAAGGACAAAAAGATTCTGCCTGTTTATACTTGGTTTTTCAGAACAAACAAAGGGGCGACGTATGTAAACTATGTCGGTACGGTCAATACCGAAGTCAGGTATTCGAGCAAGATAAAACGTGACGAGTTATATACTTCCATAAAATCCGTACTTGAAAAAATACCCGATTGCGAAGCCAAAGCATATTGCATAAAGGAAATCGATTTGGGTAATTTTCTGCCAAAGCTCAATGACGTAGCAAACGGGGCCATACCTTATCAGATGAATTTAGCAGAGCTTGAAAAAATTATCGACAATCAAGGCAGATTTTACCCCGAACTTAAAGACAATAAAGAAAAGATAATCTCGCTTTTGACTTTTAAACGTCCTTACTATATAGGAACTTTTAAAGGAAAACATTCCTGGATAGACCAAACGATAACCGAGCGCATTACTCCGTGGAATTATAAAGAACTTGTCGAGGACAGCGGCATTGCAGATGCGGCTGCGGAAAACTTCATTTTGAAAATGACAAACGACTGTCAATATTTGCCCGATGAGAAATCGCTTCCCAAAAATTCGATTTTGTATCAGGCTTATTCAGTCTTGAATGAGCTGAATAAAATCAGGTATAAAGACAAAATCATTTGCGACGAATGGAAAAAGGATTTGTTTTTAAATCTTTGCTGCGTCAAAAGAAACGTAAAAGTCAAAGATATAGCTCAAAGACTTAAAATGCAGTTTAACGTTTCCGTTTGCGACGGTGACCTCACAGGTTTTTCAAAGGATGCATTAACGTCGGGAATGACGACTTTAATTGATTTTAAAATGAGATTGAACGACTCTTTCGATAAAAACAAGATAGACGCTTATGAAGAGGCAATCAAAATAATCACCATATTCGACGACGAAAAAATAAAACAGAATAGACTTAAAGAATTAAACGTTTTTAACGAAAATCAAATTAAATCGCTTGCAAAATTAAAATATGCAAAGTGGGGAAGATTTTCAAGAAAACTTTTGCACGGAATTTTGGGCAAGAACAAAATGACTGTTTTGCAAACTATGTTTGAAACAAATAAAAACTTTAACGAGATTATTTTTGACGAGGAATTGGGTTTCAAAGAAATCGTTATGCCTAAAAAAGAAAACGAAAACGCAGGCAAAAAATTCAGTCACGAGCAGGTGGAAAAACTTTACTGTTCGCCGTCTGTTAAAAAGAGTATATGGAATGCGCTTAAAATAGTCGAAGAAATCGAAAAAGTCGCTAAACGTCCGCCCAAGAGAATTTTTATCGAAAGCACTTTAGAAGATCGTGATAAAAAGCAGACGGATTCGAGAATTAAAAAACTTACCGAATATTATAAAGAAATCGAAAAAAGCGATTGGTTCAATTCTAAGTGCGACGGCATTTTAAAAGAATACGCAAAGGAAAATAAAAAACTTACGTCCGATGCTTTATATCTTTGGCTTATGCAGCTTGGCACGTGTATGTATTCATGGGAGCCCATTCCGTTTGAGGAAATTTCCAAGTGCGAAATCGACCACGTTGTGCCTCGTTCATACGTTGTCGACGACAGCTTTGAAAACAGGGTGCTTGTAAAGAGAATCGAAAACCAAAGGAAAGCGGATACATTGGCGATAAGTGCCGACGTTCAGGCCAAAATGACGCCTTTTTGGAAATTCTTGCTCGATAAGAAATTGATAGGGACAAAGAAGTTTGCAAATCTTACCAAAACAGAATACAGCGAAAACGACAGAATCGGGTTTGTAAACAGACAGCTTGTCGAGACGAGCCAAACGGTAAAAGAAGTCAAAAAATTACTTATGGAAAAATATCCCGATGCCGACATTCAATGTATCAGGGCAGGATTAAATTCTAAATTCAGACAAAAATACGCCTATCAAAACCGTGCGGGATTTTTTAAGATAAGAGAGCTCAACAACTTCCACCACGCCAAAGACGCATATCTTACCGCCGTGTTGGGACAGTTTACTACCGTAGCTTGCCCGATGTGGGGGCAATCGAAACTGAATTCGGCTCTGAAATATTATATCGCAAATCCCGATGAGGCTGAAGACGATTTAAAGACTTTAGTCAATAAAAGATACGGTTATATTCTTGACCTTATGCAATGGGGAAGACAAGAAATGTTCTCGATTGACGAGCAAACGGGGGAGTATCTGTGGGATAACACTAGATATAATAATATCTTTGCCACCATGGAAAAGAATAATTGCCTTATTGTCAAGAAAAAAGAGTTTTTGGGAACGGCAGAATTTTACGACCAAACTGTATACAGTCCGTTAAGCGGAAAGAAAGATTTAATGCCTTTGAAATCCAAGGGGGGAATAGCGAAGCCCTCCGATATATATGGAGGTTACTCTTCCGTTAATCCGGCATACTTTGTCTTTGTAGAAGAGCGTAAAGGTAAGAACGGTAAAATTAACTGTGTGTTTGATAAAATTCCGGTATATGTGGTTTGGCGTGAAAAACAGGACAAAGACGCCGTGGAAAAATATATCAAGCAAACTCACGGGGAAGACGCAAAGATAATCAAAAAGATATATAAATATCAAAAGATTGTTATGGACGGTCAAACTTGCTATATTTCGGGAACAAAAGAACAAAACAATGCGCAGGAATTTTATGTCGATGCAAAATATGAAAGAATGCTGTTTGAAATAGAAAAAGACAAAAAAGAAGATTTAATCAAATCGATGAATAAATACGAAAATTTAATAAAAAGCTTTATAATTGATTATTGCAAATTTATAAAATGTAAAATGCCCTTATATTCAGATTTTGCAAATAAGCTTGAGGAAATTTTGTCAAATCGATATGATAATTTGAGTTTTAAGGAAAAATGTGAATTAGTGAAAAATATGCTTATTGTGGCAGATACGGGGGCAGGTGTATATCATTATGAAGGGCACTATTATGGTAAGATTAGAAAAACTCTTACTCCGAAAAAAATTCTTTTTATTGATGAATCCTGCACCGGACTTTATTCGGAAAGGAAGGAACTCTAATTTGGGTTGGAGATGCGTTGTAGTCGAGTCGCAATGTAAAATAAGTTGTAGCGGCAATTATCTTATAGTAAGAAATGAACAGGTCAAAAAAATTCACCTTAGCGAAATATGCTATTTGATGATTGCCTCTACCAACGTATCGTTGACAGGCGTTGCTCTTTGCGAGCTGGCAAAACAAAACATCAAAGTTGTTTTTTGTGATGAGAAGCATAATCCTTACGGTGAAATAATGCCTTATTACGGCAGTCATAACTGTTCCAAAAGGATTAAAAAGCAAATAAACTGGCATGCAAATTTAAAAGACGAAATAAACTTGTTGATAATCAAGCGTAAAATTTTAAATCAGGCCAAATTGCTTTATAAATTATCTTTTGACGATAGAGCCAAAATGCTCGAAGAATATGCCGATAGTGTGATTAAAAACGATGAAACAAACAGGGAGGGGCATTCGGCTAAAGTATATTTTAACACTCTCTTTGGGCAGGAGTTTTCAAGACAGATTGACAGCAACGTAAACTCTGCTTTAAATTATGGCTATACGGTTTTGCTTTCATGTATAAACAGGGAGGTTGTCGCAAACGGCTGCTTGACGCAGTTGGGAATGCAACATTGCAACGAATTTAACGAGTTTAATTTTTCTTGTGACCTCATTGAACCGTTCAGGATAATAGTTGACGAGTATGTATTTTTAAATAGAGATAGAACATTCGATAGCGAATATAAACACGATTTGATAAATTTACTTAATAAAAGGGTGAATTTAGGTTGCGAAAGGCATTTGCACAATGCAATTGCCGTAAGCGTAAAAAGCGTTATCGATAGCCTTGATGAAAACGATGTGTCACTTTTAAAGTTATACGAGTTTGAATAAATATGAGTTATAGGTTTATGAGATTATTATTATTCTTCGATTTGCCAAGGTATACGGCACTCGAAAGGAAACAGGCAACAAGATTCAGAAAAGATTTAGTAGAAAACGGGTTTATTATGTTGCAGGAATCAGTTTATTGCAAAATTGCGTTAAACATGACGGCAATGGATTCTGTAAAAGCTAAGGTTGCAAAAATTTTACCGACGAAGGGGAGTGTGATGATGCTGACTGTAACCGAAAAACAGTTTGAAAATATGGATATATATTGTGAAAATTTCAAACTTGAAGTTGCGGCAACCGATAGCCGTTTGTTAGTTATATGATATTAAACATGTATAATTGCGAAAAATTCTCGGTTGATTTAAACTCGGAAATAGCGGTACTTGAAATACAACCAACCGAAATTTTCAAAAGCGTTATTCATGATTTAAAATTTACCGAACTTCCCGCAAGGGAATGTGCAATTTTTTATAATGATAAACAAATCACGGCAAGTGAAATCCTTGTGCTTTATGATTTTATAAATTTCGATTGGCAAAACAAGAACTTGATTGCCAAGATATATAAGCACCTTGACAACGAAATAAAATTTAAAATTGAAAGTTTTGATTTATATCAAAAATCGCTTCATAATTTAAAAACGGCGGTGTTTGATTTGATATCTGATGTCAATATAGATTTTAAGTCTGATGATGAAATTGATATAAAATCCATATTCTCTGTTTTTGGGATCAAACCGATTTTTGACAATGATAATCTTTTAGAATCTTTATTGCAGTTTTTAAATGTCGTGGCAGAATTAAAGCTATATAAAGTCATTGCTTTAGTTCACGTTAAGTCCTATTTAAACAATGAAGAATTGGCGATTCTATACAATCACGCATTGCATTGTCAAATCGGCTTAATTTTGCTTGAAAGCAATCACGCTGAAAAAATGATATCAAATGAAAAAAAACTCTTTATTGACAGCGATTTTTGTGATATAGTATATACAAGTAACCATTGATTGCCTGACCTCACAAGTCAGTCGTTTTATACTCAATTTGAGGTTTTAGAACGGTGTAATTCCATATGGTTACAAAACTTTTCTTTTGTTTTAGATATATAGGATTAAGTTTTAGAACGGTGTAATTCCATATGGTTACAAAACGACGTGACAGAGTGGAAAGAGAGAGCGAAGTTTTAGAACGGTGTAATTCCATATGGTTACAAAACAGCTGTTTAATCGTTCCGTCAGGGAGAACCGTTTTAGAACGGTGTAATTCCATATGGTTACAAAACAAAGCAAATAAATCAAACGCAATCAACATAGTTTTAGAACGGTGTAATTCCATATGGTTACAAAACCGAACGTTGTGAACCTATAGAAGACTTCAGGTTTTAGAACGGTGTAATTCCATATGGTTACAAAACAGGCAAAAGAGAACTATCACCAACAGAACCGTTTTAGAACGGTGTAATTCCATATGGTTACAAAACGACACGTTGAGCGGTGAAGAAGAATACACGGTTTTAGAACGGTGTAATTCCATATGGTTACAAAACTGTAAATTAGCGCATTATTTATCGGGTGGCGTTTTAGAACGGTGTAATTCCATATGGTTACAAAACATACGCATTCGGTCAAATTCCTTATCCGCCGTTTTAGAACGGTGTAATTCCATATGGTTACAAAACTTAAATAAACTTCTCGGCGTAACTCAATCAGTTTTAGAACGGTGTAATTCCATATGGTTACAAAACCAGGAAAAAGTAATACAGGATTTGCTAACAGTTTTAGAACGGTGTAATTCCATATGGTTACAAAACCGAATGCAGACGAGATATATACATACGACAGTTTTAGAACGGTGTAATTCCATATGGTTACAAAACCGATATATAAATACTGCAAGAGGAACAATTGTTTTAGAACGGTGTAATTCCATATGGTTACAAAACCTCAACAGCAAGCGATAATTACGGGCGGAAGTTTTAGAACGGTGTAATTCCATATGGTTACAAAACATATATATCAGTTTTTTGCTGAACGTGACAGTTTTAGAACGGTGTAATTCCATATGGTTACAAAACGCACATAGCGAGCGTGTTATGTAGCGGTGTGTTTTAGAACGGTGTAATTCCATATGGTTACAAAACTATCCTGTATCGTGAAAAGTAAATCCACCGGTTTTAGAACGGTGTAATTCCATATGGTTACAAAACTAGGAGGCTTTTTATGAAAATTCTCAATCAGTTTTAGAACGGTGTAATTCCATATGGTTACAAAACTGACGAGCCTATATCCCTTGTATTCCTCTCGTTTTAGAACGGTGTAATTCCATATGGTTACAAAACTTATCTTGCGAATAAAAACCCCATTTCGATGTTTTAGAACGGTGTAATTCCATATGGTTACAAAACACGTTTATCGTATCGAAAACGATATGACGAGTTTTAGAACGGTGTAATTCCATATGGTTACAAAACCGTCCAAAAGTTCGTTTTTTACTTCGTTTAGTTTTAAAACGGTGTAATTCCATATGGTTACAAAACGCACATAGCGAGCGTGTTATGCTGTGGTGTGTTTTAGAACGGTGTAATTCCATATGGTTACAAAACAAAAGTAAGCTTTTTGGCAGGAGGTAACTAGTTTTAGAACGGTGTAATTCCATATGGTTACAAAACAGTCTTTTAAGTCTTTGCAGGCCTGCCATTGTTTTAGAACGGTGTAATTCCATATGGTTACAAAACTATCCTCTACCGCTCTTTGATAGGCAGTGTGTTTTAGAACGGTGTAATTCCATATGGTTACAAAACATAGAAGATAATTCTAAAATCAACGTTGATGTTTTAGAACGGTGTAATTCCATATGGTTACAAAACCGTAAAGTAATCGTGAGGTTTGCAAACTTTGTTTTAGAACGGTGTAATTCCATATGGTTACAAAACTAAGCCCACGGTGGAACGGCAAATCGAACCGTTTTAGAACGGTGTAATTCCATATGGTTACAAAACTTATGGGTGAAAATGATAAAACGAAATGGTGTTTTAGAACGGTGTAATTCCATATGGTTACAAAACAATACTTATCAATTTGAATAAGAGCTTCTTGTTTTAGAACGGTGTAATTCCATATGGTTACAAAACCTTCTCAACTTTGCTGTTTGAGGGTCATTCGTTTTAGAACGGTGTAATTCCATATGGTTACAAAACTCAGATACTTGCCGAGAACGAAAAGCAGGCGTTTTAGAACGGTGTAATTCCATATGGTTACAAAACTATTTCCGACCCCAAAGGTGAGTTGCTTCGGTTTTAGAACGGTGTAATTTCATATGGTTACAAAACGGCGAAAAAACTAAACCTTTTTGCAAAACTGCGATGCCGTTTTAGCTTTAGCGGTTTGTTTTTTCGCTTTCGCCGAAACAGGTTTCGGCGAATGTATAAAGCGGAAAGGCTAAATCAAAATGCTTTGCATTTTGAGCCTTTTGTAAATGTTTGCAATCTCATATGGTTACAAAACTCACTTATATGTAATTGTTTCTATCGTTCGTTTTAGAACGGTGTAATTCTATATGGTTACAAAACAAAGTTTTGTTAGTTCTATAGTTTTAATGTTATGAGTATATAGTTTTGGTAACATATTGACACCCCTGTTTTTTTTGTTTTAAAATAAAAAAAAACTACTCGGAGGTAGTTATGGGCAAATTCATTGCTTTTTTAAAAAATAATTTTTATATAGATATTATTTTTACGGTTATATTTGTTGTAATTTTAGTTGTCCCGTATTGCAATTCTCAAATTGTTTTGATTTCTGGGACTTTATATGGACCGAGCAACTTATCTATTGAGGGCTATGAACGTTTTGTTTCCCTAAACGATTATATCTTTAAAAACCTGGGAAATGCCGTTTCTCTCACCCAAGATATCTTTTTTGTTATAGCCTTTTCAATAATCGTTGCTATATCTATTTTGTCTATTTTCCTAAAAAAACAAAGATTGTTTTTTTACCCTATAATTGCTTTAGGGTATTTAATGCTTTTAGCAATTTTTTCGACTTCGCTCGGGAAAACTTATTATTCTTCTTTTTATACAATAGGAACGCCCCACGTCGGATATTTCTTAACCTGGATTTGCCTTATTTGGTATATAACGGCTTTTATCTTTTTGCTGATTGATTTCATTAAAAACAAAAAGTCCACGCCTATGCAAGACACCAACGCCATCGCTTAACGGGTTTTAGAACGGGTAATTTCATATGGTTACAAAACTGCCGTCTGTGTTTCGATTCGCTCGAAGCTGTTTTAGAACGGTGTAATTCCATATGGTTACAAAACTTGAGTATCGATAAACCAGCATTTAGCCTTGTTTTAGAACGGTGTAATTTCATATGGTTACAAAACGGCGAAAAAACTAAACCTTTTTGCAAAACTGCGATGCCGTTTTAGCTTTAGCGGTTTGTTTTTTCGCTTTCGCCGAAACAGGTTTCGGCGAATTTTTCAAGCGGATAAAATTAAAACAAAATGCAGAGCATTTTGGGTTGCAGAGCAACTTCGAGTCCCTTTAAAAAACGACGAATTGAAGAACCTTTGGTAAAAATCCTTGAAATGGCAAGGGGGTGCGTTTTATGGAAACTCGGCAAAACTTTGTTTTGACGAAAGAGGAGAAAGCGACGGATAAATGAGCAAGACAGGGTCTTGCGATAAAAGATGTCGGCTTTCGACGACGAAGGGACTCGTAAGGACGAACGAAGTGAGGACGGAATAGCGAGACAACAGTCGAGCGCCACCTGCTCAGAAAGTCGGCTTAAACTCAAAACAAACTGCGTTTGTTTTTCGCTTTGTCGTCGCTTTCTTCGCATTCTGCGAAAGAAACTTTCGCAGATTTTTTTTGGATTTTAAGAGTGTAAAAATAAAAAGCGCTAGGTGCGCTTTTTATTTTTTGTTATATAGCGAGCCTCACGGCTGGTGCGGATGAAGGGACTCGCTAACAGCGAGAACTTGTTCGAGCGTGCAGCCCACGAGTGGGGGCAAAATGCAGAGCATTTTGGGTTGCGGAGCAACTTCGAGTCCCTTAAAATAAAAAACGACAGATTGAAGAAACCTTATTAAAAATCCGCAAAAGTGTCTTTTGCGGAAGAAGGAGTCGCGGGCGTAAAAATAAACGGCAAGCGATAGCGCTTGCCGTGATAAATGTCGCCTTGCGACGACGCTGGTGCGGATGAAGGGACTCGAACCCCCACGGTTTCCCACAAGAACCTAAATCTTGCGTGTCTGCCAATTTCACCACATCCGCATTTTTGGATTGGAATTATTTAATTTAATTAAAATACAAACCTCGTATTTGCAAGCTTTGTATTCAATTTAGCTTGACAATTGCCACTTGCGATGCAAGGCAACTTTTTTTTGCAGAATTTGCGGTAAAAGATAAATTATTTTGGTTTGCATTTTTGCTTATAATATAGTATCGATTTAAGACTATAAGGTAATATGCAAGCGTTTTACCGAAAGCTATAAGCTATTTTTATTAGTGCGAGGGGAGGAGTATGCGGAAAGACTTATATCTAAACCGTATAAAACCCTTTTATTATAATTGTAGGACGGCAACGCCGTCCTACTTATTGGTGACCCATCGGAGATTCGAACTCCGGACACCCTCATTAAAAGTGAGGTGCTCTACCGACTGAGCTAATGGATCATATATCTGGCAGGGGTAGCTGGATTTGAACCAACGAATGCCAGAATCAAAATCTGGTGCCTTACCGCTTGGCGATACCCCTATACTGAATAATGGGGTGAGTAGTGGGATTCGAACCCACGGCCTCCAGGGCCACAACCTGGCGCGCTGACCAACTGCGCTATACCCACCACAGTTTTGGCGAGCCTGAAGGGATTTGAACCCCCGACACACGGCTTAGAAGGCCGTTGCTCTATCCAACTGAGCTACAGGCTCAAGTCTTTGTGGAGCGGGTGATGGGAATCGAACCCACACGGCCAGCTTGGAAGGCTGGAATTCTAGCCATTGAACTACACCCGCGCAGTCCTGACATTGAACGCTTAGAAATAGTAGCATAGTTAAAAAAATATGTCAACAAAATGCGCCCAAAATTTAAGATATTTTAACAATTTTAGAAATTATTTTTTTATCCGCAATTACTATATAGCAATAAGTCCTCTCACCGAACACGTTTTTTGATATACTGCCGCTGTTGATTAACGTTATGCCGTCGGATATGATTTCCAGCGGTTCATGAGTGTGTCCGAATAAAACGAGGTCGGCGCCGATTTCCTTTGCTTTGTATTCAAGATTGAGCAGTGACGATTTGACGGAATATTTATGTCCGTGCGTGACGAAAATTTTTACGCCCTCGACTTCTAAGGTGAGCTCTTCGTCAAAGGCGACGAAATCGCAATTGCCTTTCACGGCGTAAAAGTTTTTGTTTAGCATAAGGTCGGAAAGCGAGCTAAGCCCGTCGCCGCAGAATACGGTCAAATCCGCTTCGGCAACGACGTTTAAAAAACTTTGAGGAAGGGGATATGAATGACTGTCCGAAAACACAACAATTTTTTTCATGGTATCACTTAAAGATTTATTGGGTTTTATATGTTAAAGCAGTTATTGCATTTAAATAAATTTTAAGACTTAAATTTATCTATCGATGCTGAAAATGCTTTACGACTATCAATACAGACTTAATGTCTTTATAAATGTTTTATATTTTTTGCTGTTTAATAATTATAACAAAATAACAGAGTCGCGCATTTTTATAGCTTCTTTAAAAGCTCGTCTAAGGCGCGGGCACGGTGGCTGATTTTGTTTTTTTCTTCTGCCGTCGATTCGGCGAAAGTGACGCCCGTATCGTCGCTTAAAAATAGCGGGTCATATCCAAAGCCTTTATCTCCTCTGGGCGTATCGAGCAAAGTGCCGTAGGCTCTGCCTTCGGCTAAGACGTAAGTATCGTCGGGAAAATACACGGCAAGCGCACAGGCAAAGTGGCATTTGCGGTTTTCAACTCCTTTCATATCCTCAACGATTTTAAGGTTATTCCTTTTCCAATCGCAGTCCTCACCGGCATATCTGGCGGAAAATATACCGGGGGCTCCGCCGAGTGCGTCCACGCAAAGTCCGCTGTCGTCGCCCAGAGCCGGCATATTGGCGATTTTTGCAACCGTCTTTGCCTTGATGAGGGCGTTTTCCGCAAAAGTGCTTCCCGTTTCCTCGATTTCGACCTCAATTCCCTTTTCGGCAAGACCGTAAACGTGGTCGAATTTGTCTGATAGAATTTGCTTAAATTCCTTTAATTTACCCATATTGTTTGTTGCGATAATTAAATCCATAACTCATTCCTTTGTACCGTGAAGATACCTTATGACCGATTAAAAAAATTATAGCACAAAATAAGAAAAAAATAAAACGCTTTTGATATCTAATGCCGGCGGAATGGCAAAAAATCTCTTGCAAAAAGGGCTGTATAGTTGTATAATTAAACAAATTTAATAAGCTCAAAAGGAGATATTTTATGATACTTGTAACAGGCGGCGCAGGATACATCGGAAGTCATACGGTCAGAGAACTGCGTTCGAGGGGATACGACGTCGTTGTTTACGATAATCTTACCACGGGACACATTGAAGCAGTAGGGGACGCAATTTTCGTTAAGGGTGACCTTTTCGACGTCGAGCTTTTAAAAGATACGTTTAAGAAATACGGAGTGGATTCCGTAATTCACTTTGCGGCATATTCGCTTGTGGGCGAATCTATGACAAATCCGCTTAAGTATTATCATAACAATGTGGCGGGCACTCTTGCGCTTTTGGAAGCGATGGTGGCGTGCGACGTAAAATATCTTGTTTTTTCGTCAAGCGCGGCGACATACGGAGATACGGGAGAGGATATAATTTCCGAAACTTCCCCGCAAAAACCGACAAGCGTTTACGGAATGACAAAACTGATGATGGAACAGCTTATGGCGGATTTCGATAAGGCATACGGTCTTAAATACGTAGCTCTTCGTTATTTCAACGTCGCAGGCGCACACGACAGCGGAGAGATTGGCGAGGACCACAATCCCGAAAGCCATCTGATACCTATCATTATGCAGGTGCTCAACGGCAAGAGAGAAAAACTCGGAATATTCGGAGACGATTATCCTACGCCCGACGGAACATGTATAAGAGATTATATTCACATAACCGACCTTGCCGACGCTCACATCAAGGCGCTTGAAAGCCTCAAGAGCGGAGCGAGTTCAAACGCTTACAATCTCGGTAACGGAAACGGATTTTCCGTCAAGCAGGTTGTCGAGACTGTGGAGAAGGTTGTGGGCAGACCTGTTAAACGCGAAATTGTTCCGAGAAGAGCGGGCGACCCTGCGATATTGGTTGCCTCAAGCGACAAGATAAAAAAGGAACTCGGCTGGAAGCCTGCCTATGACAGTCTTGAAAAAATAGTAGCGTCCGCCTGGAAGTGGCACAGCACTCATCCCGACGGTTTTAAGACAAAATAAATTTATAGTCAAAATAACGGAGATATAATGATAAATAACAATATTAAGCCCGTAAAAAAGGCGGTTATTCCTGCCGCCGGATACGGCACCAGATTTTTACCCGCTACAAAGGCTCTCCCCAAAGAGATGCTGCCGATTATCGATACCCCGTCGCTTCAATATGTTGTTGCCGAAGCTGTCGAGGCAGGGGTGACGGATATTCTTATTGTCACCACGAGAGGAAAGGAGGCAATCGAAAATCATTTCGACAAGTCCTTTGAGCTTGAAACGATACTCGAAAGAGCGGGAAAAAAGAATTTTTTGGAACAGATTCAAAAAATAAGCGACATGGCAAACATTCACTACGTCCGCCAAAAGGAAATGAAAGGAAGCGGTTGGGCGGTAGAATACGCCAAGAGTTTTGTGGGCGACGAGCCGTTTTTGGTGCTTTTCGGCGACGACGTTATCTATACCACTCCCGAACAGGGCAGTGTTTCAAAACAGCTTGTCAAGGCCTATGAAAAGACGGGGACGTCCATTTTGGGAGTGCAGAAAATTCTCGGCGAGGAGATAAGAAAATACGGCGCCGTTGTTCCCGCAGCTCCGACCGAAGGCAGATTTACAAAATTAAAAGGAATAATCGAAAAGCCTCAGGGTGAGATACCTTCACAGCTCACGAGTCTTGGCAGATTTTTGCTTACTGCCGATATATTTGAAATTATCGAAAACACTCCTCCTTCGCCGAGCGGTGAAATTTATCTCACCGATTCGATAACGGCGCAGGCGGCGACAACCGGCGTTTACGCCTATGAATTCGAGGGTCGCAGATACGATATAGGCGACAAGCAAGGCTATCTCGAAGCGTCTATAGAATACGCCCTAAGGCGTGACGATTTAAAAGAAGGCTTTAGCGAATATCTCAAAAGAATCGTCAAGAGCCTATGACAATTACCCCGAACGGGGTTTTTTGTTAGCTTAATTTGTTTAAAACCGCATCGAGGATAAATGCTTTTAAAAGATAAATACATTTGATAAAATTGCATTTAAAGCAGATTTATATATCCGCTAAATCAGCTTTTAATAAACCGTAAAAACCATAATTGAAAGAGTGCGGATATTAAAGGATAACCAAAATGAAGTGTGAGTACTGCAAAAAGAGAGAGGGCGAAAAATACACGAGGACGGGCAACGGCCATTGCGTCGTGTTTTATCTTTGTCCCGAGTGTCATAAAAAACTGAACAATCTCGGCGTAGACCCTTATGAGGCCGTGCTCGAGATGATTGAGCGTGACGGCACGGAATGCGAAGTTTGCGGGTATACCGTAGACGACTTCAAAGATACCTTTTTGCTTGGCTGTCCCAAGTGTTACGAGGAGATGCGCGACGTCGTTTCTTCCGTCATAGCGAGAGTCCAAAACGCCAACGTCCATACGGGAAAGCGTCCGGGAGGTAAAAGATGAGCGTTTACGATACCGTTATATCTTCCAGAATCCGCCTCGCGAGAAACGTAAAAGGCTTAAACTTTCCGACCAATTTCAAGCAATTCGAACATACGGCAATACTTCGCTTTGTGCAGAAGGCGAGGGCAACGGTGGAATCTTTGACCGATTGCGATTTTTATTTTATGCAGTCGATTGACGAGCTTAAAAGGCAGTCGCTTATAGAAATGCACCTGATCAGCCCGAACCTCGCTAAAAATCCTTACGGCGCAGTCGTCATCAGTAAAGACAAGTCGGTAAGCGTTATGATAAACGAGGAAGACCATTTAAGAGAACAAGTGTTTGCCGAGGGGCTTAATCTCGAAGCGGTATGGCAGGTAATAGACCGTATAGACGACGCCTTGATAGACAATCTCGGCATTGCTTTTGATGAAAAATTCGGATTTTTGACGAGCTGTCCCACCAATGTTGGCACGGGAATGAGGGCGTCGGTTATGATGTTTTTGCCCGCTTTAAATATGTTAAACGACCTGTCTCACAAAACGCCCGAATTCGCCAAAAGAGAAGGTTTTACGTTCAGAGGAGCATACGGCGAGGGAAGCGAGGCGCTGGGCAACGTTTTCCAGCTTTCAAATTCGTTGACTCTCGGAATGTCGGAGACGGACATAGTCAGGGCGGTTACGGGAATGGCTTTGGAGATATGCCAGCTTGAAGAGAGGGCGAGAGCATTGCTTTTGAACAGAATGACTATTCCTTTAAAAGACAGAATTTGCCGTTCGTGGGGGCTTTTGACAAACGCATACATTATGTCGTCAAAGGAGCTTATGACGCTTTTGTCCGACGTAAAACTCGGCATAATTTTAAAGATATTGCCAAAATACGATTTAAAAAAACTTGACAAACTTGCAGTGCTGTCCGGCTCTGCCACGATATGTCAGGGCAATCCCGACTTGACGAGCGACCAAAGGGATATTAAAAGAGCGGCTTTCGTAAAGAGAGCGATTTTGGGAGAATGATATGGACGTATCGCAAAACTACAAAAAAATATTCGACACTGCGGTAAACCTTGCCAAAGACACAGGCGGTATAGTTTACAGCGAGCATATTTTATACGGGATTTTATCGACTGTCGGCTGCGTCGCCGAAAGGATAGCGGGCAGATTTATTTCCGCAGACAGATTTCTGAACACATTTAAACTCCGTCCGAGAGTGGTTGGCGTGGAGTTTTCCGAACGAGCGCAGAGGATTGCCGATAACGCTATGAAAGCGGCTGTTGTGCAGGGAGCTCCGATATCGAGCGAACATATACTTTATGCGATATTGCTTGAAAAAAACAGCATAGCGTTTGGATATTTAAAAAGTGCGGGGTTAGATACCGAAGCTTTAAAATACGACCTTGAAAGGACTTTCTCACTTGTAGACGCTCCGACCAAAAAGTCACAGGCAGATTTAAGTTTTGACGACTTGCTCAAAAAACTGTCCGACGGAAAGCAAAGCGTATTTTTGCAAAAGGGCGACTCGTCCGTATCCGAAAACGCCTTAAGACAGTCTGACTCTTTTAAAGAGAAAGAACCTGTATTTATATCAAGACCTGTAAATCAAAGCACAAAAGAGCGTTCTTTGGAAAAGCTCGGTCAATTCGGTCAAGACCTCACTAAAAAAGCGAGAGAGGGAGCGCTTGACCCTGTTATAGGAAGGGGTAAAGAGATTGAAAGAATAATACAGGTACTTTGCCGCAGGACGAAAAACAATCCCGTTTTGATTGGCGAGCCCGGTGTGGGAAAATCTGCCGTAATAGAGGGGCTTGCAGAGGCTATTGTCGCAAAAAAAGTGCCCGAGTTGCTTATCGGAAAAAGAGTTTTTTCGCTTGATATGTCGTCAATAGTCGCAGGAACAAAATATCGCGGCGAGTTTGAAGAAAAATTCAAAAACGCTCTCGATGAGATAAAGAGAGCGGGAGACATAATTTTGTTTATCGACGAGATTCACACGATTATGAAAGCAGGTGCATCGGAAGGCTCGCTTGACGCCGCGAATATTTTAAAGCCGATGCTTGCAAGAGGCGAACTTCAGACGGTGGGAGCGACAACCGTTGACGAATACAGAAAGTATATAGAAAAGGACCCTGCCCTCGAAAGGCGTTTTCAACCGGTATATGTGGAGCAGCCGTCGGTAAGCGAAACGATTGAAATACTTAGGGGTTTAAAACCGAAATACGAAGACCATCACAAAGTGACGATAACGGATGAAGCGTTGCACGCGGCGGCGGTATTGTCGGACAGATATATAACGGACAGATTTCTGCCCGATAAAGCCATCGACCTTGTGGACGAGGCGGCTTCAAGGAAAAAGCTGTATAGCTTCACCGTCCCCGATGAAATAAGAAAAATCGATTCTAAAATCAGCGAACTTGAAATAGAAATGACGGAAGCCGGCAGAAGAGAACAGTTCGCTCTCGCCGAAAATCTTAAGACGGAGCGAGACAGACTAATTATCGAAAAAAATTTAAAGGACGCCGAGTGGCAGCAAAAGAGAGCGAGTGCCGACCTGAACGTGACTGAGGACGATATAGCCGAAGTTGTGGCTAGCTGGACGGGCGTTCCCGTCAGGAAGCTGACGGAATCGGAAGCGCAAAAAATTCTTTCGCTTGCCGACCGCCTCAAACAGAGGGTGATAGGTCAGGACAGAGCGGTTGAAGCGATTGCCACGGCGATAAAGAGAGCGAGGGCGGGGCTTAAAGACCTTACAAGGCCTATCGGCAGTTTCGTGTTTTTAGGACCCACGGGCGTAGGAAAAACAGAGCTTGCCAAGGCGCTTGCCGCCGAAATGTTCGGCGACGAAAATCTTATGATACGAATGGATATGTCGGAGTATATGCAAAAAGAAAACGTATCAAAGATGATAGGCTCCGCACCCGGATACGTCGGATACGAAGAGGGCGGACAGCTCACCGAAAAAGTAAGACGCAAACCGTATTCCGTCGTTCTTTTCGACGAGATAGAAAAGGCACACCCCGAAGTATACAATTTGCTTTTGCAGATACTAGACGACGGCAGACTGACAGACAGTCAGGGCAGGCTTGTCAGCTTTAAAAATACGGTTATTATCATGACGTCCAACGCAGGGGCAAAGGACACTTTCTCGAAAGTCGGATTCGGCTTTGACGAAAACAGAGACGCATCTCAATACGAAAAAAGTAAAGAAAAACAGATTGAAGCGTTAAAGCAGTTCATGAAGCCCGAATTTATCAACCGTATTGACGACATAATAGTGTTCGAGCACCTCACCTTACAGAGCGTGGAAAAGATAGGACAGCTTATGATAGACAAACTTGTTAATAAGGCGGCAAAGCAGGGATTAAAGCTTGAAATTTCCGAGGAGGCAAAAGAATTTGTCTTCAAAAAGGGATACGACCCCGAATACGGCGCAAGACCTTTAAGACGCGCAATCTCAAGATATTTAGAGGATACCCTGTCCGAAGAGATTTTGTCGGGCAGATTTAAATCCTCCGACACCGTGGAAGTCGTGCTTGAAAACGGCAAGATTGTTTTTAAACAAAAAGAGCAATAAAATAAAAATTGGGTATTGAAAAACGCTGCTTGCTATTGTATAATTAAATCAATAAAACAGCAGGAGGTCGCTATGAATATCGAATATGTAGGAAAGGATTACAATGTTAGTGATTCCCTAAAAAAAATTACCGAAAAAAAGAGCAAAAAACTTAAAAAATACCTCGGCGACGAAACAACACTAAAATATACGATAACGCTGACGAACGAAACTTATCACACCGAACTTACCGCAAATTATATGGGCTCGCTCATTAAGGCGGAATCTGAAGCGTCCGACCCGTTCAAGAATCTCGACGTCGTTATACCTCGCTTTGAAGGACAGGCAAGAAAACTTAAGACGGCGAAGGATAAGCCTAAGAGAGGATGGAAAAAAACTTATCCCGAAACTCCCGTTAAGATAAAGACGGAAGAGACGGAGGAAGATAAATAATTTTTCAAACAAAAAAGGCCGAAAGGTCTTTTTTTGTTGCCAAAATTAAGCAATAAAATAATTTAATTTAAACATAATTTAATATCAAAAACGTATTAAAAAATAATGTAAAAATTGCCGACTATATACGCCGAGATTGAATAAAAATTTCAATAAATTGTTTTTTAATTAAAGCCGCCGCGGATTAAATTTTACGGTTTCGATTTTAATTATAATAAATCGGAATGGGCCGGAAAAAACAATTATAGATATTTAAATCGCAATTTTGAGACGATAATTATAAAAAGGCTTTAATTAACGACGTATACAGCGATTTAAAAGCATAGCCGATTTTTACGGACTCAAAAGAAATCGATTGAGTTTTGAGCATTATAATGCATAAAGCTAAAAGAAAAATTGAATATGTTTGCGTTTTTATGCATAAAAATTTTCGTTTTGCATAATTATTCGCATATATATCATTGGCGGTTAAATGCTTGACATAAAGTTAATTTTGTTATAAAATGATTCAACAATATGAAACCTGTGTTTTCTAAGATAAAAACGAAGTTTACCAACTACCAGATAGTTGCGTTTATGTTCTTTTTTGCGATACTTGTAGGAACGGCTCTTTTGTCGCTTCCCATATCCATCAAAGAGGGACAGACAAACTCGTTTATCGATTCTTTTTTTACGGCGACTTCGGCAGTATGCGTAACGGGACTCGTCAGCGTTGACACTTTTACTCACTGGAGCACTTTCGGACAGGTGGTCATAATGCTTTTGATTCAGATTGGCGGACTCGGAGTTATGACCATAATGACTATTTTTTCCCTTTTTATAAAGAGACAGCTAACTTTGCAGGAAAAAAGTTTGTTTATTCATTCCAACGGCTCCGACGTCGGCTCGGCAAAGACTGTTATTAAATTCGTAGCAATAGGCACCTTGGCTTTCGAACTGTTCGGAGCTTTGATGCTTATGATAAGTTTTATTCCCAGATTCGGCGCAGGCAACGGTATATATTACGCCGTGTTTCACTCGATAGCGGCTTTCTGTAACGCAGGCTTTGACCTTACGGGTATATACGGCGAATTCACTTCTTTTATCACTTTCAGAAGCGACGTTGTAGTGCACCTAACTCTGTCCTTTTTAACGTTTATGGGCGGTATTGGTTTTCTTGTGTGGGCGGACGCCGTAAAACACAAATTTAATTTTAAAAAGTTTTTAATAGTACTT
>ERZ779737.851-NODE-851-length-26152-cov-5.045101_pt1 | contig 26152 bp, 22 predicted proteins | sample MGYA00511889_ERZ779737 | MGnify/ENA primary metagenome ERZ779737 (study PRJEB29588, sample SAMEA2163575) | human gut metagenome | biome: human gut; feature: human-associated habitat; material: faeces | place: Denmark | collected 2008/2010 ... | reverse complement strand
AGCCGTGTCGTGCATTTTGTGACGTGAGTTAATCATTGTGCCGTTTGGCTTGTTGTCTCTGTTTCTATGACCCGATCTCGAACCTTTCCGCAACGGCTTCAAAGTCATCCGGACGTCTCAACGCGCCGGAAATTTCCAAAGATATTTCCGGCGATGTTTTTTAAAATAAACGACATTATATTGTCTCTTATATAGGTATAAACGCATATAAACGATGATATGTTATCATATATAATGCAAGAGCTTCTTGTCGACAACACGCTGAAACAATATCACAGCTTTTCAGCCGCTATCGGCGTTTTCCTCTAACAACCACCTAAAAACATTCATCCGTTTAATGCCGTTGTTATCTCCGCTGTCGGCATCCATGGACAGAATGAATTTCGGGTAGTTGTCATCAATGGCTTCAAGCGGCGCGAGTTCCCTTTTTAACGTTTCGGGTTCAAGGGTATAAAGTGCTACCTGATAGTATTCCGGCGTACCTCCCGCTTTTTGGGCGACAAAATCGACTTCAAGATTTTTTCCTGTTGCGTATATTCTTCCGACGGAAACGTTGTACCCTCGGCGTAGGAGTTCCAGATACACGACATTTTCCAATATGTGCCCGGCATCCATATCTTTTTGCCCCAAAAGAGCCGTGCGCAATCCTAAATCGACAACGTAATATTTAGCGTTGCTGTCCAGATACTTTTTCCCTTTGATGTCATATCTGTTGCATTTATACAAAAGGTAGCTGTCCAACAATCCTTTTAAAAAGGTATCAATAGACGGGGCAGATACGCTGTATCCGCCGGATTTTAATCCGCGTTCAATACTGCGCAACGAAGTTTCATTCCCGATATTGTCAAACATATACTGCACAACGGCATCCAATTTGTTTGAATCCGCTATGTTGAAACGCCGAACGATATCTTTATGCAAAGTGTTCATATAAACCGTATCATGCAGATAATCGTTAATCATCTTCCGATCAAACAGCATATTGACGGTCTGCGGAAAGCCTCCCTCAGTTATGTATTTTTTATAAACAAAAGACAGATTATTCCGATTGAAAAATTCTTCTCTGCTTTCGGGAACTTTCAAATCACTTACATAAGTATTGGCGTTATAATATTCGGCAAGAGAATACGGATGCATTTTGATTTCGACATATCTGCCTCCAAAAGAATTTGCCAAATCGCCGGAAAACATATAAGCGTTAGAGCCGGTCAAATAAACATCAACGTTTTCCTTTAAACGCAAAGCGTTTGCTACCTGTTCCCAATTTTCAAGTAGCTGGATTTCATCAATAAACACATAATTCATCTGCCTTTGTTTCAACCGTTTTACAATGTAATTCAACAAGGCTTCGTAAGAGCTTAAGCTCTTGTTTTCGGTCAGTTTCAAGCCGATTTCATTTGTTTGAAAAATGTCTTCCAGATTGATACTGATGATTTGTTCGTCAGTCGCAATTCTGCTATACAGCAAATGAGACTGAAACAGCTCAAGCAATTTGGATTTACCGCAGCGCCGCACACCGGTCACGATTTTGACCAAATCATTTTGTCCTAACCATCGCGTTAAATTTTTCAGATATATCGGCCTGTCTATCAAAATTTGACTCATGAAAACACCTCTTTCTTCTCTTATTTTCTTTTTTCAATATATAATAATTTACAATTTTGTAAAATGTAATTTACAAAAATATGTGATCGCCACTATTTAAAAAACGAAATTTCATTTCATATACAAATGCCTTAAATCCAATCCCTTGTAAATAAGTCCGGAATTGACGGTTTCGTGCAGGTTTTCGATGACGCTTTCGCCGTAATGATCCGCCAAGCTTTTATTCCTCGAACCGTTCTCCCACCCGCAGATGCGACAAACGTCATCTTCCGCCGCACGATTGCGCCGAAACTCCGTCCTGACCGTATGTCGAAAACTGTGAAACACGTGTTCCGAAGTAAACTTATGTTCCGCTTCGTCAATACGACGGTTGACCGATTCAATAAAATGATTAAACCATTTCGACAACGGGGCTGACGGCGATAAATGACCGGCGCGCTTCGTCCCTCTGGATAAGTCGGTCATCACTTCGGGAAACAGCATCGTTTCTCCTTTGGCTCGGATCTCCGACACATAATCCAAAAATCCGATTTTAATCAGTTCGTCGTGGATCGGTACCTGACGAACGGCCGCTTTTGTTTTGACGTGCTTATCGTCTTCCGCGTTAATGGAAATAAAAGCAATACCGTTCTTTTCTTGAATGTCTGACGTATGCAACTGGCAGATTTCATTGATGCGCGCTCCCGTAAACAAGGCAATCAAGGGCAACCAAAAACGAACGCGACGCGGGCGGTTGTTGCCGACCTTGTTGTAATTGCGACCGTCATCAATGCAGCCCGTATATAACGGTGCCCTAAACATTGCGTTTAATTGTTCGATACTGAACGGAGCGTACTTCTTTGTTTGGCTCTCGTTATGCGAAACAGGCCAGTCAATCGCGTCAATGATGTTTTCCTGTATTACCCGTTTACGCAAAGCCTCCGCAAACAGCGTTTTCATACAGGACTTATATTCATCGATTGTTTCCTGTTTAATGCATTGTTGAGGATGTTTCTTGCCTTGTTTGATATGTTCGAAGATGCTTTTCTTGCTATGGTCATGGGCATAAGACAAGGGGATATAAGCAAGATTGTTTGCCGCGTTTTGCAAATCGTCGAGCGTTAAAGAAGACAAACTGCGTCCGAAGCCCAACAATTCCTGTATGACCTTCGCCCGACCGAGAAGCTTTTTGCCCATGTCTGTTTTGGTTATTCTGTCGGGGCGGCTGTTATACAAAACCGCCATGTCCAGAAACGTTTTTTCTTGTGTCTTCTGACGAATTGTTTCTTCTTGAACGGGGGCGTTATATCCGCTTAAAGCGTAATTTGTCGGTTTAACGGTTTTTATCGTCGCGATGCCGGGGATTATTTGCGTCGGCAATGCGGGAGATTCGCCGTTCAGGTATGACACCATATAATCCAGAAACTGCAAATGGGCGCGCATAAAAACCTCGTTGACGATGACTTGTGTCGTATCGCTCGGGCGGGGCAGGTTTTCGTTTTCAAAAAAAGCCGCGCTTTCCTCTTTAATCAAAGAAAAGTCGCCGTTGTAATAATAGCCGTGCGCTTCATTAAAGCGATTTTGATAAAGTTCGGCAATCATGGGTACGCCGGCTTTATTTTTTTCCGCCTGAATTTTATCGTTCAGGTACTCAACCAACAACAGTTCGATTAACGGTTTATCATAAGGATAAATGCCGCCGTATCCGATTTGACGCAGCTTGTTTTGGTATCTTTCAGGCTGGCGCGCAACAGTTCCTGAGGGATTGTAAACGGTGTCGGCATCGGCGTTTCCTTAAAAGTTGTCAATCTGATCTTTTTCACAATATCCGACATTACCATAAAATAGCGTTGTTCAGCCAGTCCCCTGTCTTTGGTGTGCAGAGAAATCCAGATTTGTTTCCGCCCTTCCCGTACGGCTTCCGCCTTTGAGAGGTTATGAACGGCATAGTAGGAAAAGCCCCTGTTATACAGTGTCATCGGGACACCTCCCTGTGGGGCAGAAGCCCCTCGAAAAGAGTGGCGGGGAGAGATTCTATTAGCAGTTTCATTAGCAGTAAGTTTTTGAACTTGCTGCAAAAACAAAAAGAACCTATTGAAAACAATAGATTCTTTATAAAAATGGCGGAGAGAAAGGGATTCGAACCCTTGATAGGCTTTGACACCTATACTTGATTTCCAATCAAGCTCCTTCGGCCTCTCGGACATCTCTCCTTAATGGATAGGGGTACAAATACCCCATTCACTGCCAAAAAACAACATTTTTTTTATTTTTTCTTCTGATAGTTCATTTTTTCCTTGTATTTTTAATCTTTTTTAAAAATATTCTTTTTATCTTGAATAAAGAAAAAAACAAAACAGAAGGTTAAACATGTTTTTGGGACGTCTTTTGGGGTGGACCTTTCTTTTACTGGCTGTATTCACCGCTTCAGCCGAAGCCGTCGCCGCCCTCAGTACCGGCGAATATATCAGTCTGGCGACCTCTGACGTTCTGACCATTATTACCGGAATTTCTCCGCAGACCGCGGATACGTTTACCGGACGGTTGCTGCTCTGGCCGGCCTGGGCCAGCATCGGATTGACCGGGCTGGTTCTGATTTTCCTGTGCCGCAAAAAGAAATATAAAAACTCCTTTTCGGTAAAATAATTTATTCGTCCCCGATTCTTAACGCGGAAATAAAGGCTGACTGCGGAATTTCGACCTTACCGAACTGCCGCATCTTTTTCTTGCCCTCTTTCTGCTTTTCCAGCAGCTTGCGCTTTCTGGTAATATCGCCGCCATAGCATTTTGACGTAACGTCCTTGCGGAAAGCCGCGATATCCTCGCGCGCAATAATTTTTCCGCCGATTGCCGCCTGAATGGGAATCTTAAATTGATGACGCGGAATTAAATCCTTTAACCGCTCGCAAATCTGCCGGCCGCGACGTTCCGCGTCAGACCGGTGCGCTAAAAACGACAAAGCGTCAACGGTTTCTCCGTTTACCAAAATCGTTACTTTTACCAGATCTCCAGTCTGATAGCCGGCGACTTCGTAATCAAAACTGGCATAACCGCGCGTAATTGATTTTAAACGGTCATAAAAATCAAACACGATTTCATTTAATGGCAGGTCATAAACCAACATCGCCCGCGATCCGACATAAGTCAGATCTTTTTGCACGCCGCGGCGTTCCGTACACAGCTGCAAAACAGAGCCCAGATACTCATCGGGCACCAAAATGGACGCGTTGACCCAGGGTTCTTCAATCGAATCGATTTTCGTCACTTCCGGGAAATCCGCCGGATTATGCAATTCTTTTAACGTTCCGTCCGTCATATGCATTTTGTAAACAACGCTTGGCGCCGTTGTAATCAAATCAAGCCCGAATTCGCGTTCCAAACGCTCTTCAATGATTTCCATATGCAAAAGTCCCAGAAAACCACACCTGAATCCCTGGCCCAAAGCCGCAGATTTTTCCGGCGTAAATTCAAAACTGGCGTCGTTCAGCTGCAGCTTGCCCAAAGCGTCGCGCAGATTTTCGTAATAACTGGTATCCAGAGGGAACATCGAACAAAATACGACAGGCACACTGGGTTTGAATCCGGGCAGAGCCTCTGCCGCGGGGCGCTTGTCGTCCGTAATCGTATCGCCGACTTTGGTATCGCCGACCGTTTTAATGCCGGCGGTGATAAATCCCAGCTCTCCGGCAGTCAGCTGCCCGATATCTTTCATTTTAGGCGTAAAGATGCCGACTCGTTCGACTTCATGCGTCGTGCCGTTTGCCATCATTCTGATTTTCATGCCTTTTTTCAAAACGCCGTCTTTGACTCTCACCAGAATAATAACCCCCAGATACGGATCGTACCAGGAATCGACTAGCATCGCTTTCAACGGCGCTTCCGCATCACCCTGCGGCGCGGGCAACTGTGTAACAATGCTTTCCAAAACATCATCAATACCAACGCCTGTTTTAGCGGAAGTTTCAACCGCATTTGACGTATCAATACCGATCACATCTTCAATTTGCGCTTTAACTTCTTCCGGGTGCGCCGCCGGCAGATCAATTTTGTTGATAACGGTCACCAATTCGTGATTCGCGTCCAAAGCTTTATAGACGTTTGCCAAAGTCTGCGCTTCCACCCCCTGTGAAGCGTCAACGACCAGTAAAGAACCTTCGCAAGCGGCCAAAGACCGGCTGACTTCATACGTAAAATCGACATGCCCCGGCGTGTCAATCAGGTTCAGCTGATATTCCCGCCCGTCTTTGGCTTTATAGTTCAGCCGGACCGTCTGCGCTTTAATCGTAATCCCGCGTTCGCGTTCCAGATCCATGGAATCCAATATCTGATCGCGCATTTCGCGTTCGGTCAACCCGCCGCATCTTTGGATCAGGCGGTCGGCCAAAGTCGATTTGCCGTGGTCAATATGAGCCACAATGGAAAAATTGCGAATATGAGATAAATCCGTCATTTAAAACCTTCATTCAACAAACAACTGGCAATAACATATATGAAACCGTCGTATGATTAAACAAAATCTTTTTTCCCCTCTTTTATTTTCTGTTTTATTTATGCTATCCTGTTAAAAAGTTTAAAAAAAGGGTCTTAAACATGACAGCATTTTTTGATTTGTTCCTTCCGTCGTTTACGATGCTGTTTGTCACTATGGATCCGATCGGCAACATGCCGATTTTCATGAGCCTGACGGAAAGCCCGCGTCCGGGATATCGGTTATTAATGGCCAAACGATCTGTTTTGATCGGCTTTTCCGTTATGTTTTTTTTCGCTTATGCCGGCGAAGCTTTTTTAAATCTGCTGGGGATATCGATACCGGCGTTTCGTATTGCGGGCGGAATTATGCTGTTTATTGTCGCTCTGCAAATGATTTTTATTGACGAACAAAAAGAAAAAGCGGCTGAAGAAGCTTCTGATCACCCGTATGAAAACGACGTATCCGTTTTTCCTTTGGCGGTTCCTTTAATCGCGGGCCCCGGCTCAATTGCTTCGATTATACTTTTGATGTCCGAAAGACATGGTAACATCAGCCAACAGGCGTATGTTATCGGATCGCTGATTGCCGTTTGCTTAATTACCTATTTTTTATTCAGACTGTCGAATCACTTTGCCCGCCTGTTCGGCCAGACGATCAACACGGTTATTTCCAAACTGCTCGGCATTATTTTAGGCGCGATGGCGTCACAGTTTATTATAGACGGCGTACACGGCCTGATCGCATAATAAAAAAATTCAAAAAAACTCTTGTCAAAAAAAGCGTGAAGGGTTATATAAATCATAAATTATTCATTGGGGAATAGTTTAATGGTAGAACAGCGGACTCTGACTCCGTTAGTCTTGGTTCGAGTCCAGGTTCCCCAGCCAACAGATAAGCCGTTGATTTTCAACGGCTTTTTTGATTCCCGGACAAGCTTTCCACGCCCTTGTCAAAGGAACTCCGGTCAACCGACGGTCAACCCCGACACCGTTCAAATGTCATCAATCTTCCTAATTCATCATCAGTCAAAAGCGTAAAAAACGCAATCCGTATTTTCTTTTTTCCGTCCGGTAATGATAATCAATCACAATCATACACGGGGGATATTGCAAAGGAAGTGTTGATATGCTTAGATTGATAACAGCTTTTTAGCACAGACCGGTATTTACCGAGCCTGCACACAATTCAATCAAAACCAACATCATTTGTTTGATGAAGGATGTGTGCGCCGGTGTTCCTGTGTGTTCAAGCCTTCGTCAAAGAAAGGAGGAACACATGGAACGAACCTGTAGAGAAGCCTGCAACATATCCCCCGCCGGATTGATGACACCGCGAGACGCCGCCGTTTACATCGGCGTCAAGATCAACACGCTTGCCGTTTGGAGAATGACGAACCGATACGGCTTGCCGTTTATCAAATTGGGGAAAGTCGTCCGATACCGCAAAACCGATTTGGACGAGTGGATCAACAAAAACGTATCAACAGACAGGGCGGACTAATCCGCCCTGTTTTATCAATGCAATTAGCCTATAAATGTTCTTGAAATGTTCACATAATTGTGATAAAAAAGCTATATCTTTAAAAGGAGAGATTAATGGGAGTAATTTTTGTCGCGGGCTGTTATGGTGTCGGGAAAAGTACACTTTTGGAAAGTATCTTTGAAAAAACGAAAATCCCGCATTTTTCTGCCGGTATGTTAATATCTGAAGTCAATGATGAAACATATGGTCGCAATAAATATGTGACGAATAAAAAAAACAACCAAGCCCTTCTAATTGAGCAGATTGAAAAAAAATTAAAAACATATCCTCGATTTTTCTTAGACGGTCATTTCTGTATTTTAAAAAAAGGAAATATTCCGGACTTATTATCGTTAGATGATTTAGCAAAAATGCATTTTGAAAAAATTTTTCTTTTAGAAACAGAGCCGTCTAGAATTCTTGAAAACTTAAAAAATAGAGATGATAGATATTATTCCTTAGATAATATTGAATCTCTTATGAACGTAGAAAGACAACAAGCTTATACTTTTTCAGAAAAAACGCATATCCCATTATATATTCATCATATGCTTTTTGATGACAATGATGCCTTACAAATTCTTTCAAATATATGAGGGCTGATAAGATATGAAAAAAATGAGAGTCCTGTTAGATACCAATATTATTATTCATCGAGAAAACGACCAAGTGACGAATTATAGCATTGGGCATTTGTTTTATTGGCTTGATAAATTAGAGTGTGAAAAAGTTATACACCCACTTTCTATCAGAGAAATAGAAAGATATAATGATCAAAAAATCCAAGAACTTTATAGAATAAAGCTTTCTGCATATAACCAACTAACCGTTCACGAAGAAATTTCAGATACAGTTTTAAGTGCCTTTAAAGATACTGATAAATCAGAAAACGATCGCATTGATACAGCGTTATTAAACACCGTATTTCTAAAGCACGTTGATTTATTTATTACCGAAGATAAAAAGCTTCGCCAAAAAGCAGAAAAAATAGGATTAAAAGATAAAGTATATTCAATAAACCGTTTTATAACATCTGCGAGTGAACGAAATCCACGGTTAATTGAATATAAAGCGTTATCCGTAAAGCAAACTCATTTTGGAGAGTTAGATATAAATAATCCTTTCTTTGATACCTTTAAAAAAGATTATCCCGGTTTTGAAGATTGGTTCGCTCGAAAATGTGATGAAGAAGCCTATATTTGTAATGATGACAGAAATAATATTTTAGGCTTCTTATACTTAAAAACAGAAGAAGAAAACGAATCTTATCCTCATATGCGACCAGTTTTTTTACCTAAGCGCAGATTAAAAGTGGGAACATTTAAAGTCGAATCTACGGGCTTTCGTTTGGGAGAACGATTTATAAAAATCATCTTTGATAATGCCTTAAAACGCAATGTAGATGAAATTTATGTCACCCTGTTTGAAGATCGTCCCGAACTTGGCGCTCTTCAAGAATTATTTGAGCGATGGGGTTTTAAACGATATGGCGTTAACCTTTCAACCGGAAAAGAAGAAGCCGTGTTTGTAAAGACGTTGAATGTATATGATTCATCTCTTTCTCCAAAGAAAAACTTTCCAAACATACAATACAACGTTGGTAAATTTATTATGCCTATTGAAGCTTGTTGGCATACCGATCTTATACCGGACTCGCAATTAAGAACAGAAAATCTCGTGAATTTTCTAGGAAAAGATGCTTGTAAATATGCGCTTCAAAAGGTTTATGTTTCATGGGCTCGAGATATAAATGGCGCCAAACCCGGAGATTTGGTTTTCTTCTATCGAATGGGTGAAACAGAGGGAAGAAAAGGTTTTGAATCCGTAATTTCAACCGTGTGTGTTATTGATGAAATTAAACGCGACTTTAAGTCCGAAAATGAGTTGTTGCGTTATTGTCAAAACAGAAGCGTTTTTTCTGAATCGGATTTAAAATCATTTTGGCAAAAAAAATCAAAAAATTTATCTGTCATTAAATTCATTCTGATAAAATCCTTAGAAAAGCGTCCAATTTTGAATCAATTAAGGGATTTAAAAATTATTCCTCCAAGAGAGGGCCCTCGTCCATTTACACGAATTACCGATGCACAATATGAAAAAATTTTACAACTAGCTCAAACTTCCATAAAATATGTTTAGTGAGGTTCTTATGTGTACGATTTTGCTATCTATCAAACCGGAATATTCAGAACGGATTTTATCCGGTGAAAAAAAATTTGAATTTCGCCGCAAACGCGCCTCTCGCTCGGTCAACAAAATTCTAATTTATACCTCGGCCCCCAAAATGAAGGTTGTTGGCGAAGTTGAAGTTACAGACATCTTAGAATCTACGCCCGGTGATTTATGGAATCAAACATCTCTTAAAGCCGGCATTAGCAGAAAAAAATTTATGGAGTATTTTTCTCAAAAAGAATGCGCCTACGCATACCGATTAGGAAAAGTAACGCGCTTTAAAAGAGAAAAAACTCTTGCGGATTATGGAATAAAAACGCCGCCGCAATCTTTTGTATATATAGACTGACTTTTACCTCTGTCGCATTTCTTCGACCGTGATTTTGGTATCCCACAAACCGACCTGTTCGTTTTCGTGTTTATTCAGTCCCGTATAGGTCAGGGACGCTTCCTCGTATCGTTTGAACGCCAAGATCGCCGAATTCATCACTTGCGCGTTAAAGATGCCGATGCTGACAAGAAATTCGAAATCGGGGATCGTCAAGCCCGTAACTTTGCGGAACAAAGCTGGTTCCAGTTGCGTTATCACGTCTTTTAAAGTTTGCTCTCGCGCGTCGGTCAAGTACATGAACACGGGGATTCTGGTCGCGAATTTCAGCAATTTTTCCTGAATTTCTTTCCGTTTCGACTTGATTTCCTTTTCTTCCTGCGTCAGTTCTTTCTTTTCCGCCTTACCGATCGTTTCGGGCGCGTCCTTTTTCGCTTTTTTCAAAGCCTCCGACCGGTTGATGATCGTTGTCAGGTCTTTGTTCAGGCTTCTGAAGCCCTCGATTTTTTCCAAAGCCTCCATCGCTTTCGGGTTGTTGAGCAGGGCTTTCAACGTTTCGTTATCCACGTTCACAAGCAACGCGCTTTCCCACCGGCGTGCAAGCATCGTCGAAGCCGTCCCCGACACGACCATATCAAGCAACTGTCCGGCGTCCAAAACGTCCATCGTTTCGCCGTCATAGCAGAGGACGGGCAGGAATTTGATGAATTCCTCGACTTTCTTTTCGGGATTTTCGTTGCTGTTCAAATCAAGCCGCCCGCTGTATTCGGAGATTTGTTTTAACGCGCGGTCGGGCGCGAAGTCGAAGACATAGCAGACCGGCTTGACGATTTGCGTTTCGTTCGGATAAACGCCTGTCGGATTGACCAGTTTGAACGGCGTTTGCACGCGGAAGGCCGCCTGAAAATACGTTTCGGGACTGGACGTGTTGCGGAGCATGAAAATACCGCCCCACGCTTTGACGGAAACGCCTGTCATCAGTTTGCCGCAGGAAAGCGTGATTGTGCGCGTGTTCAGCGGATTTTCGGTAATGGCTTCCAACACGGGCGGCAGGGCCAGCGATCCGATACCGACGTTTTTTCCGGCGCAACAAACGATTTTATATCCGCCGTAAAAAGGGTGGACTTTCAGCAAATCCCGCATCGCTTCGCACGCGCCGACATTCGGCAAAAACCAAAGCGTATGACGCAGACAGGCGCTTAACCGGACATCGGAAAACGGCATCGGCGGACGCTTGCCGGTTTTCAGGCTGTCGATTTCGGTCGGCAGGTATTGACCGCGAATCATGTCAAGCCAGTTTTTCACGCGGTCTTCGTATTTGAAAACGAACGCGCCGTCTTTTTTCTCCGCTTTGAAAAACTCGTTCAAGTCGAATTCGTCGAACTCGCCCTGCAAAGCGATTTCACGGATTTCGCGCGGCAGGCGGTAAGTCATCATAACCATTTTCGGCAGTTCCAGATACGGATTTTCCCCTTTTGCCGCGTCCCAGTTTTCCTTTTCCCTCTGTTCGTCCGAATACGTCCAGTTGAAAATCTGGTCTTCCAGAAACTCGCCGTTGTTCAGCGCGCGGAAAGGCGTTCCCGACAAATACAGATAAGCGTTCGTCGTCAACGGCATCAGGTCTTCGTCGTAATCTTCGATCTGTTCGTTTTCCTTTTCCTCGGCGTCGTAAAGGTCTTTGGCTCTGTCGCGCCACGCGCCGAAATGGTATTCGTCAAGAATGATACAGTCCCAGTTGATCGCGTGAACGATCTCGTTTTTGGCTTTGATGCCGCCCGCTTCGTTTTTGCCCAACATATCCTGAAACGAAGCGAACCAGACGAAAGGCCTTGTTTCGTCGATTTCCGGCATATCGCCGGAGGAAACGAACCGCCACCCTTTGAAATCGACGTGCGTTTTCAAATCCGTTTCCCACGCGTTTTTGACGGCGGGCTTGAACGTCAGGACAAGGATTTTTTTCCACCCCATTTTTTTGGCGAGCTGATAGGCGGCGAACGTTTTGCCGAAACGCATTTTCGCGTTCCAGAGGAAATGCGGCGTTTTGCCCGTTTTTTCGCAGGAGAAGTTTTTAAAATAAGCAGCGGTCGTTTCAACGGCGGCGCGCTGTTCGGGACGCATCGGAAAAGTTTCCGTGCGTTTCAGATCGACGGTCGGACGGCGTTTTTTAAAAGCGGTCATCGCCGCTTTCAGTTCGGGCAGAGAGATTTCATACCATTCGCCGCGCAGATGTTTGATCAGGTTTTGTTTGATGAACCGGTGGAAATCGTGGTCAAGGAACAAAGTGCCGTCGTCGCGCACGGCGTCCGTTTCGAAAACGATTTCTGCGGATTGTTCGATAGGCTTTAAAACGCCGTGTTGTTCGTTGATGCGTTCGCGGACGTCGCGCGTCGTGTATCCGATTTTCAACCAGTTTTTGCCCGCGTATTCGGGCAGCGTGTAGGCATAGATTTTCGGGCGGGCGGGAAAGGCGAGCAAATCTGTCATAGAATTACTCCATCGGACGGATCATAGAATCGATAAAGGCGATTTCTTCATCGTTCAGTCCATATTTTTTATACAGTTCTTCGTCCGTCCACGGCTTTGAAAAATCCTGCATCGGAACAAAGGAATAAACACGTTTTGTCGCATTTTGAGTATTTTTTATCAAAAGAACCATAAATCTGAAAAATTTTGTTTTTATATATGTAAGAACATTTTCTGCTTCTTTTCTTTCTAAAAATGGACCTATTGCCAAATATGTTTCCGTACAGCAACTTCCTTTTTCTCCCAAAAAAGGCTTGTTTAAAATTTGATGAGGGAAATCTTCACCTGCCCCATAGGCAAATGATATATATATTTTATATTTTTCTACTAAATCATAGTTTTGATTTATCTTTTTTTTATCAACCCACCCTATTGTTTTGTTTGCATAAATTTTTATTTTTTCTGACTCAGGCTCTTTTGAAAATTCACGGAAATCAGATGATAGCCCGAAGGGTCTTCTGACGCTTACAAGATTAGAAAAACTATTTTCCGCTTTTTTTGAAACTTTTCGATAAATATTGACTGCTTCGTTATAACGAATAAAAACATTACAACCTTTCTCAAGCAATGGTCTTTCTAATGCTGAAAAATGATTGTTACGAATTGTTTGTATTTGACACAGTCCTTCATTATCTCTATCCCATAAAAAGAAATTTACTCCTCCTTTTATTTCAACACCAGGAAAGCAATCTGACGATACAGGATAATCAATCATTTTTCTGATTCTTTTATCGTGCAACATTTCATCTCTGAACTCGTCCAATCCTTTGCCGCCAGAAAACCAACGCGATGGAATAATCATCGTCAAATAACGCGGATTCAACCGTTTCGCCTGCTGAACAAACAAATGATAAAGAGGGATTGCGCTCGCTCCCATACCACCGCCGTCACTCAACTGATACGGCGGGTTGCCGATAATGACATCAAACTGCATATCGTTAAAAATCCTGTCTGCGTGAATGAAAGAATAGGCGTGCGTTTCCAACGCTTCGCCACGGTCGTATTCGCTTTGCGACGCGCCGCATTGACGGCACTTGCCGTTATAAAAATCGTGTTCGCACCGCTTGAACCGGATATGTCCCTGTCCGCTTTTAAACAGGGAGACGCTGTATTGTCCGCTCGCGTCTTTGGAACAATAAACGGAACGCCGGCTCATCAACCCTGTCAATTCCGTCAACGCCAAACCGAACAGCTGATTATGGAAAATATGGTCTATCCGTTTTTGCAAATCGGGGATCGCGCTTTCCAAACCGACCAACAGCCGCTTGGCGATCTCGCGCAGGAAAACGCCGCTTTTGCAACACGGATCAAGGAATGTCGTCCTCGGGTTTTCAAACAATTCCCGCGGTAACAGGTCAAGTATCTCGTTCACGACTTTCGGGGGTGTGAACACCTCGTCGCTCGACAGGTTCGCGATGCACGATAAAATGTCGGGTTTGTGTTGGTCAATCATTACAATCCCCCGTCTGCATCACGGGAATCAACGGATACGTCCTAATCGCTTTCGCCTGATAAACCGGCTTTTCCGGATCGCCGTCCGCAAAACCGAACAACGGCAGATCGGCGCAGGACGCCGTCAAATGGTCGAACTTGTATTCTTCCCGCTTGAATTTCCCGTCAACAAGCGACCATTGGATAAAACGGATTTTCTCGACACCGTTCAACGAATCGCCGCAAACGATGTTTCTGCTTAAAATGTATCGCGCCGCTTTGACATACGGCTCCGGCGGTTCCTCTTTATACAACGCTTCATACGTTTCCGACATCTGCCGCGCCAAACGGTCGCGGGACGCCTGCGCGTTGTCTGGCAGAATGTCTATGCCGTAAACGCACGCAAGCGCGAAAAGGGACTGCTCCCGATACTCCGCCGGATTTGCCTTGTAAAGCCGCGCCGCCGTTTCCAATTTGCGCCGCAAAATGGCGGTCAGAAAATTTCCGTTCCCGCACGCCGGTTCCAAAAAACGGCTGTCGATCCGCGCCGCCTCCGCCGACACCAAATCCAACATCGCCTCGACTTCGCGTTCGGCAGTCAAAACCTCGCCGTATTCCGCGACACGCTCCCGATTGATGACTTGCTTTGATTCGGCCATAGAAGCAAAACTTCCTGTTTATAATCATAATTGCGCAACTTTTTGCAGATTTTGACTCTAAACACGAAAGAAATCCACATTAAATTTATAATTTATAGAAATTAAACTGCGTATATGAGTGAAATTTTACGGAAAACAATAGGAAACCGCGTTAAAGCGTTCAGAAAAGCAAAGCGTCCCAAAATGTCGCAGGAACGCTTGGCGGAATTATGCGATGTCGGCACCAGAACAATCAGCAATATCGAATGCGGCGTTGGCGTTTCCTTGGAAGTTTTGGAAAAAATCGTTACGGTTTTAGGATGCACATACGGCGATTTGATGGACACGGACGCTCATCTGCGCACGGAACAATCCGCCTTGAAAAATGAAGCGATGACGATTCTTTCCTCGATGTCCAAACCGGAATTGGAACGCGCTGTCAGAGTCTTAGCCGCATTGGGATAGTTTTACTGAAGAGGACTATTAGAATAAAATACCCTTGTTGTATTTTTTATATCATATCCATTCTCTGTTAGAACTTTTTCAACTTCTTGTATTTCTATATGATTTTTAGGTCCAATAATAACCTCTGCTATATCTGTAGGATGGAATTTCATTTCACAAATCTCTTTTTTTTCTCCATTTGCTGTTATTATTTCTTTAGGAGCTAAGATTTTTTGTTCTTGTCCCACTTTTAAATCAAAAAAATTCTCTGCCCCCAAAGCAATTGGAACCCAAACAATTCTCCACTCTTTTTCAGAAGACCAAGCATAATGTTTGCATGTAAATGACATTTTTGATATACAAAAAGCCGCTTCTGAAGGAGAGATTTTTTCTTTTATAACATTTTCTAATATGCAATTTATTTCTTTTATCATTCTTTTTTCTGCATAATCAATTTTAAGTAAACTAACCGCTTCTCTAGTATCAAAGCAATATCCAATCAAAGGCAGTTTTTTGTTAAATGGAAAACTCTTTGAAGAAAAACCAATAGAAACACCTTGACCATTATTGCCATATTTTGTCCATTGATTTATATCATCTTTTAATTCTGAAAATGAAACATAATAAGGTTTATATAAAAAAGCCTTTAATGTTTCCAATGTAATTTCTAAAAATATATTACTATTTCTTCTTCTTATTTCTTCTTCAACAATCTTAATAAGCCACACCATTTCGAGACGATCATTTGTATTTAATAATGATGAAAGGAAAAGGCTTTTAGATGATATTATATTTTTAAAGGAATCAAAATTTGTGTAATGATACAATATGCTTGGAGCTACAGGCACATGATATTTAGTTACACCTTTAGATATAACGCAAATAGAATATGGATATCCAATATTAGAACCAAGTATACTAGGCACAACTTCTCCGAGAGATATATTTTGGTATTTATACATAATAAAGCACTTTTCTTTATTCTTTCACCACCCACTTGCCGCCTTTGAGCGAACCGACGCGATCAAGAATCCCCTCGTCTTTCAGCTTTTTCAGCTGCCATTTTACGCCGCTTTCGGAAATACCGGTTATTTTCGCCAGTTCGTGACGGGTGATTTGCGGATTATTCCCGATTGCCTCCAAGATTTTTTGGGTAGTTTTTTGGGTAGTTTTTTGGGTAGTTTTTTCCCCGTTTTTCTTTCCGGTTTTATCGTCCTCTTCGGCAAACGGCTTGTTATAGCGGAATGTCACCCGGAAGAAAGTATCCGAAATCTCGAACACGTCCGGAGCATAAGCATTTAAAATACGCCGCACTCCCGACCCAAGACGCTCGACCAGTTCCATATCCTGAAAGATTCTCATCAATTCGGGATTGCGCGGACACGATTTGCCGTTGAAAAAGTCTTCTTTCGTCATTCCCCACGGCAAGCCGCCCGTTGACGTGATTTCTATTCTGTCCGAAAACATTTCGAACTTCGGCGGGTTGCTGTATGAATAATCGTTATGCAGTATCGCGTTAATGACCGCTTCTCTTAACGCCTGCGGATCGACCATCGGGCGTTCTTCGCGCTTGGTCGCCGTTACGCGGGCGTAAATCCTGTTTTCAACGGAAAACTTGTCCAAAACCTGTTCGGTCGCCTTGATTAAAGAGCAATATCCGAAGTTCTTGTTTTCCGTCAAAACGTCTCGATCCGTTCCGGCATACTTGGCGAACAAAATGGGCATTCCGTTTTCGTCCGCGCACAAATAAGCGGTCATATTATACCGCCCATCATCTGTTTTCAGTTGCAGATTGTCGGCAAAGGAATCGTTCAAAGTCAACTTCTTGCCCGCATAGTAAATATGCAGTTGTGTAAAATCCAAGTTCTGATTCGACGACGGCATATTCCTCAACGACGTATGCGTCCTGCGATAATAAATTGAGTCGATTTGCTCCTGCGTCATCGGGTGGGCGGAACTGCCGATGCGGATAAAACAGCCCCGTTCGCTCATACCGTTGGCGCGAATGTAGTAGGGTTGTTCTTTGCCTGCGGCGATCGTAATCCGGATCACATCTCGTCCGTTCAGACGTTCGCAAGCGATATCAAACAATCCCATAACGGATGGGCGAATCCCCGTTATCAGACGGTCTTTGATTTCTAGTTGAAGCGCGTCGCACTTGTCAACGCCGATAGGATTCCCGTTCTTATCGATACCGATATAGATCGTTCCGCCGTGCGCATTTAGAAAGGCCACAGCTTCCTTTTCCAAAGCGGCAGTCAGTTTTTCTTTGTATTCCGTGCGTTCGTTTTCAAGCATAAAACACCTCTTTTCCTATTTATAAAAGATAACGCCGCTATTCTCAAATAAGAAATTTTTTGCTCTTTTCGTCCGACGAAAAGGCTATCCTGCAAAAAAATCGGGTATGGAATTATCAAACACTTAGGCGGCGAATAAGTCTTTGATATTTCAGAGGGGCTTTTCTTTGCAGGATAGTCATTCCGTAATACGGAATGAAAGAAAAAGCCCCTCTGAATTGAACCTTAAAAAGACTCTTTTTGATTGGCGAACTGCTCGAAAAAGTTGACCGTTTTTTGCAAAGCCCGACTGACCGCCGATGTGTCCACCCGCGCATATACCTGCGTCGCTTGGAGCGTTTTATGGTTCAGCGTCTTGCTGACAACGGACAGATTTTCGCCGTTCATACATTCGTAACTGGCGACCGTCCGGCGCAAGTCGTGCATTCGCAAATTGTCAATACCCGCCGCTTGTTTCAACCGTTTCCACGCCTTTTGCGGATAGCCCATATGTCGGGTCGCATCATTTCCCATCGGAAACACCCAATCACTTTTCACGCTTTCCCGTTTCAGGTTTTTCAACAGAAAAACGAGCTGCTTTACCAGAGGAACACTCATCGACGTTCCGTTTTTCGTTCTCGGAATATACCAAATCGCATTCGTGAAATTGATATGTTCCCACCTCATTTCCAGAACATTGCCGCACCTTTGTCCCGTATAGAGCAAAGCATAGAAAAACACACGGTGAACCGGATCAGTATCGCCGTCAATGGCGTCGAAAAGCTTCTTAAATTCTTCCGGCAAAACGAACCGTTCTCTGGAAGCCAGTTTATATTTGGTGATTCCTGTTGTCGGATTGCGTCCGTTCCACCCCCATTGGATGGCTTTGTTATACATATGACGCAACAGCGTCAAAGCCTTGTTGGAAGCTGAAATGCCATCCTTGTCGCGCAAACTTATCATCAGCGTTTCAATCTGCTTCGTTTGCAACTCGGAAATCCTTTTCCCCGACCAATGGGAAAAGCGCCGTTTGAAAAGACTGATATTGTCCCGAAGCGTTTTTAAGGACGTTTGCTCTTTCGCATACCGTTCAACGTATTCCTGAAAAAGTTCGCCCAAAGTCATTTCAGAAGACAATGCGCGCTTTTCAGCATTCGGATTGATTCCCTGCCGGATTTTCTGCAAACAGTCGAACGCCTGTCTGCGTGCAAAATCCAAACTGATTTCATTCGTCTTTCCCAAAGTGACGCGAACGGTCTTCCCTTGAACCTTTTTTATAACGGCATACGTTTTTCCTCCGAGTGGAGAAACGCGGCAATACAGATACGGGCACCTTTCGTCCGCTATTTCAAAACGCTCTTTTCCGGCTTCCGGGCGCAGTTCCTTGATGAATTTTTCAGTAAACAACACTTTCATTTTTCTTCTCCTTCCGGTCAACCCGCGGTCAACCGACAAAACAAATCGACATAAAAGAAGATTAAGAAAAATGAACGACATCTTAAAGTAAGTTATTGATTTCAAATAAGAAAACGAATAACAAACCATTCAGGTCAATCATCGTGCACCCAAGAGATTATGCCCTCTGACTCCGTTAGTCTTGGTTCGAGTCCAGGTTCCCCAGCCACCTTGAGAGCCAAGTCGTTGAAAACAAACGAACTTGGCTTTTTTATGCTCGGGGAAATGTTAGCAGTGCTAACAAAACTGCTAACAAACCTTGTTAGCACGGGCGGTTGTCATGACATTGTACAATCGCGGTTATTCTTATTATGCCATACTGCGCGTTTCCCGAAACGCCTGCCATCCTTCCCGTAAAAAACAGGTCTGGATTTCTTTGCGCACGACAGACAAAAAAATAGCTCAACAACGTTATATTGTGGTGGCATCGAAAATCTTAAATCAAGAGTTAGGCAAACATCAAAAACGTGAAAAAATGGGCTACAACAAAGACAACAATACTTTGGACTTTGACAGGCAACAGGCAGAAACCTTCGCTTATGAATGGCTGTTAAATGCCATCAATGAGGAAAAAGCCAAACAAGCGGGTAAGGTGCTGACTTCCGAACCTTATATGCAACAGTTTGCCATGTTGCGTTCGAAATATTCTTTGGCGGATTATTCGGATATGGAAAAAACGGTCAGCTTGTTTTTGTTGCGCAACGGCTACCCGTTTCCTTCGGAAGACACTGCCGATATTTTGTTTGAAGCTTTTATGCGTGCCGTTTTGCAGTTTTGTTCTTTTATGGCTAAAATGGCCGCCGGGGAGACCCAAAATTTCCCCGAACGTCTGTTAAGCGGTGTTCCGGCGGCGATTACGTTCGGATCTTATGCCTCAGGAATAACGACAACAACGGCTAAGCCGCTCAAACCCGACCTGACATTGGTTCAGTTGGCGGAAACGTATAACAACCTGGAATCCCGCAAAAATGCGACAAAGGATTCACAGGAGCGTATTTTAGCCAAAACCCGCGTTTGGCAAGAGCTGCTCGGAAAAGAAAAGACCATTCGCACGCTTACCAGTGACGACCTGCAAAAAGCGGTGGCGGAACTCCCCTTTATCACCAAAGGCTTTGCGCGGACACATCAAGGAAACTACAACGTATTTCACGACATAGCAGAGGGTCGCAAACACCCATCAAAACGCATTTCTTCCAAGACATTGGGGGAATATATCAGCATTGTGAAAAAACTATTGTCCTGGGCTGTGCGTTTCAAGTACCTGCAGGAAAACCCTTTTGATTGCGTTGACGTACCGGTTGCGAAAAACGATGACGAAGGCGTTAAAAGGCTTCCATTTACGTTAAATCAATTAAACGCAATTTTTCACGCGCCGATATATACGGGGTGTCGCGACGATAAATCGGGATATAACATTGTCGGAGAAGCTCACCCCCGCCGCGCACGATTTTGGGTGCCGTTGTTAGGATTGTTTACCGGAGCCAGATGTAACGAGCTGTGCCAGTTATTGCCGTCAGACATTCATCAAACGGAGGGTGTTTGGGTTATCAGCATTAACGATGAAGGCGACAAACACGTTAAGACAAAAGCCGGCATTCGCGAAATCCCCGTTCACCCTGAGCTGATAAAGATGGGCTTTTTGGATTATGTTCGGCAAATGAGAAGGGAAAAGCGACTGTTTCCGGAACTGAAACCTAATGCCCGAGGAGCCTATTCGGACGAGATGTCCCGTTGGTTCGGTCGTTTTTTAGAAACCGTCAACCGGACATTAAAAGCGAAAGACCGAATGGGGCAAGGTCATGTGTTTCACAGTTTTCGACACACGTTTCGTACCGAACTGCGCAATAACGATGCAAGCAATGAGCACGTTCTGCGCTTAGGCGGTTGGGAACGCGGTTCTTCTTTGGCTGACCATTACGGGACGATCAGCATGAAAGTCCTTGAGAAAACAATGATTGAAAAAGTCCGGTATGACGGTCTGGATTTAAGCCATTTGTATGTGTAGCAAGGAAAAAAAACGCGGCATTTTAGCGAATCGCTTTTGCTTTCACAGCGCAACAGACTTGCAACCTATAGATGAATAAATAACGACCAAAACAGGCTTAATGAGTATTTTTGAGGATGGGCTGTTTTTTTGAGAATTTTGAGCGGTTTAACATATTGAAAATAAAAAGAATTTTGTTGTTCTTTTTTTGGATAAAAAAAGTTTTTTTTCTTCCATTTTTTGTGGTTTTTTGCTAATATAATTAAGTAATCAACAAATGGATTTTTTCCAAATTGCGGGCGTTTGTTGGTTGAACTTCGTTAACCCGCTAAAGAGGAGGCCAAAATGGCAATAATTCTAAAATCTCCATCACCATAAATATATAGATAAAACTGTTGCACGGTTTCATGTGTGTATGTGTTTATTTCGCATTAACACATGTTGCTTCTTTGCGCACGTTATAAATCTATATCTTAACTTCGTTAATATTGGCAAATGCGTTTGCCAATACAGTGTAATTTTGTGCCCAAAAGGCTGAAAGGTCAAAGCATGTTTAATTTAAATACCGGTGATAATCACAGTAATCAAACACAAGCGGAAAGCATCGTAGATAAGGCTATTCTCGAAATCCGGGGATATATTAAAACGGAAGAAGATTCCTATAAAAAACATCAGGAAACGGGGATCGATTTGCTTGTTTCTTTATGTCAAAAAACGGCTCAGATAAAAAAGTCTGACACCGCTAAAAAGGAGCTAAAGGAAAGAGCAAATGAAATCATAAAGCGGGTTACAAAAAACGGCAAACAACCGGTTTGTAACAGCCTCTTTTTAAAGCTCTTCTATGTCTGTTTTTATCGCGATGACAATGAGAGTGTGACGTCAAATGCGTTTTCTCAAAAGAAGATGACCTATTACAACGCATATCTGTATTGTGACAGGAAATATGGAAATGAAGATTCTTCATTTTCTAACTTAAAAGAGAAGCTTCAAGATGACGGGATTACATCCGTTCGGAAATTATATGAGCTGTATTCTAAAGAATATTCGGATAGAAACAAAGAGGATCGTACAAAATATCCGACCTTTACTCATAAGGACAAACTCTTTTCCATACATTCGAAACTTTTCAAAAAAGTTGTGGATGAGGATAAAGAATTTGTCGAAACTTTTGAGGAAAACGGTTTCAAAATAATGGTTCAGGTTTCCAAAAAATCGTACGAGAAGGCCGCTTCTTAAATCTAACGACTGTTCGCTTGATGCATGAACAAAGTGCATCAAGCGAATAATTCCACGTTCTGTCATGGAGGTGTGAAGATGTATCAAGCGAACATCTCCTGTGTAGCTGTACGCGGGAACAGAAGCGTAAGGCTATGTTTCGTGTATATGTGCAAATGTGTATCAAACGAACACTTAATTGTTTATGGAGAATGCTAATGAAGAAAGTTCAAATTACTAAAATAAAGAAAAAAAACCGATCAAAACGAACAAGACGTCATGTACTGTTTGCAGAAGAATTTGATAAAAATGCAAAATATCAATTAAAGAAGCTAAGCAAAGCTATAACCGAATATGAAGAAAATGCAGGAGAAGCAGGAAAGCTTCTTAAACGCATATCAGGTAATAGTAAAATTTTAATTCAGCCAAGGGCACTAGCTCCTTTTGCTAAGAGAATAACATCAAAACTTAACGAGTACGGATGTAATTCGGCATATATGTTTACTATTATTATAGGAGACCTTTTATTTGGAATAGATGACCTTGAAAGGAAGTCCAAGGAAATTGCAAATTTCAGAAGGCAGGTTCAGGAGTGGTTAGAAGGCTATGACTATATAGCAACCGTCGCTTTTGATTTTTTCAACAATGTAAAATTTGCCAATAGCGGGACATGTGTGTCTCCTCATATTCACGGGATCTTTTTTGATGAAATAAAGAAAAGAGGCAAAGAAAAGATAAGCAGGAAAATCAAGAATGATTCGGAGGAAAACTGCATTCTAAGGCCTTTTGAAATTAAAGAGTACAGCAGGCTGATTGATGCGGTTCATTATGCTTTCAAGGGCCCTTTTGGCGGGAAGAATTACTATGAAATCGTTGAGGGGAAAAAGGGGAAAAAAGTTCGCAAAAGAACACCTCTAACATTGAAGGACTTGATAACCATTATTCAAAACTTCAAAGACACCCCTATAGACGCATACTGTTTCGCCGGAGGGAGGGGCATTAGTCTCTTACAAGAAATTCGTAAGGAGATGAAGAATGCATAAATTAACTAAAGAACAAAACGATGTCGTGTTTTGCAATAACCCCCGCATTTACATAAATGCGGGGGCAGGAACCGGTAAGACCAGTACGATATTAACCTCTATTGCTCAGCGGATTGAAGAGGCGGTTCCACCTTCCAATATTCTTGTTTTGGCATACAATAAAAAGATACAGCAGGAAATTCAAAAAAAAGTTCCGAGGAATGTTCTTGTCTGCACCTTTCATGCGTTTGCGAAGAAAGAATTAAAACGATATATGCAAAAAGTTCCAGACCTGCTCTCTCCGGAAGAGACGGAAGCGTTGATTATTCGTGCAAAGAAAGAAACAAAAACAAAGGGGAAAAGCGAAGATTTTGTGCAAGCCGTTTTGGCGGCGAGAGAGAATCCCTCATATTTAAAAAAATTTAAACCTGCGTATCGAACTGTTTATGAGAGGTATGGTTCTCTTTTAAAAGAAACCCATCGATTTGATTTTGCGAAGTTAATCCGGAAACTTATTTTTGTTTTAAAAAAAGATGAGGTTTTTCTGAAAGAACTTCAATCTCGGTACACGCACATTTATATTGACGAGTTCCAAGACATTTCTAGGAAAAGATTGAAGCTGTTAGAATGTTTAACATCCGAGCGAACACATCTCTTTTGTGTCGGAGATTCCGATCAATCAATTTACGGTTGGAATGGAATTGACGAAAAAAACGTTGAAATCGCCATAAAGATATTAAAATTAAGAGTTTTTAATTTGACGCGAAGCTATCGTTTGCCCACAAAAATTGTTTGTGCGGTAAATCAATTATTGAAGCACAATCAAAACCCTTTAAGGAAGAGTTTAACTTCTGCCAAAAAGGCTGATGGAATAATAAAGGTCTTAAGCTTTTCTAAAGGAGAAGAAGAGATTTCTTTTATAAAACAGAAGATAAAGGCGTTGCGTCAAAAAGGCATTCTCGACAAGGATATTGCTTTATTATTTCGAGTAAAAAAAATGTGCACGGAATATAAAAATTGTTTGCAAGTGAATTGTTATTTTTCAACAGTTCATCAAGCAAAGGGATTGGAATTTAAATATGTTTTTGTCGTAGGAGCCGAAGACGGTCTTTTCCCGTGTATTCCAAACATGAACAAATTGAGTGAAAAAGAGTGCGCGGTGAAAATGCGGGAAGAAAGAAGGGTTTTTGCAGAAGCAATCACACGAGCCTCTAAGGGAGTTTATATTACACACTTAAATAAGTGCCTGCGTAAAAACAGAATAGCTACTCCTTCTCCCTTTTTGTCCGAATTAAAGCTATAATGAGCATGCTCATTATGTCACCTTGGCGATTTTTTTATATGAACTTTCATAATGAGCATGCTCATTATGCCCCCACGATTGATAAGGTGCAGAAGGAAGAATGACTGTATGTTAGAGGCAACGGGTATCCGGTAACTATTAAATTGGTCAATCTTATGTGCACCGGCGCCGGCTTTTCGACGATTTTTCGATACAGCGATAAAATGGTCGAAATTCTTAAAAGCATCAATTAAGATGAGCTCTCAAAAAAAGAATTTAACCAAAAAAATGTTTATCATGTATTTGTTTTACGGTTATAGTCGTAAAAACATTTGATTGAAGATGTGTTTTGCGGTATTATCTTTTTGCGGTTTGGAGAAGAACATATGATTTTAAGACCTGATTATATTAATGCAATAACCCCGTATATTGATGCGCCGTTTGTTAAAATTTTGACAGGTATCCGACGTTCCGGAAAATCAACCATATTAAAAATGTTGGCTGAGGAACTGAAGGGGCGCGGTGTTCCTGAGAAAAATATTATAACGTACAAGCTTGATAACATTGAGTATGAAGATATAACGGCAAAGGCCTTTTATGACAGAGTAAAAACGGAACTTGCGCAAACCGGTAAAACGTATTTGTTTTTTGATGAAATTCAGGAAATCCCGTCATGGGAGAAAATTGTCAATGATTTAATGCAAAATGAAAACGTCGATATCTATGTTACCGGTTCGAACTCTCGAATGTTATCGTCTGAAATATCAACATACTTAACCGGCAGGTATGTTTCTTTTTTAGTGTATCCTTTATCTTTTACAGAATTTTTGACCTTTAAAAAACAATACACGCAGATTAAAGACCCGCATCAGGAGTTGCTTGATTATATTCAATGCGGCGGTTTTCCGGCGACACGTCTAAAGGAATACACCCCTGATGAAGTCTATACGATTGTTCGGGATATTTATTCGTCAACAATTTATACCGATATCGTCAAACGCAATCAGATCAGAAAAGCAGATTTGTTAGAACGTGTCGTGCGTTATACATTCAGCAATATCGGTCAGACATTCTCAGCTTATTCCATTGCGAAATACTTGAAATCGGAAAACAGAAAAATTGATAACGAAACAATTTACAGTTATTTAGAAAAGCTCGAAAAAGCCTTTATTTTGTTCAGATGCTCCCGTTATGATTTGCAGGGTAAAGAGATACTGAAAACACAGGAAAAATTTTATGTGGCTGACCCTACTTTGCGTTATGCGGTTTTGGGGTACTCTCCGGACAGCGTGGCCGGCATGCTTGAAAACATCATCTATTTAGAACTTCGCAGAAGGGGATATTCCGTATATGTCGGAAAAACTTTAAAGGGAGAAATTGATTTTGTGGCGACCAAGCAAAATGAAAAGATTTATGTACAGGTAACACAGAAAATTAACAACCATGAAACCGAATTGCGCGAATACTCTCGATTGTTGGACATTCAGGACAACTATCCTAAATACGTTTTAAGAACCGATGATTTTGCAAAGGGAAACTATCAAGGGATCCGCACAATGCACGTAGCCGACTTTTTGTTGGATAACAGCTTTTAAAATGAGCATGCTCATTATGTCACCAGATTTCCGTCGTTAGTAACTAACCGATTTTTTGATGTTTTTATAATTGCATTTCTCTGTTAGTTACAATCACCCAATCGACTGCAAGGCTTGAATAATGTTTTTCGGATTTGACCGGTAGTAACCGGATAAGGTACTGACCGACGAATGTCCGGATATCTGCTGAATTAAAGGCAACGGGTATCCG
>ERZ779737.849-NODE-849-length-26197-cov-7.306671_pt1 | contig 26197 bp, 24 predicted proteins | sample MGYA00511889_ERZ779737 | MGnify/ENA primary metagenome ERZ779737 (study PRJEB29588, sample SAMEA2163575) | human gut metagenome | biome: human gut; feature: human-associated habitat; material: faeces | place: Denmark | collected 2008/2010 ... | reverse complement strand
TTTCCGAAAGCAAAAAAAAAAAAAAAATCCGCCGGCCCTGGCGGGAACGGCGGATTCAATCCGGGAAAAAATGAACCGGGAGCTTATTTCATGAGCAGCATGTTGCGGGCGCGTTTGACGGCGGCCGAAACATGGCGCTGCTGCTTGGCGCTCAGCCCCGTGATGCGGCGCGGCAAAATTTTACCGGTTTCAGTCACAAAGCGGGAAAGAGCGTCCACGTCCGTAAAATCCAGATCCAACGGAGTTTTAGAATGCTGCTGATTGGTTTCCATGATGTGTTTATTTTCGTGAATGGAGATTAACTCATTTTGCGACAGCGAACGCAAGTCTTATTTTTTCTTTCTGGCGCAAAAAAGAAATTCCTTGTTCCCGTCGCCGCCGAGGATGGGAGATTCGCAAACGCCGACAAGCGAAAAGCCGGCGAGGTTCTCTTCGGCAAACGCCAAAATTTCCGCGACGACGCGTTCATGCACGGCCGGATCGCGGATGACGCCGCCGGTTTTGGAGACTTCTTCCCGCGAGGCTTCGAATTGGGGCTTGATGAGCATGATCAGCGCCCCGCCCTCTTCCGCCCGGTTCCAGGCGGGAATGAGCACTTTTTTCAGGGAAATGAACGAAAGGTCGCCGACGACGAGATCGTAGCGTTCCCGCGGGAGCGTCGTTTCGTCGAGGCGGCGCGCGTTGACTTTCTCGAAGCTGACGACGCGCTGATCGTTTCTCAGCTTCGCGTGCAGCTGCCCATGGCCGACGTCCACGCAAACGACGGAAGCGGCGCCGTTCTGCAGAAGGCAGTCGGTGAAGCCGCCCGTGCTTGCTCCGATGTCCAGCGCGTTAAGCCCGGAAACGGGAACGCCGAAACGCTCCAGCGCTCCCGCCAGCTTTTCTCCGCCGCGGGAAACGAAGCGCGGAGGCGCCTCGACGAAAAGCTCCGTTGTTTCCGGAAGCATTTGCGCGGGTTTGGCGATGAGCGAATCCGGGCCGCTTCGGACTTTTCCCGCCATGATGAGAATTTTTGCCTGAGAACGGGATTCCGCTTTGCCGGAACGGAAGAGAAGTTCATCCGCCCGAATTTTTTTCACGGAATTCATCGCGGCTGCTCCGAAAACAAGCCGCTTTCCGAAGAAAACGGGCGCGCCCCGACGGAAACCTCGGGAGCATTGAACGAAAAACCGAGGCCGTTCTCGATGACGCAGCGCATTTCTTTCGACGAGCTGTCGGACGCGCGGAAAAACACCTTGAGAACGAAGCGCCGCGGGAACGAAAATTCTCCGTCTTTTTCGATGGAAATTCCGGCGGCGGGCACCAGGGTTCCGTCGGCGAACAGGAGAGAAAACTTCACCTTGTCGACGAAGGCCTGCTCCGTCGTCGCGGCGGTTCCCGTCTCCACGACGAAACGCACGCAGTCGTAACTGCGTTTTCCGGACACGAGAACGGGCAAGGCGATGCGCGTTTCACCCGGAGAAATCACCACGTCCTGAGCCGCTTCCGTGAAAACGACGGGGATTTCCGTTCTCTCCTCTTTCCGCGGCGCGGCGCTCTGTCCCGACTCCATCGCATGCCAGCACAAACAGGTGACGATGCCGACCACGAGAAAGACGAAAACGCTCTTGGGCAGCTTTTTCCGCAGATTCACGAAAAAGGCAATCAGCGCGATCCCGCACAAAATAAGAATGCCATGAACGGAGCTCATAGGCTTCAAGCATCTTTGAAAACGCGGAGAAACGCAAACGGTTTCAAAGGCTTTTCAGAATTCTTCCCCGAAGATAACGGACAAAATGTTCTTCATGCGCGGGCCGAGTGAAAAAGCGTCGTCCGCCCTCTTCTCCGCCATTTTCATGACGAGAAGATTTTGTATATATTTTTCGGATACAAAAACGATTTTTGCGCGCTCAGAATCGTCTTTTTCATAAATTTCCATCGGAAAAAATTCCAGCGGAGTCCCGCTCCAGGAAAAGCTGATTCTCCAGGACGAAGTCTTTTCCGGAATATCCGCGCGGGAAAGCCCGGGAGAAAATTTCAGAATTTCGGGAACGTCCGCGTCTTTCACGACGACGGCGAGCGCAACGGGAACGCGATCCAGATAATCGCGAAAATTTCCGCAGAGAGGAGCTTCGGAGAAAAAGCGTACGGGATCGGTTCCGGCGAGATTCAATCCGTTCCAGCAGTCGTGCAGATTTTCGTCGCCGGGAGGAAAGGAACGTTCGTACCATTTCAAAAAAGATTTTTCTCCCAAACGCAGACCTATCTCGAAATGGAGATGCTCCGTTCCCGCGGGAAAATCATAAACGGAGGAAGAGCTTCCCATCACGCCCAGGAATTTTCCGGCGGGAACGCTCTCCCCTTCTTTCAAAGACGCCGCCGAAAAACTCAAATGAGCATATAACGAATAAAAGGATATTCCTCCGCTCCGATGCTCCAAAACGACGTATTTCCCGTAAGAACCGTTATTTTCGCGGCAGACATGCGCCACTTTTCCCGGGAAAATCGCGAAAATCGCGTCGACGGCATTGCCTCGACGGTCGCGAACGGCCGATTTCACGTCAATGCCTTCGTGAAAGCGCGTCCCTTCATTTCGCGTCAGACCGAACATTCCCGACTCGGGCTTCCCTGAAGACGCCGGCTGAACATAGCGCCGCAACGCAGCCGGCGTCATGGGGAAATCGACTGCAGTCGGGGCATGCAACGTCATTTCAAAAGAAAAAGTCGGGACCGAAAACAGTTCCGACGCCAACAGAAAAGAAAAAACACGGAGCCTCATCGGTTCTCTTCGTACTCTCTGAACTGAAGAATGTAACTGTTGAGCTCGAAACTCAGCTCTTCGAGCTGATCCTCCTCCTCAGCTCCCGTCGCCGAAGTCATCACGTAAAAAAACAGATCATTGCGGGAAAAATCCCTTTTGACGGGGCAAAAACCCAAAGGCTTGCCGTCGGCGACAAGAAGAAGCCGTCTTCCCGCGCTGCTCGCGCCGAGCTGCCGCAGTCGAATTTCATTTTCGTCTTTGACCCTGAAAAACAATCCGGGAACGGACTTCTCCATCACGGGATCGAACTTTTCGCTGACGATGCAGTCGGAAAGCGCGTCGATATTGAAAACGGGTTCCCGCCCTGTCCTTATTTCCTTGTCGATGACGGGAAGCGTGAAAGATCGCTGAAGCTCAAACGTTCCCGCGCGCGCCGGGGATTCCAGGAAAAAAGCGACGTAGTGCTCCGGGACTTTGGTCGCGCACGAACAAAGAAAAAGAATCGGGGAAAAAAACAGACTGAAGAATATTTTTTTCATAAGACTAAGGAACGAACATTTCAAAAACATTCCCGACAAAAGTCAAATCTTCAGGGAGAAAATCATCCGAAGGCACGAGGAACTCCCGAGCGGAGGCGACGTGCACATATCTTTGGAATCCGCGGGAATCTGTTCCCGCCGCGCGCAAAACCTTTTTCTTTTCAAGCAAAAGCGCAAAAATCTGCTCGAGAATTTCTTTTTCGCGAGTCGAATCTCCCTCGTAAAGAGAGAAGAAAAATTCTTCCTGACTCGCAAGCACATGGCGAAGAGATTCCTTATCGGAATTTTTTCCGGAAAATTTTCTTTTCCACTGACCGATGATTCTTCCCGGAGCCGAAAAATTTTCCGCTTTTTCGCCGAGAACATCGCAACGCAGAAATTCCCCGGAGTCTTTTCTGCAAATCATGCAAATGATGTCGTCGCCGGCCTCAAAAACTTTTCCGCATGCCGCGCAGCTCCGAGAAACAGACTTTAAGCTCCACTCCATGGGAAAAGTCTATTTTCCGCCGGAGGAAATAATCAAGAAAATAGCGTTCGGCGGGCGATGTTCCTCGTGGAACAATCATTTTCCGCCGCGGGAACGCAAAGAAACCATGAGAAGAGAAACATCCGCAGGATTGACGCCGCTGATGCGTTCCGCCTGCGCCAACGTCGAAGGACGTGCCGAAGAAAGTTTCTGACGCGCTTCGATTCTGAGCCCGGAAACGGCATCATAATCGAAATCAGAAGGAATCTTTATCCGCTCCAAATCCTTCATGCGCTCAATGGATTTCATTTCGCGCTCCAGATAGCCGCGATAGCGCACGCGATAAAGCGTTTCCTCCTTCACCGCTTCATCGGCATGAACGAAACCCGCGGGAAGTCCCTCGGGGACGGAAGAAGCGTCTCTGCGCAGCACGTCGCCGATAATTCCTCCGCGAACCGTAAGTTTTTCGAACATTTCGCACCAATGTTCCACCGCAGCGGCTTTTTTGCGAATTTTCCGAATGCGAGCGTCGTCGAGCAAGCCCGCGGATTCGATTTTATTGATAAGGCGAAGCTCGGCGCTCCCGTGGTTGAAAAGCAAACGATATTCCGCGCGGCTCGTGAACATGCGGTAGGGCTCCTGAGTTCCTTTCGTGACGAGATCGTCAATGAGCACGCCGCCGTATCCTTCAGATCTTCCGATAACGATAGCGCTAAGTCCGAGAACCTTCGCCGCAGCGTTCGCCCCGGCGACAAGCCCTTGGATTCCGGCTTCCTCATATCCGGAAGTTCCGTTGATTTGACCGGCAAAAAAGAGATTTTCGACTTTTTTCGTCTCCAGCGTCGGAAAAAGCTGCGTCGGAGGCGCATAATCATACTCAATGGCGTAAGCCGGACGCATCATCACGGCGTTTTCCAGCGCGGGAACGCTGCGGATCATCTCCAGCTGAACGGAAAAGGGCAGGGAAGTGGAGAAGCCGTTGACATACCATTCGTCCGAAAAAAGACTTTCAGGCTCAAGGAAAAGACGGTGCGCGTCTTTGTCCGGGAACTTTACGAACTTGTCTTCGATGCTCGGGCAATAGCGCGCGCCGGTCCCGTGAATAAGCCCGGAATACAAAGGAGAAAAAGAAATATTCTCCTTCACGAGCGATCCGGTATTCGGACCGGTGCTTGTGAGCCAGCAGGAAAGTTTTTTCGTCCCGGGGATCCATCCGGGGAGACGAGCTCCGCTTTGTTCCTCGTGGAACAATTTCTCCTGATCGCGGGTATCGTAAAAAGCGAAAAACACGGGTTTTTCATCGCCTTTTTGTTCTTCGCACGCAGAAAAGTTTATGGAAGCGCCCAAAATGCGCGCCGGCGTTCCCGTTTTCAGCCTGTCGACCGCAATTCCGGCTTCCGCGAAACTGTCGGAAAGCGTTTCCGCATTGAAATCTCCGAGACGACCGCCGTAATTGACATTGCTGCCTATGAACATTTTTCCCTTCAGGAACGTTCCCGCAGTCACGACGACTGTTTTTCCGAAGAAACTGACGCCGAGATTCGTTCTGACGCCGATGACTTTTCCGTTTTTAAAAACCAACCCGTCGGCAATCGCCTGAAAAAGCGTGAGATTTTTTTGTCTTTCGCAAACATGCTTCATGCGCGCGGAATACACCAGCTTGTCGCATTGCGCGCGCGGAGACTGCACGGCCGGCCCCTTCGAAGCATTGAGCACGCGAAACTGCAGAGCAGTGGCGTCGGCGCACATCGCCATTTCTCCGCCCATGGCGTCTATTTCCCGGACGATATGACCTTTCGCCTGCCCGCCTATGGCGGGATTGCAGCTCATTTTTGAAATCGTGTCGAGATTTCCGGTCAGAAGTAGAACGTCGGCGCCCATGCGCGCTGCAGCGGAGGCGGCTTCGACGCCGGCGTGTCCGGCGCCGACGACGACGACGTCGTAAGGATTTTTTTCATCCGTTCGTATGCTTTTTTCCATGTTATTTTCCGATGCAGAAGGAAGAAAAAACTCGATCGAGAACTTTCTCGTTATCGAAGCGTCCGAGAATTTCGGACAACTCTTCGAGCGCGTTCCTCAGCTTTGACGAAACAAACTCGATCGGAACTTTTCCCGCGGAGGAAAGGGCGTCCGAAAGCTCCTTCTCCGCTTTTCTCAATGCCTCCGCATGACGCGCGGAAACGACGAGGATATCGTCCGCGGGAACGACGCCTTTTTTTTCAAGCAAAGAGGAAAGTTTTTCCGTAATGATTCCTGCGGAAGAGACGTCCAAGAGAGAAACGGAAATTCTCTCGAAATTCGGAAGAAAAGAGGAAGGCTCAAACGCCGGAGGCTTGTCGTTTTTGTTGAAAACGATGAGCGTTCGTTCCGCATTGAGGGTTTGAAGCAAATCGGCGGGCAGGGCAGGAGGGGGAACCGAAGCGTCAACGACGAAAATGAGGAAATCGGCTTTTTCCATGCATTCCCGCGTTCTTTCCATGCCGCGAATTTCTATCGCCGACGCAGCGTCGCTTCTGATTCCTGCTGTATCTATAATTCTGATACAATGCGGTCCCGCCGAAAATTTTTCGGAAATGAAGTCGCGCGTCGTTCCCGCTTCTTCGCTGACGAGCGCGCGGTCAGAACCCAGCAAAGCGTTCAGAAGCGAGGATTTTCCCGCGTTGGGCGCTCCGAAGATGACGACGCCGACGCCTTCGTGCACTTTGGAAGCGTAGCGAGCGGACAACGCCGTCTTTTCGAGTTCAGCCATGAGTCCGTGCAACCGTCCGGAAAAACGTTCGAAGTCCAGCTCGGGGACTTCTTCATCGGAAAAATCGATTTGCGTTTCCGTCTCGGCGATCAGGGCGAGAATTTCGTCATTCCACGCGGAAATTCTTCTTCCGAGCTCTCCGGAAAGCAGCTTTCTCGCAGCTTCGAAAGACCGTTCGGAATCGGCTTCGATGACGTCGGCGACAGCCTCCGCCTGACTCAAATCCATTTTGCCGTTGAGAAAGGCTCTTTTCGTGAATTCTCCCGGCTCTGCGGCGCGGCACCCGCGCCTGAAAAGGTCCTCCAAAATGCGCCTGAAAATGAACGGATTTCCGTGGCATGAAATCTCAAGCGCATCTTCTCCCGTATAAGACGCGGGAGCTTCGTAAAAAACCCAAACGCAATCGTCCAAGGCCTTCCCGGAAAGGGCGCGGTAAGTTCCGAGAACGGCGCGACGCGGGAACGGCTTTTTGTTCCCGAAAGCTTTTTCCGCGATTTCGCGAACGAGCTGACCGCTCACGCGTATGACGGCGAGCGCAGACGTTCCGGAAGGCGTGGCGAAAGCCGCTATGGTCGAATTTTTCGGCATAAAGGGATAGAACTTACTCCGTTTGGCGTTTTTTGCAAGGAGCGTTAAAACAGCGTTCCCGCGGAATTCTCCGCGGGAACACAGAAAAAGCGCGAATTTCTCTTATTTTCTCTGCGGCATGATGACGCAGAGAAAGCCTTCGTCTTTCGTCTTGATGACGCCCGGGCTCAGCTCGTCCTTAAACTCGAAGACGACGGAATCCTGAACCAGAGCTTTGAGCGGATCGGAAAGGAACTGAGGATTGAAAGCAATCTTCATTTCCGGACCTTCATACTGAACGGCGATTTTGTTGCTGACTTCGATTTCTCCGCCGCGCGCCGTGACTTCGAGCGTGTTGGGCACGATGTTCAGATGCACAGAACTTTCCGACGGAATCTTGGCGGCAAAATCGACGGAACGCAGGAAAATTTCTCTTTCGATTTCCATGCGGTTTCCGGAATCTTTCGGAATGACTTGCTTGTATTGCGGATAATTGCCTTCGACGACTTTGGAAATGATTTTCACCTTGTCGCAAAGACCGTTTTCGGGTTTTTCGTCCACGTCGATTTCAAAGCGCACTTGACGCTCGTTGAGCCCGATGCGCACCTTGCCTTTGTTCCCGAGCTGCTTCTGAAGCTCGTTCACCGTTTTTGCGGGAAGAATGAACGATTTGATCTTATCCGAAACGGGAGCGATTTTGCGTTCGCAAGTTGCAAGGCGCCGTCCGTCCGTCGCGACAAGCGCCAGCCCTTCCTCGGAAAAGCTGAAGAAAACGCCGTTGAGAACGTAGCGGTTTTCGTCGGTGGACTGGGCGTAAGACACGCTGCGAATCATCGTCGAAAGCTCGCTCTGGTCGATTTCGAAAAGGTCTTCGCTGCTGACGACGGGAAGGGGAGGGAACTGTTCCGTCTCGATTCCGGTCATCAGCGCTTCGGAGCTCCCGCAAGTGATTTTGACTCGCGTTCCGGAGAAAAGTTCGAAGCTGATTTCATTGCCCATCATTCCCGCAGAGATGTCTTTGAGCGTCCGCGCGGGCAAAGTGATGCTTCCGGGAACGGCGACGTCCGCCTTGACGAGGCAAAGAATGCCGATGTCGAGGTTCGTCGTCGTCAGCCGAACTTTGTCTCCTTCCGCTTCAATGAGCACGTTGCTGAAAACGGGGAGAGAGGAACGGCCGTTGTTCACGATGTTCACGACCTGGCTGAGTCCCGCATCCAAAAAACCTCTGTTAATGCTGAATTTCATAAGAACATAGCATCTCCGATTCCCTTTTTGTAAGCAACACTATGTTTTTAACAATTTCCTCTTTCCTCTTTATTTGTTTTTTCTCTTTCCTAAAAAAAGAAAATCAATAGTAATCAGGAATGTTAAGAATGTAGGTAAGTTTTGTTTTCGCTTTGTTAATCAGGGGCGCGGCCTGACATTCAAAGGCAACAAATCCGTCAAAACAAAGCGTCTTTTTACGGGAACAAGCGTTTCACAAAATCATTTTCCGCTTATTCACAGACAATTAGAAGGTTTCTTCGACATCTCCGTTTTCCGGGTTCCCGCCTTCTTTTTTGTCGCGAATCTTGCGTTTCAAAGCGCGGAAAATGCCGTAAAAAACGTAGATGAGCAGCGCGGCGGGAATGGCGAAAATATGGAATTTCGCGGCGACGACGAGAAAAAGGACGATGAAGACGAAAGCCTGCGCCTTGGTTTTGCTGTTCCAGTCGATGTGCTTGAACGTGGGGTAGGGAATGTTCGTCACCATGAGAACGGAAACGAGCAGCATCATGGGAAGAAGGACGACGGGCAGCCATTTTTTCAAAGCCGTCGCCGTTTCCACCGCGTTTTCGTCGTAATTCAAGTGCGTGAGCAGCAGAACGAAGGACGCCGTGATGGCGGCGGCAACGGGAGACGGAATGCCCATGAAGTCGGCCGAAGGTTTCTTTTTTTCGTTCCCGGGAATGAGCGGATTCGTGAGAACGTTGAACTTGGCGAGACGAATTCCCGCGCAGAGGAGGTAAATGAAACCGACGATCGGTCCCGCATCGGCGATGAGATTGTTGAACCAGTCGAAGGAATTGGCGCGTCCCGGATCGAAAATGAGAAAATAAACCAAAAACGCGGGAGCGACGCCGAAGGAAACCGTATCCGCGATGGAATCGAATTCCGCTCCGAACATGGATTCCCGCTTGAAAATGCGCGCCATTCTCCCGTCGAAAAGGTCGAAGACGCAAGCGCCGAAAATCAGATAAACGGCCCACATGTAGAGCTCGTTGGCGGCGGCGATGTTCGGCGTGCTTTTCGCTTCGATGCACTTGCAGAGCGAAAGGAAGCCGCAGCACATGTTTCCCGCGGTGAAGAAATTCGGCAAAAGATAAATGCGCGCGGCGTCCTTGACGTTTTCGTATTTCGCCGGCGGTTTTTCGGAAAATTCTTCTTTTTGATTTTCGTGCATTTCGGGCAGGGCGGAGTGAAGAGTTGACGAAAAACTTTATTTGCTCAGCGAATCAAGATATTCCCAAAAATTTTTATCCTGTTCGATGAGATGTTCTTCTTTCACGGGAAGCTTCGCGCGGAAGGCGAAATCCGTGATGCTGTGCTTGTGCAGAATGTGGCTGCAGTGGATTTCTCCGTTGTTTTCCGTGAAGTAAAGCCGCAAGTCGCCTTCCCGCAGGCGGTAATACGTTTTTCCCTCTCGGGAAAAAGCTCCGTATTTGCTTTTGTTCTGACGAAGCTCTTCCGGCGAAACCGTGCTGAGCGCGTCCACCAGCGGCATCTGATCCAAGGGGGAAAGCTTGTTCAGCTCCGCCATTGCCTGATCGCTGAAACTGAGTTCGTTCATAGATTTACAATTGTCGGCATTCGCCTGAATTATGCGAGTAAAAAAAAAGAACGCGACTCACGTTCTTTTTTTTTTCGGCGCGGGAACGCTTTCATTCGCGTTCCATGAGCGGAACGAATTTCCGTATTTTTTCGCCGGTGTAAATTTGCCGCGGACGATGAATTTTTCCTCCGGGACTGGAAGCCATTTCGTGCCATTGCGCGATCCAGCCGGGCATGCGGCCCATCGCGAAAATCACCGGGAACATGTTCACGGGAATGCCGAGCGCGCGCAAGATGATCCCGCTGTAGAAATCCACGTTCGGGTAAAGATTGCGCTTCTGGAAATATTCGTCGTTGAGCGCGATGTTTTCGAGCCTTTGGGCGATTTTCAAAAGCGGATCCGCGGTGCCGATGGCATCGAGAGCTTTTTTGCATTGTTCCCGCAGAATCTTTGCCCGCGGATCGTAGTTTTTGTAGACGCGGTGCCCGAAGCCCATCAGGCGAACTTCTCCCGTCTTCGCGCGTTGGACGAACGCGCTTCCGTCGTCGCCGGACGCTCGGATTTTCGTCAGCATTTCGATGACGGCCTGATTTGCGCCGCCGTGCATCGGTCCCCAAAGCGCGCAGACGCCGGCGGAGACGGAAGCGAAGAGATTCGCGCCGCCGCTCCCGACCATGCGCACCGTCGACGTCGAGCAATTTTGTTCGTGGTCGAGGTGCAGCAGCAGCAGCACGTCAAGAACTTTCGCGATGTCGGGATGAACCGGCGTGTCTTCTCCCGGCATGGAGAACATCATGTGGAGAAAATTTTCGCAATAGTTGTAGCCGCGTTCCGGGTAAATCACGGGATAGCCGTTGCGGAAGCGGTAGGACATTGCGGCCAGCGCGCGCACGCGGGAAATCAGCACCGTCGCCGTTTCGTCGAAATTTTCGAGGTCCTGCTTCCTGTCGTTGGACGAAAGTTCAGGATAGTAGCAGCCCAAGGCGTTGAGCATGGCGGAAAGCACCGCCATCGGGTGAGCCGTCGGAGGAAATCCGGCGAAAGAATTTCTTAGCCCTTCGTGAATGCCGGCATTGAGCAGAATTTTGTTGCGGAAGTCTTCGAGCTCTTTCACGTTCGGCAACTTTCCGTAAATGACGAGATAAGCGCTTTCGATGAAGTTGGAGCGTTCCGCAAGCTCTTCGATGGGGTAGCCGCGATAGCGCAGGATTCCTTTTTCTCCGTCGATGAACGTGATGGCGCTCATGCAGGAGCCCGTGTTCCCGTACCCGTTGTCGTAAGTGATGCAGCCGGTCTGCGCGCGCAGCTTCATGATGTCGATGGCGCATTCCCCTTCGCTTCCGCGCATCACGGGAGCGAGATATTCTTTGCCGTCGATGATGATTTTTGCTTTTTCCGTATTTTCTGCGCTCATTTCTTCAAAACTCGAAAGGCGAGAGTAGTCTAACTTCTGCGCTTTTGCGAAATAATTTTTCGCTGAAGGAAAAGCCTTTTTTCGCAGCAAAAGGAAGCCGGCGGGAACTAGGTTCCCGCCGGCCGATCTGATTTCTCTCTAACTGACTTATCTGTATTAACCTCTGACACCGAAAAAGCGCAGAGGAATAAAGTTTTCGTCTGTCGTTTTTTATACTTTTTCCAAAGCCTGATCCAAATCGGAAATGATGTCGTCGATGTTTTCGATGCCGACGGAGAAACGAATCAGGTCAGGGCGGATGCCGGCGGCGATCAGCTGTTCATCGGAAAGCTGACGGTGCGTGTGGCTCGCCGGGTGAAGAACGCAGCTGCGCGCGTCGGCGACGTGCGTGACGATGCAGATCATCTTCAGAGCGTCCATGAACTGGATGGACTTTTCGCGTCCGCCTTTGATGCCGAACGTCAGCACGCCGCAGGGCAGGCCGCCGTCGAACTGTTTCTGCACGAGCGGATAATATTTGCTGTCGGGAAGACCGGCGTAATCGACCCAAGCGACTTTCGGATGCGTTTTCAGGTATTTCGCCGCGGCAAGCGCGTTCGAGCAGTGACGCGGCATGCGCAGGTGAAGCGTTTCAAGACCGATGTTCAGCAGAAAAGCGTTCTGCGGGGACTGAATCGAGCCCAGGTCGCGCATCAGCTGCGCCGTCGCTTTCGTGATGTAGGCGCCTTTGCCGAAAGCTTTGGTATAGGCGAGACCGTGGTAGCTGGGATCAGGTTCCGTGAGACCGGGGAATTTGTCTTTGTGCGCTTCCCAGTCGAAGTTCCCGCTGTCGACGATGGCGCCGCCGACGGCGCAGGCGTGCCCGTCCATGTATTTCGTCGTGGAATGAACGACGATGTCCGCGCCGAATTCGAAAGGACGGCAGATCACCGGCGTAGCGAACGTGTTGTCGACAATCAGCGGAACGCCGTTGTCGTGAGCGATTTTCGCCATCTTTTCGATGTCGAGCACCGTTCCCGCGGGATTGGCGACCGTTTCGGAAAAAAGCGCTTTGGTGTTGGGGCGGAAAGCTTTCTGGATTTCTTCCGCGGGAGCGTCCTGATCGATGAAGGTCATGTCGATCCCGAGCTTTCTCATCGTCACTTCGAACAAGTTGAACGTCCCGCCGTAAATGTTCGACGTGCTGATGAAGTGGTCGCCCGCTTCGCAGAGATTGAAGAGGGAGAAGAACGAAGCCGCCTGCCCGGACGAGGTCAGCATCGCGGCGACGCCGCCTTCGAGCGCGGCGATTTTCGCGGCGACGGCGTCGTTGGTCGGGTTCTGCAGACGCGTGTAAAAATAGCCGGAAGCTTTCAGGTCGAACAAGTCCGCCATCTGCTCGCTCGTGTCGTATTTGAAAGTCGTGCTCTGAAAGACGGGAAGAACACGCGGCTCTCCTTTTTTCGGAGTCCAGCCGGCCTGAACGCATTTGGTTTCGATTTTCATGGTGTTGTGCTGTCTGTGCTGTTTATGTTTTTTTGACAAAAGAGCATTTTGACATTTCATCCGATACGGATAAACAAAAAAAACGGGAATCGTTCCCGCGGAGGGAAAACGCATTTTTTTGCGTTGAAGCTTCATAAAAAAATCGCGTTCCCGCCGGCCCTCGCGTAATATTTTCCGCACTATGATGCTCGTCGACCAAATCAAAACAGCTTTCGCTGAAGGAAACATCACGGAAGAAACCAAGAACAACGCCGTCGAATGGCTCGAAGCCGGATTCCTTCCGGAATGGGCCGTCAAAGCCGTGGAAGAACTCGTCGCGGGAAAAGAATGGAGCGAACTCAATGATCGCTTTTTCAAAAAAATCGCGTTCGGAACCGGCGGCATGCGCGGGCGCACCATCGGAAAAGTCACGCCTCCGTCGGAAATGGGAACGCCGGACGCGCTCGGCGCTCCCGAGCACACCGCCGTCGGAACGGCGAATCTCAACGACTTCAACATCGTGCGCGCCACGGTCGGCCTTTTCCGTTACGTTTCCGGCTGGCTGAAGAAAAACGGCGAAGACCGCGCGCCGCGCCTCGTCATCGCCCACGACGTTCGCCATTTTTCCAAGCATTTCAGCGAACTCGCCGCGAGCATCTGGACGAAACTCGGCGGAGAGGCTTTCGTGTTCGACGGTCCGCGCTCCACGCCGCAGCTCAGCTATACGATACGGGAACTCGGCACGGACACGGGAATCGTCATCACGGCGAGCCATAATCCCTCGCACGACAACGGCTTCAAATGCTACTTCGGCGACGGCGCGCAGGTGATTTCTCCGCACGCGGAAGCCATCATCGAAAACGTCAACGCCGTGACGCTGGCGGACATACCGCAGTTTTTGTCCGTTTGCCTCGACGGCGTGAAGCGCGTTCCCGCCGAAGCCGAGCAAAGCTATCTCGCCGCCCTCGAAGAATCCGTCCTCGACGCGGGAACGATCAAAAATTCCGGTCTGAAAGTCTGCTACACGAACATTCACGGAACGGGCGACGTCATGATTCTTCCCGCACTGAAAAAGCTCGGCGTGGACGTTTCCGTCGTCGAAAAGCAGCTCCCGCACGACGGACGTTTCCCGACCGTGAAGTCCCCGAACCCGGAAAATGCCGAAGCCTTCACGCTCGCCATCGAAAAAGCGAAGGAAACCGGAGCGGACATCATTCTCGGCACCGATCCCGACGACGACCGCGTCGGCATGGCGGCGCGCAATCGCGACGGGTCCTACACGCTTTACTCCGGAAATCAGACGGGATCGATGCTCACGGATTTCCGCATCGCGCGAATGAAGGAACTCGGAATCATTCCGCAGACGGGAACGCCCAAGGCGACGATCATCAAGACTTTCGTCACTTCGCCGCTGCAGGACGCGATCGCCGCGGCCAACGGCGTCAACTGCGTCAACGCCTTGACCGGATTCAAGTGGATCGGCGCCAAGCTTCAGAAATATCAGCTCTCCCTGAAGCCGGAAGCGTTCGAGGCGGAAGGCTGCGCCGGCACGCCTTACGCGAAGCTTCCATGGAAAAAGCGCGCGGCGCTTCAGCTTAAGCACGGCACGTTCTTCGTCACCGGCGGAGAAGAAAGCTACGGCTATCTCGGCTCCGACTGCGTGCGCGACAAGGACGGGAACGCCGCCGTTCTCATGATCATCGAAATGGCGTCCTGGGCGAAGGCGAAAGGCATGAACATCGCCGAGTATCTGGATTCCATCTACAAAAAATACGGCTTCTATTCGGAATCCCTTCTGAACGTCGTGCTTGAAGGCGCCGCCGGCGCCGCGCAAATTCGGAAAATTCTGACTTCGCTTCGCGAAAATCCGCCGAAGGAAATCCTCGGAAGCAAAGTCGTCGAATTCAAGGATTTCGGACGCGACACGATCAAAGACTGCGACGGCGACGTCATCCCGAAAGAGGATTTTTATTTCTTCTCGCTCGAAAACGGCATGAAAATCGCCGTTCGCGGGAGCGGCACCGAACCGAAGTGCAAATTCTACATTTTCGCTTCGAACGGAAATCCCGATCTCGCGAAGGCGAAAGCGGAAGCCGCCGCCGCAATCGAGGCCGTCAAAGTCTTCCTCAAAGAAGACGCGATGAAACGCGCGAACGCATGACGGCAAAAATGCTTTTCGCGAAAAAATTCCTTCTCGTTCCCGCGGTTTGCTTCGCCGCGGGAACGCTCGCTTCCTGCACGACGGCGGAGGATCCCGAAGATCCCGGCTTCAACAAACCCGCCGTCACAGGCGTGCTCAAAGGCGACATTCGGACTTGGAAAGGCTACGGCGACGCGCTTGAAAAAGAAAATCGCCGCGCCGCCCGCGAAGGTCCTCGCTGGGACGACGGTCTCCGCGAGGATTTCTGACGGAACGAAAAGCGAAAACGTTCCCGCAGAAAAACGGAACGTCGTTTTTCATTCGAAGAGCAACGACAAGAGTATGACGACGAACACAAATCGCCTTTACAGATCCCGCGACGGCATCGTCGCCGGCGTTTGCGGCGGCATTGCCGACTTTTTCGGTCTCGATGCTTTTCTGATTCGTCTCGCGACACTGATTCTTATTCTTGCGGGTGGTCTTTCGTTTTGGGTTTACATCATTCTTTGGCTGATTATTCCCAAGGCTCCGCAACAATAAGCACGGCACGGGCGGCGCGGGCAAACCGCGCGGCGTCCTTGAAGACGCGGGAACGAAGCGGCTCTTTTCCCGTCAATACGAACGTCCGCGGCGATTTTCGTAGAAGTTGATGTAGGCGCGGTTCAGCGTCGAATAGCCGCCCGGCGTCGGATAGCGTCCCGTGAAATACCAGTCGCCCGTGCTTTCCGGGCAGGCTTTGTGCAGATTTTCTATCGTCTGGAAAACGAGAATGAGCTCGCCTTTCCAGTCGCAGTTCGGATACACGAGTTCCGCGCATTTTTTCGAGATTTCGTCCGTCGAGAACTCGGCGTAGATGCGGTCGACGTGGTTGACGATTTCCTCCGGCGCCTTGTGCTGCTGGGCGAGGCAATCCTGATACACGTCGCGCAGCAAATCGCCTTTCCCGCGCTGTTGGCAAAGCGCGACCGCCGCCTGAAACGCGAGGAATTTCCCGAGCTCGCTCATGTCGATCCCGTAGCAGTCCGGATAGCGGATTTGCGGCGCGGAGGAGCAGACGATGATTTTTTTCGGATTCGGGCGGGAAAGGATTTTGAGAATCGATTCTCTCAGCGTGGTGCCGCGCACGATGGAGTCGTCGATGACGACGATGTTTTCGCCTTCCTTCACGACGCCGTAGGAAATGTCGTAGACGTGCGAGGCGAGTTTCGTTCTGTCTTTTTCCTGAGAAATGAACGTGCGCAGCTTGATGTCCTTGTGCGCAAGCTTTTCTCCGCGCGGCCAGTTGCCCATGATGAGCCGATCGATCAGCGCTTCGTCCATCGTTCCCGCTTTCAGCGCGTTTTTCAGTTCTTCGCAGACTTCGCGGCGGCGGTTCACGCGAAGCTCGCCCATCATGCCGTAATAGGCCGTTTCCGCCGTGTTCGGAATGAACGAAAAGACGGTGCGCAGCAAATCTCCGTCGATCGCTTCGAGAATCTGCGGGACGAGCGCCGCGCCGAGCGCCTTGCGTTCCCGGTAAATGGCGGGATCGTTTCCGCGCGAAAAATAAATGCGCTCGAAGGAGCAGTGCGTTTTTTCCTGCGGCTCGAGGATTTTTTCGAAGCGGATTTTTCCCTGAGAGTCCGCGATCATCGCTTCGCCGGGCTGGAGTTCCCGCACGTCGTCCTCGTTCACGTTGAAAATCGTCATCAGCGCGACGCGTTCCGAAGCGACGGCGACGACTTCTTCGTTGCAGATGTAGAAGCAGGGTCGGATGCCGTTCGGGTCGCGGAGCACGAACATGTCGCCGCTTCCCGTCATGCCGCTCAGCGCGAAGCCGCCGTCCCAGTGCGTCGACGCGTTGCGCAGCACCTGCGCGAGGTCGATTTCGCGCGCGATTTTCTCCGGCATTTCGCGGCCGGGAACGCCGGCGTCGCGCAGGCGGCGGAAAACGGTCGTATGCGCGTCGTCGAGCCAGTAACCGAGTTCTTCGATGAGCGCCTGCGTGTCGGTGGAAACGATGGGATGCGCGCCGCGGTTGATCAGCGTTTCGTTGAGTTCGCTCGGATTCGCCATCGAAAAGTTTCCGGCGATCATCAGATTGCGCGTCGGCCAAATCGATTTGCGCGCGAAAGGCTGACAAGTGCTCAGATCGTAATTTCCCGACGTGCCGTAGCGCAGATGCCCCATCAGCAGTTCGCCGCCGAAATTGAAATTCGTCTTCACCGTCGAAGGCATTTCCGGGATGATGATGCCTTCTTTGACCTTCGCGTCGTAGTCGGCGAGCTGCCGCGAAAACATTTCCGTGAGCGCGGCGGAACCCAGCGCGCGATCCCGCGCCATGAAGCTCTCTCCCGCGGGAACGCCGAGCTTCACGCAGCCGATTCCGGCGCCGTCCTGTCCGCGGTTGTGCTGCTTTTCCATCAGCAGAAAAAGCTGATTGAAGCCGTAGAGCGGCGAGCCGTATTTGTGCTCGTAAAATTCGAGAGGCTTCAGAAGCCTGACGACGGCAATTCCGCATTCATGCTTGATAGGATCGCTCATAGAAGTGACATCAAGAAAAACAAAATTCGGCGTCCCCGTCGAATTGAAATTTGCGGGAACGCGCCGCTCGAAACATCAAAAAAATGTAACTTTTCTCCGCTTGACTCTCCGCGCGAAAACTTCCGCAATAACGGGCGCTCCGATGAAAACGCGTTTCGGAAAAAGTCTTTTCGCGGTCGCCGCAACCGTCCTCGTTTCCGCAGGAACGGCGGCGGGCGTATTCGCCGCGCTCGACGCCTGCGCGCGGGAACGCGGACCAGCGGGAACGTTCGTCTCTTCCGCCGCGCTTTTCCGGAAAATTCCCGGCGGAAACGCGCTGTTTTGTTCGGCCGAATTTTCGCCGCGCTCTCAACGCGCCGTGCTGATGCTCGCCCGCGAGCCGAGAAACGAGGCCGAATACGGGCGCTGCCTCGACGCGCTGAAGCGACTGCGGCCGCCCGAGGAGGGCGGTCTCGTGCTCGCCGACGACGCGGGAACGGTACTGCTCCGCCGCGAGCCGTCGCGTTCGCGTAAAGTCTTCGGTCTCGCCGACGAACTGAAGCTGCTTTTCGTCCGTCTCAAAAGCGTTCCCGTGCATTATTTTCCGAGCGACGCCGCGCGCGCCGGAACGCGGCTCGACGTTTGGTGCGGCGACGAGGAGTTTCCCGTTTCCGCGTCCCCTGAAGAAGGAGGCGCGCGATGATTCGGGCGGGAACGCCGCCGCTTTTCGCGGCGCTCGCCGTCTGCGCCTCCGCGGGCTTCGGCGCGCTCGCCTGGCTCGGCGTGAACGTGCGCGAAATCCGCGCGTCGCGGGAGGCGGAAATCCGCGCGGCGCGCGTCGTCGAGCTGACGCAGACCCTCGAAACCGAGATTTTCCGCGAGTGGACGCGTTTCGAGGAGGCGCTCGACGCGATTCCGCCCGATGATTTTTCCGAAGCCTCGGTCCGCGCCGCCGCCGCGCGCGCGGGAACGCTCTGAGCGCGCGCGGGAACGCATTTTTTTGTTTCGCGGGAGCGGCAAATCGTTAGGATTCTCCGAAACCGCATCCTCATCGCCGGAAAGAGAAAAAACGTGCAGAAAATCCGCCCGCAACTTTTGAAAAAATCTTCGCAGACGCTTTTGTTCTTCGTCTGCGCCGCGCAGCTGTCCTTCGCGGACGGCTCCGACGCGGACGCCGTGCCGTTCACGGGAACGGACACGGTGATCGACGCGGGAACGATGCGCTTTTCCGCAGCCGACGGCATGCAGCATCTCAGCGGCGGCGTCAACGTGACGGCGGGAGCGATTCGCCTGCACACGGAGGCGATGGTTTACGACACGCGGACGCAGACGGCGGAAATCCCGACGCCGGCGGAGCTGGATTTCCGGAACTCGCGTTTCGTGCTGCGCACGGCGTTTTACGACGGCGCGGAACAGCGCCTCGTCGCGCGGACGGTGCGCGGCGGACGGCAGTTCGCGTTTTTCGAAGGAGCGAAGGTTTCCGCCGCGCGGGAACTCGCGGAAGTTTCCGACGCGGCGTTTTATCTCGGCGAGCCGCACTGGTCGGCGATTTCCTTTTCGACGTCGCGCCTGGCGTATGACGCGGAGGAGGATTATTTCCACTTGGGCTCGTCGGTGCTCCGCGTCGCGGGGGTTCCCGTGCTGCCGCTGCCGCCGCTTTCGGTGATGCGCTTCGACCGCCCGCCCGTGCGCGTTTGGCTGGATTTGGGCGGGAACGGGAGCGCGGGAGAATTTTTGCGGTCGGAGGTCTACGTCACGCTTTGGGACGCGGTCGAGCCGGGCGTCATGTTCGACTTTTACGAGCGCTCCGGCGTGCTCGCCGGGCCCGCGGCCGCTTACGACACGCGCGATTCCGCGTTCCCGCTGAAAATGCGCGGACACTTGCGTTCCGGCTACATCAACGACACGGGAACGCGCGAAGACGACATTTTCGGGAACGACATCGGCGGCCGGCGCGGCTTCATCGACTGGTTTCACAAGCAGGAGCTGGCGGATTTCGAGCTTTCCGCGTCCGTGCACCGCTGGAGCGATTCCGAGGCGGAACGCGATTTCCGTCCGGACATTTACGACGAAAACCAGAATCCGGACACGTATTTCGAGGCGGTGCTGCCGAACGATTATTTTTACGCGTCCGCGTTCGCGCGCTTTCATCCGAACGACTATCAGAACGTGCAGCAGCGGCTGCCGGAGCTGCGCTTCGACCTGCAGCCGACCGAGCTCGGAAAAACCGGCATTTACCAGCATTTCAACGCGTCCTACGCCTTGCTGCGGGAAGAGACTTCCGACCAGTTCAACTTCGTCCGCAACCGCTTCCGCGTGAACGACGGGGACGCGATGGAGAGTTCCCGCGCGAACGTCTACATCGGCTGGACGGCGCCGATAAAATTCGGCGATTTCGCCGCGTTCACGCCCGTGCTCGGCGTGATGACGACCTGCTACGGCGAAACGCTGGACGAGGCGGACGGCTCTTCCTACACGCGCACGCTCGGGCAGATCGGCTTTGATTTCGACCTGATTTTCACGGGAACGAACGGCTACCGGAACGAGACGTGGAACATCGACGGGCTGCGCCACGTCTTCCGCCCCGTGCTGCAGTACCGCTACATTCCGAACCCGACCGTCGGCGCGCGCCACATTCCCGCGATCGACCGGGAAATTTATCTTTCCCGGCCCAACATCATCGACCTCGCGGAAAACCGCGCCGTCGACGAGCTTTACGACGAGCACGTGTTCCGCGTCGGCTTCGAAAACCTGTTCCAGACGCGCGCGTCCGACTACGGTTCCCGCGACCTCATCGAGTTCAACATTTATCAGGATTTCCGCAAAACCTATCGCCCGGACGACACGCGGACGCTCTCCGACAACTTCATCGATTTCCGCCTCACGCCCGCGCCGTGGCTGAGCTTCAATCTCGCGCACCGCCTGGACGTCTACGACTTCAAAACGAATTCCCTTTCCACGAGCACGACGCTGACGGACGGCGACGTCTGGGCGTTCACGCTCGGCACGGACCATCTTTACAAAAATCCCTATTCGTCCGCCTACGGCGAATCCCACACGCGCCAAATTTGGACGACGTTCGACTTCCGCCTCAATTCCTTCTGGTCCGCCTTCTTCGAGCTGCGCTACGACGACCGGAAAAACCTGATGACGGACCAGATTTACGGCGTGCGCCAGCGCCTCGGGAACAGCTGGGAAATCGAGTATTCCGTGCGCTACCGGCAGGACGCCGGCGACGAAAGCGACTTCAGCTTCCGCGTCGGCGCGACGCTGCTCATGTTCTGAAATGGACGCGGGAAAAACACAGGAAAGCGCGTTCCCGCGGGAGGCCGAAATCCGCGACGGGCTTTTCGAGGACGAAGCGCCCGTCGTGCGCCTTTCCCGCTTCGAAGGCCCGCTCGACCTGCTGCTTTTCCTGATTCGAAAAAACGAGATCGACGTCTGCGACATTCCCATCGAGTCCGTCACGCGCCAGTATCTCGAAATCCTGCACGGGAACGAGCGGCTCGACCTCGACGTCGCCGGCGATTTCTTCGTGATGGCGGCGACGCTGATGCACATCAAAAGCCGCATGCTGCTCCCGACGAGCGAGAACGTTCCCGAAAAAAACGGCGCGGGAACGGACGGAGAAGAAGACCCCGACCCGCGCTGGGAGCTCGTCCGCCAGCTCATCCAATACAAGCGCCTCAAGGAATCTTCGCGCCGCATCGCCGAGCTCGCCGCCGCGAGGCAGCGTTACGCCGACCGCGCGATCGTTCCCGAGGACGCGCCCGAAGAGCGCCCCGTCGCTCCCGTCGGGCGCATGGATTTGTGGAACGTTTTCAACCTCGTGCTGAAACGCCTCGCCGACCGCATTCTGCCCGGAGAAATTCAGGGCGACGCCGTGACGATCGCCCAACGCATGGAAGACATCCTGGCGCGCGTCCGCGTCGAAAAATCTTTCTCGTTCTCGTCGCTGCTTCCGGAAAAACTCACGGTCTCCGTGCTCGTTTCCACGTTCCTGGCGTGCCTCGAACTCGCCCGCCTCGGGGAAATCATCGTGCGGCAGGACGAAATTTTCGCCGAAATCTACTGCGAGGCGCGCGAAGAGGGCGACGACCCGTTCCCGCCGCGGGAACGCTCCGAAGCGGACGACGCGCTCCCGCTCTTCCCGGAAGAAAACTGAAACCCCGCTCCCGCCGTTCGCGGGGGCGTTTTACTTTTTTTCGGAGGCGAAAAGTTGCCTCGGCGTTCCCGCAGATAAAAAAGTCTCAAAAAACACTTGCGGGAATGCTTTTTTTTTCAGAATTACGGTCAAGGAAATGGGACAAGGTCTGAACGCGCCCGTTCGCGCCGCCGATTCTCTTTTCCCGTTTCCTGCTTTTAATTCTGACAACCGAAAAGACGATTATGAAAAAGACAGCATCCTCTTTGACTGTTGCTTTACTGCTCGCGGCGGCTTCCGCCTCCGCTTTCGCTCAGGAACAGCCGGCGACGCCGACGTTCCCGCAGAACATCTCGCTGACGGCTCAGCGCGGCTTCTCCTCCGGCTCGGAGCCCGTTTTCGAAGCGCTCGGCATCGAATCGACCGCCGCGGAAACGACGACGGAAATTTATCTCACGGCGGACGGCACGCAAGCCGGCGGCCAGCTCGACCTCACGGACCAGAATCTTTATTTCGGCGGCGCCGGGAAAGTCGTCGTCAAGGGCGCGAACGTCAAAAACGACGCGACGGTGGTTGAAGCCTACAACCGGACGAAGACGGCGTTCGCGTTCGTCGTCGCCGGCGGCGAAGTCGTTTTCGACGGCGTCGACGCGGGGAACATCAAGCAGAATCTTTCCGTCGGCACGGCTTATTCGGACTCGGGAACGGCGACGCTGACGATTCAAAACGGCGCGCAGCTGGAAACGACGGCGTATTACAACACCGTCGGCTCGAACGGCACGAAAGGCGTCGTCAACGTTGCGGGAGCGGGCTCCGTGCTCAAGACGCAGCAGATTACGCTGGGCGCGGGCACCTCGGGGCTGACGGCTTGCGGCGACACGACCTACGGAGAGAACAACGGAAAACTGTACTGGACGCCGAAGTATCTCTCCACGGAAGAGCAGTACGAGAAGGCGAAAGAGAATGCGGCGGCGGCCACGGGAACGATCAGCATTTCCGACGGCGCGAAAATGTACGTCGGCGAGGGGAACACGGACCGTTCCAACAACAAGCTCCAGATTTTCAACGGCGCGGTCAACGTCGACGGGAGCGGCTCGGAGCTCATTCTCGGGGACAATTCCTACCTCACGATGGATCCGAATTACGGAACGCTTCCGAACGCGGACAAAGGGCAGGAATTCAACTTCAACAACGCGATTTCCGTGACGAACGGCGGGAAAGTCAGCGTCGCCGAAGGCGGAAAACTTTACAGTTTCACGGCCGGAATGCTCTACGGCGAACGCTACCGCGTCAAAACGGACATCACCGTTTCCGGCGCGGGATCCGAATTTTCCGCGGAAACGAACGGCGGCGTTATACTCGGCGGCGCGCAGGCGACGAGGCCGCAATACGGAATCACGACTTCCGACGGGCTTTCCGACGTGAACGTTTCCGTGACGGACGGCGCGAAGGCGAAAATTTCCGGGAAGACGGTCGATATCGGCTGGGACGCGTCCGGCGGGAGCGACGCGAAAGTGGACGTGGACATCGCGGTGTCCGGCGACGCCTCGAAGCTCACGCTCGAAGCGACGGGCATTTTCCTGAATTATCAGGGCAACGTGACTTCCGCGCTTTCCGCCGAAGACGGCGGGACGCTGCGCCTTGACGCTTCCTCAGGAATTTCCGTCGGCGCGGGAGCGACGATTGCCGTCGACAACGGCACGCTGGAAACGGCTGCGGTCAGCGGCGTGACGCTGAAGTCCGGCGCGAAGATCGTGCTTGAGGACGGCGCTCATTGGTCCGCGACCGGCGATGTGACGCTGGCGTCCGGCGCGGAAATGACCGTGTCGATCGCGAAGGAAACCGCGGCGGCCATCACTTTTTCGGACAGCGCGGCGCTCGCATTCGAAGACGGCGCGATTCTCAATCTGACGTTGGGCGAAGGCGAAACGCTGGAGTCGCGGGAGGGAACCGAAATCGTCCTGTCGACGATTTTCTCCGGCGCGGCGCTTTCCGTCGGCAACGACATGAAAGTCGGCATTCTCGCTTCCGACGGCAAGACCGAACTCGGACGCTACGACGTGCAGCATGGCGACGGAAAAGCTTTCATCGTGATACCCGAGCCGTCCGCGTTCGGATTGCTCGCGGGCGCATTTGCGCTCGTTTGCGCGGCGTCGCGCCGCCGGCGCAAATAAGCGCGGCTTCGCGTAAACCCAAGACGCGTGAAGCCCGGCGTCCCTGCGGGAAATTTTCGCAGGGGCGCCTTTTTTTTTCGCGCGAAAAATCCCGCCGCGCGTTCCCGTCGGGCTCGTTTCGCGTTCGCGCGTTCCCGCGGGAGCGCCGCTTTTCCGAAACTCCGCAAAGGCGGGAACGCGGGCGTGTCATTTTGGACTCGCGTTCCCGCGGGCAAGGGCGTAGAAGGGCGCTTCGCATGAAAATTCCGGAAGCATTGGCGCCGTTCCGTTCCCGAAATTACAGGCTGTTTTATTCCGGGTACGCGATTTCGTTGACCGGGAGCTGGATGACGCAGACGGCGATCGGCTGGCTCGTCTACGCGCTGACGGAATCGACGGCGATGTCGGGCGTGGCGATGTTCCTGAGCCAAGTTTCGCACTTTTTCGTCACGCCCGTCGCCGGCGTGATGATCGACCGCGTGAACCGCCGGCGGATGCTGCTCGCCGTGCAGTTCGGCGCGCTGGCTTCGGCGTTCGGGCTGATGCTGTTTCAGGTTTTGGACGGACTTCACGTTTCCGTGCTGCTCGCGCTGTGCTTTCTGCGCGGGCTGGTCGGCGCGGTGGAAATCCCGACGCGGCAGTCGCTGATCGCGAAATTCATCGACGACCGGCGGCACCTGCCGCAGGCGATCGGGCTGAATTCCACGCTGTTCAACTTCACGCGCATCGTTTCGCCGGCGATCGCGGGCGAAGTTTACGCGATGTTCGGCGCGGCGTGCTGCTTCGCCGTCGACGCCTGCCTGATGATTCCGGCGATATTCCTGCTGGCGGCGATGCGCTTCGACGCGCGTCCGCTTCCGGCGTCCGGCGAGTGCGGCCCGCTGTGTTCGCTGCTGGAAGGCGTGCGCTACATGTTTTCCGTTCCCGTGCTGCGCATGGTCATTTGCGGGATCGCGCTGCTGAGCACGTTCGGCTTCAGCTACACGGTGCTGCTGCCGATGTTCGCGCACGAAGTTTACGCGGGAACGGCGGGGCTTTACGGGCGGATGCTGACCGTGACGGGAGCGGGCGCGATCGTCGCCGCGCTGCTGATCGCGTTTCTGAAACGGGCGAAATATCTGCCGCGCTTTCTGGTCGTCGGAAACACGATCGTCGGCGTTTCGCTCGCGGTCGTCGCGTCGGCGCCGCCGATGCCGCTGTTTTTCGCGATGCTGTTTTCGGCGGGCTTCGGGAGCGTGCTCGTCGGCGCTTCGTCGAACACGCTCGTCCAGCTCAACATCGACGAACGTTTCCGCGGGCGCATCATCAGCCTTTACACGATGGCGTTCACGGGGACGTTCCCGTTCGGCACGCTGCTGCTCGGTTCGTTCAACGAAATCGTCGGGCTCGGGCCGTGCCTCGGACTTTGCGCCGGCGTGTGCTTCGCGCTGGCGGCGTATTTCTTCCTGCGGCGCCGCGCGTTTTCGTCCGCCGTTTGAGCGCGAAAAAAAAACGCGCGCGCGTTCCCGCGGCCGGGGAAAAGGGAACTCAGCCCAAAATGTCGGCGACGCGGCCGACGATTTCCGCGGGATCGGCGAGACGGCCTTTTCCGGAAACGCCGCACGCGAGCCTGCCTTCCGCGGGCTCGACGACGATGTTCCCGCGCTCCCGCAGCGTTTCGAGGTTCGCCTGCGTCGCCGGGTGGGCGAGCATGGCGTCGTTCATCGCGGGAGCGATCACGACGGGAACGCGCGTCGCCAGATACGCGCAGGTCAGCGCGTCCGGCGCGAGACCGTGCGCGAAGCAGGCGACGACGTGCGCCGTCGCGGGAGCGACGAGCAGCAAGTCCGCCCATTCCGCCAGCGCGATGTGCTCGGGCTTCCACGGCGCGTTTTCGTCCCAAAGGCTGCGGACGACGGGTCGCCGCGTGAGCGTCTTCAGCGTCAGCGGCGCGATGAACTCCTCGGCTTCCCGCGTCATGACCGCGCGGACTTCCGCGCCTTCCTTCACGAGGAGCGAAGCGATTTCCGCGGCCTTGAACGCGGCGACGGATCCCGTGACGCCGAGCACGATATTTTTTCCTTCGAGAAAACCCATGACGCGTCCGATTCTACGCGCGTTTCCGCGGCTGTAAAACGGAATTTTCCGCGCGGCGCGGCGTTCCCGCCGGAGGCGCGCCGCGGCGCCGTTTTTTGCCCGTCGCGGATTTTTACGGCTTTTCAAGCGCGTTCCCGCGCCTTACTCTGAAACGGCAAATGAAGGTGTCGGAAATATTTTCGCGGGAGGGCGCGCGCGGCGCTGTGGCGGTCGGTTTTTCCGTGCTGTTTTATGCGCTGTCGATGCCGGGAGCGGACGTCGCGTCGCTGGCGTGGGTTTGGGCGGTGCCGATGGCGCTTTGGGCGGCGACGCGGCCGCGCTGGAAAAGCTGGCTCGTCGGCTCGGCGGTTTGCGCGTGGCTTGGCGGGGCGCTGACGCTGATTTGGCTGCGAAACCTTTATCCGCCGCTGGGCTGGCTGGCGGTGCTGCTT
>ERZ779737.848-NODE-848-length-26213-cov-4.526149_pt1 | contig 26213 bp, 20 predicted proteins | sample MGYA00511889_ERZ779737 | MGnify/ENA primary metagenome ERZ779737 (study PRJEB29588, sample SAMEA2163575) | human gut metagenome | biome: human gut; feature: human-associated habitat; material: faeces | place: Denmark | collected 2008/2010 ... | reverse complement strand
GTTACCCTGGGCTAGGAGCTTCTGCCCTTTCAGGGCGTGTGGAGTGCTCTTGCAAACTTGAATACATAAAATTATGGACATAAAGATAGAAAAGAAAAAATATCTCGTGCCTCGCAAGTATTGGGCATGGATTGGCGGAGGAGCGGTTTTGATCGCAGTCCTCATTTGGTTGGGATTGGGCAATTTCTCTTCCACCCTGAAGGTGGACAGGAAGGGATTGAGCATCGGAACCGTAGAGAAGGCGCAGTTCAACGATTATGTTTCGGTGGATGGCCAGGTGGTTCCTATCTCCGTGGTGCAGATCAGTTCCGAGGAAGGCGGTATCGTTCTGGAAAAAGTGGTGGATGAAGGTGCCCACGTGAACAAGGGCGATGTGATCGTGAAACTGAGCAATTCGAATCTCGACCTGGAGATTCTGAATGCCGAAAGCGAACTTGCCGAAAAGCAGGATATGCTTCGCAACACCCAGATTTCGATGGAGCAGGACCGCCTGAACAATAGCAACGAGGAACTTTCGCTTTCGCAGGATGTCATTACCAAGCGCCGCTCCTATCAGCATCAGGAGGCGTTGCACAAGGAAGAACTCAATTCGCGCGAGGAGTATCTGAAGGCAAAGGAAGATTACGACCTTGCCGTCAAGAAGCATGCGCTCATCAGCAAGCGATTGAAGAAGGATGCCCAGCTCCGCCGTTCGCAGATGGATCAGATGGGCGATAATCTGGAAGCCATGCAGAAGAATGTGCAGCTGGTTCGCCAGCGCAAGGAGAAGCTGAACATCCGTAGTACCATTTCGGGCGAAATCGGTTTGCTCGATGTGGAGTTAGGACAGAGCATCCAGGCTGGACAGAAGATTGGAGTCATCAACGACCTCAGCGATTTCAAGGTGCAGGCGCAGGTGGATGAGCATTACATCGACCGGGTAAAACCGGGACTTACTGCTACCTTCGACCAGAATGGTAAGCATTATCTCCTGCAGGTTCGCAAGGTTTATCCCGAGGTAAGAGACGGCAGATTCCGCATCGACTTCGTCTTCAAAGGCGTTCGCCCAGGCAACATCCGAACCGGTCAGACTTATTATGTAGATTTGCAGCTCGGTCAGTCTAAGCAGGCAATAATTATCCCTAAAGGCACGTTCTATAGTGTAACGGGCGGTCAATGGATTTTTGTTTTAGACAAGAGTGGCAAGAAGGCTTATCGCCGAAAGATCACCATCGGTCGCCAGAATCCTCAGTATTATGAGGTGATTGAGGGCTTGGAGCCAGGCGAGCAGGTTATCGTTAGCGGCTATGAGGCCTACAAGGATAATGATGTATTAGTTTTTAATTAGTAGTGATTAGTGATAAATTGGGCTAACGCCCTAGAAACAGGATATTGATATGAATCATATTATTAACGCATTCAAGAATCTGCCTCGAAGGGGCCAGCACAATTTTGTGAAGATCTTGTGTCTGGCGCTCGGATTAGCAATCAGTTCGGTAATTATTGCCGAGATTTATTTCGAGCAGACCTACGATACGTACTTCCCAGGATGGGAGAGGACGTATATGATTTCGGAAGTGGGTACTAACCATGGCGAAACCATGGAGTTTACCAATACTTCAGGAGCCACCGCCCAAGGTGTAAAGCAATATGCGCCTATGGTGGAAGCTGCTACCAGTACTCTCTATTTTTATGATGGTGCCCAATGCAAGATGGAAGACCAGAACATCGTTTCTGCCAATATCAGGATGGCAGACAGTTGTTTCTTTGATGTCTTTCCACAGAAGATATTGATAGGCAAGGCTAAACAGATTTTATCCCAACCTTTGTCCTGTCTCATCGATTCGGAAACGGCAGCAAAGATAGGCGGTAATGTTGTAGGTAAGCATTTCACGCTTTCTAAATATCCGGGAACCACTTTTACCATCTATGGTGTTTTCGAAGCGTTTCCATGGGGCTCTTCATTTCATGGTACGCAGATGATTCTGTCGAGGTGTAGTGTGCCATACGTATATTCCTACGATGGAAGAGGCCAATGGGTGGGAAATGATTGCTATAGATCCTACATCCGGTTGGCAAAGGGGCATGAGGCAAAAGAACTCAAGCCTTACGTGAATAAGATGCGAGAGGATCATTTTCCTTTGAAGGAGATGAAGAATATGGGAATAGAACTGAACTATGATTTCACGGTATTGAGCGATGTTTACACCCAAGACCCTTATGTCAAGAAGATGGGATGGATTATGGGAATTATCGCTTTTGTCCTCCTCTTTACTTCTGTGATGAACTATCTGCTTATCATCGTGGGAAATCTTGTGGGTCGTTCTCGCGAAATGGCTGTCCGTAAGTGTTATGGTGCCGAATCGAAGAACATTCATGCCATCATTTTCTCTGAGGCTTTGGTGCATGTGGGGCTGGCGGTTGTTCTTGCGGCTGTTCTTGTGTTTCTTTGCAAGGGAACCATCGAAAACTTCCTTTCTGCTCCGGTAAGCACGTTGGTGCTTAATCGTGGCAGTTGGATATTGGTGGCTATCTGTATTCTGGTACTGCTGGTTGGCGGCTTGTTGCCTGGTTGGCTTTACAACAAGATTCCTGTAGCCATCGCTTTCCGTGGCTATAATGAGAATCGCAACCGTTGGAAACTTGGTTTGCTGGGCATCCAGTTCGTTATCTCTGGTTTGCTGTTCAGTTTGCTTTACATCGTGAATGGTCAATACCAGCTGATGTTGGGGCTCAATCCTGGGTATGATTACGATCATGTGGCTATTGTTTCGGTAGATGCCAGCAATAGAGACCAGCGCAACCAATGTCTGGCAGAAGTCAGGCGGATGCCGAATGTCAAGGATTGCAGCTCGACTTTTAATGTTCCGCTCGATGGGTATGATCGTAGTGGAAATATGGTTGGAGTACCTGGCGACGAGAAGAATACCTTTAATATCATGGAGATGTCGGGAGTGGACGATAATTTCTTCAAAATGATGAATATTCCTATCGTTCAGGGCTCTTTCTTTACGGAAAGAAATGACAGTTGCCGCCAGGTTATTATTGATGAACGAGGTGCTGAGAAACTCATCAAGACGTGGCATTGGAAGGATGGCGTAGTTGGCAAGCAAATTACCTGTACGGGACATGATAATAATATCTTTACCATTTGTGGCGTGAGCAAGAATATCCGCTGGGGGGCTGCGGAAACTGGTGGTGATGGAATGAATGGATTTCCTGACTTGTATTTCTATTCTGCCAAGACGGCTTACTATATGTTGGTTAAGTTTAATGAACTAAGGGATGAATCGTTGTCGGAGTTGCAATCGAAGGTGCAGGCGATGTATCCGAACAATAAGGTCATCGTGAAGAGTTATGTTTCTGAATTGGCTAACCAGTATGCTTCCCAGCTCAATTTCCGCAACGGAATCTTGGTTGCAGGCATCGTAACGATGATTATCGCCCTCTTCGGATTGGTGGGTTATACGAGCGATGAGGTAAACCGCCGTCGCAAGGAGATTGCGATAAGGAAGGTGAACGGAGCGAAGGTGAAGGACATTCTGCGCATCTTCCTGAAGAATATCATGAAGATAGCCTTGCCTTGCATCATCGTGGGCGACTTGGGGGCTTGGCTGATAGCCAGACAATGGCTCATGTCGTTCAGCGAGAAGATTACGATGACGCCTTTGCTGTTTATCGGCGTTACCATCATCTTGCTCGTCATCATCGGGCTTTCCGTCGTCATCAACTGCTATAAGGTGGCGAATAGTAATCCTGTGAAGTATCTCAAGGATGAATAAAAATAAAAGTAAAAAAGGTAAAAAAGTAAAAAGATAAGAAAATGCTTAAAATAGAGAATCTTTGCAAGTCTTTCCGCACAGAAGATGTGGAGACGATTGCTTTAAATAATGTATCTTTCACAGTAGAAGACGGCGAGTTTGTTGCCATTATGGGACCATCCGGTTGCGGCAAATCCACCTTGCTCAACATCCTTGGTTTGCTCGACAATCCTACATCGGGAAAATATTTCCTGGGTAATCACGAGGTGGCAAACCTGAAGGAAAAGGAGCGCACGGATGTGAGAAAGGGAGAAATCGGCTTTGTGTTCCAGAGCTTCAACCTGATAGATGAATTGAATGTAGAGGAGAACATCGAGCTTCCTCTTACCTACCTCAACATTCCGAAGGCGGAGCGCAAGGCAAAGGTGCAGGCGATTATGAAGCGAATGGCCATCAGCCATCGTGCCAAGCACTTCCCTCACCAGCTTTCTGGTGGTCAGCAGCAGCGAGTAGCCATCGCCCGTGCCGTGGTCTTTGGTCCGAAGCTCATCCTTGCCGATGAGCCTACGGGTAACCTCGATTCCAAGAATGGAGCCGAGGTGATGCATCTGCTTACCGAGCTGAACCACGAGGGCACCACCATCGTCATGGTAACGCATAATGAGCATGATGCCAAAATAGCCCATCGCACCATCCGCCTGTTTGATGGACAGATTGTGGAAGCGGAGGGCAATCAGCTTTAGTGCTTATGTTATGGGATGATGATGCGGAAGGTGGTGATTCCCTGTGCCTTGTCCTGATGGAGCGAGAGACTGCCGCCGCTTACTCGCATGATCTGACGGGAGAGGGAAAGACCGATTCCGCTTCCTTCCGGCTTCGTGGTGAAGAACGGGATGAAAATGTGGGAGGCTACATCTTCGGGGATGAGACCGGCGTTGTTGCTCACGTCGATGATGATGGATTCCTGGGCGTTGGCGTAGGCATGGAGACGGATAAATGCCTTCTTGCTTGCCGCGGATTGCAAATCCGCGGAGCGGCATTCCTGCTTGTTCCTACCCTGCTCATTTCCATCTTGCTTGTTTCTTTCTGCAGATAACTTTCCCTTTTCCTTGAAAGCTTCTACGGCATTCTTCAGAAGATTCGTTACTACGTGAGAGAGGAGGCTCTCGTCGGCGTAAACCAGCAAATCCTTGGGAGAAACTTCTATCTCTACTTCGTGGTTGCAGAGCAGAGCCATCCTTTCCAGGAATGGTTCCACATAGAAGAGAGCAGGCTGAGGCTGGGGAACATGGGTGAAGCGGCGATAGTTGTTGACGAAAGCCAACAGTTCGGTTCCTGTTTTGTGGATGGTTTCCAAGCCTTGCTTCAGCTTTGCTTGCTCAGCAGATTGTGGATTCTCTGAAACCTTTATCAATTTGTCTGGAGAATGTAAATCATCAGATTCGTTATCTGCAATCAGCAGCTCCTTGCTGCCCAATTCTTTCAGCAGAGTCTCGCTCAGCGAAGTAACCGGCGTGATGGTATTCATGATTTCATGGGTCAGCACACGAATCAGTTTGATCCAAGAATCCACCTCCTGATTGCTCAGCTCATGGCTCACGTCGCTCAGGGCGATGATGCGCACGTGCTTGTCTTTCAGCATGGCTTGCGTCTCATGTTTTGCCAGGTGTTCATCCTTCAGTTTCTCTTTTACCTGGTTCATGTGGGTAAGCACATCCGTATCGAGCAACCGGAGGGCTGCCTGATTATGTTGCAGGATGTTGTCGTGACTATCCACCACCAGGATGCCCGTATCCACCGCATTCAGAATCTGCTCGTAATATTTCTCCCGATCCATCTGCTCCTCTCTCGTATGTTGCAGGAAGAGCTTGATGCGGTTGAGGGATTGATGCAGAATCTTATCCTCCTTAAACCCCTTCTCCGTAGGAAAGTTGAAGGAGAAATCCCCATTATCTATCGCATCAAAAAGGAAGGTTACCTTCTTGATGTTCCGGCGATAGTGGCGGTAGAGGCGAATGTAACCCACTACAGCCACGAGCAAAAGCACGATAATTATAATTAGTTTATAATCCATATCGCTTAATCTTATTATAAAGCGTCTGGCGGGAAATGCCCAGTCTTGCGGCTACCACCGACAGGTTTCCCTCACATTCCCTGATGGTTTTCTCTATCATTCGGCTTTCCATCTCGTCGAGCGTCTGAACCTCTTCCAGGGGCTTCTCTCTTTTCTGCTGGTTTCCGCCGTCAATATCTTCGGCAGAAATCATTCCGCCATCAGACAGAATCACGGCTTTCTCGATGGCGTGCTGAAGTTCACGGATGTTGCCGTACCATGGCAAACTGGTAAGTTTTTTCTCAGCTTCTTCCGAAAGACGGAGATTCAACTTATTATATAAATCGCCATATTGACGGAGGAATCTTTCTGCCAGCGGAACGATGTCTGATTTTCTCTGTCTCAGGGCAGGCAATTCCAGATGGATGGTATTGATGCGATAGAGCAGATCCTCTCTGAATTCGCCATCGTTTACCATCTGCTGCAGGTTGCGGTTGGTGGCGCAAACCAGTCGTACGTTGATGGGAATCTGCGTACTTCCGCCCACTCTTACGATGCTTCTGCGTTGCAGGGCGGTAAGGAGTTTTGCCTGAAGACCATAGGATAGGTTTCCTATCTCATCCAGGAAGATGGTACTGCCGTCGGCAAGCTCAAACTTGCCCGGTTTATCCACCTTGGCATCGGTAAAAGCACCCTTCACATGAGCGAAGAGTTCGCTCTCGAAAAGGGTTTCCGTAATGGCTCCCATATCCACAGGCAGCATCTTTTTCCCGCATCTTGTGGATAAACGGTGTATTTCGTTGGCTAACACCTCTTTACCTGTTCCGTTTTCGCCCGTAATGAGGATGTTTGCATCGGTTGCGGCAACTTTTTCCACAATGCTTCTCAAATTGTTCATAACATCGCTATCTCCCCAATACATAGCGCTTTGTGCATCTTTTCCACAAAGTTTTCCACCTTTTTTGCCAATAGCGTTATCCACAGCCTTGTTCTTATCCCTAGCCTCCATCAGCGTACGGATCATCTTCTCGTTTTCAAAAGGCTTCACGATGAAGTCGGCGGCACCTTCCTTGATGCCTGTTACGGCAAGTTGGATGTCGGCATAGGCGGTAAAGAGCACCACCTCGGTTTTCGGGCTGAGGCTCTTGATTTCCCTGAGCCAGTACAGTCCCTCGTTTCCCGAATTGATTCCGCTGGAGAAGTTCATGTCGAGCAGCACCACGTCGGGGTGCTCCTCTCTCAGCTTGGCTGGGATGGAGTTGGGATTGGCGATGGTGATGATGCCATCGAATATGGGTTCCAGCAGCATCCTCACCGTAGTAAGAATGTTGCGGTTGTCATCAACAATCAATATCGTTCCTTGTTTCTTAATCATTGTTCGTTTTTTTTCATGATGATATTTTCCTTGATGTCCTGTTTCTATCTTTTGTCTTCCAGCAGAAAAGCCATGTAGAGGGGAAGAATGAAAGTTTGTGGGGCTGTTCCCACATTTACATCTCCCAGTTTGATGGCTTGAGATACGTGATACTTTTCGGGGTTCGAAAGGATGGTCTTGGCACTTTTTATGTTTCCGTTGCTCGCCTTTACTTCTACCAGCGTGCATTTGCCTTCGTATCTTGTAACAAAGTCGATTTCCAAACCCGAGTCCTTGCGGAAATAATAGAGCTTGCGATTCATCTTGCCAAAAATGTCGGCTACCAGATTTTCAAAGATGGCTCTCTTGTATCCATAGAGATTGCCTTGCAGAATGTCAGCTGCCGTTCCTGGTTCGAGCATACTGATGAAAAGTCCTGTATCTGCCATGTAAACTTTAAACTGGTCGGGGATGGCGTTGCCATCAAGTGGGAGTTCGGGCGCTGACAGGTTGTAGCAACGGCGGATAATGCCAGCATCTTCTATCCATTGCAAACTGCCCTGATAGTCACGTCCTCTTCCGTTGGATCGTACTGTGGCGTATGCGAATTTCTTGTTTTCCTTACTCAGTTGACGTGGAATTGACTCGAAGCATTCTCTGATTCTCGACTTGTCTGCTTGTGGAGCATATTTCAGCATATCTACTTTATATTCTTCGATGATAGCTTGCTGCATTCGTAGCACGTTTTGCATATTATGAGTTTCCATAAATACGCTCACGGCTCTTGGCATTCCGCCAACAACGCAATATTGCAGCAGCAGTTGGCGCATTCTTTCGTGGATGGCTTCTTGTACCGGAGTCTTTTCTTCCAGGCAGCGATGCAGGTAGTCGATGGTCATTTTCTTAATGCCATTTGCCCAGAGCCATTCCTCAAAATCCATTGGATACATGTCTATGATAGTCTCGTAACCAACAGGAATTGGAGCCTCTGACGAAGCATTGGTATGGTAACCGATGACTCCCAGCAGGGAACCCGTACCGATGACATCGTATCTGCCATCAGTCTTGAAGAATTTCAAGGCTGTGCGGGCACGTGGGCATTCCTGTATCTCGTCAAAGATGATGCAGGTCTTGCCCGATACGAAATTGGCATCGGGTATTAAGGTAGAAAGTGTCATGCAGAGAAGATCGATGTCCAGGCCACCATCAAATACCGACTTGTATTCTGGGTGCTGGAAAAAGTCTAGATACACAACATGCTCATAATTCTTATGGGCAAAATCGAGTACCGAGAATGTCTTTCCGCATTGGCGACATCCTTTAATGATGAGAGGCATTTTGTGCTCATCACTCTTCCATTCTTTGAGATATTTCTCGATTTTCCGTTTAAACATCTGTTTTCTAATGATTTATGATGTATTACTCTTGATGCTGTGCACGTTTTCCAAGGGACTTTTCTTGAATTCGTGCACGTTTTTCAAGGGACTTTTTGTTCTATTCTGCCACTTTTTCAAGGGACTTTTTGTTGCAAAGATAGGATAAAATACTGAGAAACAATAAAAAAGAGACGAAAAAATGCCGATAATGGCGCCAAAAGTTGCTTTTCCGGCAGCTTTTGGCATCCTTATCGGCACTTGTTTATTCAAAATTCTGATTCCTGATGAGGAATTGCTTATCCTAAAATGGGAATTGCTTATTCCAAAAGGGGAGTTACAGCTCTATCGGAACCACTATCTTTATGCTGAAGTTGCGGCCCATATTGTAAACACCTCTTCTGCCTGTAACCTGGTTTACGTCAAGATACTTCAGGCGGCTCAGGTGGTTCTGGTAAGCACGGTTGGTAAGGTTCTCGCCCGAAAGATAGAGCGAGAAAAGGCGCTTGCCATGGAGCTTCACGTCAGTACCGGCATACATATTTAATAAGGTGTACGATGGCGTAGCGGTCTCCGTATCGTTGGCTGCGAAATAATGGTTTTGGCGGAGATTGCAATCCATCTGTAGCTTTACGAAGAGATGGTCGAAAGTCTTGCCGTCGCAGACAAACTCATACCTTACATCCGAAACCCAGCGAGGGGCTGGGGTGAATGGCAGATACTTTGATTCGGATGGCTGATGAAACTGAACCGAATTGACGTAGGAGAAGGTGTTGCCGATATGCAGCTGCTCCACAGGATGGATGTCGATGCTTGCCTCACCACCCAGAATGCGGGCGTCGCCCGAAGTAAACTGATAGGCTGGCGTGTCGTCGATGAGGACAGGCTGATTGTTCTCATCTGCCAACTTCTCGCTATAGATGTAATGGTTGATGCGATTGGCAAACAGCGAGAGCTCTGCCGAAATGATAGACGAAGAATAATCCAGACCAAGGTCGAATTGCCAGCTGTTCTCAGGCTTCAAACCGGTATTTCCCAATTCGAATCGTTGGGTTCCCTCGTGCACACCGTTAGATGCTAATTCGCTGATGTTTGGAGCACGGAATCCTCTTGCCAGGTTCAGCTTCAGATTGAAATCGGGCAGGATTTCATAAGCCAATCCGATGCTTCCGGTTACTCCTTCAAAGCTGCGCTTAAAGGCCTGGAAGCGGAAAGAATCATTCGATTCAGCATCATCCTCTTCTCTCAAAGCCTCGCTGTGCAGATGGCGATGATCGTATCTGATGCCGCCGCTCAGGTTCAGTTTGCCTATCTCCTTGCTCACCGTGGCAAATACACCATAATCGAAGAGATGATAGGCTGGAATCAGAAATTCAGAACCTTTATTAATCGACTGCTGCCACATGCCGTTGATGCCCGTAGAGAACTTCCATCCATTCATTTCCGACGAGAGATAATGCAGGTCGTAATTCATGGTATGGAGCATGAAATCGAGTCCGCATTCCTTCGGATTCTCTTCCTCCTCAAACTCCTGACGGCGGTTCTGCTGATAACCCAGGAGGAATTTCAGATTGCCGTCGCCCAGGAACCAGGAATTATCAAGTACAGCCTTGTAATGATGAATCTGCTGATAAGGCATCGGCTTGCCGTAACTCTTGGCATCGTAGCCTTCCGGAATTTCCAGTTCGCCCGTTTTCTCATCTCTTTCTCCCTCTACGATGCCCGGAGTGAGATGATAATAATCGAGTGTGAGATGCGAATGCCCCTGGCGGTAGTTCCAGCCTAGAAGCTGCGAGAATGCCTGCTCTCTGAGTGATGAACCGAATACATAACCATCGTATTTATTCTTGTAGGCATGCGCCATCTTTCCGCTGTAGCGGGTGTCCCAGACGAATCCGCCCTGGTTGCCGGCAAAGTTGAGCGAATAATCAAAAAGTCCGTTGTTGGTTTGATAACCCGTTGAGAAATTTGCTTTCATGTCGCCCTTGGCAAGGGTAGGAGCGGAGTGGAAGATGAGGACGCCTGCCATCGCATCCGATCCATACATGAGACTTGCCGGACCTTTCAGAATCTCTACGGAATGAACCGAAGCGGGGTCGATTTCTATTCCGTGTTCATCGCCCCATTGCTGTCCTTCCTGTCTGATTCCATCGTTTACCACTACCACGCGGTTATAGCCCAGGCCACGGATCACGGGTTTTGAAATTCCGCTTCCCGTGGTAATCTGCGAAACGCCTGGCTGGTGGGCGATGGCGTCGATGATGTTGGTAGAAGGCTGCATTTCGAGCTGGCGGGCAGAAACGAAGGAGATGGGTGCGGGCGATTGCTTCAGTTTCTGGCTGCCCGTCAAGCCTGTTACCACCACTTCGTTCAGTTTCACGCTCGATTCCGTCAGCGGCTGGTGTCTGGTAGAATCATTTGTCTCTTCTTCATGAATGTTTGCGTCCTTCTTATCATGATTTGCTCTGTTTATAGCCATAGCAGGGGCTGTTGCCGATGAGCACAGACTCATCAGCAATATTGATTTCAATATTGTTCTCATTATGTTATTTGTTACCTTATTCTGTTAATATTCAATTATTTATAAAAACAGAGAATAAGGTGGAGCACGGGTAGATTTTACCCCCTTCGCCCTGCACAAGCAAGGAGAGCAGAAGGCACGGCGAGGGGAGAGATGGAGCACGGCGATGGCAACCCAAACCACGAGGGATGGAGCCAGATAAGGAGTGCTTTGCAATTGGCAAAGCACACAGTCGTGCATGGTATTCTGCAGGGCTGTCAGATGGCCGTCGTGATGAACATGATGGGCACAATCGGCACAATAGAAATCAGCATGAATTCCCTGCGCTTCACCATGATGGTGAAACGTAACGGCCAGCAGCATCGGCAGGTAAACCAATAGCAGCAGCCAGGAAATTCTGATTCTCTTATGCGTTATCCGCTGCATTTAATAATAGTTATTTTCTGCAATTATCTACAGTCTTCTGATTTTTCCGTTTGCAAAGTTAATCATTTCTTCCTAAAATGCTACAATTCCCAATTATTTTTGTACTTTTGCAACATTATTTTAAAAATAGGCGTACCCGATTCCAGGGGGATGTTGTATTATGAACAAAGTAGAATCATAAAAACAAGAAAAATGATGAAAAGAACGACTTCCCTTATACTGTGTCTTGTCTTGAGCATTTCCCTATTTGCTCAAAGTAGAGGTGTGACCTTTCAGGTGCATAACGAAACGCTTACTTCCGTGTTGAAGAAGATTGAAAAGGCGGGCGAGAAGAATATCCTCTTTGCCTATCAGGCTACCGACCAATATCGCGTTACTGCCAATATCCAGGCTAAGAGACAGAAGGAAGCTCTGGAGATGGTGCTGCAGGGGAAACCTTTCTCCTTCGTAGAGCACAACACCTATTTTGCCGTTCAATACACGGGCAAGACAACCCGGGTGGAACAGATCAAGGGCCGCGTGGTGGATGAGCACCAGAAGCCCCTGCCTTTTGCCAACGTGGTGTTGATTTCCTCCGTCAGCAAGGCTTATGTGGCAGGTTGCGTAACGGCAGAGGATGGAAGTTTCGTGCTTCCTTATGCCGATAAGGATGTGGTGCTGAAGGTTTCGTTTGTGGGCTATAAGTCGCAGACCCTGGCCTGCAAGCCTACCATGCACATCGGTCTGCATCCCGACACCCAGCAACTGAAGGCGGTAACCATCAAGAGTACCCGCCCCAATGTGGTGTACAAGGACGGTGCCTTCACCACCTTGGTATCAGGTACCATCCTGGGCGAACTGGGCTCTGCCGAAGATATGATCAGCCAGTTGCCCTTTGTTTCGGGCGAAGCGGGAAGTTGGGAAATTATCGGTCGTGGAGCGCCCGAGATTTATCTCAACGGCAGGAAACTGGAGAATCTGAACGAACTCAAGCGATTGAGCGCCAAGGATATTCTGAAGGCAGAAATCGTTACCGTTCCCGGAGCGCAGTATAGTTCCAAGACCAATGCCGTAATCCGTCTGCGTGCCGTTCGCAAGCGCGGACAGGGCTTGAGCGGAAGCCTTTATTCTGAATATATGCAGGGCCGTTATTCGCCTCATGGCTATGAGGATGTGCAGTTGAACTACCGCACGGGCGGACTCGATATCTTCGGTGAAGTGGGAGCGGGATTGGATCGCTCGCACACCACCGCCCATTCTGAAACCCAGCTCCATACTACCAGCGACTGGGAATTCAACAGCCGTAGAACCACGAAAACCCTTGGTGGAGAGATTCTTATGAACGCAGGTTTCAACTATGAGATTTCCGAGCAGCAATCGCTGGGTATGCGCTATGAGACAATCAACATGATAGGCAACAACTACACCCACAGCTGGGGAGCAACCGATGTGTGGAAGGATGGCAAACTGACGGAAAGCATGGGCGTAGATCTGTTTTCGAAAAGCAAGCCCCATTGGTCGCATAGCGTGAACGCCTATTATAATGGCGATTTCGGCAAATGGAACATCAACTTCAATGGCGACTTCTATAATAAGGTGAGCCAGAGCACCCAGACGGCGATAAACGACGGAAAACTGGATGCGGAATCAGAAAGCAAGGTGAAGAGTAATCTCTATGCTGCCAAGCTGGTGGTGTCGGGACCATTGTGGAAGGGTAGGCTTTCCTTCGGAACGGAAGAGATGTTTACTAACCGCCACAACGACTTCACCCAGAGCGGCTTTTCTGCCAATGCCTTCAACCACATCCGCCAGTCTATCTATGCCGGATTCCTGGAGTATTATCTGAACATCGGACACATGAACTATGGAGCCGGTTTGCGATACGAATACCAGAAGACCGATTATTACGAGAAGGATGTGCTGCAGGCGGAACAGAGTCCCAGCTACAGGGATTGGATTCCATTTGCATCCATCGGCTACAGCAAGGATAATCTGAATCTTGCCTTCTCCTATCGTCTGAACAAGTACAGTCCTATCTACGTCATGCTTCAGAGCAGCATCGACTACGACAGCAAGTACGAGTACAAGTCCGGTGACCCTCATCTCAAGCCTCAGAAGCAGCACAGTTTCAACCTGTCGGGCAATTACAAGTGGTTGTCGTTCATGGCTTACTACAACTATGTACTTGATATGTACATGACCTGGTACAAGCCTTATGATGAGGTGCATCATCCGAGTGTGCTTTTGCAGACGATGGCTTCGGTGCCTCATTCCTACCATTGTGGAGCCAATATCCGTGTGGCGCCTTCGTTTGGAATCTGGTATCCTAACCTCACGGCGAGTGTCTTCTACGGTCATGATAATGTAGATCATCTCAATATCCCCGAGTTTGACAAAAACCAGCCTCAGTTTACATTCAGTATGAACAACAATCTGAGGCTGCCCAACCGGTGGTTCATGAATCTTTCGGGTAATGTCAGCACGAATGCAGAGATGGGAATCGGAAGGAGGAAATGTACGGGCAACATGCAGTTCCGGGTTTCCAAGAACTTCCTGAAGAATGATGCCCTCAAGGTGATGTTTGTAGTGCAAGACCTCTTGCATACAGGATATTATTATTTCGAGGCAAACGGCACGCAGTCGCATCGCACGTTAACCCGATATGCAGATAATCAGAAAATTCTTATGAATGTGAGATACACATTCAACGCAACAAGAAATAAATATAAAGGTAGTGGCGCAGGACAGAGCGAAAAACAACGACTTTAAGCAGCTATTCCTGGAAATGTATCCTCGATTGGTGCGTTATGCCGTGTCCCTTTTGGGAGACGGCAACGAGGCCCGTGACATTGTGGGAGATGTTTTCGAGAAGGCGTGGAACCAATTCTCCTCCTTGCAGATGGAAACAAGGAGGAGCTGGCTCTATGCATCGGTGAGAAATGCCTGCCTCAACTGGCTCAAGCACCAGCAGGTGGAACAGACTAACGTGGAGGCGCTGATAGAGGCCACCCGGTATGATATGAGTACCCGGTATGAGGAGCACGAGCGCCTGCTGCAACAGGCGGAGCTGATAGCGAGGGATCTGAAGGAACCCACCTGCACGATTCTCCGCCTCTGCTATTTCGAGCATCTCACCTATCAGCAGGCAGCCGACAGGCTGGGCATCAGTCCCAACACCGTGAAGAAGCATATTTCCAAGGCACTCGCCACCTTGCGCGAGCGAATGAAGCATACAAACATAGAGAATTAGGAGGAAAAATCATGAATAAGAATCAAGATCAAGAACTGGATTATAGAATGGATTCTGTATCAGAAAATGTTTCTGAGAATGCTTCTGAGAAAGTTTCTGAGAAGATTTCTGAGAAAACTTCAGAAAAAGTTTCTGATGCCCGGCTTTCCCAGATATTCGGGGAAGCCTTGGGCGATGAGCCTTCGAAGGAAGAAACGCTGGCGGCTTGGGAAGCTTTCGAGAAGAAGCATATTTCTTCTGAGGAGGAACATCTTTCTTTTGAGAAGGAATCTATAGTGAAGAATGAAAAGAAGGTTTCTAAAGCCCGAATCCTGACTTGGATTACGGCATCTGTTGCAGTAGCGGCAAGCCTCTTCCTCTTTATTTTCCGTTCATCCCAGGAGATTTCTCAGCCTACGGAGTTCTCCATGGAACTTTTCTCGGAAGTCACTTCTCCCAAGCAGGTGGAGCAGACCCTGAGCGATGGCTATTGCGTGGTTTCTACCCCGGCAGCAACCACCACCTTGGTAACGCTGAGCGATGGCACCAGGGTGATGCTCAACGCCAATTCTACGCTCGAATATCCTGCATCTTTCGATGATGCAGAAGTCCGGGAAGTCCGTCTGAAGGGCGAGGCTCATTTTGAGGTAACCAAGAACCCTCATCGTCCTTTTGTGGTAAAAGCGGGCGAGATGCAAACGCAGGTATTAGGTACCATATTCGACGTGAAAGCCTATCGCAAGGATGCCCCAAAGGTTACGCTGATGCAGGGCAAGGTGAAGGTGAGCAATGCCGATACGGAGATAGAGATGCGACCGGGGCAGACCGCCACGCTCCAGGCGGATAAGATAGTGGTGTCTAAGGCTTCCCCTTCAGCCTCCGATTGGCTGGAAGGCGATTTCGATATGGATCAGGTTACGCTGGCAGAGGCGATGAGCGACATAGGAGCCTGGTACAACAAGACCGTAGTCTTCCAGTCCCAGGCAAATATGGATAAGCTCATCCACTTCCGCTTCTCCCGCAGGGCAAGCCTGCAGGAAATCATCACGGCGCTGAACGAGATGGGTGTGGCAAAAGTCAGAATGGAAAAGGGCAAGATCATGGTGCTTTAAGCCATGGTCTTGCCCCTTTTCCTATTCCATCTCCCATATCGGCATAACCTCAATCCTTATCCCATCTCGTTCGAAGGTCTCCCGTTGGGAGAAAGTGATGATTTTTCCCTGTTTGCAGCCTGTAACGGAGGAGGCAGCTATCAAGCCTCCTATCTCTCGTTCTACGTTATCATCATTCAATGTCCAGCAGACTTGTATCAGCTCAGCTACACGCTCGCCCTTTTTCACAACGAAGTCGCATTCCTTCGATTCATAGAAGTAGAATATCCCGTCCTCTTCTCCAAGTGTTCTCTCCAAGTTGAGATAAACAATATTCTCCAAAGCCTTGCCTGCATCTTCGCTCTCAGGCAATAATACGGCATTGCGCAGGGCAATGTCAGCCACATAATACTTGGCAGGAGCAGAACGCTGTTTTACCATCGACTTATCGTATTTTTCCACTTTGCGAAACATGAAAATGTTGCAAGCATAGTCGAGCCACAGATAGAGGGAATCCTTGGAGACCTTTAAGCCTTGCGATTTCAAGTCGTTATAAATATTGTTCACGCTAGTCGGCTTCGTGAGATTGTTCATCACACGCTTTAAGAAATAACGCACCACCGAAGGAGAAGCTCCGATATGATAATGCTCCACCATATCCCTGAAGAGCATTGTGTTGAAGTAAGACTGCAGGATTTTGACTTTTTCCATCTTGCTTTTTTCGAGAACTACCTCTGGAAAACCGCCCTCCTCGCAATATCCTCGGAAGGAAACTGCCAACTTTGCCTTTCCAGCTTCGCTAAATGGATTTGCCTTGGTGCCTTTGAACGCCAAATATTCCTTGAAACTCAAAGGATACTCGCGATATTCGTCAGGCCATCCTCGCAAAGCGGAAGCCATTTCTTCTGAAAGCATCTTGGCTGTGCTACCTGTTATATAGATATGCTTGCAATAATTCTTATACACCCGGAGAACAAAGAGTTCCCAGCCCTCTATGAGTTGTATCTCATCAAAAAACATATAAACATCCTTAAGCGATGTATCAGGATACATTTCACGATAAGCTTGCAGCAATTCATCGAAGTTTTCGGGCGACATGGAGAGAAAACGTTCATCGTCGAAGCCTACATAGAGGATGCGCTCTTTTGGAATTCCTTGTTGTAGCAGGCGATTAATCGTAAGTCCCAATAATGATGACTTTCCGCAACGGCGAATGCCAGTAACAGTCACGATGCGGTTTCCATCCAACGGGAGTTGGGTGCTTCTCTCTTGCAAGGCAAAAGGTAATTCCTCTTGGTGCAAGGAAATGATTGACTGAAATGTGCTGCGTAGTTCCATTTGTGTACCTTCTTTATTACTGATTATTTTATTGTTAATATGTAGATTCCTACACTCGGTTGCAAAGATACAAACTTTCCTTCTAAAAAGGAAAGAAATCGGCAATTATTTCCTTTTGAAAAGGAAAGTTTGTTCTTTCTTTATCCCAATCTTGTATTTTTAACTCCGATTTGCTTGTTGTTCTCAGAAATTTTGCTTAACTTTGTGCCAAAATCAAAACGGTGCAGATTATGGCAGCAAAATTCTATCCTGTAGGCATTCAGACATTCTCGGAGATTATCACCAAGAATTATCTCTATGTTGACAAGACCGGTTACATCTATCAGATGACCCATTCCGGCAAGAAATATCTTTTTCTGAGTCGCCCACGTCGATTCGGAAAGTCGCTTCTTGTCTCTACCTTGCAAAGCTACTTCGAAGGAAAGAAGGAACTTTTCAAGGGATTGGAGATGGAAAGGCTGGAACAGGATTGGGTGGAATACCCTGTCTTGCATTTTGATCTGTCGGGTGGCAAGCACATGCAGGAGGATGCGCTGGTACGCTATCTTCTCTTTATTCTGAAACAGCATGAAGAGAAATGGGGAATCATGACGGATGCGCCCGACCCAAATGTAAGATTGCTCAATCTCATCAGCCAAGTTTATAAGCAAACCGGCAAGCAGGTGGTCATTCTCATCGACGAATACGATGCGCCCCTCCTGGATGTGGTGCACGAGGAAAGCCAGCTGGTGGCTCTCCGTCAGATTCTTCGCAATTTTTTCAGTCCCTTGAAGGATTCTGACTCCATGCTGCATTTTGTATTCCTCACGGGCATTACCAAGTTTTCGCAGCTCAGCATCTTCAGCGAGTTGAACAACATCACCAATATCAGCATGCTCCCCGAGTATGCGGGCATTTGTGGTATTACCAAGGAGGAGATGCTTACCCGGTTAAAAGAGGGGATACAGGAACTGGCAGAGGCAAAGAACTGGACGATGGATGAGACGCTGAGCCGACTCAAGGATTATTATGACGGCTATCATTTTGCATCAGAATCGCCTGATATCTTCAATCCGTTCAGTTTGCTCAGCAGTCTTTCGCTAAAGCGGGTAGAGCCATTCTGGTTTTCTACGGGAACTCCTACCTATCTCATCAATATGATGAAGAAGTTTGGTGTCAACTTCAGCGATTTCGCCGAATCCATGGAAGCGGGCGTTTCAGACTTTGATGCGCCTACAGAAACGATGACAACTCTTACGCCTCTGCTCTATCAGAGTGGCTATATTACAATCAAGGATTATGAAGAGGCTTACGATTCCTATACTTTGGGTATTCCGAACAGAGAAGTGCGGCTGGGGCTGACCAAGGCGCTGATTCCTTACTATGTAACGCCTAACACGCAGAATGCCAATAATACGACCCGCAACATGGCTCGTGCCTTCGATAAGGAAGACCTGGGACTGGCCCTGCAGTATTTGCAGACTTTCCTGGGCACGGTTCCATATTGTGCCAATACGGACTATGAGGGGCATTATCAGCAGATGTTCTATGTCATCTTCTCGCTTCTTACGGCTTGGATGGTAGATGTAGAAGTACATACTCCGAATGGCAGGGTTGATATCGTGGTTATGACGAAATCTCGTCTTTACCTGATAGAGTTGAAACTTAACCAGAATGCTCAGGTGGCGATGCAGCAGATCAATCTCAAGAACTATCGCCAGCGTTTTGCCTTGTCGGGTCTTCCTATAACCAAGGTCGGGATTAATTTTGATAGTGCTACGCATAACATCACGGATTGGGTCGTGGAGTGAGAAATGCCTTCTAGAGAAGAGGGGATTTTCCTGGGGCTGCGTTCCGGTTGTTCCAATTGTTCCAGTTGTTCCAATTAATTTTGAGTGGGTTCATATCTTTCGCTTGTCCTTTTTCTTTGCTTCTTTATATTATATAACTTATTAATTATTAATTAATTATATATTATATATATATAAATATATATAAAAATAGGGGTAGAAGGGATATGCTGAAAAAATAATTGGAACAACTGGAATAACTGGAACGGGAACGCTTTCTTTTCTTCTAGAAGGCTTATTATCAGATAGTTAATGCAAAATATAGCGTTCCAATTGATTTGAAAAATCTCAGTCTCAGTTGTCTCAGTAAAAAAATAAGGGGGTATCATTTTCCCATTTTTCTCTTTCTTTCCTTTTTGCTGTTTTTGTAACTTATTGATTATTAATTAATTATATATAAATATATAATATATATATAAGAATAAAAGAAGAAGAGGGGGTACTTGAAAAACAACTGAGACACTGAGACTGAGATTTTTGAAGCCTTTAGCTGAAATCAAAAACAATCCTAACTCCCTATAAAGCAGATGTTTATGTGGATGGTATTCGTGCGTCTAAGTTTGTCACCTTCTTCTTGTAATCAGAAAAAAGAAAATATTTCTTCCAAAAAAGGGGCGTTTTCGGGATTTTATTCGTATTTTTGCCCTGTCGTTTGATACGATTTCAACAAAAACAATTCAAAACCTAAATAAACTGTTGAATTATGAACATATTGAAAAAGCTATTTGGTGGGCAAAAAACTACCGAAGAAGTGAGAGAAACGAAGGAAAAGGACTTCGACAAGGTGAAATATGATGGTGTGCGTGCTCTCCGCATGCACCAATTCGACCTTGCTGCCAAGTTTCTGGAACAAGCTCTGCAGCTGAATGCTGAAGATCTGGAATGCCGCGACTATCTTTCGCAGGCTTACATCTCTATGGGCGATTTGCAGAAGGCTTACGCCCAGTTGCAGAAAATCTCGGAGGCACAGACTGATAACATAGCAGTATTGCTGCGTATGGCGGATGTGGCGTATATGATGGAGGATTATATCGCCATGACGGATGTGTGCGACAAGGCTCTGCAGCTGGATGCTGAGAATGTAGAGACGTATTTCTTCTATGCCAGAGCCTGCAGAGGGCTGGGCGATGCACCCCGTGCCGTGTCGATGCTGACTGAGGCGATAGGCAAGCGTGAGGATTTCTATGCCGCCCGATTGCTTCGTGGCAGCATCCTGTTGGATCAGGCTCAGCTTTCCGAGGCAGAACTCGATGCAACTTTCCTCTATGAGCATATTCCGGGCAACGAGGATGTGCTGTTGCTGAAGGCTCGTGTAGAGAAGGCGCAGGGAAAGATGGAGGAGGCTGAACAGACCTACGGTAAGGTGATGGAGGTAAATCCTTTCTCTATTGATGCGTATCGCGAGCGCAGCGAGGTTCGCAGAAGTCTGGGTGATAGTGCCGGTGCTGCCGAGGATGAGGCTGCTGCCAAGGAAATGGGTGCCGAAATTCCGGAACCATCAGAGGGAATAGAGCAGAAAATCAAGGAAAAAATGCAGCAGATGGACCCCTATAAGGTTTTCCATAACGAATAAAAACTGAATAATAGAATTTCATCTTTCTAACTGGAAAAAAATATTTTCCCAGTTAGAAAGATTATTTTTTGCAAGTAGTTTTATAACGGACAGAACCAATCGTCATCGGTCAAAACGGAAAGCCCAAGGCAACTTTTTCACGTATAAGACACGTAGATTGCGTTGAAAAATGATGCTTGTCGTCTATAAACGATAGAATTGATACGTTTTTATCGTCTATAAACGATAAAAAGTTGTTGTTTTTGTCGTCTATAAACGATAAAATATGTATCTTTGCACCGGATTCAGTAAAAAGAAAGGGAATTATGACGAAGGATTTGATTAAATTACTGATAATAGAGTATCAGGCTTATGTTACTCAGGTAGAACTGGTTCATCGTGACGTAGAGCTCATGGATGGACTGAATTACGTGTTTGTAGGATTGAGACACGCAGGAAAATCGTATCTGATGTATCAGCTCATAGCACAGCTGCTGGAACAGGGGCATAAGCGGGAGGAAATCCTGTACTTCAACTTCGAGGATGACCGTATTGACTCCTTGGATGTGACCGACCTTGACCTGATAAAAACCTGTTATGAAGAAATGTATGACAGTCGACCTATCTTCTTCCTCGACGAGGTTCAGCTGGTAGATAGATGGGAAAAGTTTGCCCGCAGGTTAGCAGATCAGAAATATCAGGTTTACATCACGGGTAGTAATGCCAAGATGTTGAGCAGCGAGATAGCGACAACACTCGGTGGCAGGTACATGATACATGAGGTGTATCCCTATTCCTTTGCCGAATATCTGAAGGCGAGTGGTATTGATGTAAAGGCAAAGAATGCCCTCTATGCTTACGCTAAGGATATTGTAAGACTCTCTAATATCTATTTCCAGCATGGAGGTTTGCCTGAGACGGTGGGGATGAAGGAGCCAAGGTCGTGGATGAGCAATCTCTTCAGTAAAATCTTCTTCGGTGATTTGGTGGCTCGATATAAGATTCGTAACGACTATGCCCTGCGAGTAATGATTCGCAAGATGGCAGAAAGCGTGAAGCAGCCATTATCTTACAGCAGAATAGCCAGTATCGTGAGTAGTACCGGAAAAAAACTCAGTACGGATGCCACGATAGATTATGTCGGCTACATGGCTGACACCTGGCTCATTTTGCCGTATGAAAATTTGTTCGGAAAGTTGCAGGACAAGGAATCCAACCGCAAGTATTATTTTACGGACAATGGTTTGCTTTATCTTTTTCTTGTAGATGCAGACACTTCGTTGCTGGAAAACATAGTTGCCGTCACGCTCAGGCGGAAATATGGTGACGGCAGCTATTTCTGGAACAGCAGGAATGCCGAGGTAGATTTTGTGATTCCGGAAGAAGAATTGGCCATACAGGTTTCCTACTCTATGGCAGATCCCGATACTTTCCGGCGGGAGACAGATGGGCTGATCAAGCTTTCTTCTGTCCAGAATGTCAAGCGGATGATTGTTGTGACAAAGGACGAGGAGGATATTGTAGAGAAGGATGGTTGCCGCATAGAGATAATCCCTCTATGGAAATGGCTGCTGGAATTCTGATAACAGACAAAAAGGCTGAACTTCGGGTGAGGAAGTCCAGCCTTTTGCTTATTTGTGATTTCGGGAAAATATAAAACTATTCTATCTGATACCATTATCTCTATCGCTATTGTTCAGCTTACGGCTGCCTGTATGGTATCTGCGGCCATGGCTGAAGTTGAAGCTGGCAGTAAAGACAAGCATGTTGCCCTGGTCAGCAAGGCGTACCTTGTTCTTCTGCTGCACATACTTGTTGAAAAGTTCATCCTTATACACGCAGCCATGAGGATAGAATACGAATAATCCGAGAACGCCAAACTGCCAGTTCTTATAACTGTAGGTTACGGCAAGATTGGAGGTTGGCTCTCCGCCGTTTGTCTTTTCTCCCCAAAAACTCTTTTCCACCTTATAGGCACCATAGCCAATGTTCCAATTGCCCGTCATGTACCGAATTTCTGCTCCATATCTGAAGTAATTGAACTCGTGGGAATAATCCAAACCCTTTGTCTTGACATTCTGATACTCGCACATGAGGTTCAAATCCAGATGATCCTTGATGAGGTGAACTTCTGGAGTCAACAGCAGGTGCTTGTAATCATGACTCTTCTGATTCTCCGGTTTGCTCACAAAGAGATAAGAGCCATCCTCCCGCTTTTCGGGCAAGATAGAAGTAGCTATAGGCTTGTCGTAATACGTCCAGTTTCCCTCCAGGTACACAGACATCAGCGGAATGTTCCAGGAAGCCGACAAGGTATTGTTGTAGCCGGTAAATGGCTTCAGACCGCTATTGCCGTCACGCGCCTCAAAGCTGTTGGAATATTGGCGCAACTCGCTTAAGTCGGAAAGGCTTGGGATGTCTGACGTGATTTTGCTGCTCCATTTAAAACTCAGATGGTCGCTAGCCTTTGCCTGTAAAGTTACCTGTGGTCGAAACAGCCATTTGCTGTATCCGTTCTCCCCCTGATGGATGGAAGACCTGGTTGCACCAACTCCCACCTGATAACTGAACCACTTCTGCTGTCCCTGTAGCTGGGTGAAAAGATAGAGATTGCTGTACTTCAATTCCGTATCAGCATTACTGCTTCCCACATAGATGTTATCTGTGTGGCTGATATTATATTGTCCACCTACCGATAAAGCCATCTGTTTCCAGTTCTTGCTGTATGTTCCTTCACCAATAAGAGAGCGCTTTCTACCAGTTGCATCATAACTGTAATCGGTCAGCGGAGCGTTCTTTACAGATTCATCCGGCGATTTGTTGAACGTATATTCCCTCATACGATACTGGTAATCTGTGCCGATGTAAGTACCCACCAGGTTCAGAGCCAGGTTCTGGTCATGGGGCATGTTGAGCGAATAATAAATGTCCAGAGATGGAATCTGCTCCAGCATTTTTCTGTTGTTTTGCAGATATTGATTTGCCTTGCCGCTTTCCTGATAAAGCTGGTTCATGCCTCTCACAGGACTGTTGTAATTGAAGAAATTCAACCGTACATTCAATGTATATTTGTCTGGCTCACTAAGATTATAACCCAACTGTACATTATTGATGGTGTATAGGAACGGAGAATCATAACCTAAATAATTGCGATGTAGAGTTTCTCCTGTGGGCAGATGATAAGTACCGAGACTCTCATAGCTTCGTTCCTCTACCGAGCGATAGGAGAAACTGTAGTTGATGCTGAATTCCGATTTCTTCACATTGTATTTGAAATAACCGTCGCTATTATTGAAACCTGTCTTGGTGCCTTGCATCGTAGAAACTCCACTCACATAACCGGCATAGCGTCGGCGGACCTGGTAGTTGATGACTGCATCCAGATTGCTGTCTCCATATTTGAGTCCTGGAACATTAATGAATTCCACCTTTGTAACTTCATCCGGCTGCAAAGCCAATACATCTTGCATGCTAGCCTTGACATCGTTGATGCGTATTTGCACATTTCCGCCCTTTAATGACTGAACTTTGCGTTCTGCTCGATTTACGATAATGGTAGGCAAAGACAAGTTGTCCAACAGATCATAACCATTGGAAGCCGTTTTCACCTGCTCTTTTGTAGGGAAGATGATTTGTCTATCTACTTTTTCTACAACCCTTGCGGCTTCAACGGTCACACCTTTCAACAGGTATGAATTCGCCTGCATCCTCACATTTCCGATGCGGGCAATAGGTACCAGCTTGCAAATCGTCTTGTAGCCTACAAAAGAAACCTTCATGAGGGCCTGCTTCTGCTGGCAGGGGATAACGAAATCGCCATTGGCGTTGCTCACGCCTCCACAGAGAAAGGAGGAATCCTTCGGGTTGAGCAGCTGGATATTGGCGAATTCTACAGGAAGATTGTGATTGTCTATCAGTCTGCCTATCAGCTTGCGCTCGCTCTTGCGCATGCATTCTACCGTGATGAGGCTGTCGCCCACGGTCATCTGTATCGGATAGAAACCGATTACCTTGCGGATGGCATCGGGAATATTGGCTGTCTTCACGTTCTGGGTAACTGTGAAATCCTCCAGTTCGTTGTAGATGAAACTGATTTTGTAGCGCTTGGAAGCCTTGTCGAGGTCGATGAGAACGTCCGACATGCTGCGGTTGTGATAGTTGCGCTGGATGTGCTGTGCGCTCATCGCCAGGGCGAACGTGCACAGCAGGAATATGATGGCTGAAAATCTTCTCATAATGATACTTTTTAACTTTGAACTTTGAGCTTTGAACATTGAACTTTATGATTACTTTGAGAGTCGATAATATTATGCTTACTTTTGATAAGCTTGTTATTTTACAATCAGCTCGTTTTGTTGCAATTCGATGTTTACATTCTCGAATTGGTTCAGTTCTTTTACGATGTTCTCGATGCTCGAATGACTGTTCCATTCGTAATAGAGACGGAGGGTCTTGTCCTCGTTATTCTCAAACTTCACTTGTAAATCATAATAAGAAGCAATCTCTGAAATCATCTGCTCGAAAGCCACATTCTCGAAAGTCTTGTGAATGGCTGGCTTTTCTGGTTTCGGATGAGTCAGGGAATCCGTTGCTGCTACCTGCTTTGCGGAATCTGATTTTATGACTTCCGGATGAGTATCTGCGGTTACCTGGGTTGTTTCCTGGCTGCGCTTGATGTAAGTATGGATTGCGGCAAAGGCAATACCCGAAATCAGGACAAAACCGGCGATGGATGCTGCCAGTTTACGCCAGGAAGTTATAGGATGGGATGCGTCTGCTTCCTGAAGTTGATGCTCCTGGCTGAATTTCTCCCATTCCTCATCTATATTAATAATAGAAGAGGGGTTTTCAAGTGCAGAATCCACTTCCACCATCGTCTGATAGAGTTTTCGGCATTCCTCATCCTGCAATATTTCACGAATCTCCTCATCAGAATACTTCTCCTGATGGTCGATGATATCCAGTATTTTTTCAAACTTGTCCATAATAAATCTGCTAAGGGTTAAACTTTTGCTTTAATTTTCTGATGCCTTGCGCCAGATGCTTATAAACTGCCACTTCGCTGATGCCCAATTCCGTAGCAATCTCCCGATATTTCAGTTTCTGCCGAAAACGGAGATCGAGTACCTTGCGGGTTTGTGGTGTGAGTTCAGCATTCATATAAGCCAGAATTGCCTCGTACTTTTCGGTCTCCCTGTCTATTTCGGTAATCGTCGCTTCCAGGGGAGCTATCGAAGGCGAAGTATCGGCTTTCAGAAGATGATGAACCCGGTCTTTCATCTTCTGCCGGCTCAACAGGTTGAGGCATTTATGGCGCACACACACCAGAAGATAGCTCCCGGCGTTGGCGGAAGGCAGGGACGGAGTGCTGGCTATTGTCTTGTCGTTAGCCGTCTCGTTATCAAGCTCCAGTTGGGTCTTTCCGTTGAGCACATCGGCAAAGACTTCGCTCACCACATCCTTGCTGGCTGCATCATCCTTCAGAAGTACCCTGGCCAATTGGTACATCCTCAGATAATGCTGCCGGAAGAGCTGTTCTATCGTTTCTTTGTTTATTTGCATTACTTTATTTTCTTTTCTTTTGCCTATATTACAATCGAATTTTCATTTTCCTAACCCTTAGCAGAATATTTTTTAATGCAAATTTTTAAATAAATGATTCAAGTTTCGCATGTAAACCCCACACGCCCTGAAAGGGCAGAAGCCCCTAGCCCAGGGCATCGCCCTG
>ERZ779737.846-NODE-846-length-26242-cov-8.414060_pt1 | contig 26242 bp, 20 predicted proteins | sample MGYA00511889_ERZ779737 | MGnify/ENA primary metagenome ERZ779737 (study PRJEB29588, sample SAMEA2163575) | human gut metagenome | biome: human gut; feature: human-associated habitat; material: faeces | place: Denmark | collected 2008/2010 ... | reverse complement strand
AAGGAAAAATCAATCTAATGAAATTAATAATTCCTTAAGATTGATTATACGTGATAATATGTACTCTATAAAAAATAATAGTATAAATGAACTAATAATTAAAAATTCAAAATTTATAACATTACTATATAAAGTTGATGATATTAATAAAATTAATTATTATTTAGATAAAGTAAAAGAAACATACAAAGATGCTACCCATTATTGTTATGCTTACATCATATCAGATATTAAAAGATCTAGTGACGATAATGAGCCATCAGGTACAGCAGGTATTCCTATGTTAGATGTATTAGAAAAAAACAATCTAAATAATGTATTAGCTATAGTAGTAAGATACTTTGGTGGAATTAAATTAGGAAGTGGCGGACTAATTAGAGCCTATAATAAAAGTGTTAGAGCCTGTTTAAATCTTGTAGATAAAGTTAAATTAATTAAAGGATATAATATAGATATAACCTTTGACTATAATGATACTAAGAAAATAGAATATCTCTTAAAAGATACAACTATTTTAAATAAAAGTTATAACGAAAAAATAACATATAATGTAGATATAGATACAAAATACTTAGATATTTTAAATAAAAATAAAATTAATTATATAATAAAAAAAGAAGTATATATAGAGACTAACTATTAATTACTTCTTTTACTTTATCATATAATTCATCATTAATATCTTCAATACTTCTCATTATATTATCACTAACACAATCTATCTTAGTATATTTATATAAATCCACTAATTCTAAATAAGTTCTCTCAGAATTCTTTAAATATATACTAGAAGATTCCAACTGATCAGGAGACTCTTCCCTATTCTTTTTAAGAATTAAAGCATTCTCATAAGGAACATATAAAAACATAATAGCATCAGGTCTATTCAATTCATTTATCTTATATTCTAATGTTTCTATTTTCTTAAACATTTTTCTTCTTTCCCTCTTAGTCTTTAACATTCCTCCCTGATGAGCCATATTAGAACCAACATATCTATCTAATATAACATTAACACCAGAATCTAAAAGTTTATCTATCTTAGGTTTATTATAACGTCTATCTGCTGCAAAAAAGTTAATAGACACTAACGGATCAACATTATCTGCCCCTTCCAAAAACCATCCCTTTTCACTTTTTAATTCACTTTTACAAAGATATTCCTTTCCCAAATAACAAGCACCAATTATCTTACCCGTAGGAGTATCATAATCCGGATAAGCTAATCTTTCTGCTCTTATTCCTTCCCTATTAAGTCTATCTACTAATAATCTTGTTTGTGTTTCTTTTCCAGAACAATCTGTTCCTTCAATAACAATTAATTTTCCTCTCATATCATACTTCCTTTACATATAAATTATATCAAAATTATAAATAAAGAAAACACTTTTTAAAAAAATTTACTAATTACTTACATAATTTCCCTATAAAATATCCAATCAAAGATAAAGGAATCCCTATCAAATAACCAAATAAACTAGGACTATAAGTAATTATTTTTAAAAAAAGAATAACTATATTAGATAAACAAAAACCCAATATTGCCGAATAAGTTTTCGAAGAATATTTAGAAAATAACCATTTAACTACAATAGATATTAAAATAATACCCAAAAATAAACCAATAACAAAAAAGACAATCAACAAAAAATTATCAGCTACATAAACAACATTTGTTAAATTAGCTAACATCTCGATAACTATATTATATATCCCCATAACCATAAATAAAGCTGTTCCCGATATACCTGGTACAATAGAACTAAAAGCTTCTGTTATACCCCCTATAAAAAGAATAATATAATCAACAAAATTACCCTTTAACATATATGCATTATTAATAAATGAAAAAGAAAGAATAGTAACAATTAGAAAAGACATACTAGTTATAATTATATTCTTATAATTATAACTAGTCTTATTAATTAATCCTGGTATTCCCCCAATAATAAGGCCCATAAAAAACAACATAGTAGGAATATAATGATTAGTATAAAAATAATTAATAATCTTACTAAAAACAATTATTGAAGATATTATTCCAATACCCAATAATAATAAATATTTAAAATTCTTTTTTATATCACTAGTAAAACCAGTAAAAGCCTGTATAGCCTTATCATATACTCCTAAAGTAATAGCAAGCATAGCTCCTGATACCCCAGGAACAATTTTACCTATTCCAATAATAAACCCTTTTAACATTAACCTCATAGTAAATTATATGAAAAAAAGAAGATTTATTCATTATTTTTCTTCTTTTTCAAAACAATTCTAATAATATTTATAATTAATAACAAAGATATAATACTTATAAATATATATACATAACTTTTAGACTTCTCTATCTTTATATTATATGTTTTACTACCATCATCATTAAAAACAGTTATTGTAATTAAACTACCATTTTCTAATTTATCATTTCCTTTTATTGATATATCTTTAACATTACTAGTTATCTTTAAAGATTTCTCATTTTTTATCTTTAATGTATATGAATATGTATTTTCATCAAAATTTAAATCATACCCCTCTACATTAATTTCTATAGGTTCACTAACATAAGGCGTAACAATAATATTAATACTAGCACTATACTTTCCATCCATACTACTAACAGTAACAATAGTCTCACCCACATTATTTGCTTTAATAACACCTTCATCAGATACTGATAAAATATCTTTATTATCAACATCCCATTTCAAAGAAGGCAAATCTGCCCCACTTGGTAAAGCATTAAGAGTTAATTTTAAAGTTTTACCAACGCTTATACTAAGAGACTCATCTTCAAATACTATTCCCGTTAAATCTAATTTTTTAACAATAATCTTACATGTATCTTTAATATCTTTTCCATTTATCGTAGCCGTTATAGTAGCTTCACCATCTGAAATAGCAGTAACAATTCCATTCTTAACCACAGCAACATCTGTATTACTACTTTTCCAAATAATTATACTATCAGTCAAATCCTGTGATAATTTATACTCAAGTTTTTCCTCACTACCTTTATTTAATTCAATCGTATCCTTAATAATATCAATACTAGAACTAATACTACTTCCACTACTTGAACTTGAACTAGGTTTTGAACTAGAACTTGAATTAGAACTTGGTCTATTTATAACAGTAACATCAGTATATGCACTATATCTACCATCATTTGTAGTAACAGTAATCCTTGCCTTACCAGAAGACTTACCAACAATTTTACCATTGCTAACACTAACAACATTAGTATTACTACTACTCCAAGTAACCCCTTTATTAGTAGCATTACTAGGACTAACTGTAACATTGAATTTATATGTACCATTAGGATTCAAAGTAACTGAAGTTGGTGATAAAGCAATAGAAGAAACAAGCACAGGTTGGTTGGAATTTATAACATTTACTTTAACACTATCAGTTTTAACATTTCCATCATAATCCTTTACAGTTATTTCAATATCAGAACTACCAACTTCAATTCCCTTAATAAGAGCATATCCAACACTATCTTTCATAGAAACTTTACTACTATCAGAATTAGTCCAATTTGTTTCTTTTAAAGTAACATTACTAGGATTAATCAAAAATTTTATAGTAACCTCTTCCCCAATATTCAAATTCATACTATTAGAAAGAGTATTATTATTAGTATCAACTAAAGTAACAGAATTAACAGATGTATACTGACTAATAACATTAACCACTATTGAATCAGAAGCCTCGCTATTATCTTGACCTACTACTTTAATAACTACATTTGCCGTGCCTATTCCTACTGCGCTTACTTTTCCATCTTTATCTACTGAAACAACACCTGTATTACTGCTAGACAACTCAGTACTCTTAATATCAGCATTACTAGGACTAATATTATAAGTTAAACTTGATGACTCACCTACCTTCAAATTAAGAACATTAGGGCTAATAGTCACAGAATCAACACCTATAATTGAAGGTTCATCATTCGTATCAGTCGTAAATGCTTTAACAAATATAGTTGATGAATTAGATATAGCAGCATCAGTCCAAGTACTATTATTAAGGTAATAATTTTTTCTAACAGAAATACCTACTTTATCATTAGATAACGTCGGATGAGAATTACCTTGAAATGCAAATATTTGACCATTTCCCTTTAGTCCTATAAAGAAATATTGTTGACTAATTATCTTAGAATTAGATAATTCACATGAATAATATCCATTATTTGTAATATTATTCTTTTCACAAATCTTATTATTACTATCAAATAAATCAGAAGGAATATCATTACTAGATGATGACGAAAAATAAACTTCAACACTCTTAGAACTAGAAGATTGAACATAAAAACCAACTGAATCTAATTTTTGATTTCCTTCACCATTTTTTTCAAAAATACTAACAACTTGTTTAGATGGAACACTTCCTAAACTATAACAATAATAATCACCAGCATATTGATAACTTTTACATCCTGAAGGATTATATTGATATATATGATCATATCCTACACTTTTAATTGAAGTTATAGCCATATTTTCATTATTCAATAAATATGGATCATAATAAGAAATATAATATTCACCACTACTTCCATGCGTATTTCTAATTATCCAAGCACCATTTTTATCTGGCTTATATCCTTCTGCAAAATTATCCTTAGAATAATTATCATTCCATCCAACAATCAACGAAGCATGATAGTTGCAATTACTTCCATAACTACCATTTAAATCAGGACAATACGATGCTCTGGTATCAGTATTAAAACAAGAACAACCAGAACGTAAACTTCTACTATTAGTAGTAACACCTATTCCACTATTTATAAGATCCTTAATTGCATTAATTTTATTTGAAACAGCACTATCACTATCAGGATCAACACCACCAATAACTTGTATTTCTGTAACATCATATATTTTTTTCTGATTAAGAACATTGTTTCTTGATACTAATGTATCACTAGTATACTCCCCATTAAATGGAGAATTAGAATTAAGTGCTATAGGTCCATATCCTCCAGTCAAATACAAAATACTATGTAAAGCATATCCACCTTTACCAAGAGTCATAAAACCATATTCATTAGCATTACTACCACTAAAAGCCTTAGCTAAATAAAATCTCTCATGTGAAACATTAACAATATTATTACTATTAGACAAATTATATGTAGTACTATACTTATTTAATAAAGTTGATTCCAAAGCATTCATTGCAGAATATGCCCAACATGCACCAGTAGTTTGACTACGATAATTTGGCTTTGTTAATGTCTTAGAAGAAGGAAAAGAAGAAATATCAACTCCTTTAGTAAATTCTACAAAAGGAATAGCATCTTTATCTTCAATTAATAATGCACCAGTAAAACTATCTTCCAATTCTTCACCTAAGCTATATGTAGACATAGCAATTATAGAAATAATTAAGGCTACAAAAATAACACTAATAGAAAATATTTTATATATGTTTTTAACTTTCATATGATACCTACCTTATAAATAAAGTATAATATAAAAGCAAATAAAAGTAAAGAGGCAAAAAATCTAAATAAAAGTATTGTAAAAAAAAATGTATAGTGTTAAAATAATAATATCTTCAAAAAAGATATATATGGCCCGTTGGTGAAACGGTTAACACATTACCCTCTCAAGGTAACATTCATGGGTTCAAATCCCATACGGGTCACCATATGCTGATTTAGTTTAGTGGTAAAACAGATGCATGGTAAGCATCAGAGGATTGTTCAATTCAATCATTCAGCACCATAAAAGCCGAAATAGCTCAATCGGTAGAGCATCTGAATCGTAATCAGGAGGTTGCGGGTTCAATTCCTGTTTTCGGCACCAGATTGATTGATACTCGAATTCTTAAAGTTTTGAGAGAAATAAATTACTAACAAAAATGTTAGTTTTTTTATTTAAATAAGTAAAAACTAATTAAAGAAAATTCTAATATTGATTATTTGATACAAAATAAATATAATGATATATTTATTAATAATTATGATAAAAAATAAATTGAAAATAATTTTAATTAATATCCGCATCAAATAAAAGTTTTATTTTTTTATTCTTTATTTCAATAAAGCCTTCATCTTTTAGGTTTTTCAATTCCCTAGACATGGATGACCTATTTACTGCTAGATAATCCGCCAAATCAGTTAAAGTAAATGGTAAATAAACAATACGATTATTTGAATTTTTAGTATTATTTCTAAAATATGCTAATAATTTATCACGAATAGTTTTATTAGTTAGAATTTCAATTCTTTCATTATTTTCTTGAATTTTCTGAGAAATTATTTTTAATAAATTTTTTAAAAACTGATTAAAATATTTAGTATTAACTTCATTATAATTAATAATTTCATTAAAATCTATAATAACTATTTGTGCATCTTCTTTAGCTAAAACATCATATTCCGTATTAGAAATGGATGAAATCATAGAACCAAAAATAGAATTTTCTTTCAAATCTTCAATAATTGTACGATTACCATAATAGTCAGTTCTAACAATTTGAAGATGACCAGTTATTAAAATACAAATAATATTTTCATGCTTGACACTTGACAATATAAGATTGTTTTTTTTCAATATCATAGTATGAGCCTCTAAAATCTTAAGTAATCTATGCTTTTCCAACGTATTAATATTAAAAAATAATTCATCCACATTTACACCTCTTAATAAAATATTACCACTTTTTAATATTTGTTGCAATTGCAACAAACAAGAAAAATAAAATATATTATAATTATATCGACGATACAAAAATAAGGAGGAACAAAAATGAAAGTCATTAAAAGAGATGGACATATGGTAGAATGGTGTCCTGAAAAAATAGAAATGGCAATAGAAAAAGCTAATGCCGAAGTAGAAGAAGAAGATCAGGCTTCTAGTGTCCAAATAAAAAATATTATTAAATATATTGAAAAATTAGGAAAGAAAAGAATTTTAGTTGAGGATATTCAAGATATTATTGAAATGAAATTAATGTCTATTGGTAAATATGCCTTAGCCAAAAAATATATTACATATAGATATACTAGAGAATTAGTTAGAAAAAGTAATACTACTGATTTAGCAATTAAAGAATTAATAGATGGAGAAAATGAATATTGGAATACAGAAAATTCTAATAAAAATGCCAAAATAGTTACAACACAAAGAGATTATTTAGCTGGTATTACTAGCACAGATATTACTAGAAGATTTTTATTACCAGAAGATATAGTTAACGCTCATGATGATGGAATAATTCATTTTCATGATGCTGATTATTTTGCTCAAAACGCATTACATAATTGTGATTTGATAAATTTAGAAGATATGCTTCAAAATGGAACAAATATTAATGGTGTAATGATAGAAAAACCACATAGATTTTTAACAGCAATGACTATTGCTACTCAATTGATTACAGCAGTAAATTCTAGTCAATATGGTGGAGCAACAATTACCCTTACCCATTTAGCACCTTTTGTTAGAGACAGTTATAATAGATATTTAGAAAAATATAAAAAACGCAAATTTAAAAAAGAAGATTGTGAAAAATATGCAAAAGAAGATTTAAAAAAAGAGATAGTTGATGGAGTACAAACTTTTCAATATCAAATCAATTCAATGACAACAACAAATGGACAAGCACCATTTTTGAGTGTATGTATGTATTTAGGAGAAACAGAAGAATACAAAGAAGAACTAGCAATGATTATTGAAGAAGTATTAAATCAAAGAATTCAAGGAATGAAAAATGAAAAAGGTGTATATATTACGCCAGCATTTCCAAAACTTTTATATGTCCTTGAAGAAGATAATATCCACAAAGATAGTAAATACTACTATTTAACAGAATTAGCAGCTAAATGTACTGCCAAAAGAATGGTTCCAGATTATATTTCTGAAAAAATCATGCTTCAATGTAAAATAGATAAAAATGGAAATGGCAATTGCTATCCATGTATGGGATGTCGTTCATTCTTAACCCCTTACGTAGATGAATCTGGAAAACCAAAATATTACGGAAGATTTAATCAAGGTGTTGTAACAATTAATCTAGTTGATGTAGCATTATCAAGCGATAAAAATATGGAAAATTTCTGGAACATTTTCGAAGAAAGACTAGAACTATGTCATAGAGCACTACAAATAAGACATAAAAGACTTAGTAAAGCAACTTCTGATGTAGCCCCAATATTATGGCAATATGGAGCATTAGCAAGACTTAAAAAAGGAGAAAGTATTCACGACTTATTACATAATGGTTATTCAACAATTTCTTTAGGTTACGCCGGATTATATGAATGTGTTAAATATATGACAGGACATAGTCATACTGATGGTGGTAAAGGAAAAGAATTTGGTTTGGCTGTCATGCAAAAAATGAACGATAAATGTAAGGAATGGAAAGAAGCCGAAAATATCGATTACAGCGTATATGGAACACCTATTGAATCAACAACTTATAAATTTGCAAAATGTTTAAAAGAAAGATTTGGAGTAATTAAAGGAATTACCGATCGTGATTATATTACTAATTCATATCATGTTCCAGTATTTGAAGAAATTGATGCTTTCTCTAAATTAAAATTAGAAAGTGAATTTCAAAAGTTAAGTCCTGGTGGAGCTATTTCTTATATTGAAACACCTAATTTAACTAATAATTTAGATGCTGTACTAGAAGTAATTAAGTTTATCTATGATAATATTATGTATGCTGAATTAAATACTAAATCTGACTATTGTCATGAATGTGGATATGACGGAGAAATACTTATTGATGATAATTTAGAATGGTATTGCCCAAATTGTGGTAATAGAAATCATGATAAATTAAGTGTTGCTAGAAGAACTTGTGGTTACATTGGAACTAATTTCTGGAATAAAGGAAGAACACAAGAAATAAAAGAAAGAATAATTCATATAGATAATAAAGATGCTGAGGAATAAAAATGAGATATAACAAAATTAGAAAAATGGATATATCCAATGGTCCTGGTGTTAGAGTATCAATATTTATGCAAGGATGTGTATTTAATTGTAAAAATTGCTTTAATCCTGAAACTCACGATTTTAATGGAGGTAAAGAATTTTCAGATAAAACAATAGAAATGATATTAAATTTATGTAATAAAGATTATATTGTTGGTCTATCTATTTTAGGTGGAGAACCAATGCATCCTAAAAATATTGAAGGAACAACAAAATTAGCTAAAACATTTAAAGAAAAATATCCAGATAAAAATATTTGGGTATGGACAGGATTTTTATATGATAAAGATTTAAAAAATAAAGAAGTTTTAAATTATATCGATGTTTTAGTTGACGGACAATATAAAGATGAATTACATAATCCAAAATTAAGATGGTGTGGATCATCTAATCAAAGAGTTATTGATGTTAAAAAAACAATATCAGAGAATAAAATAGTTTTATATGAAGAAAATTTAATAGGAGTATAATAATGAGATTAAGAGGATTTGAAATTGCTAAAGGATGGGAAGATAAAGATATCCACATTCCTGTTAGAAAAACTAAAGGTTCAGCAGCATATGATGTAGAAGCCGCCGAAGATATCATTATCCCTGCTTATAAACCAGGCGTAAAACCAACTTTAATACCTACCGGATTAAAAGCCTATTGCCAAGATGATGAATGGTATATGTTAGCTAACCGTAGCTCTGGACCTAAAAAAGGATTTGTAATGGCTAATAGTATTGGTATTGTAGATTCTGATTATTATGAAAACGAAACAAATGATGGCCATTTCTATTTTCAATATTTTAACTTTTTTAGATCATGATTTAGAAGTTAAAAAAGGAGATGTTATTGGTCAAGTAATATTTCAAAAGTTTTTAGTAACTGATAATGATAGCGCTATAGGTAAACGCAGTGGTGGATTTGGTTCTACAGATAATAAATAAATTAACACCCTACATCTAAAATTATATTAATTAGGAGGAAAAATTGAAAAAAATCTTAAAAATACTTGAAATAATTATTATTTCATTAATAGGATTATTTACTATATTTATTTTTGAAGAAAGTATTAGACTAGAACATTATCCTAATTCAAAGCCATTAATAATCATTGATAAAATTATGTGCAGTAAAGATGACTGGATATGTTATGGTGATGATAAAAAATATACTGAAGAATATTATAGTATAGGTTTTTCTTTAAAAATGAATTATTATTTAGACAAAAATTCTAGTGAGGATAATTACATATATCAACTAACAGGAAAAGAATTTATGTTATTTAATAAATTTAGATTATGGACATGGGTCTCATAATAATAAATTATAACTAAAAGAGCAATAATGCTCTTTTTATTTATATAACGAAAAAGCACAACAAAAGTTGTACTTAATATTTAATACTATTAATTCTATTTATTACCCTATCGCGACCTAAAAGCCTCGTAATCTCATATAAATCAGGTGTCATATACTTACTAGTTAATGCCACTCTAATAACAGTAGATATATCAGCAACATTACCCTTATAATTATCAGGATTCTTCTTATAATCCTTCATATTTGCAGCATATCCCAATTCTAAAGATAATAATTTAATATTATCAAACCATTCTTCTTTATTATAATTTTCATTATAATATTTATCTATATATGTAGATAATATTTTCTTAATTTCATCTATATCATTAATTTTTTGCCATTCATAATTAACATCTTTAAAATATTCATCATACATATACCATATCTGACTCTTAACATCACTATAACTAGCATAATCTTTTCTAGGCTTTTCTTGACATCTCTCAATATTTAATATATCTATAGAATAATCCCTATACTTAGTTAATAATTTATTAAATTCTAAATCAAATTCCTTAGTATACTCCAATAACTTATCATATACCTCCAAAGCCGTAAGACTACTAATATAATTTTTAGATATATTAATTAATTTCTCCATATCATAAAGAGCACCACTCTTATTCATCTTACTAAATTGAAAATTAAAGTCTTCTATTTTCTTATCTGGATTAGCCATATGCCAATCTTCATAGTCACTATTTGTAATAATAGCCAAATACTCACGTACTGCTTGAAGAGGAATACCCTTTTGATAATAATAACTCATAGCAAATTCAGGATCTTTTCTTTTACTTATTTTTCTTACAATATTTCCCTCTTTCTTATTAAGTGGAGAAATATGTACATATTTAGGTCTCTCAAAACCAAATATATCAAATAACTGTAAATGTAATGGCATTGATGATAACCACTCATCACCTCTTATAACATGAGTAGTACCCATTAAATAATCATCTACTAAATGAGCAAAATGATATGTTGGTAACCCATCTTTTTTTATAATAGGAATATCTAAATCATATTCTGGAAAAACAACATCTCCTCTAATTTCATCATGACAAATAATATTCTTATCAGCATCACCCGGTGACTTTAATCTAATAACATATTCTTCATTATTTTTTATTCTTTCTATGGCATCTTCCACACTAACCATACGACATTTTGCATAATTACCATAGTAACCTATTCTCTGCTTTCTTTTAGCTTGTGTTTCTCTTAAATCAGCAATTTCTTCTTCAGTACAAAAACAAGGATATGCTTTTCCCTCTAAAATTAAATGCTTAGCAAAAGTCTGATATATTTCCTTACGTTTACTTTGAATATAAGGCCCATAATTACCAAATGAAGTATTTTCTGTTAAAGGACCCTCATCAAAACTAACACCATATTCCTTTAAACCATTAATTATTGTATTAATTCCATTATCAATAGTTCTTTCTGTATCAGTGTCTTCAATACGTAAATAAAAAACACCACCACTTTGTCTAGCATAAACACCATTAATAAAGCAAGAAAGTAAAGCACCAATATGAATAAATCCCGTCGGACTAGGAGCATATCTCGTTACCATTGCCCCATCTTTTAAATTCCTTCTAGGATACTCTCTTTCATAATCCTCTATTGTTTTCGTTATATTTGGAAATATAACATCTGCTAAATCTTTATTTGTCATATTACACCATCCTTTAAATCTCATATATATTTAAACATTTTTAATTATATTAGTCAATATTTTATTATTAAAAACAAAAACCCTTTAAAAAAGGGAATATTTTTATTGGTTGCCCCAGCTAGATTCGAACTAGCGATAATGGAGTCAGAGTCCATTGCCTTACCACTTGGCCATGGGGCACTAACAATATGAATTATACCACATTAATAAACTAAAAAAAAGACTAAATATTAATTTAGTCCAAAAAATTAAAAACAAAAATATTTAACAAGAACAATAATAGCAATTACTACCCTATATATAGCAAAAATACTAAAATCATGATTCTTAATATATTTAAGTAAAAATTTAATTGATAAAATACCTACAATAAATGAAGTAAATATACCAACAATTACTTCCGTAGTAAATACTAAATCACCTATCTTTAATATAGCTGCCCCAGCTATAATAGGAACAGACAATAAAAATGTAAATCTAGTTATACTTTCTTTAGATATACCTAATAACCTACCAGTAAGAATAGTTGTACCACTACGAGAGAATCCTGGTATAATAGCTAAAGCTTGAGACAATCCAACCAAAGAAGCTTGTTTTAAACTCATATGTTCAAAATCTGTTTCTTTTTGATAATGCTTACTAGCCCACTTATCACCCAAATAAATCAATACACCCATTATTCCTAAAGCACTAGCAATCAACCATATCTTATTTCTAAAAACATTTTCAACCATATCATCAAGTATAAATCCTAACAAAGCCCCTGGTATCGTAGCAATAACTAAATACCAAAACATTCTATTATTTAAATAATCATCTTTCTTATTACTTTTCTTAAATAATTTATTAATCATTCCTATAAATAAATTCCACCAGTCTTTAAAAAACACTACTAAAACAGCCAAAAGTGTTCCAAAATGAAGTGCCACATCAAAAGCCATTGAAGACTCAGTCCATCCTAAAAGATATGGAACTAATATCAAATGAGCAGAAGATGATATAGGCAAAAATTCTCCAATCCCTTGTATTATTCCTAAAACTATACTCTTTAACATAATTAACCTCCTACATAACTTTATGTTATTTATTTCTTTTCTTCCATAAATTCTAATAAACCAATAAACATATTAATATATTTAGGTTCCAATTTATCCCTTTTTAACTTTCTTAACAATATTCTTTTCTTTTTAATAGGTAAATCATTAAAAATAGCCTTATCTATCTTCATTTTTAAAACAGTCTCTATTTCCAAATCTTCCAATATATCAGCAATCTCTTCATATATTTTACTATATGTCTCTATTTCTAAATTATCCCCTATAATATGTACTCTAACCTTAGCACCATCAAAAATATTATTTACATTAACAACTAAATCATTATTATCTATTTCAAAAGAAGAATCAACTTTTGTACCATTAACATAAACTATAACATTCATAGGATTATTCATATTTCTAAACCTTAACTTATAATTCCTATTTGGTAATCTATATACTCCTTCTTTTTTCTCTATACTAAAAGAATACCCATCATCAACCTTATCCAAGAAAAATTTCAATATAGAATAAACCTTATCACGATATCTATAACTAATACCATCATCCTCATATAATTCAAATGAACTAGAAAGACCATTTTCTGGAGAAAAAATTTCAATTTCCATATTAGAAGGAACTTCACAACCATCATCTAAAGATAATGGTATTATACTACCAGCACTAACAAATACAGGATACTCTTCATCCTTATAAAAATTAGTATAGTACTTATTACCAATAAACTTCTTTCCAGAATCATATTCATACCAAATACCACTCGGTAAAAAAATTCTCTTTACTACTCTATTCATAACAGTATTCTTCTTTTTAGTAATAGGACAAATCAAAAAACTATTACCAAAAAAATACTCATTCTTATAATCAGATTCATCATATATCTTTGGATATTTATAATATAATGGTTTTAATATAGAACTACCATATTTATAATATTTATAAGCCTCATTATATATATATGGAATTAATTTATTTCTAAACTGCATATATTTCCTAATAACAGATAAATTCAAATAATTCCATTTCCAAGGTTCTCTCTTATAATATTTACCACCATCTGAAGCTAAAATAAATATAGGACTAAATACACCAAATTGAATATATCTAATAAATAACTCACTATTTTCAACACCACCATAATATCCACCAATAGCATTAGCAATAAAACATCCCCCTATATTAGATATAGAATAATTATAACTAGGCAACACACTAAGAAGACTCCAAGAAACCTTCGTCTTACCTGTAAAAATAATTGGATATCTATGAATAGCTACACCATGATTCAAAGACATAACTAATCCTCTTCTAGATAAAGCACTATCACAATAATGAATATGAGCTAAACTCCAAAGAATATTTTTATCTTTCATATCCCCACAATCTACATTAAAAAGATTAATACCATATTTATTAATATTTCTAACAACTAAATTGATATAAACTGCCATAGTTTGATTAGATACCGGTAAAAAACTAACTTTATCAGAAGAAGAGGCAATATATTTATTGGCATCATCAAACAAAGGATCTCCCATCTTTATACCTAATGTAGGATTAATAGTAACACCAAAATTAATTTTCTTATCAGAAAAATATTTGCCCAAAACATTTAAATCATAATTATTTCTATTAAAAGAATAATTACAATTATTATCATGCCACTTCTCTCCTAACATAAACACAGATATTGGAATATCATTTTCTCTAAATTTTCTAATAACATTATCAATATCATACATATTATAATTATCATTCTTATACCACCAAGAACCAAGAGCATATCTAGGTATCAATTCGGGCTTACCAGTAAGCAAAAAATAATCATCCATAGCAAGACCTAAATCATTCTTATACATAAATAGATATATATCAATTACTCCACTCTCTCTAGCTACCAAATTACCATTATCAATAATTAAATTACTAGAATCATCTAAAGCCACAAATCCATCACTAGAACAAAGACCCTTATTTAATTTAAAATTCTTAGTATCAATATCTTCCAGAGAATAAGATATAGCCCCCATATTTCTAACCTCAGGATGACCATAATACCATTCTTTATCAGAATTATTTAACTTACAAACCAAACTAGAAGAAGAAAAAGACTTACCCTTAATATATGTTAAAGTAAAATAATCAGTTATTATTTTAAGCATTCTTTCATCCTCTTCACGAGTAAAATTAAATTTAGAAAAAGCCCTATTAATAACTAAACTAGTAGCTCTATTTTCAAAAGTACCATTTTTATTATATTCTAACCTAATTAACCTAGGAGTTAATACTGTAAATCTATACGTATTACCACTTATAACCATACTAGGATCAGAAACTAAATTTTTAGAATTTTTAACAAAATATGAAAATAAATCCGCCATAATTTCACCCTTAATTCTTTTATCTAATTATATCATAATTTATAATAATTTACTATAATTCTTCAAATTCCATCTTTTTCTTTTTCTTCTTTTTATTATTCTTATCATTTAATTCTTCCTTAGCATCCTTAATAGGTAATTCCTCCTTATTGTAATTATTATCTTCTAACTCATTACTAATATCTTTATCTAAATCATTATTATCCTCATTTATAACAACTACATCATTATCTCTAACAATATTTCTCTTTTTACTTTTATTTTTCTTTATAACTAAAGCTACTAATAACAATAAGAAAATAATCACAATCGTACCCAATAACACTAAAACATATAAATAATAAGTATGAGCCATATCTTTATAAAAATCAACCTCTTCACTATTATATTTCTGAACCGTGTTCTCAACAACATCAAATTGATATAAACTCTCACTACCATTCAAAGTATTTACAGCATAAAACAAATAATATTTAGAATTATTACTAGCAGAAAAAGTATTTTTTAATATTTTTGATTCTCGAGGACTAAATATATATCCATCTAACTCATCATCTAAATATTTAAAATTAACTTTTTTATAATCACTATTACTTAATTCTTTATTAGTAATATATAAACTTATTCCCCCAAATTTATATTCCCTATATAAAGAATATTTACCATCATTATATAAATAATAATCATAGTTAAGATTCTCATCTTTTAATAAAACAATAGTATATTTAGTAATATCACTAGTATAAGCTAAAACATCCTCTCCATCAATATTAAGAGTAGTCTCTTTAAAAGTTGTATTAGGTAACTCCTTAACATCATTCTTTCTAACAACAGTATATTTTTTATTATCAATAGTCACATATATAGGATCAAGTTCTATAACATTAACCTTTATTTTATATATCTTTTCTGTTCCATTTTCAGCCGTAACCTTTACCTCTAAAACATTTTCTCCCTCTAAAACAGTTTGTTCACCAATACCTTTTATACTAGATTTATTATCTTCTAAAGTTGCTTTTACTAAAACCTTTTCCACTCCATTAGGAACATCTACCGTATATTCCAAAGTATTCTTATCAAATTTTTCTTTAAATTGATATCCCTCAATTGATAAAGATTTTAAATAATTATTACTAGAATAACTTTTTGGAGGAATAACAGCCGGCTCACGTACCGTAATTGAAATACTTTTATCTTGAATATTCCTCCAAGCATCAGACGAAGTATCTATTAATCTAACTCCTTTAGAAGTACAAGTTACCACACCTGAAGAAGAAGGAGTAAAACTATAAGTATATGTCTTAGAATAAACATTATTACTAGTATTATCAAAATTTAAATCTATTCCCCCGTTTACAGAAGCCCCACTACATTTTAACGTTCCTTCAATAAAGAAAATAGGATTTTCAGATGATATTTGAACACTAACCTTTACATTATTACCCTTAGTAATACTATAACTTGAACTATTAATACTAATACCTAAAGCATCAACTCTACTAATGAAAGCAAAAAACATAACAAATAACAATAACTTCTTTTTCATTTTTTCCTACCCTTCTATCTTAGCATAACCATACCAATCTCTCAATATACTAGCAGCATCTAACTTATCAATAACACCATCTTTATTAACATCAGCAGCCACTTTATATACACCATCATAATTAACATATTTATAATATTGTCTTAAAACAGATGCAGCATCTAACTTATCAATAACACCATCACCATTTATATCACCATAAATAATAACTTCAAAATTTGCTTCTTCATCACCACTTTTAATATTTACTTTATCACCTGTTTTAAAAATACCACTTACCTTAGAGTTACCCTTAGCATCAAATATTTTTACCAATGTAGCATTTATTGAAGAAATATTATTAATCAAACTATCTATATTAGTATTAGCCTTAATACCACTTATATATTTATCATTATGCTTAACACCACTATTACTTAACAAATATGAAATACTAGGACTTTTCCTCAATATATTAATCTTATAATTATTTGAAGAAGAAATATTAAACTCATTATTTCCCACAATCAAATTTACCTCATTATCCTTTTTAGTATTATCACTTAAATAATAAGTTATCATAATTTTATCCACTTCAAAAGGAACTTCTAAATCATAAGTATAAACTCCCAAAGAAAAATCAAAATCTATTTTATCAATAGTAATATTCTTAATTACATTATCCTCCTCAACATCTATCTCTTGATTTGGTTTAATAATTCTAATTTTATATTCAAAAGTATTACCATTACCAGCTGTAACCTTTAATACAAAATCATTATTACCATTTTTTAAATTATTATCCCCAATAACATTAACCTTAGCTTGAGAATTAATCACAGCATAATCAAATACAACATTACTTACATCGGCAGAAACAGTAACTTCATAGTTTTCCTTTTTATAATTAAATCCTTCAATCTCACTACCATTAACACTAATACTCTTTAAATAATAATTAGGATTACCAGGATTTGGTTTACTTACTTTAGTACTAGGCATATTTTTATAAACAGGAATTATAAAAGTTAAAGCCTCATCTATAGCACCCGTTTTATAATATGAACTATATACTTTATTTCCTTCCGTCAAAGGTGCTGTTAAATTTTGCATATATTGATGTGTATATCTTCCTTCAGAAACCGATACTGCAAACTTTTGAAAATAAAGAGTATCCTGTCCAATAGAAATATAATCATTAGCCAAAAACTGTGCCCCACCTTTAATTGCTTTTTCCGGAGTATTCCAAGGTCTTCCATAAGATGTCTGCCCCGCACTACTTCCTAAACTACCAGCCCATAACATTCCTTGCCTTTGAGGATTAGTACCAGTTGCCCTTATATTAAAGAAATTAAATACCGTATAATTTTGACCATTATATTCTACAGAAGAAGAGTTATTTCCCTCTTGAATTATTCTTGATGCTAAATGAGACGGACTAACATTATAATCTGAACCATATTTAACAAAATCAATAGCAAAATTATATTTATTATCTTCACCATAAAAATTATTATAAATATTTGGCATAAAAGTTCCATCCAACATTGCTCTTATTAAATTCTCAGTTTGATAAGTAGGTTGAAAAGATAAAACCTCATACATAAATATATCTCTCTCTGTCAAAAAATTTCTAGGATCCATATAATATTTAATTGCATCTTCTGAAGCATACCACCAATTAGTCTCTGTAGTATGTCGATAATATGTATCTGTCTCCCAATTATAACTTTTACTATATGTAGCCCTATACTCATCAGAAAAAGTATAATATACTAAGTTTCTACCTGCCACATTTTCATTAGCAATAACATCATTCCAATCCAATCCTGTATTCAGTATTCTAAATCTCCAATTAGGATGAATTCTATGAAGTGCCAACAAAGGTTCAATATAACTTTGAGGTATACCCATATTACTTAAATATTTACTAAAATCATCAATTTCTTCATCACTTACATTAAAAGTATTCTTCTTATATGTAAAATCAGAACAAACATATCCCTCTTGATTACCAATCTTAACCTTACTCCATTTATCACAATCATCATCACTACCAGTATTATCTTCTAAAACAGTCATCTCAGTATCACAAGTCAATTCAGAAATAATATTACCACTAGAAACATAACTATCACGACGAAAACGTACCGTTCTAACTACATCCCCACAATAAACATAAGCTTTATTCTGATTATTAGCTACAGCATTACTCTCATAGTCATAATAAATATATTTACCACAAGAATATCCCTCTTTATCAAGATCATACCTAATTTTATACCAAGTTCCACATTCACCAAAATTACCAGCATTGTTATCAAGTATAGTAACAGCCTTGTTGCAAGATAAAGTTGTTAAATAATCACTACTACCAATAGAAGGCCTAACATATAAACTACTATTACCCGTAGCATTACAATTAACAAAACCAGTCTTTACAGCCAAAACATTATTCATAAATAACAAAAATATCAAAATTGTAAATATTAAATAATACTTTCTTTTCATAATATCCTACCCTTATACCATATTATAACAAATTAAAAAGTTTTTTACCATCATATTTTCTCATTTTACATAAATTTATTGACATAAAAAATATATCCTATATAATAATCTCATCAAGGAGGAAAAATGACAAACTTTATCATAGCCCAAATTATATCCATAATTAGCGGAATATTTTTAATAACAGGTATTCGCAGTAAAGAAAAAAAGAAATTCTTAATATTAAATTCTATGTCTAATCTAGCCGGATTCTTATCACTAATATTACTAAGTGCCTACTCAGCATGTATAGGACCCATAGTTTTAACAATTCAAGCTATCATTTCATATATATATGAAAACAAAGGAAAGAAAACACCAAAAATATTTAACTACTTATTCCCTATCTTAAATATCCTAGGAGGTATATTTACAATAACATCACCACTTAGCCTACTACCAATCTTATCTAGTACACTAGCTAGCATAATGCTTACATCAAAAGACATGAAAACATCAAGAAAAATAAATCTAGCCTCATCCATATTAGCATTACCTTACCTAATAGTAAATAAAGCATATGTATCCGCCATTATATTTACCTCATCATTTATAAACACATTAGAAGCTATTTATAAATTAGATTACAAAGGAAAGAAAAATATTATAAATATAAAACAAGACCCCAAAACAGAAACTACTGAAGTAACAGATAAAGAACCAAACAACAATTATACATATGATAATACTTATACTTACAACGAAAACATTAATGAAGAAATTACCAATCAAAATAGACATAACTACACAAGAAGAAAAAAGAGATTTTGAAATCTCTTTTAATGTTTTACATGTAATAATTCTTTTGCTACATCTCCATATGGAACACCAATATAATTAGAATAAATTCCTTTCAAAACCTTATTTTGATAACTACTTCTTCTTTTAGATTTATTATCTATCTTATATACAGAATTCATTCTCTTTTTCTTAATATCAGCAGTAATTGGCATATATTTCTTAGAATTACCACCACCACTAATGCATCCACCTTCACAAGCCATTACTTCAACAATATCATATTGTTTACCATCTTTTATTTTATCTAAAATTTTTTTAGCATCCCCTGTACCATTAACTATAGCCAAAGATAAATCATAATCTTTTATTTTAATATGACACTCTTTTATATCATCAAGTCCCCTTACAGAAGTAAAATTTAAGTATTTCTTAGCTACATTCTTTTTAGTCAATTCATAGTATACATATCTTATAATAGATTCCATAACTCCACCAGAATTACAAAAAATATTACCAGAAGACGTACCATATATTTTATCAACTTTCATATTTTTCAATAATTTAAAATCAATATTTTCTTCACATATCCACATAGCAAGTTCTCTCGTAGTAATTGCATAATCAACATCATCTGTCTTAGTTATTTCTTCCTTTTTAGCCGTACAAGGAACAACCGCCACAACAACAGTGTCCTTATCATACAAACAATTCTTAATAACACTACCAAGCATTAATATAGGACTCTTAGAAGTAGATAAATTATTTTTATATGTAGGATAAAATTCACATATATATTTAACCCAAGCTGGACAACAGCTAGTAAACAAAGGTTCCTTTATATTATTTTTTAATCTATATATTAGCTCATTCCCTTCTTCAATAATAGTTAAATCCGCTCCAAAAGTCGTATCATAAACCTTATATGCTCCCATCATATTTAAAAAAGTAACTATCTTACCCATAACATTAACACCAGGTTTTAGTCCAAATTCATCCCCCAAAGTAACCCTCAAAGCAGGAGCTATTTGAAATATTACTCTCTTACCTTTATTTAATTCATTAATTACCTTTTTATAATCTAATACTTCACTTAAAGCATTATAAGGACAAACCATAATACAACTTCCACAATTAATACATTTAGGTTTATCAGCATGCTCCATATCATAATGATCATATACACCTATTCTAAAATTACATACACCCTTACAAGCTCCACAATTAACACATTTCTTATTATCTCTTTTTATACATATATTATCTTTACTTATAGGAACTCTTTTCTCATACTCTATTTTTTTCATTTACCGCATATTTATAGGAACTTGTTACCATATCCTCTAATCCAAGATACGCTTCCCAATCAAGTTTTTCCTTAGCATAACTTACATCAGCATAACAAGAATCTATATCCCCTTTTCTTCTATCTTTTATTTGATATGGTATTTTAACATTATTATATTTTTCAAAAGAAGAAACCATATCTAAAACCGTAAAACATTCTCCTCTTCCTAAATTAAAATAATCTAAAACTGGTTGTTTATCAATATATAGAAGAGCTTTAATATGACCAAGAGCAAGATCAGTAACATGAATATAATCTCTAGCCCCAGTACCATCATGAGTGTTATAATCATTACCAAAAACATTAAGATGATCTAATTCACCAGTAGCTACCTTAACAATATAAGGCATCAAATTATTAGGTATTCCATTAGGTTCCTCCCCAATTAAATAGGTAGAATCAGCTCCAACAGGATTAAAGTATCTAAGTATAGCAATAGACCAACTATTATCAGAAACATATACATCATTTAATATTCCCTCTATATAAAGCTTAGTCCTACCATAAGGATTAGTTACAGATAAATTACTATCTTCTTTAATTGGTAAACTACGAGGATTACCATATACCGTAGCACTTGATGAAAATACTAACTTCTTAACACTAAATTCCGTCATTACTTCTAACAATGATAAAGTTGAATCAATATTATTTCTAAAATACATAAGTGGCTTTTCAACAGATTCCCCTACAGCCTTATAACCAGCAAAATGTATAACAGCATCTATTTTATTTTCATGAAATATTTTTCTTAATATATCTTTATTACATACATCCCCCTCATAAAAAGTAACCGATTTCCCCGTAATTTCTTTTATTCTATCCAAAACCACAGGTTTTGAATTACTAAAGTCATCTACAATAACAACATCATACCCATTCCTAATAAGTTCAACAACCGTATGACTTCCAATATATCCACATCCTCCGGTAACTAATATTCTCACTTTTTCACATCCTCTCTTTAACCATATCTTATAATAATTATAAAATAATAATATTAAAAAGTAAACATAATAAAAAATAAAGATAGTGTTTCCAAAACGGGGAGATATAAAACAAACTTTCATAAATAAAAAACACTAATCATCTTTTAAAACAATTAGTATTTTTATTAATTAAACATGTTTAATATTCGTATAATCTGATATTTCCTTATTTGTAGTTACCAAATCAGAAACACTCAAATCATGAATATCATTATGTGATGTAATTCTAGCAAATGTTCTTAATTCTTCATTCGTAGCATTAAAGAAATTAGCAAGTCTCTGTGAAGAAATATCGATTTTCAAACGACTTCTTAAATCATCATCTTGAGTAGCTACCCCGACAGGACATTTACCTGTTTGGCAAATTCTATATTGCTGACAAGCTATAGCAATCATTGCACTTGTACCAATAGCAATAGCATTTGCTCCCATAGCAATAGCTTTAGCAAAATCTGAAGATACTCTTAAACCACCAGTTATATTTAATTCAATATCTAAATTATGTTCATCTAAATATTTTCTTGCTCTATACAAAGCATATATTGTTGGAACAGAGGTAGAATCCTTAATTATTTTAGGACTTGCTGCTGTTGCACCACCACGACCATCAATAGTTATAAAATCTGGATTAGCATAAGCAATATACTCTAAATCTTCTTCAATATGACCAGCAGCAATCTTTATTCCTATTGGTCTTCCTTCACTTCTCTCTCTTAATTCATCAACAAAGTTTTTCAAATCTTCTTTAGTTTTTATATTAGAAAATTTTGAAGGACTTATTATATCTTCACCTACTTTTTTACCTCTTATTTTAGCAATATCTTCCGTTACTTTTTCTTTAGGTAAATGACCTCCCATACCTGGTTTAGTACCTTGTCCTATTTTTATTTCAATAGCATCACTATTCTTTAAATTATCATCTGTAACACTATACATATTAGGTACAATTTCAAATATATATTTATAAGAATTTTCTCTTTCCTCAGGCAAAATACCACCTTCGCCACTACACATAGCCGTATTTACCATACTACTACCCTTAGCTAAAGAAATCTTAGCCTCTTTTGATAAAGCACCATAAGACATATGTGTAACATATACAGGCGTATCTATTACCAAAGGCTTTTTAGCTTTATGACCAATAATTGTTTTTAATGATATTTCATCTGACTCTAAAAGAGGCATAGGATTAAGCCCACAACCAAGTATTAAAATATCTGACCATGAAATAACCTTTTGACTTGTACCCATAGCACTAATAATACTTTTTCCCGTTTTAGCCATTTCTCTTATATCATCTAGATTTTTTTCAAATTCATCATTATATCTCTCATATTCTTTTAAATATGACTCAATACTAGTAGAATTATTTTCTTTCTTATTATCTAAAAATTTATTAAATTCAGTATTATCATTAGAAGTATCTTCAATTAGTACAAACATACTCTTAGGAGCCATACATAAAGGACAAACCCAATCATCAGGTAAGTCTTCAAACTTAACTCCTTCTACTGCTTCATCATAAATATGTCCACATATTGTACATTTATATTTCTTCATAACACTCCTAATAATTTTCTGCCTTTATTTCAAAGAATGCCTTTTTAGCACCACATACAGCACACATTTCTGGAGCTTTCTTACCTATAACAATATGTCCACATTTACGACATTTCCAAATTCTATCTCCATCTTTTGAAAACACTAATTCATTCTTAACATTATCTAATAATTTTAAATATCTCTCTTCATGTTCCCTTTCAATTTTAGCAACACTATCAAACAAAAAGGCTAATCTTGTAAATCCTTCTTCCTTAGCTGTTTTAGCAAATTCAGCATACATATCTGTCCATTCGTAATTTTCACCATCAGCAGCCATTTTTAAGTTAAGAGAAGTATCTAATAAGTCGCCACCCATCATTTCTTTAAACCATAATTTAGCATGTTCCATTTCATTTTGAGCAGTTTCTTCAAATAAAGCAGCAATTTGTTCATAACCTTCTTCTCTTGCACGAGAAGCAAAATAAGTATATTTATTTCTTGCTTGTGACTCTCCTGCAAATGCTTTTTGTAAATTTTCATAAGTTTTACTATTTTTTAATTCCATTATTTTTTCCTTCCTTTCCTAAACAATTACTACATATACCAGTATATTTTATTTCATAATCATTTATGACAAACATATCACACTTCATAATATCAAAATTAACATCTTCAAATATATCTATAATTTTATGACAGTAATCACATATAAAATGATTATGCCTACATTTTTTATTATCATATCTATCCATATTAATTTTCTTATCACTAATTTTAATAATTCTATCATTTTCAGACAATTCCTTTAAAATTCTATATACAGTACCAAGTGATATATTATCAATAGTCTTTTTAGCTATATCATATATTTGATAAGCTGTTAAATGTTCACAACTATTATTTACTATATCTAGAACTAGTTCTTTCTGCCTTGTATTTCTCAAAATATACCTCCTTAATAGTAATCATTATCATTAATATATAGTAAAAAAAAAGAAAAGTCAAGTAAAAATAAAAATTTACATAAAAAAAATATATTGGCAACGACTTATTTTCGCATTCACTATCTTCAGCGTATGAAGTGCTTAACTTCTGTGTTCGAGATGGGAACAGGTGGATCCACTTCGCAATAATCACCAATATATTTCTTTATTATTTTTATTATTTTTGTTCTCTGAAAACAAGATAATGTGTTTATCAAATTAGCATTTTTTTTGGGATTAAAACCTCAATCTATTAGTACTAGTCCGCTCAATGTATCGCTACACTTCCACTTCTAGCCTATCTACCAGTTAGTCTTTCTGGGATTTTACTTGTTTACACAATGGGAAAACTCATCTTAGAGGGTGCTTCACGCTTAGATGCTTTCAGCGTTTATCACTTCCACACATAGCTACTCTGCGCTGCCACTGGCGTGACAACAGATACACCATTGGTGTGTCCATCCCGGTCCTCTCGTACTAAGGATAGCTCTCTTCAATTTTCCTACGCCCACGACGGATAGGGACCGAACTGTCTCACGACGTTCTGAACCCAGCTCGCGTGCCACTTTAATGGGCGAACAGCCCAACCCTTGGAAGCGAATCCACCTCCAGGATGTGACGAGCCGACATCGAGGTGCCAAACACCACCGTCTATGTGAACTATTGGGTGGTATCAGCCTGTTATCCCCGGGGTAACTTTTATCCGTTAAGCGACGACCATTCCATTCTGAATCGCCTGATCACTAAGTCCTGCTTTCGCACCTGCTCGACTTGTTGGTCTCACAGTCAAACTCCCTTTATACCTTTACGCTCTTCGAATGATTTCCAACCATTCTGAGGGAATCTTTGAACGCCTCCGTTACTCTTTAGGAGGCGACCGCCCCAGTCAAACTGCCTACCAGACACTGTCCCTGTACCAGTTTATGGTACTAGGTTAGAAATTGGACTAATCAAGGGTGGTATTCCAAGGGCGACTCCATACAGACTTGCGTCTATACTTCATAGTCTACCACCTATCCTCTACATAACCAATCTAATTCCAATATCAAGCTACAGTAAAGCTCCACGGGGTCTTTCCGTCCTGTCGCGGGTAACCTGCATTTTCACAGGTATTAAGATTTC
>ERZ779737.845-NODE-845-length-26267-cov-121.753968_pt1 | contig 26267 bp, 28 predicted proteins | sample MGYA00511889_ERZ779737 | MGnify/ENA primary metagenome ERZ779737 (study PRJEB29588, sample SAMEA2163575) | human gut metagenome | biome: human gut; feature: human-associated habitat; material: faeces | place: Denmark | collected 2008/2010 ... | reverse complement strand
CATTCTGGGACTAGTGTTTTTTTGACAACTAATGAAAAATCTTATAATGAAGCCATTCGTAGTTTATTATATTATGAAGATGAACTAATCTATCATTTTTCTCATGAGAATAAAGTAGATGATAATATCATAGAACAATGGTATGATGGAGACCTTGGCGAAATGAGTATAATGGTTAAGACCTTTAATACAATAAAAGAAATAGAGAATAAGGAGTTCTATACTAGAACAGGTTAGCTAGCAAAACAGAAAAAGATTGCTAGCTTTTTTTATTTTTTAATCTTGATTTTTTATAGAAAAAAGATTTATAATTATATTATAAAGAAAAAGGTGATAAAAATGAAAAAAAATATAGGTGATGATTATATTATATGTCCCTTTTGTGGAACGCCACAAGACAGATATACGCTTTATAAATATGATTGCATATGTATGGATTGTGGAGGATTTATAGACATGGATGATTATGACTATGGAGAAGATTATCCCTGGGGAAGTTCAGATTGGGATAATTATGATTATGAAAAAGACGACATGTATATAGAATATATGAAAAGACATTATGGTAATCAAGAAGGGAAGGGGAAAAATATGAATGATACGAAATTTGACTTAATAGATAAAGATGATGAACAAATTGGTACTTTTGTATTAAGGTTTATTACATCTGCTGACTACGAAACAATAAAGAAAAGTTTTGAAACATTAGATGCCAGTATAGAATTTATGTCATTAGTTGGACAAGAAGGTCCAATATCAAAGTTTTTAAAAACTGCAAGTGGGCAAAAACTAGCAAAAGGTTTAGACATTAAATCAGATATTGATGAATATGTTGTTCAAGCGTCTTTTATCTTTGGAGATGATGGTGAATCTAAAAAAACCTTAATTTCAACTTTGTGTAAGGCATTTCCTTTGTTTATTGTTAGAGAAGAAGATAGTTCTTATATAATGGCAAATAACAAAGGTTTGGCAAAAGGTTTTGTCGAATTGTGTAATGAAGATGAAATAGAAATATTAAGTATGTTCTTAACAGGATATGAAAAATATAAAATATTAGTAAATTATTTATATTGGTGTGAGCCTTATAAAAATTCAATTGCAAAAGACATTATGGTTCAATGGGATAATAATTCACTAATAGGTTTAGATACACTAAGAAAAGTAGACGAAGTCCCAATTATCTGGCAAGAATATCTGGCAACATTAGATGATATCAAAGTATCTAAAGATGATAAAGATAATGGAACAGTTATTAGTTTTGAACAAATGTTAGAAGATGTAGTGGAAGATGGAATTGACAAAAAAGATATATTAGAAGAAGAAAATCTTATTCAAGTAGTTTCTTTAAGAGGTGTAGCAGAATATGCTTTAGGAGGAGATGCAGATGATGAGATTAAGAAATAATAAATATCTAACAGAATTATTAGAAAGTTCTAAAAAAATATGGAAAAGTAATATTCCGAGTCTTTCACTTAATCAGATAGAATGGAGAGCAGAAAACACAGATAGTGTTATAGGGATATTAGGAAAAAAACATTGGTTCTCTCCATACAAACAAATGATTTTGTTAAAAACTAGTGATAATACGTATGTTTTGTTTGGACCTGGGACACGAAAAGACGAATATCCCGTTTATCTATATGATATTATGGATATTGAAGAATTTGTAAAAAGATATCCTGTTCAAGTTTTATATACAAAAGAACATCAGAATGCTGATGAGCTATACGAACAATTAGATAAGATAAAAGATAAAACAACAAAAGGTTTTATAGAGACACGAAAAAATATGAATACAATGATATTTGAAATATGTTAGAAGAAAGGAGAAAGTAAGATATGCTAAAGAATAGTATTAATATGACTTCACAAAGTATTTTCATTGACAATTTTACACAAAAACAAAATTTTTGTTATAGTATATTGTATTTTAAAAATATAGAAGGAATAACAAATCAAGGACAAATATTAGATTATTATTTCCCAGAGAAAAACTTTCTACTTCTTCCGAGAAATATAATAACAAAAAATACAACAAATAACGATGGAGAAACTTTTACAGAAAATTATTATACAACATTATTTTTAAGCTGGAGTGAAGAAAAGTCTTTGATAAAAAAATTAGAAGAAATGTTGGAAAAAGAAACTAATATTGATGTGTATGATGGAGTAATAAATTCAAAAGGAAAACAGATAGCAGTTTTTAGAAAAAATAAATTTAATTCTTTAAATAATTGGTCAGACTTTGATGGAAGATATTCTTATATTATCAGTCATCAATATAATAATGGTGTTTATGCTTATAGAATTACATCAAGTGATAGTATGAAACAAAACTTGAAACTTTTAGAACAAAAAGGACTAAAAGAAAATACAGTATTAGATTTAATATTTACAGGAAGAGATTCTAATAAATGGCATAATACTTACAATTTCGGTAACTTCAAAGTAAAAGACTGCATTATAACAAATAGAGAACAAATAATATTATCTAACAGTAGGGGTTTGATAGATCTAAAGAATTATGAAAATATATCAAATGGAAATGGAGTTTTACTTTTAAACTTTTTACCAGATTATATATTTCCTGCTTATATGGAATATGATTATTATTCAGGAATGAACATAAGATGTATTAACTTTGTTCCAGAAGATAAAACGGAACTACAAGAAGACGGAAAACTAATAATACAAAAATATTTTAAAAGAGTAGATCCATCTTCTATTGTGGTTTTACCAAAAGATGAAGAAGTAAAAAAAGAAATAGAAATGAATTTGTTGACAAAGAGTGTAGGAAGTTTAAATGAAATTTTCATTGCTTCTAAGACTTCAATAGAAGATATTATAAAGAAATTTGATTCAAGAAGAACTTATACCATAAGACAAGAGTTCTTGGCAAGAAAAAGAGATTTGATAATGTCGATAGCTCAATGCAGAAGAGAGATAAATGACAAAAAAGAAAAAATTGCATCAATTGAGTATAGGATTAAAGAATTTATTCCTTTCCCAATGATAGATATAAAATCAGTACAAGATTATAATGAGCCATTTTATGATGTATATTCGATGTTATATAAAGAAAATGGTCAATATATAGTAAGAAGGGATGTGAACTTAAATGAATTGGAACAACGTTAGTAGGAATTTGCCAATTATCAAATTACCAAATGGAGTTTTCTATGTTTTTGATAGAATGTTTAGTTCAGTTGAAGCAAATCATAGTTTATTCTTTGCCATGTATGGAGTTAAGAGTAAAGGGACAACATTAGTCATAGATTATGATACTACTGGAAACTTTTCATATGGCAATATTAGAAAACATCTCGTAGAAAAAAACTTAAAACATTTCGATAGAATATTCATAGTAGTAAATCGTATAATGAGGAATCTTAGTGATGGTAACATGAAGAGACATAATGCAGATGCTGGAATAACTTTTAGAGATATCTCTTCAAAAGTATTACTTTTTGATATAGATAAATGGGAAAAATCAAATAATATAAAAAGAGAACAAATCAATTGGTTTTATAGCATAATTGGACAAATGATGCAGGACAACCGTTTTCTATTAGGTCAAATAAATGATAGAATGTCACTTGCTGAAATGAAAAGTCAAATTGCGGTACTTGAAGATAAATTAGAAAAAAGAAAAGAAGAATTAAGAAATTTACAACAACCAGAAGATGTCAGTAAAACCAATTTAAGAAATATTATGAATATGAAATGGATAAACAAAATTGAAGCAGGACCAGAGGATTCTTTAAGAATACTTACAAATCCAATGGCTTGCACATATGTTCCAAATATAGCAAGATATATACCGTTACGATATTTTGAAAAAGAAGATATTTTATATCGTATAATGAAATATCAAATGTTAGGAAAATATTTTATAGTGTTACCAGATTATTATATTATATCAAATAATTTCAATATTAGAGGAGAAAGAAACGATCGTTATCCTAAGACTAGAGTTAGAAACGTAATGATAAAAAATACTTATTTTCACGGAATGGCTTGTCACATCGGAAACGGTCAGGCTTGCGTGGGAGAACTTGGAGCAGCAATATCTGGAGCAAGTAAGAATGGATTAGATATGTTATTGATGTCATTTGAAGTTTATCTTCGTTCAATCAATCTTCCAGATGCAGCTGGACAAAGATATTACGTATTACCAATGGGAGATGAAAATGGAAATATTGAAGTATGGCCTTACGTTGAGGATATAGCTAAAAGAAATAATGTAAGTTTAAAAGATTTAGATCGAACTTTAGAAGGATACGAGAAATTATTGAGTAATCCAACAATGGCTAATATGTGCGAAAGTTATGGAAAGTATTTTGATGGTAGTTGTGAAAGTTGGTCAGAACAAATGCAAGAATCTAACTTAAAACAATGTTTAGATTTAATACATCAAAGAGAACCAGATGTATATGAAAGAATAATGGAGAGAGTAAGTAAAGGAGTGGTGTTATAATGGCTATAAAAACTATTGAGTTAGAAGACCAGGGTCTTAGATATAGATTATATTTCTTAAAAAAAGCATATGATAAAATGAGGTTATATGTTGAACTGTGTCAAGATGAAATTGGTTGGTTGGGATATGTTGAAAAACTACAAGACGGCCAAGGATACATGGTAACAGATGTATTCTTAGTAGATCAAGAAGTTCATGCGACAACAACAGAGTTATCACCAACGGCAATTATAGATTTTTATAATAAACTTGATGATAAAGGAAGAGCTGAATTTCTATCTAAGTGTAAATTATGGGGACACAGTCATGTCAATATGTCGCCATCTCCTTCTGGACAAGATGACGCACAAGGTCTTGAACTTTCAAAAGATGTTGATGATTTCTATATTCGTCTTATAACAAATAAAAAAGGAGAATATAATATTACATTTTATGACAAGACTATTAAAGCAAAAGTAATGACAGATGAAGTCATATTATATAGTCCAGAAGGCATTGAATTGAGAAAACAAATCCAAGACGAAATAAAAGAAAAAGTAAAAAAGAAATCATATACTTCAACAACTTATAGTTCAAGCAGTAGTGGTTATTCTTCTTATAATAGCAGAGATGATTATTGGAAGGGATATAATTCTTCAAATAGAGCCTTACCAGCATCAACAACTTCTAAAAAGAAAAAAGTCGAAGTATCAAAAATAAACATAGATGATGTCTTTGACAAAAAAGATTATCAGCTAACATTTTTGAAAGAGTTAACTACATAAAATATGCAAAAAGAGTTGACTCTTTCTACCTTTAAGTTTTATAATATATTTATAAAATAAAGAAAGAAAGGAAATGATAAAAATGGATTTAAGTAGAAGTATTGAAGTTTTCAATCCTGAAGTGTTAAATGATGAGGTCCATATTATCGGAGTTGGGGCTACTGGTTCATTCGTTTTACAAACTCTGATAAGATTTGGGGTAAAGAAAATAAATATTTGGGATTTTGATAAATATGAAGCACATAATGTAAATAATCAAGCTATTACTCAATCTTGTTGTGAAAAACAAAAAGTAGCAGCTCAAATAGAATTATGTAAAGAAATAAATCCTGAAGCAGAAGTCATTGCCCATGATCAATTAGTAACACCAGAAGATATTGAAAAAATGAGTGGATATGTTTTCTTATTGGTTGATTCAATGAAATGTAGAAAAGAATTATTTGAAGCAATTAAGAAAAATGAAAAAATTAAATGGTATTGGGAATCAAGATTAGGTAGCGATCAGGGAAGAGTTTATTGTTTACCTATAAGTAAAGATTTTGATTATTCTAAATATGAAACTATGCATTTTTATAGTGACGATGATGCAGAAGTATCTGCTTGCGGAACTAGTATTACTATTGTAAGTATAGTATTGGCAGTAACATCACTTATGGTAAACCAATTTATAAAAATAGTTATGAATAATTTAGACAAAGAACCGTACTTAAATAATTTTACCTTATTCGACAATATGCTTGGAGTATATACAGAAAATTTCGAACAAAATGTCGTAGAAACAGTAAAAGAAGTTACGGATGAGATTATCTTCTAAAAAATTTAAAAAATAGATTACAAAAACTTCAAAAAAGTTTTATAATATAAATGTAAAAGTTAAGAAAAAGAAAAAAACTTTTAAGAAAAAAAATAAAAAAATAGATTACAAAATGTTGAAAAACATTTTATAATATAAATGTAAAAAAAATAAAGAAAGAAAAGGAGAAAAGATTTATGAATTCAAGAATCACAGTAGAAGTTGTTAAACTTCCAACAGCACGTAAAAACGTAACATTATTTGCAGGAGACACAGTTGCAAGAGCTTTAGTTGAAGCTTTCGGAGATGAAGATTACAGCAAATACACAATTGTTGTAAACGGTTCAACTTCAAGTTTACAAACTCAATTAAGCAACGGAGACAGCATTACAATAAGCAAAATGGTTAAGGGAAATAACTAATTATTATAGTATTTCTTATACCAATATACTATAAAAGTAGAGGAAAGTAAAAAAACTCTACTTTTTTTGTTTAATGTAGAGAGGAGGTATAATATGGAAGAAATTTTTAAATGGAATGAGGAATATAATTGTGAAGTATCTAATATGGGATATATTCTTAGAGAAGATGGTACAATAAGTTATCCTTCTATACGAGCCGATGGATATTATATCATAAAAGATGGAAGAGGTAGGACAGTTCGTATTCATAGACTTGTAGCAAAAACTTTTTTAGACAATCCAAGCTATTTGACAGATGTTAATCATAAAGATGGAGACAAAAGTCATAATTCTGTAGATAATCTTGAGTGGTGTGATAGAGGGTTTAACATAAAACACGCATATGACACCGGACTTAGGGAAATAAAACGAGGAGCCGATAGCCCTAATACAAAATTGACATTAGAAGATGCCCAATATATTTATGACCATTATCAAACAGATGGCTATAATTCAAACACAAAAGAATTATCCGAACAATTTGGCTTGACTCCACAATCTATAAGAACTATTATTCGCGGAGTAACAAGTAATGGCAAACCGATTTGGGAAGATGTCGTAAGAGATAGAGATTTTCCAGCCAATAACAGAGGAGGGATATCTTCTGGACGAGAAAAATTATCACGAGTTACTCCTAATATAGCTAATAATATGATGGGAATTGCTCGTAAAGTAGCTCAAGTGGATTTAAAAACAGGTGAAATATTAAAGACTTTTAATTCTGCTAATGATGCGACAAAACAAACGGGAATAACGCACATAGGAGATGTGGCACTAGGAAAAAGACATTCTTCAGGAGGATATGGATGGCAATATATAGATTAGCCATTCTTTTTTATTGCCCAATAATAATTAAATACTTTCTTTTCTATTTATTTTGGTCAAAAAATTTTTTAATATAATTATATTAAAAGAATAAAAACAATAAAATTAAGTCTATTTTAACTATCAAATTTGCTGAAATAACATAAAATTATTTTTAAAAATAAAAAAACTTTACAAACCTAAAATCTTATGATATGATATATATGTAATTGTTTTTTAATAGATTAATTTGTAGATAAAATGCTTAAAATATTTTTAATGAATCATTATATTAGAAATATTTTTTTAAGCAGTCTTTCTATATAATTTGCTCAAAAAAGACCAATTACAGGTCTTTTTATTTTTAAAAAAATTAAAGAATTAAAAACCTTTTACAAATTTGTGGAAAAGTAATATAATCTTTTTAGAAAAGGAGGAAGAGTATGAAAGAAAATATATTTGATTTACAAACCGATATAGCCAATTTAATTATTAAGCACGGATTGCAGGACGGAGAATATGCTTTTATATTTAGAAACGGGAATTTAATGGTTGTCGATTTATCTCAAATTAAACTTCCTGAGAAAGAAGAAAATAAAGATTCACAAGAAACAGAAAAAGAGTTATAATATATTTGAAATAAAAAAAGGAGGAAAAAAATATGAATGAAAAATTACAACCTACTCAAAATATTGTAGAGCTTCAAGGATTATTAGTAAATAATACTCTTGAAGTAAAAACAGACAAAAATGGTAGAAAATTTATAGGAGGAACATTAGAAATTAATACAGGGACAGCTACAGATGAATGTATTATACCAGTAGACTGTCTTCAATATGAATTAAAAAAAGATGGAACAAGAAATGCATTATATGACAGATATGTACAAATGATCAGTTGGCCATCAGCTGCTACTGTAGGAAATGCTGAAGCAGTATGCGTAAGTATCAATAGAGGAGAAATTACAGATAATTCTTTTTATTCAGAAAGAACAAATAAAGTTGTTGAAGGATGGAGATTAAGAGCTGTATTTATTGATCAAGCAACAAAAATGGCTCCTAGAAACAATTCTTTTACAGTACAAGGCGTTGTAGATTCTGTGAAAGAAGTTGTAGATAATGAAGGAGAACCTACAGGAGAATTAAGAGTTGAACTTTTAACTGTTGGTTTTGGAGAAAGAATTACAAGAGTACCTATGTACGTAACCAATAAAGAAGGTATTAAATATATAGAAAATAATTGGAATCCTGGAGATTTAGTTACTGCTTATGGTGAAATAGTATATGAACAAAGAGTAACTGAAGTTGTACAAGAAACAGCTTTTGGAACAGGAAATACAAAGAAATACACAGATGTTATTAAAAGATTAGTAATCAATAGCGGAACAAGCCCAAAAACAGAAGACGAACATTTCTATAATAGAAATAAGCTATTATCTTTAAGAGCAGCAGCTTTAAAAGACATAGAAGAAAGATATTTAGCCAATAAAGGAATGAGCAGTAATAATAATTCTGGTAATCCATATTTAGATTTTTAATAAAAGGAGGAATATAAATGGCAATAGATATTTGTAATATAACACCTAGTAAAGTAAAACCTGGCTTAGAGGGAAAGATAATTTTACTTTCAGGAGAAAAGAAAACAGGTAAAACAACTTTTCTAAGTAAATTACCTGACTGTTTAATCATAGGATTAGAACCAGGCACTAATTTATTATCAGGAGTAATGGTTCAACCTTGTAATAGTTGGACTGAATTTAAACAAATTGTTAAACAATTAAAATCAGACGAAGCTAAGAAAAAATTCAAATATGTTGGTATCGATCCACTAGGTATCTTATGGAATCTTGCAGCAAAATTTACTTGGATGCAAAAGAACGATGGTAGTGATTTAAGTGATTATGAAATTGGTCTTCATCAAAACAAATCAATGAATGAATTCTCAAGTGCAATTATGGATATTGCAAAAGAAGGATACGGATTAGTTATGATTAGTCATATTACAACAAAAGATGTTCCAAATGAACTTGGCTTCAAATATGGAACAGAGGTTGCACCAGATTTACCAAAGAGACCAAGAAGTTTTGTAGAAGGATTGGCAGATTTAACAATAAATGTAATAGCTGAACCTAATGAAGAGGGAAAAACAATACCTTATATGTATTTAAGAGAAACGATAGAAAATGGAATTAGAGTTAAGGCCGGCGGTAGATATAAAGATTTACCAGAGAAAGCAGTATTTAGTTACGATAATTTAGTTAAAATTATTGAAGAAGCTGATAAGAAATTAGCAGAATCTGGAGCAGATATGACTGGTACAAAGACATCTATTCAAGAGGCAATTGTCGACCCAATAACAAGAGAATGGAAAGATGTTGTAAAAGAAGTTAATGATACTTTAAAGATAGTTGCAGAAAAAAGCAATAAGGGTGATACCACAATATCTACAAAAGCGAAAGCTATCATATCATCTTATTTGGGCGAAGGCAAAAAGATAACAGAAGCAACACCAAATCAGATTGAATTAGTAGAAGCTGCTTTGGCTGATTTAAAGGCATTAGTAGCGTAATTTAAACGCTACTTTTTTTAGATAAGAAAGGAGGGCAATATGCATATCGTTAAATGTGTATTCTGCCAAGAAAAATTTGATAGGGATAAAGAAAAATATCAAGAGATTGGATATAGAAGGTACGCTCATTTACGTTGTCATGAACCAAAAATCGACGTAGATGGGACAGCTTATAATATGATTATTCAATATTGCTCTCAAATTTTTGGTGAAAAAGCAAATTTTAAACGCATAGGAAAACAAATAAAAGATTTTATATTGCAAGGAATGACTTATAAAGGGATATATTTGTCTTTAAAATATTGGTATGATGTTAAGAAAAACGGAATAGAACGTTCTAATGGAGGCATAGGAATAGTTCCATACATTTATAAAGAAGCATCTGCATATTGGAAGCAAATTGGTCCAAAACGTGTGCCAAAAATAGAACAAGAAGAAGTGGTAATTACTTACCGTAAAAGAAAAAGTATTTTAGAAAGTTTGGAGGGATAGTATGGATAATAAAGAGATGACCGAAAAAATAATTTTATCTTTTTTAATGCATACTCCTTCTTTACTTTTTGATGACAAGTATCCAATAAAAGCAAAAGATTTTTCTAAAAAAGTATATAAACAAATGTATTCAGCAATGCTAAATTTATATGCAAGAGGAAACACTGACATACAGCCACAGGAAGTTATAATGCAAATAGGCAAGAGTGCCAGTGCTTTCAAAGAATTCCAAGAAGCACGAGGAGAAGGATTATTAAACGAAATAAATAATCTAAATTACAATGCATATGATTATGACATTCAATATAGTAATTTAAAAAAGTATTCTTTGTTTCAAGATTTAAGAGATAGTGGAATTGAAATATCCGATCTTTACAATCCTCTTGCTGAACCTGATAAAGCAATGGCTATGGCAGATAAAATAGATAATATGTCTTACAAAGAGATAATAGACCATTATAGAGAAAAGATCGCAAAGATAGAAGATCGATATGAAAACTTTATAGAAAAAAGTGGAATAGAAGCTGGAGAAGGCATGGATGATTTACTACATTCTTTAGAAGAACAGCCCGAAATGGGAATGCCACTAATAGGAGATCTTTTAAATACTGTATGTAGAGGAGCAAGAAGAAAGAAGGTTTATCTTAATTCAGCTAGCTCAGGAAGTGGTAAGTCAAGAATGGCGGCAGGTAATGTTGCCAAACTTGGTTTTCCGATGTATTATGACGAAAAAAGAGAAGCGTGGATAGAAACCGGTATGCATTGTCCAGTATTATTTATTACGACAGAGTTAGAGCACCAAGAAGTGCAAACGATGTTTATTGCTTATGTGTCAGGAGTTAATGAAGAAAAAATATTAAATGGAAAATATGATACAATAGAAGAAAAAGATAGAGTAAAGAGAGCAGTTGAAATAATCAAAAGCTGTCATAACGTTTATATTGAGTTTGTACCTGAGCCATCGATTGATTCAATAGCTGCTAAGATAAGATTATACGCATTGCAAAAAGATATTGAATATGTTTTTTATGATTATGTTCATGTTTCTGGCGCAACTTATCAAGGGAAAAAAGATATGAGAGATGACGTTTGGTTAATGTTATTTGTTGATAAATTGAAACAATTGGCAAATGAATTAGATATTCATATAAGCACAGCAACTCAATTAAATGCTTCTTCCTATGAAGATAGAGAAATAAAAAATGAGGCTATGATTCGTGGAGCTAAAAGTATTGCAGATAAAGTAGACTTTGCAATGATAACAACGACTATTGTAAAAGCTCAAGAGAAAGAAATTGCGAGAGCCTTAGCTACTCAATTAGGCACCCCTGAACCAACTCAAATTTTAGATGTATATAAAAATAGACGAGGCAAATGGAGAAACATAAGAATTTGGAGATATACAGATTTGGGAACTTGTCGAAGTCAAGATTGTTTTGTAACAGATACAAGTAATAATCCTATTGATATGAAATCAATTAAATTAAAAGTTAACCAATTAGTAAGTGAAGGAGCTTTTCCGGTTATTGATGAAAAAACTGGGGAAATAATAGAAGAAAACAGAAAGGTAAGTGAGATAAGTGACTACTAAATATAATAAAATATTAGATATGATAACAACAAGTGACATTGTTCAATTAGTTTCTAAATTTGGTATTCCAGAAACATCTATCCGATATTATAATAATCAACTTATCATGCCAACAGGATGCCATAATGAAATAATTGGAACAGCAAAACATAAATTATATTATTATGAAGATAGCAAAAAATTTCATTGCTATACATGCTGTGGCTCAATGAATCCTTTTGAATTTGTCGTTCAAGCTTATCGTACTAGAGGGATAAAATATTCTTTGTCAAATGCAGCAATTATTATTGAGAGGATTATTCAGGAACGTTTAAGAGATGGGTTTGCCATAGTTACTCCACCCTCAAATGTGAAAAAAGAGATTGAGGAAGATTGGCATAAATCATTAACAGAATATAATCCTAGTATAATGAATTGCTTTTCAAGAAATAAGAAATATTTAAAAGTATGGGAAAAAGAAGGAATAAGTTTTGATGCAATGGATAAGTTTGGAATTAAATTTGATATGATTAGAAATCGTATGGTAATTCCAATATATGATGACAAAGGAGTTTTTGTTGGAGCTAAGGTGAGAAACTTTAATCAAGAAGACATTGAAAACGGACGAAAATATATGCCCCTTATTCACAATAACGAAATTTATACTTATGATAAGGGAAAGATATTATATGGACTTAATTTTAATAAAAAGAATATTAAAAACGCAAAAAGAGCAATTATATTTGAATCTGAAAAATCAACCATATTATATGAATCTCTTTATGTTGGAAATAAAGCTGTATCAATAGGAGGAAGTAATATTAGCATATATCAAACAGAACTTTTGAAACAATACAAAGTAGAAACAGTAGTTCTAGCTTTAGATAATGATTATTCTTTATTGCCGAATGAAAATGGTGAGTATGATAAATATTTTGGATTATATAAAATGTTAAAAGAAGCAAATAAGTTAGATGCCAAAGGTTTTAATGTTGAAATAGTTTATGACTGGGAACAGTCTTTTCTAGAAAACAAAGATGCCCCTATTGATAAGGGCAGAGAAATTTGGAATAAATTATATAGAAATAGAAAAAATTTTAATGAGTTAAAAGAAAAATATTTAAAGAAAGGAGAGAAAAATGAAAGAACTAAAGTGGAAATTGAGGACTTTTGATGACATAGACTATAATAACATTAACCCCGGGCTTCTGCTTAGAGAAATGTTAAAATATAGAGGAATAGAAGATCCCGAAAGTTGGCTACAGGTATCAAAAGAAAATGAGAATGATCCAAGTCTATTAAAAAATATAGATGAGGCAACCAATCTATTACAAAGTGTTATTATTGGCTTAGAAAATAAGCCAAGTAAAAAAATATATATACAAGTTGATGCTGATACAGATGGTTTTACAAGTAGTGCTATATTATATGAATTTATTAGTTCAATAAGTAATTGTGAAATAGAAATTGGTATACATGAGGGAAAAGAACATGGATTAGACTTAAAAGAAGCATTAGCAAGTAATGCGAATTTAATTATAGTTCCAGATGCATCTGGTAATCCAGAAGATTATAAAACTTTAAAGAAAAAAAATATACCAAGTATAATTTTTGACCATCACGATTATCCAGAAGAAGATTTTGATACAATTGTTGTCAATTGTAACTATGATCCATATCCAAATAAAAGTTTATCTGGAGCAGGAGTTGTATTAAAAGCGTGTCAATATTTTTGTTATAAATATGATATAGATTACAACTTTGATAGATTGTATGCATTAGCATCTATAGGAATGGTTGCAGACGTAATGAGTTTGCAAGAATTAGAAAATCAATATATTATTAGATATGGATTAAAACATATCAAAAATCACGAATTTTTCAATGAATTATTAAAAGATAGGATGGGCAATCCTGTAGAAGTTGTAACAATTAAAGACATAGGATGGTCTATAGGCCCTAATATAAATGCAGTAATACGATTAGGTTCAATGGAAGAAAAACAAATGTTGTTTAATACATTAATTTGTCCTAATGAAAATGTTAATAGTCAAAAACGTGGAGCTGATGGAGAAGTTGTGCCAAGATATATTGAAATGTGTCGTATTTGTAAAAATTTAAAGGCTAAACAAAATCGACTTGTTCAATCAGCATTAAAAATAATTGAACCAGAAATAAATTTAAAACATAATCTCATATATTATATTGATGAGGCAAATGAATTACCTTTTGAATTATCTGGCTTAATAGCTAATAGATTACTGACTAGTTATAAAAGACCAGTATTGTTATTAAAGCACTTTCATGATTATGAAGATAATACGATGCCAGATTGTTGGGCTGGTAGTATGCGCAGTATAACTGCTGAAGGATTTGAAGATCCAAGGAGCATATTTAACGAAATGACAGGAGTTAGAGAATTCGCTGGACATGCAGAGGCCTGTGGAGCAAAAATATTTAAAGACAGTTTTGATGGGTTTTTAGCAGAAGCATATGAAAAGTTAGATAAGATAGATTTTGATAATCAACTTTATACAGTAGAAGCAGTAATCCCATGTCGACCTTTCAATGAGACACTAGGAAAACTATTTGCTCAAGAAGATATATGGGGAAGTGGAATTGAAAAACCTCTTATGATGATTACTGATATAGATTGTATCGGAGCTGAGTATATGGGAAAAGAAGGACAACATGTGAAAATCAATACACCCAAGATTGATATTGTTATATTTGATGATGTAGACTTAGTAAATAAACTAAAAGATAGTAAAAATTATATTATGAATGCCATCGGGACTATTTCTTGGAATGATTGGGAAGATCAACCTAAATTACAAATGATAGTAGAAGGATATGAATTAATAGAAAAACAAGGTAACGAATGGAATGTATATGATTTTTAGGTTAATGTTTACATAATCTAGTTTTAAACATTATAATATTATTGTAAAACGAAAAAGGAGGATTAAAATGATTGAAAATTTAATAGACAAACATTTAAAAAAACAAGGTTTTATTAGAGTTCCTGCCTCTTGGTCTGATGATTATAAAAGATTAGTTGAAAAGCATTCTGCTGTATCTAAAGTCGTTAGAGAACTAGGAAGAGAATATAATGAGATATTAAGAGAACTTGCAGAATGTAAAGGAAGTACTTGGATAAAAAACGCTTTAAAAGAGCTTGGAGTAGAATTTAAAAAAGATATTAATAAAGAAGAGTTAATAAATCTTTATGTTCAAACATTCCAAGTTGAATTTGAAGATGACTTTGACGAGGAGATAACAAATGATGAGACTAATAAATAAGATATTATCTGCAAAAGGACTAAAGGCAGTAACAAATGGCGAATATGAAAATATTCAAAAGTATCGTGTAGCCAGAGGAGAATTAAAACAGACCATAGACGATTATAATAAAATATTATCTCTTTTTGTAAAAAATGCTACAATAAAACAATTAAAAGATATTTTAAAAGAAAAAAATATTGAGGAAATTCCAATAGAAAAAAAAGAATTACAACTAAAAGTAAGTCATTTATTGCAAAAAGAATTTAAGTAAAATACTTGACTCGTAGTATCTATATATATTATAATTATATTGATAAAAAAGAATGAGAGGTATAATATAAAATGTGTTATTCGGGAAAATGTAAATATGAACAATACTATGGAGATTGTGGATGGGATTTTAATCTTGGTGATGTCCCTTTAGATGCACTATGTTATCAACAAAAAATATATACCTGTCTAAATAGAGAAAGTGAGCGAGTAAAAGATATGAAGATATTAAATAAAAATAAAAAATTAAAACATTCAAAAATGTTCATCGATTTGGATAGCTACAGAAAAATATGTGAAAAGTATGGAACTACGCTTACAGAACACTTGGAAAGAATTGAACGTTATCAAAATAAAGATGATGCAACCCCAGATATGCAAGATATTTCAATTATGTATGACGTATACATGTACATCACAAAAGTAATCCGTCCAAGGAGGTAAAACGATGTCAGAAGAAGAAAAAAATAACATAAAGGTTATTGCTGGACATAATTCTAGTATTCTTCAACAGATAGAGAGATTACTCACTTTTGTTGGAGAAATAGGAGCAATAGGCGAATATGAAAAAAGAGGTTTCACTAGTATAAATGTTAATTTAGTTTTAAACGAAATTAGCAATAATCTTAATAATATAACTCAGAGTGTAAGAGTTATAGAACAAGTATCACAAGAATTATTACAAGAATATGACAAACCAAAAGAATAACTTTACAGTTATTCTTTTTTTATGATATAATATTTTTAGAAAAAGAGATTAAGAAAAAAGAATTTGAGGAGGAAACGATATGAGATATGCTAATTTACATTCCCATACAGATTATTCGAACACTAGGCTTATTGATTCAATAATTAAAATTCCGACTTTAATAGATACTTCTCATTCATTAGGATTATGTGCAGTCGCTTGCACCGATCATGAATTTTTAGGAGGACATTTAAAAGCCTTAGAGTATTTGAAGAAGAAGCAGTCTGAAAATCCAAATGACGAGACATGGCAAAATTTTAAAGTCGTGTTGGGTAACGAAATATATTTATGTCGTAATGGTCTAGATAAAGATACTGTTGAAAAAGGCGAAAAATATCCCCATTTTATTCTATTAGCTTTAGATAATGAAGGACATCGACAATTAAGAGAATTAAGTTCTAGGGCATGGGAAAGAAGTTATATGATGTTTTTAAAACGTGTCCCTACGTGGTATTCTGATTTAGAAGAAATTATTATGCCAAATCAAGGACATATTATAGGAACTAGTGCCTGTATTGGAAACATATTAGGGATATGGTTTGAAAGAAAAGAATTTGATAAAGTAGAGCAACATCTATTATGGTGTCAAAAAGTCTTTGGAGAAAACAATTTTTATTTAGAAATGTCTCCAGCAGCATATGAAGAACAGATTGAATATAATAAATATTTAATAGAATTACACAATAAATATAACATTCCTCTAACGATTGCAACTGACGCTCATTATGCTAGACCAGAAGATTTCCCGATACATGAAGCTTTCTTAAAATCAAAGGATGAGGAAAGAGAAACTGCTGATTTCTACCGATATACTTATCTTATGTCTTCTGATGAAATTTATCAACTAATGAGTTATCTTCCAAAAGATTTAATTACCGAAGCATTAAATAATACCATTTCTATCGCAGATAGAGTTAAGGGATATAACTTATATCATGGACAAGTAATACCACGTTTACCCGATAATAGGGATATAAGTAATTTTGAATATTACTTAAAAACAAGTAGAGTAAATCCGAAATATGAATATATAAATAAATATATTACATCTCCTTATGAAGATGATCGTTATGGAGTATTTTTAGTATTAGATGCTTTGAAAAAAATGCAGTTACCACAAGAACGATTAGAGAGACATTTGAAACAAATTGAATTAGAATTGGAAGAGATGTGGGTAGTAAGCGATAAAATACAACAACGATTGATGTCATATTTCTTAACAATTAAAGTCGTAATAGAGAAAATATGGTCTGAAGTCGGTTCGATAACTGGAGCTGGTAGAGGTTCTGGTCCTGCTAGTTTAGTATGTTTCTTGTTAGGAATTTGTGATGGAGATCCTTTAGAGCAGGGTTTCGATTTATGGTTTTATCGTTTTATACATCGAGAAAGAGCAGAGTTGCCAGATTGGGATTTTGACTCAGAAGCAAGTAAAAGAGAGACAATTTCACAGATGGTATATAAAATGTGTAAAGATATAGGCGGAGATTCTGTGTCAGTTTGTACTTTTGGAACAGAGGGTTCTCGTTCTGCAATTCTAACTGCTTGCCGTGGGATGGGGCTATCAAATGATATCGGACAATATCTTTCAAGTTTAATTGGGCAAAATAGAGGTTTTAGCTATTCACTAGAGGATACTTATTTTGGAAATCCAGATAAAGATATTCCGGCATCAAAAGAATTTAAAAATGAAATAGATAAATACCCCAATCTTTTTAAAACAGCATGCGCTATATCTGGTTTGATTACAAGACTTGGACAACACGCATGTGGACATGTATTATATAATGGAAGTATTTACGATATGAATGCATTAGCAACAACGCCAAATGGAACGCGAGTAACTCAGTTCGATCTTGGAGACAGCGAGAAGATGGGATCAATCAAATATGATTTTCTATCAACAGATGCTTTAGATAAAATTCATGTTTGTATGGACTTATTAATAAAAGATGGATATATTGAATGGCAAGGAAGTTTGCGTGCGACATATAATAAATATCTTCATCCAGATGTATTAGATAGAACAACTAAAGAGATGTGGGAGATGTTAAATGCTGGTAAAATTATTAGTGCATTTCAAATGGATTCTGTTGTCGCAAAACAGACACTAGCAAGTATCCATCCATCTTCTTTATTAGAGTTAGCGGCGACAAATAGTTTAATGAGATTGGTGCCTGAAAAGGGTCACAAATCGCCAGCAGAAGAATATCTTGAATATAAACTAAATCCACAAAAATTAAAAGATGAAGTATATAGTCTTAATGGAACAGATAAAGAAAAAAAGATATTGTATGAATATCTAAAGAAATATAATGGAGTACTGGAATCTCAAGAAAATATGATGCAAATAACGATGATACCAGAATTTACAAATTTTAGTTTTAGTGATGCATCTAAATTAAGAAAAATTGTTGCCAAGAAAAAACTAAAAGAAGTAGATAGTTTTAGAGAATATTTTTTAAAAACCGGTATCGAAAATGGATGCTCAGAAGACATTCTTAAATATATATGGGATGTCCAAATTAAACGCCAGCTTGGGTATAGTTTCAATCTTACACATTGTACTTACTATTCTCTTATTGGGTTGCAGGAAATGAATTTAGCTTATCATTACCCATCAATTTATTGGGCGACTGCTGTTATTACGGTAGAAGCAGGAGCATTAGGAGAAGAAGATAACGGAGGAGTTAATTACGCTAAAGTAGCTGCCGCAATTGGACGTGTTCAATCAGAAGGATATAAAGTAGAATTACCTGATATAAATATTGCTGAATTTGGCTTCGTTCCAGATGTACAAAAAGATGCAATCGTATATGGATTAAAAGGTATAAGTGAAATCGGAGATGAACTCGCAAAAAGGATAATTAAAGAAAGACCATATAATAGTGTAGAAGATTTCATTACAAAGATACAACCACAAAAGAAACAAATGATCAATCTTATTAAAGCGGGAGCTTTTGATGCTTTTGGAGAAAAAAGAATTATTATGAATAATTATTTATTGTCAATAACCCCTCAAAAAACCCGAATAACGCTTCAAAATATGAATAGTCTTATAGAATATAATTTAATTCCAAAAGACCTAATTTCGTATAAATATTTATACAATTTTAATAAGTATCTAAAAGATTTAGAGATTCCAGAGGGATATCGACTAGACGAGAGAGCTATAAATTTCTTATGTAAAAATTTTCCAAACATAGATATTTCTAATGGTCTTTTAGATACAAAGGTTTGGAAGAAAATATATGATAATGAAATGACAGGTATAAAAGATTGGATGAAAAGTAATGAGGAGGAATTAATTCAGCAAATACAAAAATGTGATGTAAACAAAATCTGGGAACAATACTGTAATGGAAACGACAGTAGTTGGGAGATGGAAGTATTAGGATTTTACTACTCAGGACATGAATTAGACTCTTTGGAAGAAAGTCAAATAGATATTGCACATTTAAAAGATGGAGATTACAAACATACTGTTTCCATTTGCGGAACTGTATTAGGCAAAGACGCTTACAAGCATATGGTTACATTATTAACTACTACTGGAGTTGTGACGTTAAAATTCACTGGAGAATTATTTGCTAATTATAATAAAATTATAAGTGAGATGACTGCCGAAGGTAAAAAAACATTAGAAAAATCTTGGTTTAATAAGGGAACTCTTCTAATTGTAAATGGATACAAATCTGGAGAAGTTTTTAGGGTTCGTTCGTTATCTAAGATATTAGAAATAGATTCTTCAGGAAAAGTTAAATCAACTAAATATCGATATGGAGAGGGATAATTTTTATGATAGGAATTCTTGATTGGGATCTACTTTCAACAAAAAAATTCTGTAATTATAACTTCGGCGTTCTTCTTGTGAGCTCATACTATTTAGAGCAGGGGATCAAGTGCAGATTAATATTAGATATAAGTTATGATAACTTAAAAAAATATAATAAAATATTTGTATTTAAAGATTATAAAACAAAAAGTGTCCCACTAAATTTTATTCCAAAATATTTATTTTTACCAATAGAGGAATATGGGGAAGGCTTTCCAAATAGACCTCAATTTCCAGATTTGCCCAAGATTATTTATACAAAAATTAACACGTATATTTATAAACCATTGTTGTATTACATTTCAGAAGGAGGGAAAAATTTTATCTTAGATAAAGATTGGAGAAGAGATTTTTTCCCCTCTAAACTTTTCTTTGAACAAGATGGAGAACTCTTGCTAAGAGAAGAAGGAATACACAAAAAAATGTACATTTATGATAATCCCCTCTTATTTTTCAATTCTGATGTTGGAATTGAAAAGATGACAGAAATTAAAAAGAGTAGTATAATTAAATTTGTAAAACCCATTTGTATAAGTAAGATAGAACCCAAATATTGGGCATGGTTATTTAATAATAAAACTATTCGAGGTTTTAAAAATAGTTTGTACGGAATTGAAGATGATCCTTATTGGATGGAGTTTTATGAATGGATTCAAAACCACCACACTCCTGGTAATATAAAAATAACAATAAAAACTAAAACAGGAAAAGTGGAAACTTTAAAAAAACAAGGAGGGAAGATTTATGGAAACTATAGATTTGAAAGAAATGACAAAAGAGCAGTTAACAACTCTTTTACAGAAAAAAATATTCCAATTGGGTATGAATGGGTTACAACAAAACGATATAATGAAGGTAATCAACGAAGTAGAGAAAGAATTAGCGAGACGAAAAGAAGCAAATATCTCCCAAGCGAATACGCAAAAAGAAGAAAACAAGCAAGATGGAAATCTAACGCAATCCGTTCAGGAAGATTCTAATGAACAATAAACAACAGAATCTATACAATCTATTAGCAGAGCGAGGTTTCGAGATAACAAATATTGAAGATTATAAAAATGCAGACAGTTTATTAAGTATCGTTTGTTCAATGGGGCATCGTCAAACCGATACATTTAACAATTTTCAAAAAAATAATTGGGAATGTATAGAGTGTATCAAAGCTGAAGAAAAACAAATACGTTCAACAAGAGGATATTTGTTATCTCTAGATGCTGCAACTAATACAACAGGTTGGGCAGTGTTAAATAAATATGGACAATTAATAAAAAGTGGATATTTTACTGCAGATAAAAAATTGCCCTTAATGAGAAGAATTAATCAGTTAATAGATGAAATAGAAAGACTAATAAAAGAATATCAAATAGAGATTTTAGCAATAGAAGATATACAACTAGAATACAATACATTAGTATTTAAAACTCTAGCGATGTTACGAGGAATACTTTTTTATCATTTTGAATATGAGAAAGGAATAAAAGTATACTCTTATGGTGCAGATATGTGGAGAAGTTATTCAAACATAAGAGGGACAAAAAGAGAAGACAAAAAAGAAGCAACTTTAGTCAGAGCAAAGTTAATTTATGAAAGAGATTTTGAAGAAGATGAGGCCGATGCCTTATTTCTTGGAAAATACGTTTACTCACAATTAGATAAACCAGAAGAAGAAATTCATGAATTAATAAATTTTGGAAAGGAGAAAAAAGAGCTATGAAAGAAAAAAAAGATTGGACAGGAAATAAAAAAAGTACATTTGTAACTCTCGGAGCATCAAATCATACGGATCATTCCAGAGCTTGGTTGGATTTTTATGCAACTTCTCCAACAGCTATTACCAGATTATTAGAGAAGCATCAAATCCCGAGAATGCCAATATGGGAAATTATGGCAGGAGAAGGTAATTTAGAGAAGCCGCTAGAAGCAGCAGGCTATACTGTTATCACGAGCGATATTGTAGAACGTAGAGAAAAATTAGATTATGTGGAAGACTTTTTTACAACTACCGAATTACGAGCTCCGATCATATTAACTAACCCAGCCTATTCTATCGCAATGGAAACTGTATTACATTCCATTGAGCTTGGAGCGGAATATATTTACATGTTTTTAAAAACAACTTTTTTAGAAGGACAAAAAAGATACGAACAATTATTTTCTCTATATCCGCCTAAGGAAATTTGGGTTTTCAGTGGAAGAGAACAGTGTGCAATTAATAATGACGAAAGAGAATTTCAAAAATCAAGTGCAGCATCTTATGCTTGGTTTATATGGGAAAAAGGTTTTAGGGGAAATCCAACGGTGCATTGGATTTAAGGAGGTGTGATATGAAAATAAAAGTTATAAAACGAAATGGAAATGTTGTAGATTTCAATGAAGAAAAAATCAGAAACGCAATAACTAAAGGTTTTTTAGATTATGGAGAAATAACTGAGGAAAAGAAAATATTTATTAAAGACGTAATAAAAGATATACAAACAGAAGCACAAAAATATACAGATGGGATAGAAGTAGAAGAAATCCAAGATATAATAGTAGCTAAAATGAGAAAGGCTGGCTTTCGCAAAGTAGCAAAAGGCTATCAAGAATACAGAGAGAAAAGAGCAAAAGCTAGGGAATTAAGTAACGTTTTAGACATTCTATCAAATGAGGCAACAGAAGAAAAAAACGATAATGCGAATGTTAACGGTTACACTCCGTCTGGAAGACATCTACACATTTCTGAAGATGTAATAAAAAGTTATATGAAAAATTATTTTTTCTCAAAAGATGTTACAGAAGCGATAAATGCTGGGATTATTTATCCTCACGATTTAGGATGGGGAACAACAACAATGACATGTGTTCAAATTGATTTACCAAAATTATTTAAAGATGGTTTTAGTACGGGACACGGATATTTAAGAGAGCCATCAAATATAAAAACCGCATTTTTACAATCTGCTATCGCAATACAAAGTAATCAAAATGATATGTGGGGTGGACAAAGTATTCCTAATTATGATTATGCTCTAGCTCCATACGTACTAAAAACTTTTAAGAAACATCTTAAAAAATTATTAGCTTATGAAGATGCTAAGAAACATGAGAGTGCTAGCATTACTTTGGAATCATTATTAAAACAGGTAGACGAAATAAAAAGTATAGAAGATGTTATACCCGGTTATGAATATATCTGTAAGACAGCATATGCTTATACTCAAGAAGACACCTTCCAAGGAGCAGAATCTTTGGTCCATAATTTAAACTCAATGGCATCCCGTGCTGGTTCACAAGTTCCATTCAGTAGCTTAAATTTTGGAATAGACACAAGTCCAGAAGGAAGAATGGTATCAGAGTATCTATTAAAAGCTCAAATGGCAGGTTTAGGAAAACACGAAACACCAATATTTCCAATCTTAATTTATACATTAAAAAAAGGTATTAACTTTGAAAAAGGAGACCCAAATTATGATATCTTCAGATTGGCAATGGAATGTTCAAGTAAGAGATTATTCCCAACATATGCTTTTGTTGATGCAAGTTTTAATTTGCCATATTATGAAAGAGATCCTTATTATGGTATTATAAACACAATGGGCTGTCGTACGAGGGTTATGGCTAATGTTAATGGTCGTGAAGGAGCATTTGGAAGAGGTAATATTTCTTTTACGTCTATTAATCTACCATTATTAGCCTTAAGAGCAAAAGGAAATATTGACAAATTCTTTAAAGAATTGGATTATGCTTTAGAAATTGCTGACAAAGAACTGCTAGAAAGATATGAAGGACAGTGTCAAAATCGTAAATATAATTTTCCAAGTCTAATGGAGCAAGGAATTTGGCTTGGTTCAGACGACTTAGCGCCAACAGATGAAATAAGAGACGTTGTTAAACAAGGAACTTTATCTATAGGTTTTGTTGGTTTAGCAGAATGCTTAATTGCCTTAACTGGAAAACATCATGGAGAGTCTCAAGAATCTGATGAATTAGGATACAGTATTATTAAGTATATAAGAGATTACTGCGATAAAAGGGTCAAAGAAACTCACTTGAATTTTAGTTGTTTAGGAACACCAGCAGAGACATATTGCAAAACAGCGTTAGAACAAGCTCGTAAGCAATTCGGAATTATTCCAGGGGTAACAGATAGAGCATACTTTACCAATAGCTCACATATCCCAGTGTGGTACAATATCTCAATTGCAGATAAGGCAAGAATTGAAGGAAAATATCATAATCTTGAAAACGCAGGTCACATATTTTATTGTGAAGTTGATGGAGATATTTCAAAGAATATCGATGCTTTTGAAAACATACTGCATATTATGTCTGATGCTGATGTTGGATATGGAGCAGTTAACATAGGAGTAGTTGAGTGTACAGTTTGTGGATATAGTTGGCGTGATGGTAGCGATAATCACATTTGTCCTAATTGTGGAAGAGACGAAAGAGAACCTATCGATGAATGAAATTTGGAAAGATATTAAAGGATACGAAGGATTATATCAAATCAGTAACTTAGGACAAGTTAAAAGCCTTGCTAGGCCTATTAATAATTTCAACCAATGTTGTAACAAGGATAAATTATTAAAAGGCGGAATAAAACGAGGATATAGACAAGTTATTCTCTTAAAAGATAAGAAGAGAAAATATGCATCTGTACATAGACTTGTTGCGGAGGCTTTTCTTCCTAATCCTCATAATCTACCAATAATAAATCACAAAGATGAAAACAAGTTAAACAATAATGTTAGTAATTTAGAATGGTGCTCAACAAAATACAATGTAAATTATGGAAATTGCATTGCAAAACGAGCAAATTCTAAAAAGAAGCCAGTACAACGAATAGATAAAGATGGAAAGATATATACATATTTATCAGCAACAGATGCAGGAAAAGAATTGGGTATAAATCCTAATTTCATTAGTAGATGTTGTACAGGAAAAAGAAAAACATTATATGGAGAAACATGGAATTTTATATAGGAGGGATAAACAAATGGAAAAAGAAACTTTAAAAAATAAAATAAAAAGAATTATACCTTTTAGAAGAATTCAAAGAATAACGGGTGGACGTAGTTAGTTTAGCCCTACAATAGCGTAAACCTTACTTATAAGGGTTTCCTTAGCCAGTTCCGTATTAACGGTCAGAAGCAAAATAATAACTAAGGAGGTATCAAGAGATGAATAATAATTCAAACCTTGAGTTTAGAAAAATAAAATCATTACAATTTTTATATGAAATAAATGAAAATGGAACTATAATTAGAAATGTTAAATCAAAAAAGCAGTTAAAAATTAAATTAGATTATCATCATAGTAAGAAAGGTTATTACACAACGTTTGTATGCATTAAGAAAAAAGTATATAGAGTAATGATACACAAAGTTGTTGCAGAATGTTGGATTGGTGATAAGCCTGCTGGAATGGAAATAGACCATATTGATAGAAATAGCCACAATAATGACTATAGAAACCTAAGATATGTTAATCATTCCGAACAAATGAAAAATAGAGTTATGTCAGATAGGGTAATTTCTATTGCAACAAATAATATTACAGAAGCAAGAATGAGAAGACAGATAAAAACTAAAATTAGTAATAACAAAGAAATATATGAGTTTGATAGTTTAATGGATACTGCAAGATTTTTTAGAAAATATTATAATTATAGTAATGGTAGGTGGCCTGAAAAACATCTACAACAACGTAGAAAACATATAAAAGATTTCGATATTATTTATCTGAATGCAGAGACTGGACACGCTAACTCTACGGAGTAAGGAACAGTCCAACATATGTTAGATGTTGTATCTAACTACCCCAGGCAGAGAAAATGCTGGTAAAAAAGCAGAAATAAAAGATAGAGTAAAGCATCAAAAGATTGAGGAAAAAAGCAATGAAAAGGAGGCTTAAAATGATATCTTTCTTAAAAATTGCTTTTCCAGCCTTAATGGTAACTGGAGCTCTAGGAAGTCTTGTTGTAAACATTATTAGTAAGGGAGACAAAGCTACGTCATTACAATGGATAGGAGCAAGTCTTCTCTATACTGCTTTATTATTTAGAAATAAATAGGGTCTATAAAAGACCCCTTTATTATACGTATAAGGAGGATTATATGGCGAAATTATATTTTAGATATGGGGCAATGAATGCTGGCAAAAGCACAGCTCTTTTACAAGTAAAACATAATTATGAAGAACGTGGTATGTCAACATTATTA
>ERZ779737.842-NODE-842-length-26305-cov-5.957219_pt1 | contig 26305 bp, 30 predicted proteins | sample MGYA00511889_ERZ779737 | MGnify/ENA primary metagenome ERZ779737 (study PRJEB29588, sample SAMEA2163575) | human gut metagenome | biome: human gut; feature: human-associated habitat; material: faeces | place: Denmark | collected 2008/2010 ... | reverse complement strand
ATGAAGGCTGCCAAGAAGCTGAAGCTGGAGGAAGTACCTTGCATCCGTGCAGCAGGGTTGACCGATGAGCAGGTGAAGGCGTTCAGATTGGCGGACAATAAGCTGGCCGAGTTGTCGGAGTGGGACATGGAACTGCTGGAGCAGGAGCTGGCCGGGATTGTGGATATTGATATGGCTGATTTTGGCTTCCCTGATTTGGACATGGAAGAAAGTGCCCCCCCGATGTACAACAGTGAAACAAAAATACCGCAATATGAGGTGCAGGGGGATGACGTAACACTGCAAATGCTCTGCGATCACTGCAAGCATGATGAGCTTGTGGACCGCATAGAAGGTTCAGACGTTCCCGAGGATATTAAGGAATTTTTGAAGATGGCAGCGACAAGGCACTATGTTTTTAATTACAAGTACATTGCCGAATATTATGCCCAAGCGCCGAAGGATGTGCAGGAGCTGATGGAGGATTCTGCGCTGGTGATTATTGATTACGAGGACGCAATAGCAAAAGGCTATGTAGAGCTGTCAAAGACATTACAGGAACTTACCGAAAATGAGGAATGATTTCTGTATATTTATCTGCAGCAATGGCAGGGCTGGCAGCGTAACAACAATAAAGGCATTAGAAGGTTCGGGATATACGGGCGATTGGTATATATTGTGTGATGACCTGGACAGACAGCTTGACGATTACCGCAGGGAGTATGGTGCGGAGCGTGTGAAGGTATTTGATAAAAAGGCAATGGCTGCCATTATCGATACAGGCACTAACGACGGAGATATGCGAGCCATTGTTTACGCCCGCAATGCATGCTTTGATGTGGCGAAAAGTTTAGGCTACCGCTATTTCATGGAGCTTGACGATGATATTAAGCGCTTCATGTATAAAAAAGATAAGCATGATGGACGATTGAGGGAAAGGCTGCTTCCGAACCTTGATGCCGTAATAGAATCCATGATCGGATTCATGGAAAGCACAAAGACAACAACTATTGCTATGGCACAGGGCGGCGATTTTATTGGCGGAATCAATGGCGGATTTTTCAAAAAAGGCCTTGCAAGAAAAGCAATGAACAGCTTTATCTGTGATGTAGAGCGGCGGTTTTGGTTCTGTGGAAAGCAGAATGAGGATGTAAGCACGTATGTAACATTGAGCAACAGGGGTAAGCTGTTTTTCACTTTCACGAAGTGTGGGATTACACCAGAGCCGACACAGAAGCTCGCTGGAGGCATGACTGAGGTATACAAAGAGAGCGGAGGCTATACGAAGCCGTTCAGCAGCGTTGTATTTGCTCCCTTTGCGGTGAAGGTCCGTGCAATGAGTTCAAAGCACGCTAGGATACATCATGCTGTTAGCTGGAATAATTGTGCGCCATGTATCATTAGCGAAAGGTGGAAAAAGGAATGATTAGTGATAATAAACTGATTTACAACATGGAGAATGTGCGGAGAGGGCTGCCTATTACCGCAGATATTTTCTTGACAAATTACTGCAATAACCGATGTGGATACTGTGCGTATGGCCGTTGGAAGGAATTGCAGACCGAGCCACGCTATATGAGAGCAGCGGACTTTGAAAAGTATATGTACAGACTGCTTGACCTGGGCGTAAAAGGCATGATTTTGACAGGTGGCGGTGAGCCTACAGTGAATCCCGATTTTACGCAGATTGTAAAGACATTGGAGAGCAACGGCGTAAATTATGGCATAAATACCAACTTCAACCGCTACTGCTACATGGAACCCGTGTTTGCAAAGATTTCCGTAGATGCGTGGGACAGAGCAAGCTATAAGGCGGTCAGAGGCGTAGACAGCTTCGAAGCCGTAGTTGAGAATGTGCGCAGGTACAGACGGGAGCTGAAGCAGGCAGGGGCAAAGACTCAGCTTGTTGTTCAGTGTGTAGGCAAGAGCTGGATGGAATCAGCGGAGTTTTGGACGTTCTGGAAAAGTGAGGACGTTGACAAGATTGTCATTCGCCCGGTGGAAAGCACAGCAGGCGAATACTACAATCAGCCGGACAATGAGAAAGAGCGAAAGCTGATTATGAGCTATCTGGCCAACATCAAGGACGAAAGATTGGTGCTGAATTACAAATTTGGCGCGGTAAGAAGGCGTTTCCCTGCATGCGTGGCCAACAGCACACAGATAGCCATAAATGAGCGTGGAGAAGTCATGTACTGCTGCCACAAGCCGTATGAGATTGTAGGCCACGTGATGGATGAGGACATTTTGGAGAAGAAGCAGGAATATTTTACCAATATTGCAAAATGCGACGTTCCCTGCAGATTGACAGCACCTAACGAGATGATGCTGAGGATGGCAGATGTGCCGAACGATTGGATGTTTATATGATGCTGAGAAAAGAGGTGGCAAGTATGGGAACAGGAAGGCCGAAGAAGAGTATCCCGATAGAACAATTCGAGAAGCTGTGCTTCATGCAGGCAACGGAAGTCGAGATTTGTGATTTTTTCGGAGTGACGGACAAGACATTGACGAGATGGTGTAAGGATACCTACGGGAAATCTTTCTCCGAAATATTCACACAAAAAAGAGCAGGCGGCAAAATTTCCCTGCGTAGGAAGCAATGGCAGCTAGCGGAGAAGTCCCCTGCAATGGCCATCTTCCTAGGTAAAAATTACCTGGGACAGAGCGACCAGCAGGAAATCCGCATGGCCGCCGAGGTTAAAAATCCATATGAAGGACTGAGTGACAGACAGCTACGAGCATTGGCAAAGATGGAAGGTGCTGAAGATGCGTGATGAAGTCCGGAAGAGAATCGCCTTTGGTGCAAGTGTTGAGCTTGCCCGCAGGCGGTTTTTTGATTTCTGCCACTTGATGGCACCGAGATTTTACAAGGAGCGCAGGGAGTACCTGCAGGAGATGTGCGACGTACTGCAAGAGTTTTATGCAGGTGACAAGAAAGTGCTTGTCATGGACTTGCCGCCCCGACATGGCAAGAGCAGAACACTGCAGATGTTTGTACAATGGCTGCTAGGCAGGGACAACAGCTTAAAGGTAATGACGGGAAGTTATAACGAAGTGCTGTCCAAGACATTCGCAAAGGGTGTGCGTGACAGCATCAACGCAGAAAAGGCAGATGCATTTATACCTGTGTTCAACGATGTATTTCCCGATGTACGAATAAAATCGGGTGATGGAGCGGCGAACCTTTGGGGATTGGAAGGCGGATACAATAACTACCTTGCAACGTCCCCTAGCGGCACAGCAACAGGCTTCGGCTGTAATTTGCTTATCATTGACGATGTTATCAAGAGTGCAGAGGAAGCATATAATGCATCAGCAAAGGAAAAACACTGGCAGTGGTACACGAACACTATGCTTTCCCGTTTGGAGGAAGGCGGCAAGATTATCATAGTTATGACAAGGTGGGCGACAGATGATTTGGCAGGGCGTGCCTTGGAGCATTACGGCGGCAATGCTGTGCATATCAACATGAAGGCGGTGCAGGACGATGGAAGAATGTTATGTGATGAAATACTGTCATGGGAGAGTTGCAGCGAGAAGAAAAAAGCAATGGGATTCGACATATGGAGTGCGAACTACCAGCAAGAGCCTATCGACATCAAGGGCAGATTATATAGCGGCTTCAAGACATATGATGGAGAGCTGCCGCTATTCAAGAGAATTGCCAGCTATACAGATACTGCCGATACAGGTAGCGACTACCTGGCTAGTTATTGTTATGGTGTTACTTTCAGCGATGATGCTTATATCCTAGATGTGGTTTACACTCAAAAGGCCATGGAATATACCGAGCCTGCGGTGGCAGATATGTTGTATAAGAATCGTGTGAAGGTTGCCGACATTGAGAGCAACAACGGCGGCCGTGGCTTTGCGAGGAACGTGGAGCGCCTGTTGAAGGCAAAAGGGGGCAGCGTAACAAAAGTACGTTGGTTCACCCAGCATCGCAACAAGCAGGCAAGGATATTGAGCAATGCAACATGGTGCATGGAACATATTTATTTCCCGAAGGGATGGCATAACAGGTGGCCCGAGCTTTACAAGAGCTTGACCGCCTACCAAAAAGAGGGCAAGAACATCCATGATGATGCTGAGGATGCACTGACGGGCATATGTGAGAGCATCACGGAGAGAATTAAGACAACGCCGACAAGGGTAGATTTTTAGGAGGGCGAGAACATGCGGAACGATAAGACGGAATTATATAAGTTGCTGGAGGATGCATACGCAGGGCGTGGAGGTTTTCAGACGGGCGAATATCTCGTAAGGCATAAGCGGGAAGCTGCAGACAAGTACAGTTTAAGGCAGAAGCTGAGTTATTATCTGAATTATATCAAGCCTTGCGTAGATGCACACGTTGCCCCTGTGTTTAAGACATTGGCTGTGCGTGATTATGAAGGCCCTGGAGTTAAGGCGTGGGAGTTGTTTGCAAATGACGTAAATTTCCTGGGTGATGGAATCGACAAGCTGATGAAGAAGGCTGCACATAGTTCCAAGCTGAACGGCGTGGCGTATATTGTAATGGACATGGCCGAAGGACTTGCAGTAAATTCATTGGCAGATTATGAGAGGGACAGAAACAACCTGCCGTATGCATTTGTTGTTGACGCAATAGCAGTCAAAGAGGTTGTGTTGGATAAGTTCGGGCGTATTACTAAATTTGTGTATGCTGAGCCTGATGCAGATAATGAGTATACCCCTGCTACACGCATTATGACGGCTGAGGGGTGGACTTTAAGAAGTAGTAAGGGGGAACGTAAGGGAAGTTGGCATATCGGCTGTGTGCCCGTGATTCCGTTGTTCAGCAGAGAACACAAGACACATGATGCTTTCCCCCCGAGCGAATTTGCAAGTGCGGCCCGTGCCAACTTAGCAATTTTCAATATGTGCAGCTGGCTGAATGAAATTATGATGAATCAGACATTTAGCGTGCTGACGTACCCGAGCAGTGGCGCAGAAGAAGAAATTACACTAGGCACTAACAATGCATTGAGTTACCCTGTAGACAGTAGCCACGCCCCTGCATTCATTGCACCACCAGCAGACCCTGCGACAGTGTTGGCCACGCAGATTGCGAACCTGCAGCAGGAAATTTACCGCATGGCCGTTGTAGTCAATGTGACAGGTTCGAGCAAGTTACAGAGCGGGCAGGCGAAAGCATGGGATTATGAGGCAACCAATCAGATTTTGTCAGATTTCGCCGATGCTGTAGAAAATGCCGAAATGAAGGTTGCAAGAATGTTTAGCATCTGGACGGGAGTTGCACTTGATTACAAGGTGAACTATCCGAGCGACTTCAAGATTTCCGAGGTTGAGCAGGAACTTGCTAACGCAGAGGTTGCCAAAGGGCTGAATTTCGGTGATGGCTTTGACCTTGAAGTGTTTAAACGTGTACTGACAAGTTATTTGCCGGAGCTGAAGGCAGACGAATTTGACACGCTGGTGGAAGAGTACCGCAACCTGCAGGAACAGCAGAAGTTAGATTATATTAACAGCGGTGAAGGCAATGGCGAAGAATAATCAAGAGCTGATAGATTTAATCAACAGGCTTAATGCGGAGTGGGGTAGGCAGGCAAATAGAGTTATTTACCGCCTATACGATTTGCTGCTGCAAGGCGTGAAGATTGATACGGCCATCAGTGCAGTAAGCAAAGAATTTCCCGAAGTGTTTAAGCTGGACAATGTGCGAGCAGGTTTGATTGAAGCAGCGGCGTATGGCTATGGTATTGTGCCTGGTGTTGTTGCTGGCGAAGTCAAAAAGGAATGGGCACGCAACCTTGCTGGATCATGGGACAGCAGCGGCATGAAGTTATCCGAGAAACTGCATGGAGCGGAGCAGAAGATGCATAATATGATTGCTGATACAGTCAGACAGCAGATGCGACGTAATGCAGCGTGGACAGATGCGGCTCGTGCTTTGTATGATGGATATGAGCAGGGCGGGGACGTTGTGAGGGCGCAGGACCTTCCGCAGTATATCAATCAAGTGCGAAAGGCCACGCTAGGCGATAGGAAGGCCTTACAGACGCAGAAAAAGGCTTTAGGTAACATTGTAAGGCTCGGCAGGAATGGAGCGCCTAACAAGGCTCTCCGTGCGTCATACGTCCAACTTGTGAAGGCAGTGCAGGAAGGCACGGAAGAACAGCTAGAAAAGGCGATACAGGTAGCAGTCAATGAAAAATCACGCTATGTTGCGGAGCGCATTGTAAGAACGGAGATGGCAAGAGCATATGCAGACGGATTCTTGCGTAAGGCAATGGATGACGAAGATGTTGTTGCAATAAGGTTCAAGCTAGGCACAAGGCACCCGAAGTTCGACATTTGCGACCTGTATGCAGGTGCTGACCTGTACGGGCTCGGTAAGGGAGTTTACCCTAAGAACAGCGTCCCTAAGATACCAGTGCATCCGCATTGCCTGTGCCGCTATGTAGAAATCTTCATGGGAGAGATTAACATGAAGGAACAGGACGAGCGGGTGCAGGCAGGGGGGAACGAATGGCTGAAAAATTTATCAGAGGCTCGCCGTAAAGAGGTGTTAGGCATCAAGGGAGCTGCTGCTTGGGAGCGTGGCGAGGATTGGCGCAGTTATATGCGTAGTTATGTTGATTTCAGAGCGCCCGAAAGCAGGTTGGGAAATATAAACACTAAAGATGTGTTCCCTGATGTTAGGGTAGGGGAATATAAATATTTGGGTGTTTGTCCCAAAGAGCGCATTATGGATACGCTGAAGTTTTATGAGAACATATTCTTGCCTAGTGAACACGAGAATGCTATAATAATTGCTAAAGATGGTCGCACTTTTTATGTAAAAGGCAGAGAGGCAAACGTCAACATTAACGTACTGAGTGATGATGTGTTGCAAGGTGCATACATGACGCATAACCATCCGATAGACCAAACAAGATATTCGTTCAGTCAATTTGACCTAGGAGAATTTTTCAAGCATAAGTTTTCCGTTTTAAGGGGATTTGACGAAGACTTTGCGTATGAAATAAAGCGCAAGCCTGGCACTTTGAGCGAATCCTATGATGAAATTTTGTACGAATTTAGTAAAGATGCGTATTCAAAGGTTTTAGACAAAAATTTTATTGAGGGCTTAGAAATCGATATGGATATAGATGGATACCACTTAATAAATGAAATTATTGCAAAAAAATATAAGTACGATTATAGGAGAATGGCTAATGGTTACAAAAGAGGATAGGGCTAGGCAAAAGGCTGATGATGCTGCATATGTAGCTAAGCTGCCGGATGCAGAGGCTAGACAATTGGTTGCAGAGCATCTTCGCAGAAGAATGGAGATTTTTGAGAAATACGACCCATACCGAGACACTTTCCCTACAGGCTTAGATGGAGGCTCGCCGGACGAAAATAGGGAGTTGCGAGAAGAAGCAAAACGATTTACCAAGGCATGCAAACCTTACTTTGAAAGAAGAAAGGGAAAAGGAAAGTGACCTTGTAAAAATTACATGATTGATTAAGCAGATTTTGAACATTACGTTTGGAGTCTGCTTTTTTATATGCCTGGAGAGGCAAAAGGTGGGCGGAGGCCCGTATATACGGAGGTATAAAACATGGAATTAAAAGACGTTTACGCCGCGCTTGAAAAGGTTGAGAATGGTGCAGAGCTTATCACTGCCATTAAAGCGGAAATCAACACACTGAACAACGAAGCTAAAAAGCATCGCATTGCAGGAGAGCAAAGCACAACTAAGCTGAAGAATGTTCTCGAAGCTGTTGGCCTGGCTGATGGTGATGATGTTGTTGAGAAAGCAAAAGGCATGAAGGCCACACTTGACCAATTTGCCCAAGGCGGCAAAAAGCCTGATGAGGTTGCAAAGCAGATTACCACACTTACAAAGCAGGTTGAGACTGTTACTACCCAGCTCGCAGATATGACCAAGCAGGCAGACGAGCAGAGAGCAAAGTACATTGCAAGCCAAAAGATGGCGAAGGCAGTAGAGGCTTTGACAAAGGGCAATGCTGCAGCGCCGAAGGACATGGCAAAACTGCTGCTGGATAATATCAAGGTTAACGATGATGATAGCCTTGCATATACAGGCGCAGACGGCAAAGATGTATCCGTTGAGGATGGCGTAAATAGCTGGCTGAAAGACAATGCCTGGGCAGTCAAGGTTAACAACAACGGCGGCGGTGGTGCTGGCGGTGGTGCTGGTGGTGGCACTGATGCTTTCCTTGAAGGTTTTGGAGCTTAAACAAAGAGAGGTATTAAGTTATGACTGTAAATTATGCAGAAAAGTATTCTACCAAAGTTGACGAAAGATTTACCCTGGGCGCTGTGACTACCCCTGCGGTAAACAACGAATATGAATTTGTGGGAGTAAAAACTGTAAAGGTTTATTCCATTGGCACTGTTGAGATGGGCGATTATACCCGTTCCGGTGCAAACCGTTATGGCACTCCGGCAGAGTTGGACGATACTTTGCAGGAGCTGACCCTGTCCCGTGATAGAGCATTTACTTTCACCATTGACAAGGGCAATTTAAACGATCAGATGCTGTTGAAAGAAGCAGGCAAGGCTTTGGCCCGTCAGATTGACGAACAGGTTATTCCCGAGCTTGATATTTATCGTCTGAGCAAGATTGCAGCGGGCGCAGGCACATCCGCTACCCCTGCAGCAATCACCGATAAAAATGCATATTCTGCGTTTTTAGATGGTCAAGTTGCGCTGACTGACGCAAAGGTGCCCTTAGCAAACCGTGTCGCTTATGTTACCCCTGCGTTTTACAAGTCTATCAAGTTGGACGCAACCTTTGTAAAGGCATCCGACATTGCGCAGGATATGTTGGTTAAAGGCCAGGTAGGCATGATTGATGGCGTGGCCATTATCGTAGTTCCTAGCACTTATATGCCGACAAAGACTGATTTTATTATTACCCATCCTGCAGCGTGTTGTGCGCCTGTGAAGTTGACCGAGTACAAGATTCACGATAATCCGCCTGGCATCAATGGTGCATTAGTGGAAGGCCGCATTTACTACGATGCATTTATTTTGACCAACAAAGCAAAAGCAATTTATAAGCATACTCACGCATAGGAGGTGACGTTATATGTGGTTGACTAATGGTAAAGAAACTTTAGAGCTCACTCACCCTGTGCAGATTGCAGCTTTCAAGAATAGCGGCTACAAAGAGTGCAAGGCACCGAAAAAGCATGCTGACAAGGTGCCCGAAGAGCCTGGAAAGGAAGAGCCTGCGAAAGATGAAGCTGAAGCTTGACTGTGACCTTGAAAAATTAGTCAAGGCATTTGAAGCAGCGCCGGAAAAGGTTCGGCAGATGGTTCGAGTTCAAATGAAGATGGCCGCACGTGACATTAAAGAGCATGCGGCCACTCATCATAGATACAAAACAAGGTCGGGCAATATGGAACGCTCGGGTGTAGAAACTGCGGTGGAAGATTCACGGGCAGAAATATTCCTGTCCCCAGCAGTCCCCTACGGCGTATTCCTGCATGAAGGTACGAAGGCGCATAACATAGTGCCACGAAGTAAGCAGGCTTTAAGATGGGTGAATGGTAACGAGTTCATCTTTGCAAAAAAGGTGCGACACCCTGGCATAAAGGCCGACCCGTTTTTGTATTCGGCCGCAGAAAAGGAACTGCCAAAGATAGAAAAGCGCTTTCAGATAGCACTTGATAATTTAGCGGAGGGCTTGTAGTGGAGATTATTACACTTGATAACATTGCCGACAGGGTTTTGCTTGTCACGCAAGAAGATGTTGATGAAGCAAATGCATATCTGGAGAGCATAGCGGCGCGCTACGGCGTGGCACAGATGCAAGAGCCTATAAGTCATAACGTGAAGCGTTTGGGCGTTGCCTACGCCTGTTATATGCGTGCCGTGGCCAGTGTTGGCACAGATGCGAGCGTGACTTTTGACGGAAGCAGGCATGATGATGTATTTGCACAGAAGGCCGAACTGTATGGCAAGGAAGTAAAGATGTTGGCTGGCATGATTAACGCAAATGATTTTACGGGTGCAGGTGGTACTAGCCGTGCTACCATTAGCCTTATGAGAGGTTAACCGATGAGCAGAGCGAGAGAAGTTACAAATGCACTTGCTGACATTATCAAGGAAGCAGTGCCGGGCGTAAAGTGGAACGTTAATATCGTAGGTGCTGCTGCTGGCAAAGGTGTTGAGGGTACAATTTCTTGCGATGAGGTTACCTTTGAGCAGGATGCGTATGATGTATGCACAGCAACGGCAGTTTATAGCATTTATGTGCTGGATATTAACGGAATAACTGATATTGATGATTTGAGCGACACCCTGTTTGAGGTGTTGCATAATAACGATTTAGGTGGCATGATTGACAACGGCTTAGTCAAGCGTATTGTGTTTGGGGCAGTGGCCAACAATACAAAGGCGGTAGCAATGCTGTTGGAATATCAAGTCGAATATGATATGGAGGTATAACATGGTGGCTGTACGACCTAAGATGAAAAGTACCAGCGAGAAGCTGTTAGGCAAGAATGTGCTTGTGTTCCTCAATTATGGAGAGGCTGCAAGCGAAGAGAGCCCGAAGTGGACGTTGCTTGGTGGCCAGCGCAGCGCAGATTATAGCGCAAGTGCTGAAGAGATTGACCTGACCGACAAGACCAGCGGCGGCTATGGCGATGCAGAAGCAGGCGTGAAGAGCACCGAACTTACTGTAGAGTTGATTGTAAAGCCTGCAGAGCCAGCAGTGAAAGAGTTATGGGCAGCGTTTGAAGCTGACGAGCCTGTACACCTGTTGAGATGGAGCAAGAACGGCAGAAGTATTATAAACTGGTATAGTATCACTAGCATGGAAGAAACTGCAGCTCATGACGATGCAGCGATTCTAAGTGTCACTTTAAAGGGCAAGGGTGCTCCCAAAACGCAGGATGCAATGCCAGACCCGAGAGGCTAAGAGTGGGGGCGGTATATTTTATACTGCCCTTTTATTTTTTTAGGAGGAACAACAGATGATTAAAAAGAGCGTAAATATTAAAATCGGCGGTGAAGAACGAGAAGCAAAATTCACGATTGGAGCATTGGAAGAGCTGGAGGCAATGTTGCCGAGCCATAATGTTTTTTCTTTGATGCAGAAAGAGCAATGGAGCGTCACTGAAATTATTGCCTGCCTGTATTGCTCGTTGAAGGTGTATGAAAGAGGCATCAGCCGCAACAAGCTGGATAGCTGGATTGCGGATTATTGTGCCGAGGTAGAAAACGGCATGATTGACCTGCGACTGAGAATGTTGGCGGCGTTGGGTATTTGTGGCCTGGTAGTGAGTGACAGAGGCCCGTTCGATGAGATTTTGACTGCTCTGGAAGATAAGGAAGAAGAAGCCGAGGGGAAGTAATTTCTTTTTCAGAGTGGCTTTCTAAAGTAGAATGGATTTTCTACGCCATTCTGAAAAAGACTCCCGAAGAATGTGCATACATGACACCGACCGATGTTATAAACATCTGGAATGGGTACAGGTGGAGACGGCAACAGCAGGAAAATATGCTGGCCGCATTGGTGACGGTGTATATTGCGAATTATGCTGGCAAGTCCTCAAAAAAGACTTTGAAGTTAAAAGATATATTCAATGATGGGCGATTTGACGGGCGAATAACCGATGATGATCGTGCATTTCTTGACGAGCTATATGGAGGGGGTGAGAGCGATGGCTAAGCAAGTTAAAGTTGAGATTACTGCAGACAGTTCGAGATTTGAGCAGGCCATGCAGGGCGCGGCAAAAGCTACGAGCGATGCAGGGGCGAAGATTGACAACACAGGCAACAAGGCCAGCAACGCAGGCAAGAAGTTTGATGATATGGCTAACAGGGTAAAGGACAGCGCAACAAAGGTCAACACTGCATGCGGCAAGGCAAGCAAGGCGCTTGACAGCGTGAACAAGTCCATAAATGCTATTGGAGCTGTGCAGGTGGGCAATTTTATTGCTGATATTGCCAAGGGAATTGTCAGCATGGGCGTATCTTGCATCAAGGCGTCAGCACAAATGCGTCAATACGAGATAGCATTTCAGACAATGCTTAAGAGTGCCAGCAAGGGCACGCAGATGATGAAAGACCTGCAGAAGTTTGCGGCTGATACTCCGTTTGACGTTCCTGGTGTTGTACAGGCAGGCCAGCAACTGATGGCGTTTGGCTTCACGGCGAAAGAGATTATCCCTACCCTGCGCACGTTGGGTGATGCTGCATCCGGTTTAGGCAAGGGAACTGCAGGTGTTCAGCAGATAGCCTATGCAATGGGACAGATTAGGACTAGCGGCACACTTAAGACGCAAGACATTATGCAGCTCACTAATGCCGGAATTGATGCTTGGGGAATGTTGGCCGAAGCATCCGGCAAGAGCATCTTAGAAATTAAAGAGATGACAGAGCGTGGCATGATTGACAGCTTGACGGCCGTAAAGGTTTTGACCGACGGCATGAATGATACTTATGGTGGTATGATGGCCAAAACTGCCGAAGAGATTACAGGCCTTTGCGCCAACATCGAAGAAACAGTAGGCATTACTGCGGCTGTGATTGGTGATTATCTTGTAGATGGTCTTGATATTAAGGCGGTTTTAAAGAGTGTAGGCACAGAGTTGGGCAATTTCACACAGGCCTTGCAGGCTGGCAGGGATGCAGGAAAGAGCTTTACAGATGTTATCAAGGACAGCGTCCCACCTGCCCTTGTAGCAAGTATTGCGGCGGTTGGTACAGTGTTAGGTACTGTGCTTGTCGGTGGATTGATTGCTGCAGCTGCAGCAATGGCAACGTTTATCGGTGTGAGCCTCCCCGTTATTGGTGCGTTGGGATTGGTGGGAGCTGCCATTGGTGTTGTTGTTGTGTATTGGGACGAGTTAGTACAGGCCGTAACAATAGCGGTGAACATAGTCCTGCAGGCTGTTATAAAGATGGCCGAAGGCATTGTGATGCTGATTCATGCAATGGCAGACGGAGCTGTTGAGATGGTCGGCGATATGTTTAATAAGTTCGCAGGATACTGCCCTGAGTGGGTGAACGATTTAAGAGCCTGGCTGAATAATGCTTTGAAGTATTTTAGGGATTTTGCACAGAAGGCTTGTGATTTTCTCAGCAAAGTATTTAAGACTGCGCCGAAACAGGTGCAAGGCAAGACGATCGCCCCAGCAGAGGAAGCCCCAGCACCGAAGAAGCCGAAAGGCACTGTAAATTTATCGGGGTTAGCAGTCCCGAAGGTAGGTTCTGTAGGTAGTGGAGGCAGCGGTGGCAGTAGAGGTTTTGGCCAGCTCGAAAGTGAAGTCAACAGAGTTTCGGAAGCCTTGACCAGAGCAGGTAAGGCAACAAAGGACTTGCAAGAGGACTTCGACAAGATGAGCTTAGACATAGCGACCGCAGGCCTAAAGGGCAGCGACCAAGTCTTTGCGAAGATTGACCAAGAGAAGCAGGCAAGGATGAAAGCTGTTGACGAGATGTTGAGCAAGCAGCTGCAGGCGGTGCAGGAAGCAGAGGCGTTGAGAGCAAGCGCAGAGCGTACAGGCAATGCGGAAAGCATAGCCAAAGCAAAAGCATTGTACGATGAGCGAAATGCGTTATATGCGGCAAGCCTTGCTCAAGAGCAGGCATTGAAAGATGCTATTGACCAGCAGGCATACGAAAAGAGCATCAGCCTTGAGACAGCACTGCAGGCAGCGAAGGCCGATATGAATGCTGCATTCAATGAGCAGGAACGGGAAAAATTCCTGGAATATCTCAATTCCGAGCAGGAAGCAAAAATGGTTGCACTGCAGCAGGAACAGGAGCTACGGCAACAGTTACTTGATTGGCGTATGGAGAGCCAGCAGAACATGCTTGATTTTGAACTGCAGGCAGGCGAGACAATTAAGAATCAGCTTGCAAGTGGCATTGCTGATGTTATCACGGAGGGCGGCAAACTGTCCGATGTGTTCAAGGACATCACGAAAAGCATTGTCAATATGTTTATACAGTTCATGATTAAGAAGCAGGCAGCGGCTGTGTTGGAGAAGCTGTTGGGTAAAAAGCAAGCCGTAGAGAATGCGGCAAACAGTGCGAAAGAAGCATCAGCGGCCGTACCTGCGGCGGTTCAAAAGAGTATTGCAACATTAGGCCCAATAGCAGGTCCGCCAGCATATGCAGCGGCAACAGCGGCGATGACAGCGGCAGGGTTGGGCAGTATCACAGCTGGCAACATCATGCAGAAGGCAAATGGTGGCCCCGTGTTTGGTGCAGGCACAGGCACTAGCGATAGCATCCCTGCAATGCTTAGCAATGGCGAATATGTTATCAATGCAAAGGCCGTACGCAGGCTAGGACTGCCCTTGCTGAATGCTTTGAATAATGGCTATGCAGTAGGTGGGGCAGTAAGTATTGGCGGCGGTGGCAGTGCTGGGGCTGTGGTTGAATTTAATAACTACGGCGATATCAACAATGGGACCGATTACGATAGTTTAATGTCAGACTTTGAATACAGTCTTGCGGCAGGTATGAGGGGGTAAAGGTATGACAAAGCAAAGAGCTAAATACACGGCGAAAATAACGTATCCGCTCATTGTCAACGGAAAGCAATTACCGTACCAATACAGCCTTGAAGATAATGCTGATTTAGCAGTCAGAGCGAAAGCCGAAAAGCGTGGGTATAGCCACGGCTCTACCATTACAGGCGACGGCTATATTGACGGGAAAAAGATTAAGCTGGGGTTTTTAATCAGTGGCACAAATCAAGCTGATTACAATAAAAATCTTAATGAGCTGTTAAGGATTTTTTACCAACGCGACTACAAGCTGTCGACCTGCGACGGCTATTATAATGTGGCGTGTATGGCATCCTGTGCGGCGAAATGGATAAAAGGCTATAAAGGGGTAAAGGCTGACGTCGATGTTACATTATTGCTGGCCGACCCGTTTAGATATGCCGACGAAGAAAACAGCAAGGCAGGCCCTATCATAAATGATGATGGAGGGGCAACGGTAACAGTGGTTAACATGGGCTCTGTTGATACACCGTTGACGATTACAATTATTCCTCGTGAGACGTTGTCGGACATTACTGTAAGGCACGTGGAAACCGGAAAGATAATGCGTGTCGCAGATACGTTGCTTACAAGGCCTGCGATGCTTACTGTTGATACGAAAGCGGGCACTGTGCGTAGAGATACATACAATGCCATAAATGCTTTCAGCGGCCATTTTCTGACGGCTAAGCCTGGAACAAACAACTACGAAATAAAAGGCAGTAGCATCGGCAAGATTGTTATACAATGGCGAAACAGGTGGTTAGCATGAACATTTTATATGGCTCGCGACTGTATGGCTCGTTCGTATGGGGTGCAGGCAAGAAGAAGAAGGGCACTGGCGGTGGTACAGGCGGTGGCGGTACGGGTGGTGGCACTACAAGTGATGTTGTCTATATCCCCAACAGCGTACAAGTTGTTTTTTATAACAAAGACAGCACGAAAACAGCTATTTTTTCCAACGGCATCGAAGGCAATCCCTTTGCACAGCTTCAATTCGAGCTAGGCAAAAACGGCTGCGGCAGTTGCACGATGACATTTAAGCAGTTTCCGGCATTTACGGAAATCATGTACGGCCAGCGTGTAGACATTTATTTGTTCGGTGATAAACGCCCTTGGTACAGTGGGCAGGTACTGACGAGGCCTGACAGCGGCGGTACTGCTACGGATTTTAAAATTACCTGCCACGGCTTTTTCGAGAGGCTCAGCAAGGTGCTGATTTTTTCCGAATACACTGGCATGGAAATAGCCGACATTGTAAGAGATATATGCAGGCAGGCAGAGCGCAAGACTGGCATTGTGCTTAACCGAAGCAAAATATATAACGTAGGTTATCGTATTAGTAAGATTGTTTTTGACGGCGTGAGCGCAAAAGAAGCCCTAGAACAGCTTAGCGAATTTGCGACGGACTTCGTATACGGGGTGGATGAATACCATGAATTTTATTTCAAACCACGCACCGATGAAATTAACGAAGAGGCCCGCTTTTGGGTGGGGGTACATCTTGATAGTTTTCTTCCCGAGCAGGATATAAGCAAAATCGTTAATTACGCTCGAATCAAGGGCGCAGACGTGGATGCAGAAGGCGAAAGCTGGCTTGCGACTGTTGAGGATAAAGCAAGCCAACAGGCATACGGCATCAGTGAGGCGGTATGGACGTTGCCAACAGCGTACACGGCCGCAGATGCTACACGTTGGGGACAGTCAGAGCTTGACAAGGCGAAAGAGCCTAAGCTGTCTGCCAAGGTGGGCGGTGTAGAGCTTAACTACCCGAAGCCTGATGGTGTGTTCTGGGTGCGCAGGCTGTCTGTAGATGGGCAAGCGTTAATCACAGACACAGACGGCAAGGCTCGTAAATATCCAATCACCAAGCTGAAATACACTGTCAGCGGTGATAAGGGCATTACGTGTGATATGGAGCTCGGAGAGCCTCCGACACCTCCCATCAGCAAGTATTTGCTGGATATTGAGCGCAATGCACGTAACAATGAATTGCTGCAGCAGGCAACAAATAAAACAGGAAAGGTGGCAAGTAAATGAGCGAACCTAGCAATATCAGAATCAATCCGTTTGTAGGTGACGGAGGAACAACAACCTACATCAATTTGACGGAAACGCATATCATTCCAAGCGTATCGCCCTATGTGATAAGGCTGAATGAGGTTCCCGAGAAGCAGGACCCGAGCAACATCCGAGCAGTATGGGTAGACAGCTCAACAGGTGCAGTCACTGCATCAGCATTGACCGAGGTTGCGGCAACTCCTGCAGCGGGGGAGTTCCGCCCCGATTATGCAACCAAAGCAGACGGCAACGATAATTGGAACACAGGGCTGATAGAGTTTTCTGCCGTTGATGCTGGCAAGATTGTGCAGATTAGTTATACAGGCATGGGCACGTTGGCGGCTGTGCAGTCCAATAAATACCCTAGCTGGTACACTGACAGAGGCGATGGCAGTGATGGCGATTTTATCCCGGATGCTGATTGTGCTATTGGTGGAATTAAGAATTATAAAAGGGTATTTATCAAAGCTGGCGTGACTGTAAGCGTCAATCAGCAATTAGTTATCAAAGCAACAGGCAGTGTGGTTATAGCAGGCACTATTAACGGCAACGGCAGTCCTGGTGCGAACGGCAAAGGTGGCGCAGGCGGGGCACCGGGCGGCGATGGCGGTTATAGCTACGATGATACCGAGAACGATTCCTATCATCATTATGAATTATCTGTTCAAAACGGTGGATATGGCACAGGTGGCGGTAATGGTGGCGCAGGTGGGAAGTACAATGACAAAAACGCTCCGGCTGGAGGCGCTGGAGGTGCATCACTTAACGGCATCGCTTTTTATGCTGGCAACGGTGGCGGTGGTGGTGGCGGTATGTCGGTTAATGACTCAGGCGTTGGCGGTGGTGGCGGCGGTGGCTATGGCATAACCGTTATAGCTGCAGAAGTAACGATAAATGGTAGCGTTACTGCGAATGGCGGTGCTGGAGAATCTCGCACGTCATGGTATGAGCCTGGTGGTGGCGGTGGTGGCGGCGGCAGCATTAGCATTGTTGCCGATGTCGTTATTAAGAGCGGTGGCGTTACTGCCAACGGCGGAAGTGGTGGCACTGCTGGGTCGTATGCTACCGCTGGTGCTGACGGCGAGGCTGGTACAATTACCATCAAACAACTGGGGGCGTTATAAATGATTTGCGTAGTCGATAAAAACAATAAAATTATTAACATTATCAACGCAGACAGCCCGACAAGGGAAAACGAGCGCATTTGCTATCCATGGTGTAGCCTGTGGGAGCAATACACAGACGTTGAGCCATTGTGGTACGCTAAGCAGCGCAAAACTGCCGAATTTAAGGCAAGACGTGACAGTCAAGAGGTTGCGTCCATTGAGTACAACGGGCATAGCTATGATTATGACAGCAAAGCGCGCGAGCGCATAAATGCTGCCATTATTGCACTTGACCAGCAGGGCGCAGATGCTGACATTGCATGGACTACCGCAGATGACAATGATGTTACTGTAACAGCCGCAGACCTGCGTGCAGTGATTGCGTCCGTGGCGGTGCGGAGCAATGCACTGCATGTTAAGTATCGCACCCTTAAACAGCAAGTGCAGGAGTGTAAGACGATGGAAGAGCTAGAAGTTATAAAATGGGAGTGAGGTGGTATTGTGATTTTTATTGAGCTGGAGACTGAAGGTTTGATGCTGAAAAAGCAGTACACGTACCTTGTAGCGGGCACAAAGAACTGCATCAGCATCAAGGTAAAACTTGACCGGCATTGGCAGGACTTAGAAGTTTTTGCTGTATGCTATAGGGACAACAAAGAATATCCTTATGCCATCACCAACGGAGAATGCCTTATCGCAGACATGGCAGTCATTAGCACGTCTGGTGAATTTAAGCTTAAGTTGTTAGGCTCTACCGCTGACGGCAACGTGGTTATGACCACCAACGTTGTCACCGTGTATATCAATGACAACAAATTTAGCGGCGCTGGAGGTGGCGAGCTGGAGTATCCGACCAGTGATTACCTTGCTGAGGTGCTGGCAGGCAGTAAGCAGGCAGCGGAACAGGCTAAGCTGTCAACCGATGCTGCTGGAGAGTCAGCAAAACAGGCTAAGCTGTCAGCGGAGCAGGTCAGCCGTGATGTTGAGCTGGCAGGCGAGTATGTAAATCAGACTAAGGGCGATGCAACGCAGGTAGGCAAGCTGGCACAGCAGGTTACAGAGCAGACGGACCAGGTCAATCGTGACGCCATGCAGGTAGCAAGTGACAAAAAATCTGTTACTGAGTTGACAGGTCAGGCGGTCAAGGTTGCGGGCAATGCTAAAACCTATATGGAGCAGGCAGGGCAAATCAAGACTGACACGCAGACAATGCTCGACAATGCATCACAGGCCATGGGTAAGCTTATTACCGAGGCACAAAACGCACAAAAAGCAGCTGCGAATAGCGAAAGCAATGCTGCCAACAGCGAACGGCAAACTAGTGATTCAGCAGGACAAGCCGCCTTATCTGCCGCGCAGGCTGCTGAGTCTGCCACCCTCGCAGCGCAGAAAGCGGGAGAAGCATCTAACAGCGCGGAGCAATCCGAGACAGCACGAGCGGCCGCCGAGATGGAAGCAAACAGAGCTGCGGAATATGCGGCAAATGTTGTAGAAAATTCCGGGCGTTATACTGCTGGCGTTAAATTTACGCCTACAGAGTCAGCAGGCACAAGGCTTGATATGGCAGAAAGCATGATATGGGAAAAATCTACTGACCTTATAGCAGGCAGAGATGACTTTCCAACAAAGTTCAATTGTTTTAATACCTATGAGGCTTTAGTTAAAAACGGCAAAATTGTAGCCACAGAAGGCTCATACGAATTTGAGATGCACAAAGATGACGATGAATACGACGCTGACGTGTTTGTCATGTTCCCGAAAGGCTACGGCCGCAGGTATATCGACGGTGAAGGCAACGAATACCGCTATATCTCAGACAAAAAGTTATCTGGCTATGTACCCTCGCCACTGCACTTTGTTGAAAATGCCGAATACAATGTTGTCGGCATAACTAAATACGGCTGGTGTGACAATGGCAGCGGCGGTATCTGTTCTCGCGCCGGAAAGCCTAAAAGAGTATCTATTAGCTGGCAGGATTTTGAAACAAAATCTGTTGCACGTGGCGCAGGTATCCATGCGATGAACTTTGCTGACGTAACTTGGCTACAGCATTTAGGCTGCATTAAGTACGCTGATCGAAACTGGCAGAGCGTTGTAGGCAATGGTGTAATGAGTGGTTATCTTGCAAAAGAAAAATGTTGTACAGTATCACAAGATAGTGCGTCATCTATCATCGTAGCCAATGACACTGCCAAAGATTTTGCCGCTGGCGACGCGATTTATTTTATCAGCACGAGTATGAGCGCAGGTATCTACACGCGCAAGATTTTGTCCATCACTGACTATGACGAAAGCAATAAGGCAATCAATGTCGACGGCCCGGCTTTTAAAACAATAGCAGGCGCTAGCGGTTTTTATCGCGCAGTAAGCTATTCTGGTGGCTGCGACACAGTTCTTGGCTTAGACGGGGAAATCAGCGGCGGTACTAATGGCAGAAAGTCGGTGCTGACGCTGGGAATCGAAAACTTCTACGCCAATGATTGGAAGCTCTTAGGCGGCGCTTTCAGGCAAGGAACAGGGCTGTATGTTAACCCTACGCCGCTGACCGCCCCTGCATGGCCGTCAAGCGTGGAAGATGCACTGACTAAAGGTTGGATTAAATTCGACGTAGATTTTTCGGCTACTTCCGGCTATGTCAACGAGCTGTCTTACAGTAACAGCTATCCATTAATCAGCATCCCTAAAACTGTAGGCGGCAACTCTTCCAAACCTGTAGGAGATTATTTCTACATCAACAGCGATACAGAATTGAGAGCTGTGCTGTGTGGTGGCGCGCTCTACAGCGGCATCGGTGCTGGCCCCTTCTATGTTTATCTCGCCTACAGGCTCGGGGGTGCTTGGTTTTACTTTGGGGCGTTCGGCGTATTCCGTCCTCGATGAGGGGGTAGCGGGGGATACCTCCCCCGGAAAGTAAATTATTAAAAATAACTATAGGTGGCACGCGCCCGCTGTGCTGTGTGGTGGCGCGCTCAACAACGGCATCAATGCTGGCCCCTTCTATGTTAATCTCAACAACAGGCTCGGGAATGCTAGGTTTAACTATGGGACGTTCGGATTATTTTAAAATCATAAATTTAATGGGCGCGTGCAACCTTACCACTTGGTAAAAATATTAAGGAGGAAGCAGTTAGTAGGTTAAATCTCGAAAACTGTCGCTTAAAAATACGGAATGACTAAGAGATTAGGATATATCATAACCGAAGAAAATGTTACGGAAGAATTATGTAAGGCAGCTATTAAATGCGCCGCAAAGAAGAAAACTAGAAGATATAGCGTTCGACGCGTGCTGAAGAACCTGGACTGCTATGCAAAGAAACTGCGCCGGTTAATCTTGGACGGCACTTACAAGCCTAGCCCGTATAAAGAGTGTCATATAGTTGACCGTGGCAGCAACAAACATCGTGTACTGCATAAGCCGAAATTCTTTCCCGACCAATGCGTGCATCATGTGGCAATCAAATTGATAGAGCCTAGGCTAAAGGCTAGACTTGATACATATGCTATAGCCAGCATCAAGGGAAAAGGCATAACATACGGTTACAAGGCGATACGCAGGTGGTTGGATACAGACGCACGGCATACGAAATATTGCCTAAAGTGTGACATACGGCATTGCTACGACAATATCAAACCGGATGTTGTTGTGAGGGCGTTTGAAAAATTTATTAAAGATGCCAAATATTTAGCGTTGATAAAAAAGATAGCTTATAGCCATACCAGCCTACCGCTAGGAAATTATACAAGCTCATGGTTTGAGAACCTTGTTTTACTGGAGTTTGATAAGCTGTGCCACGAAAACAGCGCGCATTATTTGCGCTATGTCGACGACTTTATCTTGCTCGGTTCAAACAAGCGCAAGTTAAGAAATCTGCTGCTGAAGATTAGCCTATGTTTAGCAGAGCAGGGATTGTGGTTAAAGAAGAACTATCAGATATTTCCCGTGGACAAGCGCGGAATTGACATTTTAGGCTATCGTTTTTACCATACGCATACATTATTGCGCAAAAGGAATACGCTGCATTTTATGAGGACGGCGCGTAAATGGAGGAAGCATAAAACACCGTTTAGGGCGCGTTCCCTTTTATCTCGTATAGGTAATACCAAATGGTATGCATCTAAAAATTTTAAAGAAAAATATCTCAAAAGAATCAACAGGAAGGAGCTGATAAGATATGCGAATAGGCGTTACTGAGGTGCCGGAGAAGAGCTATAGACTTGTTCAGCTGGCGAACAACGATGTAGAAATCGAATTGTATGCTGCCGCCGAAGAAAGCTATGATGCTGACGGCAACAAGCATATCGCAGCGAATGTGTTAACCTTGCGCCGCAAAAACTTTGATGGCTTGGGCAAAAGCATCGAGGATAATTTTTCGTGGTACTGGCAGCAGGGCGAGCAGGAGCAGACGGAACAGCTTACAAAGCAGTTTACGGAATCTGTCCAAAAATGGATGGACAGCAAGGCGCAGGAACGCGGCTATGACAACATTATTTCCGCGTGCACCTACGCTGATAGCACAGACGCGAAATTTGCCGCTGAGGGCAAAGCGGCGAAGGAGTGGCGCGATAAGGTATGGCGTCATTGCTACGATGTTGTAGCCCAGGTTGTAAGCGGTAACAGGGATATTCCAACAACGAGCGAGTTGCTAGCAGAACTGCCGAAATTGGAGTGGTGATTTAATGACTTTACAAGAGCTAGGAATAATTAGCGGATTAATGGCGTTTTTCTTGACGTGGATAATCGTGCCGCTAGTAAAAAGCAATACGCCTGCGCAAGAGCAGATGCGGTCGATGCAACTCAGCGTCGACAAGTTGGCAGGCGCTGTGGAAAAGCTGTGCCAAGAGGTAGCTGAGAACAACGAAGAGCTTGCAGGCAACAAAGAGCAGCTGCATACGTTGTTCGTGAATACTGATAAATTAGAAAGACGCATGGACAATTTGGAAGCAAGATGCGTCAATTGTCCTGCGAGGAATAAGTGAAGGGAGTGAAACCCGTGAGAAAACTTATTAATATGTTCAAGAAGGATGATACAGCCTTGTCTATAGGCCGTGTCTGCGCCGTAGGAACGTTTTTGGCGTTCATAGGTATTAGCGTATATCTTGCAGTAATCGGGCGCACCTGGGGCAACTATGAGGCCTTCAGCGTGGGTTGTGTTGGGTACATGATTGCGCAGCTTGGTAACAAATATGTCGAGATGCGTGGCGTGAAGATTGGAGAAAAAGAGAATGGCTAAAGTGTTTATCAATCCTGGCCACTGCCCCGGTGTGGACAGCGGCGCAGTAAATTATTCATATGGAGTTACCGAAGCCGCCATTGTTAAAGAGGTGGGCGACATGGTAGCAGATTTTTTACGCAAAGCAGGTTGTGAAGTTGAGCTTTTGCAGTCCGATAATTTGGCTGGAGAAAATCCAAACTATCCTAATGTATGTGCATCAGCCAACAACTGGCCTGCAGATGTGTTCGTAAGTCTGCATTGCAATGCAGCGGCGTCGGAGCAGGCCAACGGAACAGAGTGCTTTGTGTTCAGCCATTGGAGCAAGTCGGACAGATTGGCAGCGTGTATCCAATCTCAAATTGTGCACTCCTTAGGAACATCCGACAGAGGCGTAAAGGTTGGCCCGAGGTTGATTGTACTGCGAAATACTACGATGCCTGCCGTTTTGGTAGAGCTCGCCTTCATCAGCAATGACGCAGACTGTGAAAAACTCATTGACCAAAAAAGAGATTTTGCGGCGGCTGTTGCAAGAGGCATCACCGATTTTTTGACGGAGTAAAGGCAAGCCTAATCGCAAACTTGTTTTTGTAACAATGCTTGATTTTGGCATCAAAAAAATCACAAAAACAGTCTCAGTGGACACCCTGCTCACTGAGACTTTTTCTGCTTTAGGTGTAATTGTTCATGGAGCACGTATGTAGTGCCTACCGCCTGCCTACGTGGCTCTAAAGCGTAATTATAGGCCTATATAAAAAGCGTTAAACTATTGGGAGAATTTAGCATGAATAATATAAACAGCAAAAAAATAATAATCCTTGTAATCATAGTAGCTATAGGGTTCTTGGCGGTTATTCACAGACACTGCAAACAGCAGAATAGCGATATTATTAAAATTAAAACGGGGCAAAAAGTAGAGGATAGCGTACAACTTTCAGAGGGACAAAAAAAGTCCATAGCAAAGCAGGTCGAAAAAGTCCACTATGATAAGACAATTTCGACAAGTATGGGAAATGTGGATAAAGTCGCAGAAAGTGAACGCTCTTTCAGAAAAGCAGATAAGGCGGTTATAGTCGGAGATATGAGCAAGCCAGCAGGCACGCCCGTAGAGCTGAAGCAGTATAATATTTACGCCGCCCCGAAGGTGTTGCGCACTGTTGGTGTAAAGGTTGGCCGTGATAAAAAAGCAGAAGGCGTATCGTTGGAAGTGAAAAAGAGAATAAGCCAAAAGGGAAAATATATCGGAGTGCGTGTGGACTATGATTGGACAGAAAAACAGCCTGCAGTGTGGGCAACGTATTCATGGTAAAAGAAAAGCGGCCTGGTTAGAGGCCGCAGGGTAGAAAATCTCGGGAACAAAGCGGGAACAGATACTTGTTTTTTAGGGTATATTTTGGGATGTTTCGGCAAGCCTATATAATAGGTAGATTTCCGATAGTATTGGCAGGATAAGGCCTTGCGAACAGATGATGAAACATGCGATTACACATTCGTAATCAGTAGGTCGCAGGTTCAAATCCCGTCAGTAGCTCCATTAAAAAATCAAGCACCCATGCGGGTTTCGCATGGGTGCTGTTTTTGTGTAAAGCTAGTACCGCAAGCAGCAAAAAAGGCCCTGCTTGGGCAGAGTCAACACGGCTACGATTGCCGCTAGAACTGCTCAAGCAGAGCCTTAATCTTGAGAAAAGTATAACACATGAATTGCCGAAAAGCAATTCTAAGTTATCCGCTTGCTCCGGACTGTGTGCCGAAGTTTCTTCTTATGGAATAATCAAAAACAAAATAAAGATATTAGCAAAAATATGCTGAATATGATATAATGATTTTGGTAGATGTCATAACATTTTCCGTGAACATTCCACCTTAATGTTTTTTTGTTTAACGTTTACCACCTTTTTTCAGCAAAACCCCACGGCGAAAGCTGTGGGGTTTTTGTGTCGTGCGAGTTAATCTCTGGGGTTTTCGTTCTCCCATTTATGGACAGCATCCTTGAACGCCATTACGCTGATGATTTTGGCTACACTTTCGCCTTTTCTGAAGCCTTTGCCACGTCCGCCGTAAAGATTGATAACTTTGTACAACTCCTCGGCAAAAGGTTTTACGGTAGCCTCGATGATAGCATCGGTCTGTTGTTCTCTTTCAGCCTCAAGCATTTTAGCCTTGGATTTTTCGCCTCCGCGCAATTCGGCAATGAAATTCTTTACCGCGATACGCTCGGTATCAGTCAGCTTAAAGGATGTTACCCTTGCTCCAGCGGGGAGCTCTCTTTTACGGCCTGCACCCTCTCTGGCACCGCCGGCTTTGATAGAATTTTTAACATTTTCCATAACAAATACCTCCTTGTCTTACAAACGGTAATAATGAATTTGAAATTTCTATAATTATAATACTACGCTCGAGAAAATATGTCAACTATAAAATGAGAAAATATGATAAGGTAATACTAAAAGAGCGACTTGCTTTTGTAATTATCTATGTGAAGCTATATTCTCATAGTAGCAGTCAGTCTGCAATAAAAAAGCCGTTGGTCAAACCAACGGCTTAGTAAATTCTGGTGGAGATAAGCGGGATCGAACCGCTGACCTCTTGAATGCCATTCAAGCGCTCTCCCAGCTGAGCTATACCCCCATATTTGGTTCGCTGTTCGGACAGCTTCTGTATTATAGCATACCTGCGGAATTTGTCAATAGCTTTTTTTCATTTTTCCAACGTCCATTTTTTCGCGGTTTTCCGCTTTCGTGGCTGGACAAAGGCTTTCACATGTGCTATCCTATATACAACGATCCTGACAGTAAGCTTTCGGGCTGCCTGAAAGGTGCGAATATGGTGTTTTGCCGCGGAAATTTCCGGGGTCTACTGCTGTTGCCGTACCGTCAGGGTGCGGCAATTTTTGTTGGGAGGTGTTTTCGTGGAAACCAGACTCGCAGTGATGAGCATCATCGTGGAAAACGGGGAAATGGTGGAAAGGCTCAACGCACTGCTTCATGAGTACGGGGAATTTATCATCGGCCGAATGGGCATCCCCTACCGCAAGCGGGGTGTCAGCGTTATCGCCATTGCCATGGACGCGCCCCAGAATACCATTGCCGCCCTGTCCGGCAAAATCGGAGGCCTGGTCGGCGTCAGCGTCAAAACCGCTTATTCCGGCGTGATCTCCAAAGAATAATTGGGAAAGAGGTATCTACTATGAACAAAAAAGTACGTTGGATCACCGAAACCGCCGTTATGCTGGCGCTGCTCGTCGCTTTGCAGGCGCTGACCAAGGGCTTTGGCCAGTTTGTCACCGGCTCCTGCGTCAACGCCGTGCTGGCCGTTACCGTGCTGACCGCCGGACCGGGCAGCGGCATCGTCGTGGCCGTGCTCTCCCCGGTGCTCGCCTACCTGCTGGGCATCGCGCCGCAGATCCTTGTTCTTCCCGCCATCATGGTCGGCAACACCGTGCTTGTGGTCCTGCT
>ERZ779737.837-NODE-837-length-26366-cov-3.927863_pt1 | contig 26366 bp, 29 predicted proteins | sample MGYA00511889_ERZ779737 | MGnify/ENA primary metagenome ERZ779737 (study PRJEB29588, sample SAMEA2163575) | human gut metagenome | biome: human gut; feature: human-associated habitat; material: faeces | place: Denmark | collected 2008/2010 ... | reverse complement strand
AAATTGGCAGACGCGCTAGACTTAGGATCTAGTGGATACATCCGTGCAGGTTCAAGTCCTGTTACCTGCACCATACTTTTGACAAAATTAAAGAATGTTCTATTTATTGAACATTCTTTTTATATTTTTCTTAATGAATTAATTTCTTCTCTTGATGAATTTTCTAGAATTTCATTTTGAACATTGCCAAAGCAATAATAATACAGTTCTTTTAAATTATCAAACATTTTATTTGAATCTCCTAATTCTGTACATTTACTATAATTTTCAGCAAAACTAGGCTCTTCAATTATTTTTATTTCGTAATCACTTAATTTTGATTCTTTAAGCAAATCTTTTAACATTTTATTGTTATTACCAGGCATTTGTTTAATACCTCTCATATTCATATAGATTTGTTTTATTATTTTTAAAATACTATAATAGATATAATAAAAATATTCGGTACCAATTAAATCATGTAAGTCATCAATACTTTTATTTACTATTAAAAATGATTTCAAATCATTGTTTCCATTAGATTCTTTCATAATATATTTTCCCCCATTATTCTTATTTTTAATATTAATGTTTATTATCTTGTAACATATTTAATAAATCAATTTTAAACATATCTTTTTCAGCATTTGCTTTACTAATCATTACGCCTTTATATGTTGTTAATTCGGCCATATGTCCTTCTAATAATATATCAGATGGAGTTATAGTATCTAACATAACAACATTCTCTTTTTTATAAACAATGTAATGTAATTTAATATCACCGTGAACTTGACTAAACATATGATCACTCTTAAGTTTTAATTCATATGTTTCAGTTCCTTTAGCTTTATTCTTAGAAACTAGTTCTCCTAAAAAATTACCATTTCTTAATGCTGGATAAAAACTAAAGTTTAACTCTTTAAAAGCAAGCATATTATATTTTTTTAATGCTCTTTCTAATTTCTTATATTCATTTTCATTTATATAATCTAAGATATATCCTTTCATTTCTAAAACCCCCATATCCCTTATTTGTATATGTATTTTAGCATATATTTTATTAAATGTCAAATCATTTGTTCGTAAATTGATATTTTATACAATATTTTGTTTAATGATTTACTTTTTATTATTGTTTTTTTGTTATTATTTTGTCTGTTTTATATTTTTTTAAAACTTTTACAAAAAATTCTATTGCTTCGTCATAAGATATCATGACGTATGAAACGTATGAAAGTGTTCCAATATTATTACCATTGATTTCAATTTTTGAACGATTTAAACGTGCAATAGTTCCATTTTGGAATAAAATTGACATATTACTAAATAATTCTAACCAAACATTCATAAAATTCATTTTACGTGAATATCCTAATGATGCTAATCTGCTGTCTTCATCATCTATAACATCTATAATTGATCTAAATGTTTTTTTAAAATAAAAATTCATTTTTTCTTCACTATAATCTAATATCTCTTCTCTTAAGATAAACATTGCACCTATTTTCGCAAATATTTTTTTAATGTAATCATAACTCATAAATCCAGTTTCTTTATTAATAGTTGCATATTTAACTTGATATTGTTTTGCATTAGAACTAACATCAGAATCCATTTCATATTTATCATTATAAAAATTCATTTTTAATGGCTTAATAGGTAACAATACTTTAGTATGCATTACATTATCATCTTTGGCAAGATCAGAAGAAATTTGTATATTCATTGTTTCAACGTTGCCATTAATAATCAATATTCTATCGTCTTTTTGAGAATATTTGATATCTAATTCATCAATATTATTATTAATAATTAATGGTCCATTACCATAATCATAATAATTTATTAAAATATTTATATGCTTACCTAAAATATGTTCTGGAAAAATACTAAAATCAATATCATATAAAGATGAATATAATTTAAGAATTGGCTCATATGCTTTATAATCGTTAATGATATTAATTAATAATGTGTAAGTTTCTTTCTTGTTAGTATCAGAATCAATAAATTCATTATTATTAGATCTGTTTGAAATAGTAAGCAATTCATTTTTTAGTTGTTCTTCAGTTATATTGTTTTTCGATAAATAATTATTTACTCCTATTAACAGCTTGTAAAAATCTTTTACCACTAAATTACGTTTCAAGTAACTTACATAAATAGATTTTTTATCAGCAAAATAATCATTAAATCCGCTTTCATAATCTAATGATAATAATAACTTTAAATTAAAATTTATTATCTTTTCGGTAATTGGAAGGTTATCAAAATAATTAGAAAAAAAACTAATGTTAGAAGAGTTTGATAAATTCCAATAATCTTTATCATATTTTTCAAATATAGTCATTAAAATATTAACTATATCTTCTGAATATTGTTTATTTCCTTTAAATATTGGCGATTGTTTCAATTTTAATAAGACTAATTTGAAATCAATTATTGACCTATAAAATTCTTTTTCATTATTATCCGTAATAGAATTATAATATCTACTAAAATTAAAATAACTAAATGAGGGGAAATAAGTATAAACATTGAATATTATTTGATATAAATCTTCAAAGTCTTCTTTGGTTAATTTGTTTCTGCCATACTTATTAAAGATATTGTAATACATTTTTATTTTCTTTAAATTATCAATTACATTTATTTGCACAACCATATTTTCTATTTCACTATTCGCAATTAAATCTAGTTGTTCTTTTAATTTATCTATTAAATCTTTATTTTCATATATAAATTTATCTATAAGTATTTCGATATATGTTGTTTTGTCTGTATTTGTCAAATTATCATCTAAATTAATTGAAGTGTTAAATAAATCTTTATAATCTTTCTCTACTTCGATATATCTATCATTTAATTCTTTTTCTGTTGGTTCATCTATATTTTTAGGATAGTTTGCAATGGCACAGGCGCAGTAATCAGTTATTTTTTGATTAGCAATAATAAGCATATTGTTTATAATGTTCATTTGATGATCTAAAGCTTTTAATATGTTTATTTTTCTTTTGCCTAAGACATATAACCCCATATGTTTAGCAAGATGTTTTTTATCTTTTCTTAATTCGTTTAAGGCAATATATTTATATTTTAAAGTATTATTTATTTCCGTTATTTTATGAGAATAATATATTAATTTTTTACTATCTATTATTGAATTAACAATATTACCAAAATGGTCATTATACATAATATCTAGGGCTAATTCTTGATACGTTTTTATTTCATTAAATAGTTCATTATCTAAATTAATATGATTATCTTCAGTATCATAAAAGTTTAGATATTCTTCTTTTAATTTATTAACATATTCTTGTTCTTCAGTAGTTAATTCTTCATATGTAGGCATTTTAGAATAGGCATTATTAACTATATCTGTATTATATATCTTATTTTTCTTTTTAAATAAATTATTCCAAAACATATACATTCCCCTTTTATTAGGGTTTATTCTAGCATAAAAGCAAAATTTATGCAAACATTTTTTTGACTTTTGCTTATTCATTAATTATTATTAAATATTTATCATATTAATTAATATGAATAAAAATATAAGTAGCCAACTATTTGATGTTGAAAAAGAAAATATTATTTGGTTAATATATCTTTTTATAATTGGAGCAAATTTTATTAGTAATTATTTTGAAGAAAAATATCTTTATACGGTCGATGAAAAGTATCGTAAAATTTTTAGATATATAAATATTCTTGTTTTGTTTATCGCGTTATGCATATATATTTATACTACTTATGTTACTTATAAAAACACAAAAAAAGATTCCCCAACTTATAGGAAACTTTTATTACTTGCAAGTATATGTATTTTAATAGGTGGTGCAATTTACTTATATGTTGAAGTGTATAAGAATGCAAATCCTGAAATAGATATTATTTAAACATATCCTCTAGAGATGTATCTTTACTAACACATTCGCCTTCTCCAGGTTTATCACCTTGTTTATAATCTTCTCCAATTAGAGAACAACCTGTCTTAGTCATTGCATCTTTTAGATATCCTCCAAAATATGAAACTAGTCCTACTACTAATACTGTAACTAATCCAATGATTACTACATATTCTACTAAGGCTTGACCACGATTATTTATTTTTTTCATATTTTCACCCTATCATTATTATCGCACTAATTTTGCTTTTTTGTCAATTATTATATATAATGTAATTGTGATTGATTATGAAGATTGTAAAAGCAAATTCTTTTTTTATGAAATTTAAAGGATTAATGTTTAAAAAAAATGTGAATTATGGAATGTTATTTTATAAAACTAATATGATTCATACATTCTTTATGAGAATTAATATTGATATTTATGGTTTAGATGATAATTTGATTATTATAGAAAAAAGAAAAAATATTAAACCATGTAGTGTAGTTGTATTAAAAAATAGTAAAAATACTTTAGAAATACCTTCTTCATTAGATTATGAAATGAATATTGGAGATAGAATTAAATTTTAGTATTTATCTTTTTTTAAATTTTTGCTAAAATATATCGTGTTATGAAAGGGGCATAAATTTATGAAGTTACCTAATATTAAAATTTTAGATGAGTCAAATAAGATTTTACATGAAAAATCTGAAGATGTTGTTTTTCCTTTAGATAGTAAAACTAAAAAACTTATTGATGATTCTTTAACATATTTAGAAATGAGTCAAATTGAAGAATATTCTGAAAAATATGATTTAAGACCGGGAATGGGACTTTCTTTTGTTCAAATCGGGATTAAAAAAAGAATATTTGTTATTTCAGAAGAACTAGATGATGGTAAATTTAGAAGATATGTTGTTATTAATCCGAAAATTATTAGTAAAAGTGAGGAATTAATATACGTAGGCGAAGGTGAAGGTTGTTTATCAGTAAATCGTGAAGTTGAAGGCATTGTTCCAAGATATGCTAGAATTACTGTTGTGGCTTTTGATGAAAATGGAAATCCTTTTACTATAAGAGTTCGTGAAGATATTTCGGTTGCATTTCAACATGAAATTGATCATTTAAATGGTATTTTATTTGTAGATAAAATTGATAAAAAGAATCCATATAAAAATAAAAATCTAATGAGAGAAATATAATCATTAGATTTTTTTCTTTTAAGTTAATCTTATAATATCTTGAATTGTTATATATACCATTAAAAGCATTAATAGAATGAATCCAACTGAATGGAAGACATTCTCAACTTCTGGTTTTACTTTGCTTCCTTTAATTGCTTCTATTATTACAAACAATACTCTTCCTCCATCAAATGCTGGAAATGGAATTGCATTAATAACTGCTAAATTTATACTTAAATATGATGTTAGATATAAAAGTTGTCTAAATGTTCCAGCACTCTTAACAACAGTATACATACCAACGGGTCCAGATAACGCTGATAAAGATAATTTACCGGTAAATAAATTAATTATTATTAGTAACATTGTAGATACAATACTACCTAACTTGGTAAAGGCAAATTTTAATGAGGGTAAGAATCCTCTTATTTCTTTATCTCCAACTCCAATACCAAATACTTTAGTTTCTGTACCATCTTCATTTATTTTGCTTAATGGGGTTATTTGATAACTTTTAATAGTACCATCTTTCTTCTCAATTTCAAATTCAGTATAAGATTTATCATTTTTATAACTCATTATTAATGTTACTTTATCCCAAGTATTTACTTTATAACCATTTATTTTGGTAATTTTATCACCGACTTCAATGCCTGCTTCAGCAATAGGATAACCTTCTGGAGCGTAACCTACTATTGATTTTTGTTCTGTATGTCCCCAAATAAGTGATTGAACAAATAGTAGAACTAATGCTAGTAAAATATTCATTGTTACTCCGGCTAATAATATTATTACTCTTTCTAATTTAGAACGATTACACATGTATTCATTCTTTTTTATTTTTTTATTATCTTCGTCTTCAATAACTTCTCCAGCCATTGCACAAAATCCACCAATTGGTAATAATCTAATGGAATATTCGGTTGGATCGTTTTTATTTTTTCTTTTAAATGAGTAAATTTTAGGTCCCATTCCAATAGCAAATTCATTAACATAAACTCCTATTTTTTTGGCTGTAATAAAGTGTCCAAATTCGTGAACAAACACTAAAACTCCTAAAATTAATATTAAATATATAATTGATAACATTGTTTCCTCCTATAAATAATCTATAAATATTATAAACAAATATGATACAAATATGATACTATCTAATCTGTCTATTATTCCACCATGTCCAGGAATTAAGTTACTAAAGTCTTTAATATTATGATTTCTTTTAATAGCACTAAAGAATAAATCGCCTATTTGAGCTATTATACTTGCAAGTATTAAAATTAAAACTTTGTTTAAAGTTAGAGTATTTCCGATAAAATATATATAATATATTGAAGAAAGAATGGTTGATACTAAAAGCCCAGTAATACATCCTTCCCATGTTTTTTTTGGCGATAACTTTGTTACTTTGTGTTTTCCAATTAACATACCACCAAAGTAAGCGAATGTATCTGTAAAAATTGGAATTAACATTAACAAAATAAAATAACTTAAAGAATAATTTCTAGTTGATAATAAAAAGTTTAAACCTAATCCGACTAGAAGTAAAAAGCTTGTTAAGCTAAAAGCATCACTGGTTGTATATTCATTACTTGGTTGGTATTTTATTACAGGTATTAATGTTAATAGTATGGCTAACGCTAATAATTTGAAATCGAAGTTATTAATTAGAAAATTCGACTCATAATTATTAAATATTATTATCATATAGGATATAAACGATAATATTTTCACTATTTTTGGGTATTTATTTAATTTAATTATTTCATAAAACGACATTAATCCTATAACTGCGATGCCTAATATGAATGCCTTTTTTCCAAGTATTATTAATGGAATCGCTATCATTAACATTATAATTGCACTTATTATTCTTTTTTTCATTAGTTTCCTCCAAATCTTCTATGACGATGATTATATTCTTCTAAGGCTAGATCAAACTCGTGTTCATCAAAATCAGGAAAATATACTTTGGTGAAGTATAATTCGGCATAACTAGCTTGCCATAACATGAAATTTGATAGTCTATATTCTCCACTTGTTCTAATGACTAAGTCTAGAGGTGGGATATCTTGATATAAATACTGACTGATATTTTCTTCGGTTATTTCTTTATTGTCTTTAGCTAATTTATTACAAGCGTCGACTATTTCTGACTTTGATCCATAATTAAAGCAAACGTTTAAAGTGCCACCGGTGTTGTCTTTAGTTAATTCGGTAACTTTATCAATGCAAGCTAAGACTTTATCAGATAAATTTTCTCTTCGCCCAGAAAAAACTACTTTAATATTATCTTTAGCTAAATTCTTTAACTTTTTATTAAATGTAACGATAAGTAAATCCATTAAATAACTTACTTCTTCTATAGAACGATTAAAATTTTCAGTAGAAAAAGCATAGATACTTAAATATTTAATTCCTTTATCAAATACATATTTAGCAAGGGAACATATACGATCTGCTCCTGCTCTATGTCCTTCAAGTGATTTCTTATTTTTTTCTTTGGCCCATCTACGATTTCCATCCATAATGATACCAACGTGAGTTATTTTATTTTCCATTTTTTCACATCCTAATAAAATTATATAATTAAATTATTATTTATGCAAAATATATTTGTACTTTTAACAAAAAAGAAAATGGATGTTACTCCATTTAAATTTTAATTTTATTTTGAAACTAATTTATATAATGCTTTATACGGAAGTGTTGCACAGGTTTTACGACTTTCTTGCTTGTACATTTCATCAAAAGCGAGTGATTCATTCATTTTATCTTTATCATAATCTTGTTCATTTATCATGTTGTTAAAATTATCTATTATGGCCAAAGCCTCTTCTTTAGTTTTACCAATAATTTCTTTTAACATTATAGATGTACTGGCTGTTGATATAGCACATGCTTCTCCGTCAAAGTATGCATCTTTAATGATATTTCCATCAAATTTAATAAATATATTTATATTATCAATGCATGATGAATTATTAGCGTTTGCTGTCTTAAAGTCTTCTCCTTTGGATTCTTTATGAAAAGGATTACTATAATTATCTAATATTATTTCTCTTCTAACTTCTGGTTCCATTAAATCATTTCCTTTATTATTTTATCTTTATTTGATAATAGTTCAACTAAACTATCTATCTCTTCTTTAGTATTGTAAAAATATAAACTTACTCTTACAGTATTTTTTACGCCGATTGAATGTTTTAATATTTTAGCACAATGATTGCCTGCTCTAACACAGATATTGTATTTATTTAAATAATAGGCAACATCTTGACTAAAAACATCTTCTACATTAAAGGCGACTATTCCACTGTCGGCTTCTTCATTTACAATTTGAATATATGGTATTTTTTCTAGTTTGCTTATTAAATATGATTTTAATTTTTGCTCGTAAATACTGATGTTATCCATTCCAATTTTTTCTAAGTAATCAATGGCAGCTCCTAGTCCAATTACACCAGCAATATTAGGAGTTCCTGCTTCTAATCTTTGAGGTAAATCTTTTAAATATACTTCATTTTCGTTATCAAAAGATTCATTCATTCCACCACCTAAAAGGATTGGCTCTACTTCTTCTAATAATTCTTTTTTACCATATAAAACACCTACCCCAGTTGGCCCACACATTTTATGACCAGAAAAGGCTAGAAAATCGACATCACTATCTTTAACATCACATTTACGATGAGGAACACTTTGGGCTCCATCACAGACTACAAATATATTATTTTCATGGGCAAGTTTACATATTTCTTTCATTGGTCTTATATCACCAACAACGTTTGTTATTTCAGCAAGTGAGATTACTTTGGTTTTAGGAGTTATTGTCTCTTTTAAATTTTCTAATGTAACATGAAGGTTTCCATCTAATTTAACTCTTTTTATTACTACTCCATATTTTGTTGCTAATCTAAACCATGGCATAACGTTGCTAGCATGTTCGGCATCAGAAATTATAACTTCATCGCCGGCTTCTAAGTTATTTTCAAAGAATCCTTTTACAATTAGATTTAGACTTTCGGTTGCTCCACTAGTAAAGACTACTTCATCCGGATTTGCATTAATAAATTTAGCAACTTTAATTCTAGCATTTTCATATTCAACATCAACTTTATAGCTTAAGCTGTAATCTCCTCTATGGGCATTTGCACAATATTTAGTATAATATTCATTCATTTTGTCTAATACTACTTTAGGTTTAAAAGTTGTTGCACCATTATCTAAATAGATTACATTGTCCATAAGTTCTTTAGGAAAATCATCACGATGCATAAATATTTCACCTCCTTGAATTTAAATATTCTCTTATTTTAATTTTTAATTCTTCATTATCAATAACGCTTAATAAATATCCTTGAATTATTAGTTTTTCGGCGTTTTCTTTATTTATTCCTTTACTCATTAAATAAAACACTTCATCTTTATTAATATTTCCAATGGCATTTTCATGATTAGCTATTATTTGGCTAGTTTTGATATACATATTGGGTTTGCAAATAACTTTTCCATTATTAATATTTATTATTTTAATTTTTTCATCCAATATATTGTTATTATTATTTTTTAGTAATGTACCATCTATGTCTACTTTTGATGTGCCGGAATTATTAACTCCTCTTACATTTACTAATACATTTGATTTTTCACCAGCATAGTTAATGTTTATCTTTAAGTCATAATTGGTATTATTAATATATGAATGATTAAGGACTAGACTTGAATTATTTCCAATATAAATATTTATTTCATTATTATCATCTATAGCATCTATAAAATAATTTATAGTTAAAGATGAATTATCTTTTATTTCTATCGTTTTATTTCCTAATGATTTATTAAAATAATTTATTTCTTTAACTATATCATTATCTACTAATATTATATTATCTTTTTTCATTTGCATCTACTTAATTAACCTAGATATTCTTATATCCTTGATTTTCTATTTCCTTTGCTAGGGATAAATCACCAGATTTAATGATATGGCCATCTTTCATTATATGAATGTGACTAGCATTTAACATAGTAAGAAGTGGTTCATGATGAGTTACTAATAAGATTGATGCTTTGGGATGAGTTTCTAAATATTCATTCAAACTATTTGTTACTGTTTTTAGGGAGTCTATATCTAAGCCACTATCTAATTCGTCTAAAATAATTAGACTAGGCTCTAGCATCCATAAGTGAAGGAGTTCATTTTTCTTTCTTTCGCCACCACTCATTCCTTCATTGATTCCACGGTGAATAAAACTTTTAGGAATATCTAATTTTTCACAAATAGATGTCATTTTTTTATTAAAATCAAATATCGATATTGGATTAGGATTATTTTCATTTAGTCTTAGTCTTAACATTTCAGCATTTGATACACCAGGTATTTCAATTGGACTTTGATTTAAAAGATAGATTCCTAATCTTGCACGCTCACTTACATTTAATTTTAATAAATCCGTGTCATTATAAAAAATACTACCACTTGTTACAATGTAATTAGGATCACCCATAATTGTTTTACATATAGTGCTTTTTCCAATTCCATTTGGTCCCATAATAGCATGAACTTCTTTTTCGTTAACGGCTAGATTAAAATCTTTTAATATTTCTTTTTCTCCAACTGATACACTTAAATTTTTAATTGTAAGCATAATAAATACCTCCTAAATCATTTTACAATAATCTAATAAAAACTACAAACATAGTTTTAATTTTTGTAGTTCTATTTGTGATGTTTTTCGCTATTTTCGAGTTTAAATTCAGAAATCAATCCTTTGTTTTGAAATTCAGCTAATAATACTGATTTAATTTCATCATCCATACCAGCAGAACTGCATAAGTATTCAAAATCATCTAGAGATATTTTACCGACGCTTTGCGAGTAATCTGAAATTAAACCTTTACTTTTATATCCTATCTCTAGAAGCCTTTTCGTATGTGAATCTAATTTCATTGCTTCACATAAAAAATTAAAATCATTTAATGTGATTGCATTATCTTCTTTTATTTGTTTTTTAATATCATCCAACTTTGAATATTCTGAAATTATTTGAGGATCATCGCAATTTAAAATAAATGCTTCTTTATTACTTAATTCACCACCATTTTTTATTTTTTCTAACAAATCGTCAGCTTCTTTGGTAAAGTTTATACGATTATTAGCAAATAATTCGTATTCTTGTTTAATTGATGCAATCGCTAAACTTTTAAGATCATCTTCAGAATACTTATCATTGTATTTATTTTTTAAGTTTGCTAATCTTTCACTTATGTCTAAATTAGGGTTATTGTTTATTTCATCAATACTTATAGTTATTTTCTGCATATTTAATTCTCCTTTTTTATTAAATTATAACAAATAAATTTTGTGATTTCGTGTTTTTTTCAAATGTTTAACAAATCTTTACATTGTTATTTATAATAATTTTCTTTATTTTTACTTATAATTTTTATATCTTCGTCACAATAATATTCTTTGTAAATATTTTCATAATCTGATGCTAAATCGTTATTAAATGTATAACAGTAATTTAATAATTTATAAAATAAACTTTTAGCTTCTTCATCATTTGCAAATGGCATACTTAAGATGGAATCAAATAGTTTACTTATGGTTTGCTCATTAGTTATATGATATTTTATAATTTTTTCAACTTCTTCATTAAGATTATTTAATTGTTTGCTAGATATTTCAATTAATTCATTTATTAGTTCCTTTATTTCTTGAAAATCGTTTTTCATACTTACCCCACTATTTCGAATTTTGAAAATAAGTTTTATTTAATATTTTTAGATAATTATTTGGCAGATTTGATCTAGCGACAGTGATTTCTTCATCATTCATCCTGTAAAGTGCCTCGACAACTTCTCCTACATGGTTCAATATCGAGTTTTGATATTAAATATCATTAATTTTTAGCATAAATAATCATTTCCTTTAACTAATTATAACATTAATATTTGCTGGTTTATATAATAATTTATTTTTTCATAATACAAAAAATTTGTTTTATCTAATTACAATATTTAGCAATAATGATTACTTCCTATATACATCAATTATATCACACTAATTCATATTCTCTTGCGATTATTCTATCATCAGAACAATATTTAATAACATATTCATTATCTTGTTTACAAATGATAATTCCAACTGTATCATTTTCTTCTATTGTTTTTATTTTTTTATCAATATAATTCATGTAAATCATAATTTGGCCAGTATGTTCTTTCTTTAGTTCAGTTATTTTTAATTCCACCACAACATAGTATTTGTACTTAATATTATATAATAGTAAATCTATGTAATTATATCTATCATCTAACTTAATGGGATACTCACTTTTAATAAATGTGAAACTACTTCCTAATTCATCTAAAAAGTTTTCTATGTCTTCTAAAATTAGTTTTTGCAATATTTTTTCTGAAAAAATATTATATTTATTGCTATTTTTGATTAAAATTGGATTTTTTACAAAATCAACTATATTAGATTCATCTTGTTTCATTAATTTATTTTTAGTTTTAATATGTAATCTTTCATATTCTTTATGCTTAATAATTTCTTCTAATTGCCTTTTTGATAAGTTCCTTTTTTCTATTTCATTAGCATAATAGTTTATTTCATTATTATCATTTAAACTAAATAATTGTCTAATATGACTAATTGATAATTTGGTCCCCAGTGGGGACCATTTTTGTTCTTCAAAAAATTGATATAATTGTCTCATTCTTCTTAAAGTTCTTTGGTTGTATTTCTTATCAACTTCAAGTGATAATTTTTTTGAATATTTACCAATTATATCATCGCCATATTTTTTACCAGCTTCTAGTAATAATTTACCTACCTCATAATGTGTCAAAAGAGTATGCCTTTCTTTTGAATAATCTTTTACTTTTGAATATATTTCATTATCAATTAATTTGTTTTTTATCTCATTGTAATAATTCATGTCTACTCCTTCCTATGGACTACAAGTCTCAATTTGTAATTTATCTTTTTTAATTTTAAACATAATACTACCATCTTGATCTGTTCTATATATTTTTGAATCATTTAAAGTGTCCAATACTTCTTTATTTGGATGACCATATCTATTGTTTTTTCCAACACTAATAAATGAATACCTAGGATTAATACTATTTATAAATCCCTTACTAGAACTTGTATTTGAACCATGATGACCAACTTTTAGAAAGTCTATATTACCTAAATTATACTTACCTAATATCTTTTTTCTCTATTTATAGAAGCATCTCCCATAAATAAAAATTTATAATTATTATAATCAAAATAAACAACACTTGAATTATTGTTTTCATTTTTATATATATTAGTATTAAGTATTTTTAAACTATATTTATTCATATTAATTTCATCCGAGCAACTATAATAATTAATATTCTTTTTATCTAATGAACTTATTAAAGTATTTTATAAATTGTTATAACTTCCACAATTAAATACTACATTTTTAACCTTGAAATTATTTATTAAATTAATAGATTCTCTAATATGATCATAATCCCCATGTGGTGACTATCAAAAAGTAAGTCGAATTATTTATTTATTATATAAAAGTTATGATATAATTAATGTGGTGATATTATGGAAAATAAAAATATTTTGGATATAAATAGAAATGATTATATTGAATATAATAAAGGTACTTCACCTGATAGAATGCCAAATGATTATTATCAAACTATTGATGAAAGTAATGAATTAATCACTCATTCAAATATTGCGGATATGGATCAAGTTGTTGTTTCAACCTCTGATAAACCAATTATTGGTACACAAGCTTTAGATACTTGTTTTGGAATCCTATTATACGATAGAAAAAATAAATTTGGAATTTGTGGTCACGCCGACCCTAAAAATATTTTCGGTATAGTTGTAGAAATGTTAAAGCAAATTCCTAGTACTACGGAAGGAAATGTTGAATATACAATTATTTCTGGATATCGTGCTATTGAACAGAATAATTTCAAAGGTGTTGAGGAAATACAAGATATTTTAAGAAATTATATGTCAATAAATCCTAAAATACATTTCACTCCATTAAAAACACCACTCAATCCCTCAATGCCAAAAGGCTTGTTATGTTACGATTTTGCTTTCGATACAATATCCGGAAAAGATATTACAAGTATTGTATTTAAAAATTATGCTGAAGAACAAAGGAGATACCATATTTAATAAGGACAGATTATATAATCTGTTCTTTTAATATCACACTAATTCATATTCTCTTGCAATTATTCTATCATCAGAACAATAATCTATTACATACTGATTATTTTGTTTACAAATAATAATGCCAACAGTTTTATTATCATCAATACCTTTTACATTTTTATCAATATAATTCATATAATTTTGAATTTGACCTGTATGATTTGAATTTAACTTAATTACCTTCAGTTCTATTACAACATAGCATTTAAACTTAATATTATACAAAAGTAAATCGATATAATTATAACTATCTCCTACTTTAATTTTAAATTCATTATTTATAAAACTAAATCCAGTTCCTAACTCTTTCATGAAAGATACAATATCTTCCAAAATTAATTTTTGTAATACTTTTTCTGAAAATATATCATACTTATTGCTATTTTTAATCAAAATTGGATTCTTGATAAAATCAACTAAATCAGATTCTTTTTGTTCTGCTGATTTATTTTTAGTAGATTCCGGAAGTCTTTCATATTCATTAGATTTAATCTTAAATTCTAATTCTCTAACTGATAAATTTTTATTTATTGTATCTTTAATATAATAATTCATAGAATCAATTTCTAAATTGAATAATAATCTTAAATGACTCCATGTCAATTGTGTCCACAATGTGGACACTTTTTCATTACTAAATATATTGTAAAATTGTTTCATTCTAAACAATGTTCTTCTATTATATTTTTTACCAACTTCAACTACTAACTTTTTAGAATATTCATCTATAATATTATCCCCATATTTTCCACCTGCTTCATTTAGCAACTTGCCAATTTCAAAATATGTAATAACCTTATGTCTTTCTTTTGAATAGTCTTTAACTTTTGCATACACTTCATTATCTATTATCTTATTTTTTATCTCATTATAATAATTCATATTTATTCCTTTCCTATGGATTACAAGATTTTATCTTATATCCTTTTTTATTTAAAATTATTTTTATCAAACCATCTATATCAGTTCTATAAATCTTACTTTTTTGTAATGTAATCAATACTCTTTTATTTATATAATTTAAATATGTTTTTATTAAATCGCCTTCATTAATTTTATCAGGAATTCATCAAAATTAAAAAATTTTAAACATTTTGTTTTTAAATTTCTTTTTAATGTTAATTCATCATTCTTTTAATTTTTTGTTATCTTTTTCTAACTTTTTTAAACTCCTATTTGGTGTTGGTAAATTTTCTGGCATTGTTCCTCCTAATCTTTTGATACTTTCTCTTACTTCCCTACCTACTTCATAATGAACGGAATTTGCAGTATATTCATTATCTACTTTATCTCTTTTTAATTTAGCATCTGTTTGTGCTATTCTAAATATATTATTAGCTAGTTCTTCGCTACCCATGTTATCTAATATATCTTCTCTGTATCTTAGTTTTTTCCTTTTAAATATATCATCTGCTGTTTCACCATTATATAGTCCTTTATATCCAACGTTATGAAATCTAGCTAAATCTTTTACATGAGCTTTAACTGCAGTTTTATTTAAATTATAGTTTCCTTTTCGTGCTTGATTTATCCTATATATTCTTTTCTCATCTTCAGTAAGTTCATTATACTCTTTTTCACTTAATTCTTGTTTTCTTGTTTGAATTGCAAAGTAAGTTTGAGCAAGTGCTATTACTTCTTTTCTTGAATCACCATTTTGTGCAATTAGATAGCATGCATATCTTGTTAGTCTATAATCTTTAGTTATTCTTTTGGTATTTGAACCTATATCAACCATTTTGCCGACGTTGGCAAAATGGTCATCAACCTTAATGTTTGAGTTCTTACATGCAAATTTTGCTTTATTAATGACATTTTCAAATCTTCTCCATTGTGTATATTCTAATATATTTTGTAATTCTCTTGCCAACCAATATTCATTACCAAACTCATCTATATGTTTAATATCTTCAAATAATTTTGTTGTATATTCTTTTATATCATTCATTTTATCATCTACCATTCTTATGGACTACATGTCTTTATTTTTAATTTATTATTTTTTATCTTAAACAAAATGCTACCATCCTCATCTGTTCTATAAATTTTTGAATCACTCAAATTATTTAATACTTCTTTATTTGGATGACCATATTTATTATTTTTGCCAACACTAATAACTCCATATTTAGGATTAATCTCATCAATAAATTTTTTACTACTGCTTGTTTTGCTTCCATGATGTCCTACTTTTAATACATCTATATTTGATATATTATATTTTTCTAATATATCTTTTTCTTTATCTACTCCTGCATCTCCCATAAACATAAATTTATAACCATTAATTTTTGTATAAATTACATTACTATTATCATTTTCATTATCATATTCTTTTGTTTGCAAAAAATATAGTTTGTTATTATCAATATTTAATTCATTTATACAAGAATAATATTTTATTTTTCTTGTATCTAATACTTTAATTAGCTCTTTTTCTAAATCGTTAAACTTACCACAGTTAAAGATTACTTTTTCTACCTTAAAATTATTAACTAAATTAATCGCATCCCCCATATGATCGTAATCTCCATGGGTTAAAATTAAATTATCTATTTTTTTAATACCTTTTGATTTTAAATAAGGTATTGTTCTGTTATTTGTTATATTATAATCATATTTGTCATTATTTAACTGTAAAATACCTCCAGTGTCAATTAAAGTTACTTTTTTATTTACGACAATAAGTGTCGAATCACCTTGGTTAACATCCATAAACATAACATAGTCATTATTAATAAATTTTATATTAGAATGTATGATTATAACTATTAAAAGGAAAAACACTACACTTTTTTTACCTTTTTTTAAATAAAATAAACAAAATATAATTAATACATAATATAGACAAAATATGACAAAATTAACTTTACAAAATGTTATTTTTAAAGCACTTATTTTACTTAAAAATAATGTCAAATTTTCTAAAATAAATATAAGTATATGTAAAATATTGTCTAAAAATGGAAATATAAAACTTATTAATGTTAAAGGAAGAATTAGCATCGTTATAAAAGGGACAAAGAATAAATTGTAAATGATAGATAAAAAATTAACTTCATAAAAGTTATTAATAACTATAGGAAAAGATACAATAAATGATATAAAGGATATACATAAAGCTTTTTCTATTTTAGCTTTATTTTTATTTATATAATTTTCCATAAGAATTAGGCTTAAACTAATAGAAAAAGATAATTGTAAACCCAAATTATAAATATATAAAGGATTTATAAATAAAATTATTGCTAATGTTAAATAAAGTAGATTATGAGGTTTTATAAAGAAATAAAACCTCTTATTAATTGTTAGTAAAATTGTAAAAATGCAACTCCTAAGTACAGACATAGGATAGGAGGTTAAAAACATATAAAATAATAAAAATAAAATTATTATAATACATCTTTTTTCTTCATATATTTTTAATCTTTTTAATATATTGTTTAAAATAAGTACAAAAATAGATACATGTGTACCACTTATTGCAAATAAATGACTTATTCCTATGTTTCTAAAAGATGTTGTAACATCATCATTTATATAATCATCTTTGCCAAATATTAATCCATTTATATATGGATAACTTTTTTCTAGTTTAAAACTATTTTTTATAAGATTGTTTTTTATCTTATAAAAAATATTCTTATTATCTTTTACTTTTTCGATATAATTTATTTTTAAAACATGAAAAATTTTATTATTATATAAATACTCTCTATAATTAAATGTATTTTCTACAGTATTATTATTTATTTCTAATTTTTCTGTTTTTATATAAACTATATCACCGTAACTATAATTATTTAAAAATTCTTCCTTTTGTTCTTTTTCTAAATATAAATATCCAATTAATTTTTCTTTATTTTTTAAAGTTAGTTTTATTCCATAATCTTTAATTGTAATATCTATTATTTTAGCATTTATACTACTTATTTCATCATAATTACTTTTATATACAATAAAAAAATTAGTAATCAAAAAATATAATAAAGCAATAAGAAGAATTATGTAATAAGGAAAATTACAAAGTAAGATAGTCCTTAATTTTATCATAAATACTATTACCAATACCTGATATATCTTTTAACTCTTCTAAGGATTTAAATAAACCATTTTCTTTTCTATATTTTATTATACTTTCTGCTTTACTTTCACCAATGCCTTTTATAGTCATTAATTCCTCTTTTGTTGCTTTGTTAAGTGAAATTTTACCATCTTTTTTTGTTTCTTCATTTGTAGTTTTTTCAATGCATGAAGAATTAGTATTATTATAATTACTTGAATTATTATTACAATTAAAAGATATACTTTCTTCAAGCTCTTTTGTTTTAGAAAAATTTTTTATTTCATTTTTACTATAAATTATTATAACCATTTCATCAGTCACTTTTTTACTTAAATTATTAGCAATAGTTGAAGCATTAGAAGTTAAACCTCCTGCTTTTTCAATGACATCAATTACTCTATCTTCTTTATTCATTTTATAAGTTCCTGGTTTTTTTATTTCTCCTTTAATGTCAACATATACGTATGTTATTTCCTCTCCTTCTTTTATTTCTTCTTTATTAACTTCTAAATTACCTATTTTATCATTAATGTTATTTATATTATCATTTATAAAATAATACATATAAACATTTAGAAAAAAAGATAAAATTAGTATTGTTAAACAAGAAACTATAGTTATTTTATTTTCTTCAAATATTTCTTTTATTTTTTCCATATAATTTACCCTCCATATATAATTATACGGGTCAAAATTAAAATGACCTAAATTTTAGGTCATTTTTTTTGTATTTTTTTGTTTTCTTCATAGTTTATTCTTTGAATAACAGTTAATATTACAATTATCGAAGCCGCAAAACTTCCTCCGTAACTCATAAACGGAAGTGGCACACCTGTTAAAGGAATAATTCCAGTTACTCCAAATAAATTAATAACAATATGCGATAATATATAGGTAACCGTACCATAACATATAAGTCTATTAGCATTATTAGTTGTTTTTTTTGCAATACTTAATATTCTACAAATAAGTAAAAAATATAAAAATAAAACAAATACTGCTCCGACAATTCCCGTTTCTTCAACTATTATAGGAAATATAAAATCCGTATGAGCTTCTGGAAGATATAAATATTTTTGAGTGCTATTCCCAAATCCTTTTCCTAATAATCCTCCATTATTAATAGCTATATAACCATTACATATTTGATTACCTGTTGTTAAATATCTTTCACATGGTGATTTTATATTAAATCTATCTAATTTATCACTATCAATAAAACCTGGTACATTTAAAGTTATAATTGTTAACACAATAATCATAAAAGCTGCTGCAGTGCCTCCAATTAAACCTATTTTCTTTTTAATTATTTTATCAACAGGAGATGTAAAAAACATAACTGCACATATTATGAAAAATATTATCGCGGTACCATAATCCTTTTCTAAAACTACCATAAAAAAGATTAAAGCAGCTACAATTAGAACCACTAAAGAGTTTTTTACTTGATCTTTTAATTCTTTATCTTTAGAAAAACCTAGCATTGTTCCTATCCATATAATAATAATGGGTTTAGCAAATTCACTAGGTTGAATAGTACCAATAACAGGAAGTTCAATCCACCCTTTTGCACCATTTATAGCAACAGAATAAATAAGTGTAGCAAAAATAATACAAGTTATAGCAACAAGTGCTATCCACGAGTATCCCTTATAATTCTTGGTTTTTATTCGCATTCCAATAATTGCACATATTAAAAACGCAATTAATATTATGACTAATTGTCTAGTAAAATAATAACTAGGACTTACATCTTGAAAATAAGCTGTTACACTTGAAGCAGAAAATATCATAATAAGCCCAAAGCCAAATAAAACTACTGTTGTTAAAAAAAGTTTTTTATCAATATTTCTTAATTTACTTTTCATACTCTATCCTCATTAATATAATAACACAAAATTATCTTTTATTAAACTTAAAAATAAACATTTTTTAAACTATGTAAACAATTATTTAATAAAACTTAGTTATTTATAATGGCAAAAACTTTACTAGTTTAATAAACTATATTAGATAAATCAAAAGGAGGATGTTTATGTATTATTACGGAAATTCTTATGGATACGGTAACTATGGTGGAACATCATGCTGTGGAAATACTATGCCAACATGCGGTGGTAACACAGGATATGCTGGAAGCGGATATGCAATTGTTCTAGTATTATTTATCTTATTAATAATTATTCTTGGCGCTAGAAATTGGAACTAATATATAATTATTGTTAGGAAATAGAGAAAACTATTTCCTTTTTTCTTGTTTTGTGGTAAAATATAACTGATTTTTACAAAAAGGGTGAAGTATATGAAAAAAAGCACTAAAAATATTAAAAAGTTAGATATATTAGATGAAGTAGATAAAAGACTTAGAACTATTAGTGAAGAAGTTAAGTTTCCTTTGAGCGAAGAAGATAAAAACACTATTAACGACATAATTGATTACTTAACAAACAGTCAAATAGAAGAAATAGCAGAAAAATATGATTTAAGACCAGGCATGGGACTTGCTGCCATTCAACTTGGAATTAATAAAAGATACTTTGTTGTTGTCCATGAACAAGAAATAAAAGAAACATTTAAAAACTATGTTATTATTAACCCAAAAATAGTTAGTAACTCCGAAGAGATGATTTACGTTGAAGAAGGAGAAGGATGTTTAAGTATTAATCGTGAATGCGAAGGAATTGTACCAAGATATGCAAGAGTAACAGTTGAAGGGTATGATGTTGATGGTAATAAAATAAGAGTTAGAGGGCGTGAAGAACTTGCAATTGCTTTTCAACATGAAATTGATCATTTAAATGGAATTTTATTTATTGATAGAATTGATAAAAGTAATCCTTATAAAGATGCTGATAAGTATAGACCTATTTAAGGTCTTTTTTATATAAAAAGAAGTTAATCTAAACTTCTTAATCTTCTTAAATAAGTTTCTTTTAACTTCTTATTTTCTTCTTTTTCTATTCCATTTAAATAGTTTTCATCTTTAGAACAAATATCATCAAAGCAGTTTAAATCATAAAGTCTATTTTCTGGATTTAAATATATTTCTTTTTTATCTTCGTAAACAATGTTATCACTAATTAAGCATTGTAAAGATTTATTTACAATAGTAAAACATTCATTATTTCTTTCAAATATTACTTTAAATTTGTCATCATGCAATATAGGCAATGCTTTTAATTTTTCTTTATAACTTAAAAGTATATTTTCTGCTTCTTTATAATTTCCTTGTTCAAGAAAGTGTTTTACAAATACTTGCTTTCTTGTTATTTCCATAAATAAAGCATCATCATATGTAATTGTTATTTCTTTTTTATTCATAAGTCCATCTTCATTAAAAAAACAATCACAAATAGTAGTCGGAGATGAAACTTCAACTCTATTATTCTCGTTATAACAATATTCATAAGCTTTTGCACATTCGTAACATGCAATACTTTCGCCTTTTAAATAATACTTTTTATTTAAACAATAAATATTTATAGTCTTATTAGAAGGATTTATTTCAATCATAAATGAATCATGTTGTTTAGGATCTATATCTAAAATAATTCTTAAAGAATTACCTTCTTTCATATAAGCAATTCCAGGAAGGGTTAAAGAAGAATTAATTACCTCCTCTTTCAAATTATTTTCTTTAGCGAAATTATAAAAGTTCATTAATGAATCTTTAATTGCATATTCATAAATAAATTCAAATGCTCCTTCATTAAACTTTCCAAAACTTGTAAAAATAAACCTCATAAGATCTTTTAAAACATTATCTGTTTTATTATAATCTTGTTTATTAATCATATTTATTGCATTTATTATTTCATCATATTTTTCCATTACAGCACCTCTAATAATTGGTTATTATAATAACATATATCATTTATTTAATCAATAAAAAAGAAGGAATTTCCTTCTAATCTACTAATTTTACACTAACAAGTTTACTAACACCTGACTCTTGCATTGTTATACCATATAGGGTATTAGCATATTCCATGGTTTTCTTTTTGTGAGTAATAATTATTAGTTGTGTTTTACCAATATACTTACTAAAGTATGCTCCTACTCTATCAACATTTGCTTCGTCAAGGGCTGCTTCTACTTCATCAAATAAACAGAATGGTATTTTTTTAATATTTAAAACAGCAAATAGTAGACTTATTGCAGTAAGAGTCTTTTCCCCACCTGATAATAAGCTTATAGAAGTTATCTTTTTTCCTGGAGGTGAAACCTCAATATTAACCCCTGTTTCTAAAATATTAGATTCATCTGTTAACTTTAACTTAGCGTATCCTCCACCGAATAACTCTTTAAAGACATTATTAAATTCTATTTCAATTTCTTTAAATGTTTTAATAAACTCTTTTTCCATACCATTATCTAATTCATTTATAATCTTAAGAAGTGTTGTTATAGCTTCTTCTAAATCATTATTTTGTTTTGTTAAAAATTCATATCGTTTACTTACTCTTTCATATTCTTCAATAGCGCCAAGGTTAACTATACCAATTTCTTTTAATTCTTTTTTGTAAATGTTAACATTTTTTCTTGCTACATCTATATCTTCTTCTAGAACATAATTAGCCTTAGCTTTTTCAAATGTCATTTGGTATGTTTCACTTAAAATAGTAAGTAGGTTGTCCATTTTAACACTCATTTTAGAACTATCTATTTCTAATGTCTTTTTCTTTTCTTCTAAATTTCTTATATTAGAGTTATTTAGTCTATATTTAGCTTGATATTCTTCTATTAAAGAAGATACTTTTTCTTTATCATCAGTTAAAAGAAGGAGTTTTTTATTAACAAGTTCTTTTTCTTTTAATACTTCATAATATTTTTCAAGAATTTTTTCTTCTTCACTTTTTATTGAATTATCTTCTAAATCTTCCAAATTATTAAGTTCTAAAGTAACCCTATCAAGAGTGTCTTTAAGATTGTTATAATTTTCATGTTTAGCATTATACTCTTCAGTTAGCAATACTTTTTCTTTGCCTATTTCATATAAAGTAGTTTCTTTTTCTTTAATGTCCTTTAAAATAATTTCTTGTTTTTCTTTTAAAGATAAAATTTCTTTTTCTCCTAGTTCTTTTTTTGTTAATAAATTTTCTAGTTCATATTTTTCACTTATAATACTTTTTTTCTTAATTGTACCTCCTGTTATAGAACCACCAACATTAATTATTTCTCCATCAAGAGTTACTATTTTATATTTATTATTTATTACTTTACTAATTATATTAGCATTATCAATATTATTAATCACTAAAACATTACCTAGTTGATTAAAAACAATATTTTTATACATCTCATCGTATGAAACAAGATTTGCTAAGACATTTATAAATCCTTCCTTAGTTTTTAATTCATTTAATGTTTCATTATCAATAAATCTTGGTTTAATAACATCAAGTGGAAAAAATGTTACTCTTCCTAAATTGTTTTCTTTTAAATAATTAATACAAGCTTTAGCAATATTTGGGTTATCAACAACAACATAGTCTTTAGCGCCACCTAAAGCTACTTCTAATGATAAAGCATATTTTTCTTCAACATCAATTAATTTAGATATTGTATTATGAATGCCTTTAAGTTTAGGGTTGTTAAGAAGTCTTTTAACACTCATAGGAAAACTACTATTTTCTATATAGTCATTTAAATATTTTATTTTGTATTCTGTTTGTGATATTGAATTTTCCAAAGATGAAATTTTATTTTTTATTTCTTCTTTTGTATTATTTAATGAAACATATTCATTATTTTTATTACTACTTTCTTTTATATTATCTTTTATTTTATTATCTAAAATAGTTAAGTCTGTTTTTATAGATAATAACTTGTTATTCAAAGAAAGTTTTTGTTCTTTTAAATTTGTAATGTTTTCATGAACCTTTACATCTTCAGCATCATATTTACTTCTTTCTTTAATAATGTTTTTTTCACCATTTAGTTTTTCTTCTTCTTTTGTTAATAGAAGAAGATTTTGTTGTAGTGATGTAAGATTTTCATTTATCTTTTCTAGTTCTTGTTTTTTATTTTCAAGTTCAATATCATCATTTGTTATACTTGTTGTTTTTTCTATTATTTCGTTTGTTAAATCTTCAATCTGTTTTGTTTGTTCATGATATAAAACATTTAATTTTTCCAAATCGTTAGCAATTAACGCTATTTCTATTTGTTCTAAATTTTCTTTTATTTTTAAATATTTATTTGCTTTTTCACTTTGAATTTTTAGTGGTTCAATTTGTTCTTCTAACTCTTTTATTATATCCTTAACACGAGTTAAATTTTCATTTGTTTTATCAAGTTTTTTTAAAGCTTCTTCTTTTCTTCTTTTATATTTTAATACTCCAGCAGCTTCTTCAAAAATAGTTCTTCTTTCAAGTGGAGAATCACTTATAATTTTACTTACTTCTCCTTGTGAAATTATATTAAAAGCATATTTTCCCATACCACTGTCAAGAAATAAGTCATAAATATCTTTTAAACGACATTTTTCGTTATTAAGGTAATATTCATTTTCACCACTTCTAAAAACTTTTCTTGTAACAGATATTTCAGTATATGGAACCTTTAAATAAGAATCACTATTGTCAAAAACAAGACTAACGCTTGCAAGGTTAAGTGGACTTCTTGATTTACTACCAGCAAAAATAACATCACTCATATTATTAGTACCACGAAGAGATTTTACCGATTGCTCACCAAGTACCCATTTAACCGCATCAATTATATTACTTTTTCCACTTCCATTTGGTCCAACGATACATGTAATTTTATCATCTAAAGTAATATTTGTTTTATCCGCAAATGATTTAAAACCCGATATTTTAATTTCCTTTAAATACATAATTATCAAGTCTCCTTTTATGTTTATATATAAATTATAACAAATTTATGAAAAGAAAAAAAGAATTTGTTAAAAATTCCTTGAAGATAATTTAAATTTATTTTATAATTAAGTACAAGTATTAGAACAAAGTAAGAAAGAGGATTATAAAATGAAGAAGAAAAAAGGTTTATTAATAGTAATATCAGGACCAAGTGGTATAGGTAAAAGTACAATTAGAGAAAGACTTGTCAAGGAAAACGATGATTTCTGGTATTCAATTTCTATGACTACAAGAAGACCAAGAAAAATAGAAAAAACTAATATGTATGAACAAGATGGTGTTGATTATTATTTTGTTGATGAAGATGATTTTGTTAAAAATATAAAGGAAGATAATTTCTTAGAGTATGCTGAAGTTTATAAAGGGCTTTACTACGGAACTTTAAAAGATATTGTATTTAAAAAACTAGATGAAGGTATAAATGTTATATTAGAGATAGATGTTAATGGTGCTAAACAAGTAAGAAAAAATTATAAAAATGCCTTATTAATATTCTTAAGACCTCGTTCTTTAGAAGAGCTTGAATATAGACTAAGAAATAGAAGAACTGATAGCGATGAGGCAATTAAAGAAAGATTAAATAAAGCTATTTATGAAATAAGCAACAGTGGTATTTATGACTATGTTATTGAAAGTGGATCTAAAGAAGAAGATTATGAAAAAGTTAAAAATATTATTGAATATGAAAAAAAACAAGAATATGATGATTCAATATATACAATTAATTTTGGAGATGAAGGACAAAAAGAAGGATATATGGGACTTGATGTTCCTATTCCAACAGATTATGTGCTTTTTGAAAAATTATTGCGTGAAGGAAATGATTATTATGATAAAGAAAGAGGAACAGTAATAGAAGGAGTAAAACCATCATTTGTTATTATTAAAATGGGGGCTACTTATACATCACTTGCAGATGGTCTAAATGAAAATAGATTTGCAAATATTAGTCAGGATAATGTAAAAGAATTAGCGGATTTATGTGAACAATATGAAATACCATTTGGATTTTACTATTTCTCACAGGCACTTACAACAGATGAGGCAGATAAAGAAGCTCGGCTCAATGGGGTCGATTTTGAAGATGCTTCCAGGCATGGGGAACGTTAAGGTCG
>ERZ779737.834-NODE-834-length-26443-cov-2.408746_pt1 | contig 26443 bp, 20 predicted proteins | sample MGYA00511889_ERZ779737 | MGnify/ENA primary metagenome ERZ779737 (study PRJEB29588, sample SAMEA2163575) | human gut metagenome | biome: human gut; feature: human-associated habitat; material: faeces | place: Denmark | collected 2008/2010 ... | reverse complement strand
CCGTTCGCACTGTCAGCCTGCCTGTCCTGGAAAATTCAGGAATTCGAAGCTCTGTTTCGAACCAGACATCCTGAGTCATGCTCAGTTTCATACGAATTTCCCCATTTGCAGGATACTTTGTTTTTATTTCCACTTGTACGGGAACGCTGTCGATCAGAAACTCAAGTTTTCCCGGCATATACAGATTTATTCTTACCAGCCTGTCTTGCACTTCTGTCCCAAGAAGCGGGACAAGCGCTGTTCCAGCTGCTCCGATTGCAATGCAGCAGCCGCAAAAGGCCTGGTTTTCCTCCATTGCTTTAAATCCGCCCACTGCACGGCCACGTATGTTGGAACTTAATGGACTATAGCTGTCAAATGCGGGAATACAGCCATCTTTGTCTGCCGTATAACGGTCATACACCTGCCTGTAATAGGGTTCATCAAAACGGGTTTCTTCTCCACACACTGCCTTTTCAAAATTAACAGAACCATAAAGTACATTAAATGCCGTTCTCTCAATTTCATCAATATATTTGATATCTCCTGTAAAATAGTACATTCTGCGCAGCAACCTCATCCAGGTAACTGATACGCAGGTTTCCAGCATGATTCCGTCATATTTTGTACCACTCTGCATAAGACTTCCATGATTCAGCAATTCGTTTTTGCAGCCAAGGCCTCCCACTACTGTTCTCTCTGATTCCAGAAGTTTCTCTATAAAATTTTTTACAGAAATCTGCCATTTTTCTTCTTTGACAACAAGGGAATATTCCAGCAGACCTTCAAAGCAGGACATTAACTCATAGGCTTTTACAACCGGATATTCATAAGGATACAATTCATTCTGATAAGCAGCTTCAAAAATGTTAAATTCCCGGGCTCCACCGCAATCTACAATATAAGCTGCAAAGTCCAGATACTTTTTTTCATGCACAATGCGGTACAGCAGAACCACCGGCTCCAGAATAGAGCTGGAATTGATTCCCTGCCAGATATCAGAAGTTTCTGTAATCTTCTTTTTTCCAGATTCCTTTCCTACATGCGCCATAATATAATCCAGATGTCTTTCTGCTGACTGGATCACTTTTCTTTTTTTCTCTTCTTCTCTGCAGATATTATAATAACTGATCAGCCCCATAAGTACATATTTCCTGCCCCACATATCCCATCCCTGGAATTCTGCTTCTTTGCTGTATGTGGAAATTCTGCCTTCCCCATCCTGATAAAAAAGAAGCTGATCCACAGACTCTGTGAGAATTTCATATAATTCTTCATCCCTGGTATAGAGGTAGGTCTCACATGCACCACGCATAAGCTTCCCCCAGTATTCCCCTCTCCAGCCAAGATCCCCATCATCTGGGCAGTTGGCAAACTGATCTGCTGTCAGTTTCCATAGGCTTCTGTTTTTCAGCTGCTCTTTTTCTACAAAACGCGCTGCTGCGTCTGCAATTCCGTTGTATTTCATTTTCATTATATTCTCCTTTATTTGGTTAAAAAGAGCCGTGAAAACTTTCACGGCTCTTAGATTTTTATGGCTATATTTATTTAAATGTTTCTGCTGCTGCCTTTGCATCCTCAAAGTTTGCCTGAACTTCTTCCAATACCTGATCATATCCCATTGCATTGATATCACTGATCATCTTTTCTCTCTGAGCTGCAAAAGCATCATCATCCTCGCAGGTAATAATTTTGGCAATATTTGCCTGTACATACTCGGATGCCTTGTTGCCAATTCTTGTAGCTTCATCAGATATAGGCTGCATTAAAGTTGCTGCCAGACCAACTGCCGGATCTTCATTATTTGTTTTTAATTTTCCTTCATCAACCAGCTGTTTATAAACCTCTCCCGGATACTGTGCTTTTCCGTCAGTATAATAATTGCAGAAATCCTTATCTATCTCTGTAACACTAGATAAAACATATTTCTTAGAAAGAGTTAAATCTACCGGTTCTCCATCTGCACACTGATTGGTTTCCCATAAAGGTGATAACCATTTATACTTGCCAATTCCCTGTACACCGTCAGTTGTATAGCCAGAATACTCTTTATCATTGCTGGTAAAGTTTTCAAGGCGCTTTCCGATCAGTTCCGGTTCTCCATCCACAACATCCCAGTCTTCGCCAGGAACTCCTGTACGTACCAGTCTTGCGCCTTCATCAGAGGTCATGAATTCAATCAGTTCCATTGCACGTTCCGGATATTCACAGTTCGCACTGATTACAAGTGCATTCGCAGCCTGATATCCTAACGGATTTGCATATGGATAAATCTGCATTGCATATGGGAAAGTACCAGGAATCATATACATTGCTGCATCTTCACCGCAGATATTTTTATCCGGCTGTGTCCAGTTATAATTACATACCAGAACCTCTCCGTTTTTAATTTTGTCATCATACTGACTGTTTTTCATGGTAAATGCTTCCGGATCCATAATGCCCATCCGATAAGCCTTGTTATAGAAGGAAAGAGCTTTCCACAATGGTCCGTCTTCTACCGTAAACATATCTTCAAATTCACCGGTTTCATTGTTTATGAACTGATTATTTCCTGAATTTGTATAGCCCATATCAAATGGGTAACTGATCATATAAGGCCAGATTCCCCAGTCAGACCAGCCAGACAATGCATAAACCTTCTTGCCGTCTGCTGTCGTCGGATGTGCATCTACCATCTGTTTTAAAACATCCAGATATTTGTCTTCAGTGCTGACATCCGGATATCCTAATTCCTTATAATAATCCCATCTTGTAAAAAATCCTACAAAGCCATTCTTATTTGGCAGATCTTTATTCTCTGTCTGAACATTTGTCGGAATAAAATAAGTACTTCCTCCGCCAATAATATCTTTTGAATACTTTAATGCATCCGGAAGTTTTTCTTTCAGATTATCTCCATTTTCTGCAAGCCAGTCATCCATGGCCCATAACGATCCTGCATCGATCAGATTTTTAACATCAATATCTCCGTTATGAAGTTCTACAATATCCGGAAGATCTCCACCGGAAGCCATCACTTTTAATCGATCTGTACTTACATTTGTATATTCCAGTACGATTCCCAGTTTTTCCTTAATATAGCGTCCTACTGCATCGTCTGTGGAAATGCCGTCCATTCCTGTTTCTCCCATGACTCTGAGAGTAATTACTTCCTTTTCTTCCCCTTCCTCAGCCTGCACTGCCAGGGCTCCGTTGCTTACCATAATTCCCCCAACCATCGCAGCACATAAGGTTGCAGATGTAACCTTTTTCCATAAATTCCTTCTCATTTCCTACCTCCTGTTTTCTTTTTTGGTGTTGCGCCGTGTTTTGTTTCTGTAAAAAGGATACCAAAAACAGAACACATCTTCCAGAAACAACCTTCCGATTTTTGGCATAATTCTATGCACATCTTATCCCCGTCACATTCCTGGTTTATGGAAAAAAGCCACGATTTTTATAACTATTTTACCATTTTTCTTCTTCATAAGGAATCCGGACCAGTACCTGGAAACCGTTCTCATTATCACTGCCAATTTCCACTCCGTTTTCCATGTCATAAAGAAGCTTGATTCTCTGATATATGTTTCTGAGCCCAATATGTCTGCCGTCATCCTCCATATTCAGACTTGCACGGAGCTTCTCACAGTTTTCCCTGCTTATTCCAATTCCATTGTCATATACGCATAATTCCAGGCAGTCCCTGGTTTTATACTCTTTTCTTTTCCATTTTACGTATATCTGGAATTTTTTATGCTCCTGCATTTCTTTTTCTGCCAGACCATGAAAAAAAGAATTCTCCACAAGCGGCTGCAAAATAAATTTCGGCACCATAGCAGACATAAGTGAACTGTCTGCTTCTATACCAAGCACTGTTTTTTCACCGTATCTGTAATTCATGATCCTGCAGTAATTTTTGATATAAGTAAGTTCTTCCTCTACTGACCACTTGTTGCGTGTATCCCTGAAAATCGGCTGAACCATTTCCGCCAGTGCATCCATACAGTCCACAATATCATTTTCGCCTTTCACAATTGCCATCCATTTCACTGTATTCAGCGTATTATACAAAAAATGAGGATTGATCTGGGACTTCAGTGCGCGGATCTGTGCATCTCTTTTTGATTTTTCATTTTCCACATTTTTGCGGATCAGACTTGATATTTCCAGTGTCATTTTATTATAGCTGTTCACCAGAAGAGAGAACTCATCCCCATTCTCATGGTCTTGTTCCAAAACAATGCCGAACTGCCCGTTTTGTACCATTTTCAGCGCATCTATCACCTTTACAAAGGGCGTTGTCATATATTTCACCCAGAATACAAGAAATAAAATTGAAATGGTTACCGAAGCGACAATTGCCAGAATAAAAATTTCCTGAACATCCTGGATGTCTCCTAATATTTCAGATATTGGAGTTTCATTTACCAATGTCCAATTACAAAAGCCCACCGGATAACACAGGATCAGATTTTTACCGGATTCAAATATTTTTGGGGCAGCTTCTGGCTGCAGCATTAAATTTTCTTTTTCATCCCCTATCCCATATACATTTGTTTCTGAAACAGTCCTTCCAAACTGGTCGATCATATAGGTTTCCTCTGACCAGCCTCCATCTTGTGAAATTGAATTGTAATAGCTTACAAAATGTTCCAGATCCACATTCAACACAAGCCAGCCATATTTTTCTCCCCGGAAAATAGGCCTGCACACGCTCACATAATTCAACAGTTTCTGGTTATCCCTGTCATTTTCCACAAAATCACTGCTGTTATAGCCTCCATACCAGATTGGTTTTTTCTGTGGAACTGCGTTCCGGTTTTTCAGTCTCTCTGTGTAGAATTTCCCCCTTTTCTCACTGTTTTCAGAGGTAATGTTCCAGTTTCCGTCAGCAAATAAGGTTACATCTTCCGCATTATAAAAAACAATGGAATCAATAAAGCTGTACTCTGCCAGAATCGTGTCTGTCATGCTGAAAAAATCAATTCTTTGCTCTATCATGCTAGTTTGAGAGCCATGGGATACTACCAGACTTGCCAGATCGGAACCATTTAAAACACGAAGGGCAACCTGGTCAACTTCTCTTCCAAATGTATCCAGGTTCTGTTCCAGCTGCTTATAAGATCTTAGAAGTTCCGTTTCTGTACGTGTTCTTAAGGCTCCCTTCACTCCCATATAAAGACCTATAAAGCTTATAATGATCACAAGCAGAAAGCTAAGGGATACTGCTATTATCATTTTTCCAAAAACACTTTTATAAAATGGAATTTTTACTGTATCATCTTTTTTCATAAAATATTCCGCTTTCTGAAGCTGCCTGGATTCTTTCCGGAAACCTTCCGAAATATCTTGCTGAAATAGCTGTCGTCCCCAAAGCCAGTGAGTTCTGCTACTTCATGGGTTCTAAGATCGGTTGTGGCAAACAGCTCCTTGGCCTTTTCTACTCTCTGTTCTGTAATATAATCCACGAAGCCTACCTGCATTTCCTTTTTCCACATGCTGCTGAAATAGTTAGGACTTAAACATACAATTTCCGCAACCTGGTTCAAGGTAAGCTTGTCTGCCAGATGCTGGTCTATGTACTCTTTTGCTTTATAGATTTCAATACTTAACTGTTTCAAGTTCTGTGCTTTCTGATCTTCTTTCTGTTTTTCTGTTTCATTCTTCTTACATTCCTGGTACCTGTCGGAAAGCTCTGTCCAGGAACGTCCCACACCGCTGATTTTCCAGCAGACCTGCGCCATAATATGTTCCCGCAATACCCGGGCAATTTCCTTCAGGATCGTTTTCGTTTTCTGGTTATCCTCTTCCGTTTCTTCAATTAAAAGAAGATAATTTTTTTCATTCTCCCGGATCAGTTCTCCATTTTTATATTTTCCCAGTATTTCCTCTGTCATATTAAAGATCAGGAATTGGATCAAAGCTCCTTGTTCGTCTTTTGTTTTTTCACATACCTCTTTATAATTTGCAATTTCCATCCTGCAGATTCGGTATGATTTTTCCGAAACCTGAAAATCAAGCTTTTTTAACTGTTCCCGAAAAGTATTTTCATTAATCTGGTGATAAAAAACATACTGCCCGAATAAATCTGATTTATCCTGCACTGCTTTTGTTTCATTTTTGGAATCGGGATTCTTCTGTTCCAGTTCTTTACAGACCTTCTCCATTGCTTTTTCAATCTCATCAGGTTTCATTTTTAGTTTTAAAATATAATCAGACACCCCTAGCTTCATAGCTCTCATCAGATAAGAAAATTCTTCATAACAGGTCAGTAGGACAATCCTGGTGCTCTGATCCTGTTCCCGTATTTTTTCGATCAGTTCCAGTCCGTCCATAACCGGCATTTTAATATCTGTCATAACAATATCCGGTTTTTCTTTCTCGTATATTTCCAGGGCTTCTTTTCCATTGGAAGCATCTCCAATTACATCCAGCCCCAGTTTTTCCCAGTTCACCATGGACCTTAATCCACATCTTACCAGCACTTCATCTTCCACAATAAGAATTTTTCGTCTTGTCATTTGCTCTCATTCCCACCCATACATTTTTTAACACAAATACCCCCTGCGTCAAATGATCTGTTCGTGGAACACTGCCAGCCAATCACCTGACCAAGGGGGTTGTGCGAAAATATCAACATTGCCAGTAGCAAAAAATATTTTGACACTATACTATTATATAATACCTCAATGAATATTACAATTTCATGTTTTTATCTGTTATTTTTTTGATTTTTTATACAAAATTAATCAATTTTCAAAATAAGCTCCAATACGCGTCTTGCACTCTGTTCCAGTTCCTGTCGACCGAGCAATCCCATTTCCATAGCTTTTTTCACACGCTCCGGATACCCTGTTGCCATTTTAAGGTCATTTCCAGCCTTTATTTCTTTATAATGCTCTCCACATGTCCACCAGTCTGTTGTAACCATACCCTGAAATCCCCACTCACCACGCAAAATATCTGTCAAAAGCTCATAGCTCTCTGAAGTACGGTGTCCGTTAACAGCATTGTAAGAGGACATGATCGTCCAAGGCTGTGCTTCTTTTACAATAATCTCAAAGCCCTTCAGATAAATTTCACGAAGTGCACGCTCCGATACCCTGGAATCACTATTTTTCCTGTTTGTTTCTTTGTTGTTTGCTGTAAAATGCTTTACAGATGCTGCAATATGCTGTGACTGAATCCCCTTTACCATAGCGGCACCCATTTTTCCAGCAATCAGCGGATCCTCGGAATAATATTCAAAATTTCTTCCACACATAGGGTTTCTGTGAATATTTACAGCTGGTGTCAGCCATACAGCAAGATTATTTTCCTTTACCTCCTTCGCGCCTGCCTTTCCGACCTGCCATACAAGTGCCGGATTCCAGGTACATGCCAGAAGCGTTGCACATGGCCAGGCTGTTGTATTCACAGTACATCCGATATTAAGGCGTAGTCCTGCTGGTCCATCTGCAGTCATTACTGAAGGGACCCCGTACTCAGGAAGATTTCCTAATCCGAATGTATTTGCAACACCTGTATTTGGCTGTCCGCCGAGAAGATGAAGCAGTTCCTTATCACTTAACTGTGCCATAAACTCATCCAATGAAAGCTTTCCTTCAGCTACATCAATGAACTGTTTTCTTCCACAATTATCAAACCATTTTCGACGGGAACACCAGCGCACTTCTGGCACAATACAATCCTCTTCTTCCGTTTTCAGTTTTTCAAATGCACATTCATTCATATCATTGCATTCATACTGAGGAAGCATTTCAAAGGTACCATCAGAAAGCATACGCTCTTTCAGACTTGTTGGAACCAAATGCGCTGATAGCTGTTTTACAATTATATTTTCTGTAAGCTCGAATGTATAAGCGGCTTCTTCTGTATCCCTTACAGAGATTCCAATGTAAAATCTGTAAATTCCTTTTTCCAGAATATAGGCTGACTTCTGAATTTTCCCGAGATCATCATAGGAAGCCATGTCCGCTTTTTCAAATGACAGATAAACTACCTGTGTTTCTCCAGGCTGAAGCAGACGGGTTTTTTCAAAAGCAGCAAGCCGGAGTGCCGGATTACCAAGAAGACCCTGTGGTCCGTTAAAGTAAAGCTGTACCACTTCTTTTCCTGCCATGTTCCCTGTATTGGTCACGTGAACTTCTGCAAAAATATGTTTTGAAGTTTCCCATACAGAATCTGTATGCACTCTGAAATCAGTATAGGAAAGCCCATATCCAAAGGGATATATAACCTTTTCCTTTGCACCTGGAATCGTCTCAAAATAACGGTATCCTACATAAATATCTTCTGTATAATTTACATAGTCACAGGATTCATGAAAATTTTCAGTTGATGGATAATCATCTAAGGAAGCTGCAAATGTATCAGTCAGCTTGCCAGACGGATTTCCTTTTCCCAGAAGAAGCTCTGCCATGGCCAGCCCTCCTTCCATTCCCCCCTGCCAGCCAAGAAGGGCGGCTGAAATCCGGTCATCATTTTTTATCCAGGAAACATCTACAATTCCACCGACATTCAGAACCACTGCAATACGGTTAAACCGTTCTTTCACCATGTTCAACATTGCCTTTTCATTCTCTGTCAGAAAATAATCTCCCTCTGGAAAGGCTTTCGCAATCAGTTTTGCCATGTAGTTATCTTCCAGCTCTTCCCTTGACATTTCGCTTAACTGACTATCAAGGCTGGAGCGATCCCAGCCTTCTGATGAAAAACGGCTTATTACAACAATTGCCACATCTGCAAATGCTTTTGCACCGTCAGCAAGTCCTTTTGGAAGTTCAGGTTCTATTGTCATACCTGGCATTGCACCTTGCCTATACTGTTCCTGAACATTTTCTCTGTAAAATTCTGCCAGGGGTTCATAAAGCATAACTGCATTTCCTTGCATTTTAAACCCATCATAAAGGTTATGCACGTAGGAAACCGCAACATCACCACTTCCTCCACCGCCTTTTACATAATCAAAACTTCCTTTCCCAAACAGTGCAAGTCTGGTTCCTTCTGCAAGAGGCAGAAGCTTTTTCTCATTTTTCAACAGCACCATACCTTCTTTTGCAGCTTCCTTTGAAAGTCTGATATGCTCCTTACATTCCGTCACACGTCTTTTTTCCTCTAATGGAAGATTGGGTTGAAATCCAACACGTGTCCATTTTCTCATTTTATGTATTCTCCTGTCATATTCATATATTTATTTCTGTAAGGCTTGAACGTTTTTACTCTTAATCTTCAATGGCAGCTTTTCTTGAAAAAATAGCATGAATAATTTCCGGATCAAATTTCGGCTGTCTGTCATACGTATACAGTCCGTTTTGTTCCTGTTCCACATCTGTAAGCTGCGTATAGCAAAGTGCAAACATGTTCTCATTATCCAGTAAAACATCTGTAAGCTCTTTCAGACGTTTCATGTATGCTTCCGGTGAATCCGGCGTATTTCCATATCCCCAGGCATCCTTGCTCAAAGACCAGCCAATGCCGCCATATTCGCTGACAAAGAAGGGAATTTTTCCATTATATGTCTGCCGTTCTTCAAATGCCGCACGGAAATCAAGCCTGTTTGATTTTCCAACCTCTTTGTAATGCTCTGCAAAAATCTCCGGATCCTGTTCATAATCATGCAAATCATAAATATCGGTGAGCACATGATAATTTCCGCTGGTGTCAATACAGGGCCGGGTTGGATCCGCTGCTTTCGTTGCCTTATAAACTGTGGCAAGAAGCTCATCAAACTGTTTTCTTCCTTTTTCATCCCAGGTTTCATTAAACGGACACCATCCAATAATCGCAGGATGGTTAAAATCACGGTCAATCTCTTCCAGCCACTCTGGAAGGATTCCGTAAATGCTGTCTGCATAAGAGTGATCCAGTCCCCAGTTGGGATACTCTCCCCAGACGATATACCCCAGCCTGTCACAGTGATACAGGAAACGCTCTTCAAATACTTTTTCATGAAGGCGGGCACCGTTAAATCCCATTGCCAGGGATCGTTTTATATCCTTTTCCAGTTCTTCATCAGAAGGTGCTGTGTAAATTCCATCCGGATAAAAGCCCTGATCCAGAATGAGACGCTGAAATACAGATTTTCCGTTGAGCAGAAACTTTTTGTCTGTAAGCTGTATGGAGCGCAGTCCAAAATAACTTGTCACCTGATCTTCTCCATAGCTTAAGGCAAGGTCATAAAGATCTCCCTTTCCAACCTGCCATAAATGCTTTTCTGCCAGCTTCACCACTGCCACTGCTGTTCCGCCATCTGAGCTCACTGTAGCCTCTCCCATTGCCTTTCCCTTGTAGGACGCTTTTACCGCAAAGGTTCCTGCTCCCTGAAGCTCTGCAAAAACAGTAATTGTTCCATTGTTTATGTCCCCATAATATTTTGTTTTTATAATGTGTGTGTCAGGAACAAATTCCAGCCATACGGTCTGCCAGATACCTGTTGTTCTGGTATAATAACAGCTGTAAGACTCATAATGGGTGCTCTGTTTTCCGGACGGAATCAAGTGGGAACGGGTGTCATCTTCCACATGAATTGTGATCACATTTTTTCCGGCAAAAAGATACCTTGTAATATCCACAGAGAAAGAAACATATCCCCCTTTATGAGTGCCACATTTCTGTCCGTTCACATATATTGTGGTAAAATAATCTGCCGCGCCGCAATGCAGAATCACAAGATTTGATAACTGGGCTTCTGTAATTTCAATTTCTCTCCGATACCATACAGAATTCATGAAATCCGTGTAGCCAATCCCGGACAGCTTACTTTCCGGGCAAAAAGGCACCTGGATTTTTTTTGAAAGGTCTGCTTCCGGCTTGTAAAGCTCCCGTGCTTCTCCACTTCCGCCATGATCAATTTCAAAATCCCAGCTTCCATTTAAATTCAACCAATTTTCACGCATAAACTGTGGTTTTGGATGTTCGGTTCTGTAAATCATCTTTTCTCTCCCTTTATTTTTTTTCAAATAGGCGTTTGCGGAACGCCACAAGCCGCATAAACACGGCATTTTTTTACTACCCCAAAAAACAAATAACCCCTCACTGGATACGGTATAATAGAGTTGTCGAGAAACTATAAACCATACACCAAGAAAGGAGTTATTCTAACATCTATGATACCATATAAACAGCTTTCTTTAGCAGATATTTTTACAGATTGCCAGGAGAAATTTGAAAATAACAAACCTGCGTTTCTATCCCTATTAGAAACGCATATCGATATTGATGAGATTATTCCGATTTCATTTCAAAATCATTTTTATGCATCAGACTTAATCCTTGCTGGTATCGCGCAACTTATTACCATTGTTCTTGCAGACAGTATCAAACTTAGATACAAAATTGTAAACGAGCATTGCGAGTTTCGCAATTACCTATTTATTCTGTAAAAAGTGTACACCCCATATCACGAAATTCCGCTATTTTCTTTTCCAGCTTTGGAACAGGACAGTCAAGATACTCACTGATACAGTGAATGCACCAGAAAGTCTCAGCTCCCCGGTTAAATATCCTCTTATAAAGACCAATTTCATCATGACTCACTGGACGGTTGCACTTCACACAACATATGACGGAAGTATTTTTAGTATCTGTCATTTCCATATTCATCCTGTTTTCACTCTTTTTCCGGTAAGATCATCTCTGCAATTATAATCTTGCACTCATCTGGCAATACCTGTGTAGAAAAGGCATCCTGGTAAACACCAATGCTTTCCCCGGTAACTGCATTTGTAAATTTCATTTTTATTCCGGTTCCAGAGTGAATTCCAAGATCGCAAAAGGAAATTTCCATAGTATTCAAATAATCACTTTCGTATTCCAGATTAAAAAATGCAAGGGCAATTCTGTTTCCGGACAGAAGCTTTGCCAGAATATACCGCTTATCGCCCATATTGTCTACAAGAAATGCAGGGCGATACTCTTCATCCTGATTAATGGCAATCAGCCCTTTGTTTAAAAGAATGTCTTTATTAGTCTTGTCAATTTTTCGAAGATCTGCTCCCATGATCAAAGGAGAGCCAAGGAATGACCACATTGCAAAATGCTGAAGATACTGCTGGTCTGTACATCCATTAAGCCCTACATTGCCGCTTCCATGCATTCCTGTGATCAGCATATCCATATCGTTGTAGCAGTCCGGTGCATTTCCTTCAATATTCTCTACCTGGCTTTTAAAAATATCTTTATAACTTTTCGGTACATCAAAAATATCACCTGTAGAGCGGTAGGTATGTGCCCCTCTTGACCGCATCCAGCCCGACGGATCATATTTTCCCCAGTTACAGGCTGCAAATAAAATATCCTTTCCCGAGCTTCGAAGAGCCATTGCCATAGTAAGATATGCATTTTTTGCATCTGCACAGACCGGAAAGTAGCAGAAATCATATTTCAGGTAATCCACGTCCCATTGGGCAAACTGCTTTGCATCTTCTGCTTCATGACCATAGCTTCCCGGGTATCCTGCACAGGTTTTCGTACCGGCGCAGGAGTACATGCCGAATTTCAAACCTTTGCCGTGGATATAATCTGCAAGAGCTTTCATTCCATGTGGAAACAGTTCCGGATCTGCCACTAATTTTCCATCCACACGCTCCTTCAGGGACCAGCAGTCATCTATGATCACATACTCATATCCAGCCTCCTTGTAGCCTTCTGCCACCATAGTATCTGCCATTTCCATGATCAACTGCTCATTTATATGAGCACCAAAAGTGTTCCAGGAATTCCACCCCATCGGTGGTTTCTGTGCCAATACTGCCATAGTTAAATCCTCCGTTCAATTTTTCCCATATCATCCTTTAACAGCTCCAAGCATAACCCCTTTTACAAAATATTTCTGCAGGAAAGGGTATACCAGCATAACAGGAATAACTGTAATAATCGTGGTTGCCATACGTACACTGTCTGCTGATAATGAAATAGCAGCTGCATTTCCAACCTGTCCGCTTCTCATACTGTCTGCCAGCATCTGTGCCTGATTGATGCAGTTATAAAGGATCAGCTGTACTGTCTGCAGGTTGGGATTCTGCACCAGAAGGTAGTTATCCTGCCAGGAATTCCAGGCTCCAACTGAGGCATACACTGCTACTGTCGCCAATATAGGTTTGCTCAGAGGCAGAATTATGCTCGTATAAATCTTGAAAAAGCCTGCTCCGTCAAGTTCCGCAGACTCCTGAAGAGACTGCGGAATCTGTTCTATAAATGTTTTGATCAGTATGACATAATATGCGTTTACAATTCCAGGAATAATATACAGCCAGAAAGTGTTGTTCAAATGGTATGCTTTCATGGTTATGTAATAGGGAACCAGACCGGCACTTAAATACATGGTAATAACTACAAACCTGTATACAAATTTTCTTCCAATCATATCTTTTTTCGTTACCAGATATGCAAACAGGGAGGAACCAAACAGACACAGGATTGTCTGGATGACTGTTCTGGCTCCTGAAATCAGGAAAGCATGTCCGAATCCTGATTTTTTCAGGATCATCTTATATGCATCCAATGTGAAGCCCTTTGGCAGGAAATAAATTCCCTCCAGGGATGCCCTTGTACTGTCAGACAGGGAATAAATAACCATGTAATAAAACGGATACACACAGAGAAATACTGCAATCAACAGAAAAAATACATTTAATACATGAAGAAATTTCTCCTGTGGTGATGTTTTAATTTTTGAACTTGTTTTTTTCATTCTTCTCACCTCCAGTTATACAATCGATTCGCCTCTGATTTTTTTCGACAATGCGTTTGCAGTAAATAATAATACAATTCCAAGTATTGACTTCAGCATTCCCAGGGTAATGGAATAGGAATAATCATTTATATAAAATCCAACCTTATATACATAATAATCAAGCACTTCAATTTTATCCGCTACCATAGGGTTGTAAAACATAAAATACTGGTCAAATCCGTTTGAAAGAATATTACTTACTGCAAGAAGGAACATTACCACATAGGTAGGCATGATCCCTGGAATTGTAATATGCAAAATAGACTGGATCTTATTGGCTCCGTCTACCTTTGCTGCATCATATAGTTCTGAATCAATTCCTGTAATCGCTGCAATATAGATAATTGCTGACCATCCGAAGCTTTTCCAGATTCCCAGAATCCACTGCAGAACCCAGGTGTGATCCACATCACCAAGAATTCCCATAACAGGCGGCTGAATGCCAATTTTCTGCATCAGAACACTTACAAATCCATTTACAGAAAAGAAAGCAAAAGCAACACCATAAACAATGATCCAGCTGATAAAGTTTGGCAGTGTGGTTGCTGTCTGAACAATTTTTTTAAATTTAGAATTTTTTATTTCATTGAACATAATTGCAAACACTACCGGAACAGGGGTTGCCAGCAGCCCCAGTGCGCTAAGCGCCAATGTATTTCTTAATACACGCAGTACCTCTGACCGTTCTGTAAACAACTTCTGGAAATTACCTAGTCCTACAAAAACCATGCTGCCAAAATCCAGAAATTTCTGTCCAATTTTGTAATCAAACACGGAATAAATCCATCCAACCAGCGGAACATAGGAAAATGCAAATACATAAATTAAAAATGGAACTGCCAGAAGCAAATATTTGATTCCACGTAATTTTTTTCTTCCAATCCTCTCTGCCAATGCAGTTTCTGACTTTTTCACGCTCATATAGCATACCTCCTTCTCTGCTAATAAGATAACGCAAAACGGAAGGTGTATTCCAGATACAACCTTCCGTTTTTTTGACATATCCTATTTAGTTAAAAGGTGGTGCTTTCACATTTAAAGAAATCTTACAAAAAATGGTAAAATCTTACGATTTTAAACAAGCCCCTGATGGAATTTCCCAAGGAATTCCTTCATTCTTACATGTTCTGATGAAAATACCTCTTCCGGGGTGCCTTCCACTGCGATCAGACCGTCATCCATAAAGATAATCCGGTCGGAGATGTCACGGGCAAAGCTCATCTCGTGGGTAACAATCACCATGGTGATATGCTCGGCTGCCAGGTCTTTGATTACTTTCAAGATTTCGCCAGTGATCTCCGGATCCAAAGCAGATGTGGGCTCATCGAAGAAAAGAATATCCGGGTTCATGCAAAGGGCTCTGGCGATGGAAACTCGCTGCTGCTGTCCGCCGGAAAGCTGGTAGGGATAATAATTTTCCTTATCCGAAAGCCCCATTTTCTTAAGAAGCTCCCTTGCCTGCGCATAAACCTCTTTTTTATCTCTCTTTTGTACCTTAATTGGAGCGTCTGTAATATTTTTAATCACGGAAAAATGGGGAAAAAGGTTAAAATTCTGAAAAACCAATCCGATTTTTCCGTTTTTGATGATTTCGCCGCCGTCTGGTGTCTCCAGACCAGTGGCACAGCGAAGCAATGTAGACTTACCAGAGCCGGAGGGACCGATAATACTAAGAACCTCGCCCTTGTCTACTTCCAGGGAAATGTCACGGAGAACGTCCAGGGCTCCGAAACTTTTCTTTATGTGTTTCATTTCAAATAATTTCATATAGTGACTCCTTCTGGTTACCCGCACACAGTTTTACAATGTATATTCACTGCAGGTTGATGATAAATTATTAGCGGTAATAGTTCAGTTTTTTCTCTACTTTATCCATAATCACTGCTACCAGCAGGTTAAATACATAATAAAATACAGCCGCTACCACAAACGGCACCATCGTGGTCTGAGAGCTGGCAATCTGTTTCGCCAAAGTGAACATTTCAGCTACCGCTACAACAAACGCCAATGAAGTATCCTTTACCAGAGTGATTACTTCGTTGGTAATAGATGGCAAAATCCGTTTAAATACCTGGGGAAGAATGATGCGGAAGAAGGTCTGTGCTTTTGAGTAGCCAAGGATTCTGGCTGCTTCATACTGACCTACTGGCATGGATTCAATTCCACCACGGTAGATTTCTGCAAAATAAGCGGCATAATTAATTGCAAAAGCAATAAATACAGCGATCAGGCTGTAACCCATGGAAATTCGGATTCCAAAAATAAAATATGGTCCGAAATATACTACCATCAGCTGCAGCATAAGAGGTGTTCCGCGCATAATGGAGATATAAGCAGAAATGATCCATCTGATTATCTTTATTTTGGACATTTTCCCCCAGCAGACCAGAAGGCCAAGTGGCAGGGAAAATATAAGGGTTACAAAGAAAATTTCCGTAGTTACGGTCATTCCCTTTGCAAGCTGGCTTAACATTACACTAAAACTCATAGTTACTGTGTTCCTCCTGTTGATACTTGTGTTCTAAGGGATCGCATTTCACGTTTCATTTCATTCCATAATTCATATTATGATATGAGTGTCAAAAGGTCTTTTGACACTCATTTGATACCCGGATTGCTACGCAGCTACGCTGCTCCCGCAATCCTCCAAATATTCGAAATCCGCTGATTTACTGCGTAAATCGCTACTTTCTCATATTTGGCGTGTCCCAAGTTCAAAAGCCTTATCGTGCAATCACGAACAGCTTTTTGACCTTTTGACACTGGTATCATATTATGCGAATCAAGCTCCTACTTTGGGAGCAGACCCCTTCTCGCTAAGAAAAGAGGGTGCGCCAGGTACCCTCTTTTTTGCGTATATTCGTGTTTATAGTCTATGTGAATTATTCAGCCTCATCCTCAGCAGTATCTGCGTCAGCTGCCTCATCAGAATCTGCATTTTCTTCTGCCGCATCTGTACTCTCTTCTGTCTTATCTGCTTCTTCATCTCCCAGGCAAAGCATGTCAGCTACACCATACTGCTCAGCCAGTTTATCAATCTCGCCCTCATCATACAGCTTCATAACCTCAGCCCATACGGTATCGCGAAGCTCCTCGTTTCCTTTGGCAAAGCCAATACCGTACTGTTCGCTCTGAATCGGCTCGTCAAGGATCTTATATTTACCCTCTTCTCTCTGAGCCAGCTGATATTTGGCAACTCCGATATCAACAGCAACAGCATCAGCTGCGCCAGAATCAATATTCATAAATGCGGTATTGTAATCCGGATTCTCTGTAAGGGATGCAAAACTGTCTGTCAGTTCTTTGTTATCCTCGCTGTTCAAAGCATCAAGTGCTGCAGATGCAGCCTGTACTACAACATTCTTCCCTGCCAGATCTGCCAGTGTCTCAATTCCGGAATCGGAAGCGACTACCATAACCTGCTCGTTATTCAGATATGGATCAGACCATGTATAATCATCCTCACGTCCATTGATGGTAAAGCCATTCCAGATACAGTCAATATTTCCGGAATTCAGCTCCATATCCTTGGAATCCCAGTTAATTGGTTTCTTTACAAGCTCCCATCCAAGATTATCACATACCTTCTGTGCCACATCCAGGTCAAAACCAACATATTCGCCACTTTCATCCATATAACCAAAAGGCGGATACTCTGCATCAAATCCAACAGTCAGTGTCTTGCTGTCGGCATCTGCATAAACAGTCACACCAGAGCAGATACCTGCTGCCACCAAGGCACTCATCATAATCGCCAGCATTCTTTTTTTCATAATATCTATCCTCCTGAAATCTAATTCTCATTATTTTAGTGCGTTTTCACTCTACCATGTTAAAGCATGGTTGTATGGTAGCATACGAAAGTAATTCTGTCAATATAGTTTTTTAGAAAAAGCACAGGTTCATCACGAACCTGTGCTCCTATGATACTCTCCAGTCAGCTTCTCCAGCATTTCATCCGCCTTCCCTGGTCTTATGCTGACCTCCTTTTTCTGCGCAAACTCATCCAGTGCCTTTTTTAAAGTATCCTTCACTTCATCCGATACATTCAGCTCCTTCAGCCTGTTCTCATACTCCTGCGGCTTCTTCACGCTGCGATAAGCAAGCAGATAGCAAACCAGCTCCTTAGGATTGCTCTGGGTAAGAAACGCCTCCCAGAAACACTCCATTGCTTTCTCCATCTGAAAAAGATAGCTGTACGCACATCCAAGGTTATGCCACACACTCATGGTCAGTCCCGGTCTTATCTGCTCCAGCCCTTCTTTTTTCAGAAGCTGCTGATACACCTTGATGGCACTTACATACATCTTATTCGCTACCAGGGCATCCCCTTTTCTCTTTTTTCGAAGAAGAGGTGCCTCCTGATCCAGCTTGGCAAGCTTTACATTCAATGCCTTCAGCTCATCGTAAGTAAGATAATTGATCTCCTTAAATACCGGATAAAGCACATCCTCCGCACTGGCAAATTTACCAAGATGAGGACGTAGCTTGGCTGCCAGCCTTGGCAGATCCAGTTCCTCGCTGATCCAGATACAGAGATTTTCATTTATAACAGAAGAATCCACCAGATAAAGATTGTGGTACAGAAAGTAGCAAAGCTCCTCCAGTGAGTAAATATTGGTATTGATACTCTCCACAAAAAACGGCTTGTCCGCCTTTTTTGTCTGACATAAAATATAACCGCTCATTTCCAGCCTCCTTTACCACTCTACCAGTTCGTCCCAGACCTTGCCGCTGGAAGGGAACATTTCTCCAAATCCAAGATCTTTTACAACAACGCGGCATTTCTTCTGTGACACATATGCAAGGGCCAGAGACAGTCTTGTAGTCTTATTGGGACGCTCAGGAAGTCCGGGCAGTCCCATAATTACTTTCTTCTTGTGCTTCTCGCCGAAGGTTCCAACAACAAAAACGAGCTCTGTTATATCATCCAGGATCAGCTCACAGCCAGCTTTACACTCATACCAGTTCTTACCAGCCTCAATAAGCGGGTAATATGCCGGTGCACCCATCACCCGCATTTCCATTCCCACATCTTTCAGCACAAGAGCAGGACTCATATAACGGTACCCCTTCAGGATCTTATCCTCAAGGCGCTCCTTTCCAGCTGCACATGCACCTTTTGCAAAAAGGTTATTTCCATAATAAACCTTTCTTCGCTGCATGCAAAGGCTTCCAATGGATATTTTCGCCCAATCCGGGCTGAATCCATATCCTGTGATCTGAATGCTGGAAAAAAGACCGGTTCCAAGAGTCTCCTTAATAAAATCACGGAAAGCCTCATCTCTGGCTTCCACGGCCTTCTCTCCCTCTTCTTCAGGTGCTGTAAGAGATGGGAGGACCGTCTTCTTCGGCTCCTCAAGGCGTACCAGCACCGGCCTTGTGCTGCTGTCCATAGTCAGCTGCTGAAACTTCACTTCATCCTGGTGAAAAGAATACCAGCCGATACTCCGGTTCCAGGTCTCTCTTTTCTGGGTAAGGGAATAATAATAAAAGCTCTCTCCATGGTCTATCAGCATGTACTGATTCTTCGAAAAACCAATGGCCTGGCAGGCTTTTTCCATATTTTTCACCTGGGGGTCCTCAAGCTCAGGACTTGTGATCACCAGGCATTTTGTATTTTTTACAAGATCTGCAACTCCCAGAAATTTCAGCATACCCTCCAGAAAAACCTGAAGCAGCTCCCATGGCTCCACCTGTTCTCCCAGAATCTGCACACTGTCTTCTTTCTTACAGATTCCATACAGGTCATCCACCATCTGTCCCCCTTTTTCCCGGGCAAAATAAACTGCCTCAAGACCAATGGTGTACTCTTTATGCTCTCCGCGCCTGCAAATACAGGTAGGTGCTTCAAACTCCTGGGCACCAACCTTCATGGACACAGAGCAGGGTTCCTCCCCTTTCCGGTCATAATAGCAGATCTGGGAATAATCTTTTCCAAAATCAATTCCTATGATCAAATCACGAATTTCATTCATATATTCAGTCCTCTTCTGTAATGACAAACATTTCTTTTACATACTGTTCCTGGCGGAAATACTGCTTCAGTCCCTGTTTCACCTCATGATGCTTGTCCAGTTTCCGCGCAGACAAAATCTGATTAATCATCTGGTACTTGCTGAATGGTGTACCTTCCACCTTACTCATTCCAAGTACCCGCTCTGGCGTTCTTTTGGTCTGTCCATTACATTCCTCTGAAAAATAATAATGCAAAGTTTCCCCGTAAAACATGGTAAACGGCTTGGTAAAAATACCCTCATATACATTCTTAAGAGGCTCTGTCTTATATTCCAGCGCACGTCCAAGTCCGGTATCCAAAGCATATACAAGGGTTACCTTCGCCTCCGGGCTGGTGTGATATTCCACACATGTTTTGTCATCCATCTGATACAGGCTCAGAATTTCCGGTGGAAGTCTGTGGAAGAAAGAAAATACCATTTCTTTGTCCATGCACATTTTCAGAAGCTCTTTTTCTATGGAAAGAAGAGCCTCTTTTCTGCTCTTTTCCCTGGAAAGCTCTTTAAACAAAGCCAGATAGCAGACTTCATTTACCATCCATTTCTGCATATATGCATTCAACAGACAGTTTTTCACAAAAGGACTCATGGTGTATTCTTTTACAAAAATGCCATAGGAAACATGGGTCAGATATCCGCTTACGATCCACTCCCTTCCGGAATGGCGAATGTAGGATTCCAGAACATGCTCTCCCTCCTTGCGGTAATCCGTGGTAAACATAAGAAGCTGAAGGATTTTTTCCTCCAGATCATAGGTATCCATTTCAAATCCCACAGCACTTTTCCAGATGGAAAACATTTCATCCACAGGTCCAAAACGATATTTCATAAGATATGTGAGGATCACCTCATCATAAAATCCATTTCTGTAAACATCAGATGCCAAAGCCAGAAGTTCCTCATCTTCCAGCATGTCGCAGCGCACGATCATGCGGCTCACCAGTTTCAGAAGGCTTCGCATGTCCACACCCTCATAGCCGAATTCCTCCACAATGGCCTGTGCCTGGGAAAAAAGACCGCGGCTTATAAGAACCACCAGAAGCTTCTGCCTGTCCACACGGGCGTATTCCTGGTAATCCATCTGCTTTAAATATTGATCCAGATCTTCGCCAAATACATGCTCTGCATAATAATCCAGAATCCTGCGACGTACCTTCTGCTTATACTCCATGCAAAAAGCATCGGATTTGACCAGTCTTTGAAAAATATCCAGATTATCTTTGTCCAGTTCATGGCTTTCGCAATAATGAAGAAGCACACCTGGCTCGTCCACGCCAAGGGCAAGAACTTTTCTCACTGCCCCATCCTCATCCATGGTCTTCTTCAAGCTGTAATCTACAGTAGCACTGTATCTGCGCTGCTTGTCATCCTGAAAAAGGATAGCAGCATCTTCTGTATAAATTCTTGGATAAGCTACGCCCTGAACACAGGTATAAGTCTCCTCTGATTCCATCTGACTGTGACGAACGAGCACATAGCGGACTTTTTTATCATCAAAATAAAGGCGGTGGGTAAACATTTTCTGCGCAATGGAATCTGCCGCCTCTTTTGTGCGAGGCTCCATCAGAAACTCCTGATATAAGACAGCATAGCTCTCATTCATTTTGCCCTCAGCCAGTTTTTTCCTGGCGAAATCCCGCATACCTGACATATAGCGCTGGTATGCTGCCGGCTCTTTTTCCTTATTTGCAATAATGCAGGAATAAATAAATGCCCGCTTGGAATCTCCAAGGGAATCGCTGTTGTAAGTAAAATACATGAGAAGAGCCTTTGGAAGCTCAATCCGTCTGGAAGTGTCCATAGTCTCCACATAATACTCATAAAGTCTTGTAAGACGCAGCCCATGCTCCACTGCCAGGGAAAACCAGCGGAAATATTCGGTCTTTCTTGGGTTTCCCTTCATCACATATTTGCAGATGGCTTCCAGGGTATCCTCCGAAGAATACTGATCATAGCCCTTTGCCAATGCCTGATAAATACTTTCGTTATAATCTTTCTCATATCCGGAAAGATATGCAAGGCGCATTACCAGCTCCTCTGTAAGAAGGTTTCTTCTTGCCGCGAAGCGGAATACCTGCCCCCAGAAGCTGTTCAGTCTGTGAAGAAGAGTCATGTCCTTGCAGATGATCTTCCATGCTTCCAGATAGAGGAACGGACTCCTGCAGCCCTTGCCAAACTGCTCTTCCAGCACAAATAATGCCTTGGACGGAGTCTCCTTGTATGCAGGATCCAGCTTCAGCAGGATCCATAAAAGCGGAAAACTGTCACTTTTCTGCATGTAAAAATTGCGGATTCTGGACAGGGCGTGAACCTTGTCCTTATATAAACCGGTAAGCGTGCACAGATACAGATAAATTCCAGCAAACTCCAGATCATCTCTTGTATAGGATTTATCCTGATAGCTTTCCAGAAGAACTCTTGCTTCCTCATGATGGTTCTCCATGTAAAGAAGAAAGGCCTCATACATCTGGTATTCCGGATAATCACATCCGGACTGGTGAAGCTGGTTCAGAATATAGTGGCTGCTTGCACTCCAGGTGGAAAAATCCATCCAGCTGTTGACCCCTGGATTCTCCTTTCCCGCAAGACAGCTTGCCACAGCAGTCTCATAGCACAAGTAGGCCAGACAGTCTTTTTGAAGATCCAGTTTACTCTTCTCCTGAGTCAGACGGATATCTACATCCAGTTTACCACTTGTGGATGCAACAACGGTATAAGTAATCTCCTGATAAGGGCTTTTTACTATAATTTTGCCAAACTGATTGCCTTGTCTTAATTTCTCCTTGTGTACCAGATATTCCACTTCATAATGGCTGCCAATAAAATCTTCGTCTGTTACCACCTTGCGGGGAACTTCCAGAAACTCTCCAACAGCTTCCACATCAAGGCGCAGATGCCCCCATCCGCTTCTCTGAATATAAAAAGATTCTTTCAAAGAGTCTTTCAACTCATAGTATTCTTTGCCCACCTCTCTGGCACTTATGGTTACTTTTTCCTTCTTGCCTGCGGCAATGAGAAATTCTTCCAGATGCTGATATGTCACCGGCTGTCTGGACAGACCATAATAAAGTGTCTGGATCTTTTGATCCTCATTTTCCAGAATTCTGGTGAAGCTGGCATCTTTAAAAATACGGAATGCCTCTTTAAAATCATCCCGGGCAACTTTTACAAATTCGTCCAGATTCCCTACCACACCTGAAAAACTGCGTATTTCCTCTTTTTCGATCTCAATTTCAAAAGGAAGACGGGCCTCTCCAATATTTGTAGTAAAGCACAGCCATCCCTTCAGGTTTTCTCCGGGAGCAAGTCCTACCGTATCAATTCCAAGCGGGAGACGCACAGTAGTTCCTGAAATATGGTCCATTCCCGGTACCACCCGGCGGCTGGAGGAAGTAACATAACCGCGGATCTTCTGATTATCCTCTGTTCCGACGTACACTTCCCCTCTCTTCGTCTCCCCTGCTTTCATGGTCAGGGAAATCTTCTCCTTGGAAAAAAGGAGCTGGGGCTGTTCATATTCAAACTTTCCGTTTAAAAGCTGTTCGATCTTTTTTTTCAAAATCATTCACCTTACGTCTTTCGTGTTCTTGTTACTGTCCACAAACTTCACAGCAACACGCTTCTCAGAACATTGCTGCGGAACAGTAATCCTGTTACTCGCTGTCACTGCCTCTTTCGAACCAGAGCCTTTTTCAAACACGCTCCAGGCAGTTACTCTGACATTATTATAATGATTTTCACCCTTTATTTCAATGTAAAATATAAAAAGAATCCTGCCACGATTTTTTCGCAGTAAAAAAAAGGCAGCCAGGCACTTAAAGCCTGTATTTTTCATAGACTATATAGAAATCCCCTTTGAGGTAGCGATTTGAAGACATTTTTGAAACCTTTGACAATGGCCGAGGAGCAGTATTATCTTCAGCAGTACCAAAGGGGCGATATGGAAGCAAAAAATATTCTCATAGAACGTAACCTGCGGCTTGTTGCCCATGTAGTAAAAAAATATCAGGGAACAGATGTAGAACTGGACGATCTGATTTCCATTGGCACCATTGGATTAATGAAAGCCATCTCCACATTTGATTCCACAAAAGCAGCCCGGCTGTCCACATATGCTGGAAAGTGTATCAACAATGAACTGCTTATGTTATTCCGCTCCCGCAAGAAGCATTCCCGGGAAATCTCGCTGTATGAACCCATTGGTACAGACAAAGAAGGCAATGAGATCAGTCTTCTGGATGTAATGGAAGGACCGGCAGTGGACGTTGTGGAAGAGTATTCCACCAGAGAAGATATCCGTCATGTACTGGATTCCATGAAGTCTGTACTGTCTTCCAAAGAATATGAGGTGATCTGCTGCCGTTTCGGTCTCTTTGGGCAAAAGGAACAGACGCAGCGGGAAATCGCCAGGCACCTTCACATCAGCCGCTCCTATGTATCCAGAATTGAAAAAAACGCCCTGCAAAAATTGCGGACGCTTTTTCCTGAAAACGGGTAAAACACGCTCTGCGAGTTTTACCTCTATGATTATTTGTTACTGTTCATTCCGTGACCAGTAACGATTATTTTTCTGAATTACTCTCAGACTTATGCTTCACTACGGCGGAGGATATCATAAACCTCTGCCTCACCGCCAAGATCTACAAACAGCTTCTGCTGCGGATGGGGAGCGCTTTCTACGGAATTGCCCTCCTCATCATAGATAGCTTTTACAGGAACCAGAAGATTGGTTCCATCCGGTTTCATGATCTCGATCATCTCTCCTACTGTAAACTTGTTTCTCTGTGTAATCTGCACATAGCCTCTCTCATCTACAGCTTCTGCAAATCCCAGATACGTATACCCCTTCTCATAGGTATTATTGTCATAGATCTGTGCTTCCTCGCTTGGTTTGCCATAAAAGAAGCCAGTTGTAAATTTACGGTAAGTGCAGCCTGCGATCTGCTCCTGATACCAGGACATGTTTGCCTGATATTTGGCCGGATCTTCCAGATAATCATCAATAGCCTTGCGGTAAGTACGTGCGACAGTTGCTACATAAAGAGCTGTCTTCATACGACCCTCGATCTTCAAACTGTCGATTCCGCTTGTGAGAATGTCATCCATGTGCTCGATCATGCAAAGATCCTTGGAATTGAAAATGTAAGTACCACGCTCATTCTCATAAACCGGCATATACTCTCCGGGTCTCGACTCTTCCACAATGGAATATTTCCAACGGCACGGATGTGTGCAGGATCCCTGATTGGCATCTCTTCCTACCAGGAAATTGCTGAGAAGACAGCGTCCGGAATAGGAAATACACATCGCTCCGTGAATGAAAGTCTCAATCTCCATATCATCTGGAATATTGGCACGGATCTGGCGAATCTCTTCTAAAGAAAGCTCACGGGCAGTTACCACACGCTTCGCTCCAAGCTTGTACCAGAAGCGATAGGTTTCGTAATTAGTGTTATTTGCCTGGGTACTGATATGACGCTCAATCTCCGGACAGATTTCCTTGGCATAGGTAAAAATACCAGGATCAGCGATGATCAAGGCGTCCGGTTTTAATTCCTTAAGCTCTTTCAAGTACTCTCTTACACCAGCCAGATCATAGTTATGCGCAAGAATATTCACTGTCACATAGACTTTTACACCATGCTCATGGGCAAATGCAATTCCCTGCGCCATCTCTTCTTTTGAAAAATTGCGGGCCTTGGCACGAAGCCCAAAAGCCTCTCCTCCGATATAAACAGCGTCTGCTCCGAAAACCGTGGCAATCTTCAGAACCTCAAGACTGCTTGCCGGAACTAATAATTCTGGTTTACGCATATGACTCCTCTTTCTTTACACTGATGGAGGCTCCGTCTCCTAACGGAAGGATGGAGGTCTCCAGCAGCGGATTGTGCTTCAGTTCATAGAGATACTGACGCATACGCTTATAAATGGTACGATTGCGTCTCTCTACAAGATAATGGGATTCGATAATGTCCCCTTCTTGAAGAACATTATCAGAAACAAGAACGCTGCCCTTATGCATTAATCGAAGCACATCCGGCAGCCAGTTCATATACTGCCCCTTGGCAGCATCCATAAAAATAAGATCATAAGTTCCAGTAAGTTCTTTCAGGATCTCTCCTGCATCCCCGGTAAGGAACTCTATCTGGGATTCCCGTCCTGCCTTCCTGAAATTCTCTCTGGCAATAGGGATCCTTTTTTCATAATTCTCAATTGTGGTGATTTCACATGGGATTGGATTGTATTCAGCCATTAAAATTGCTGAAAATCCAACTGCTGTTCCAACTTCAAGGATTCTTGCGGGTCTTTTTATCGATAAGATCAGTTTCAGAAAACTCTGCATTTCCTTGCGCACGATCGGCACATAGGTTTCTAATGCCTCGCGTTCTATCTCATCTAAAATCTCTGTATTCCCGGTATCCAGGGAATTGATATATGTTACCAGTCTCTCGTCAACGATCACTTCTATTCCTCTCCTGTGACTGTATCTGCATCTGTCTGTGTATCGGTTGTCTCTTCAGTTGTCTCTTCGGTAGTGTCTGTGATTGTCTCCATGTCATCGGTAGAACTCTTTTCCGGTTTCGCTGCCATAAGCACCATCATGTCCCTTGCTGTCATGGACGTATTTAACGTGTAAACACCAGAATGAAGCTTGCCGGAATAGGCAGAAACTTTCAACTGCACAAAAAAGAGCTTTGCATCCTCCACAAGACCTTTTTCTTTCAGTTCC
>ERZ779737.833-NODE-833-length-26456-cov-5.486345_pt1 | contig 26456 bp, 26 predicted proteins | sample MGYA00511889_ERZ779737 | MGnify/ENA primary metagenome ERZ779737 (study PRJEB29588, sample SAMEA2163575) | human gut metagenome | biome: human gut; feature: human-associated habitat; material: faeces | place: Denmark | collected 2008/2010 ... | reverse complement strand
CCATCTGCTCATAGCCGGAAAAGATCATACGGATTACCCAGAAGAAAATAATATCGTAGCCCGTTACCAGCACATCTGTAGGATAAAAATACTTCAGATCCTCTGTCTGCTCCGGCCACCCCAGCGTGGAAAAAGGCCAGAGCGCTGAAGAAAACCAGGTATCAAGCGTATCAGGATCCTGTGTAAAATGGGTGCAGCCGCATTTCGGACATTTCGCCGGCATTTCCTTTGCAACTACGGTTTCCCCGCATTCATCACAATAGTAAGCCGGGATCCGGTGTCCCCACCAGAGCTGTCTGGAAATACACCAGTCCCTGATATTGTCTGTCCAGTTAAAATAGGTCTTTTCCATGCGGGGCGGAATCAGCTTGATCTCTCCGTCACGGACAGCCTTTGCCGCAGGCTTTATGAGCTCGTCCATTTTCACAAACCACTGCTTCTTGATCATGGGCTCAATGGTGGTCTTACATCTGTCATGGGTTCCTACATTATGGGAATAATCCTCAATGCGGACTAAAAGCCCCATCTCGTCCAACTCTTTTACAATGGCCGCTCTTGCCTCATAACGATCCATGCCCTTAAACTTGCCGCCGTTTTCGTTAATGGTCGCATCATCATTTAAAATATTGATCTCCGGCAGATTATGACGCTTTCCTACCTCAAAGTCATTGGGGTCGTGGGCGGGAGTGATCTTTACCACGCCGGTTCCGAATTCCCTGTCAACGTAAGGATCCGCAATAATGGGGATCTGTCTGTTCACAATGGGAAGCAGCAGCTTTCTGCCTACAATGTCCTGATATCTTTCATCCTCCGGATTTACGGCTACTGCGGTATCGCCAAGCATGGTTTCCGGCCTTGTGGTGGCAAACTCCAGAAATCTGGTGGTGCTGACAGAACCGTCTTCCTCGATCAGAGGATATTTGATATGCCAGAAATGGCCTGCCTGCTCTTCATACTCTACCTCTGCGTCAGAAATGGAGGTATTACATACGGGACACCAGTTAATGATCCTGCTGCCCTTATAGATCCAGCCTTTTTTATGCATCTTGCAGAAAACTTCCGTTACGGCCTTGTTGCAGCCCTCATCCATGGTGAAGCGCTCTCTGTCCCAGTCACAGGAGGAGCCCAGTTTCTTTAACTGGCTGATGATCCTTCCGCCGTATTCCCTTTTCCAGTCCCAGGCCTTCTCAAGAAAGCCCTCTCTTCCAAGATCCTCTTTGCTGATCCCCTGCTTTTTCAGGGTCTCAATGATCTTTACCTCTGTTGCAATGCTGGCATGATCCGTTCCCGGCTGCCAAAGCGCATTGTATCCCTGCATTCTCTTATAACGGATCAGAATATCCTGCATGGTGTTGTCCAGTGCATGTCCCATATGAAGCTGCCCGGTAATATTTGGGGGCGGGATCACAATGGTAAAGGGCGTTTTGGAATGATCCACCTCGGCATGAAAATACTTCTTATCCAGCCATTTCTGATAAATACGATCTTCGATCCCTTTGGGATCATAGGTCTTTGCAAGTTCCTTCTTCATACGAATCTCCTTTGATTATAAAATTACTGCATTAAAAATGCCCTTTACAGATCAAACATCTGTAAAGGGCGTCAATGGCTAACGCGGTACCACCTTTCTTTATCACTCAGCGACTTCTTAAAAAAGTCCTATCCATTAACGGGGATAAAGCGGGAACACCTACTTATTGTTACCGGAAAACCTCCCGGCACGTTCAGCACTCCGGCTCCGAAGCTACCTTCCGCATTCCGATCTGAAAGACCTTACAGCACCGCAACGGGGGTCTTCTCTCTGACAGACGGTTTCCTGCGTACTCCTCTTCTTCTGCGCCTTTTTCTATTAATGTTATCTTAGTCGGCAAAAAAGATTTTGTCAAGAGCAAGGGGGAAATACTTAAAAGCCTCCCCAAGTAAGCTGCCTCACTGTCCTATTGCAATCTGAATTTGATATTCCGCCCGGAAAACTTCACCCGGAGCGATCACATTTTCCCATTCTCTATCCCGCAGTTCTCCCTTATAGCCTTCCCTGTCACATCTTCCGTACCAGGGTTCGATGCAGATAAAGGGCGCATTCTTCCCCGGCGGAGACCAGATGCCGAATAAAGGTGCCTCCATGGTCACGGTAAGATAAGGCTTTTTATTCTGACCGCACAGCGCCACCTTCTTTGCCTGATCATGCTCGATCACCAGCGCATCCTTGTCAAACAGCTCCTTTGTGATCGGCAGGAAACCATCCTCAGACAGGGCATATACATCCTTTTCTTCTGTTGCAAGCCCGCTGCTTCCAAGCCTTGTGCTGACCACCTGATCCTTTGCATCTATGTAGAGCAGGTAATCCGTCTGGCTTTTTCCTTCTTCTATGGGACAGTTAAAGGCCGGATGTCCGCCGATGGCAAAGGGCATTTCTTCCTTTCCGGGATTTTCCACCTGCCACAGCACTAAGACACCATCCTCAAGAAGGCGGTAGCCCAGTTTTAACACAAATTCGTAAGGATACTTTCCAAGCGTCTCCTGATCAGAGGAAAGGCAGAACCAAATCTCCTTATCACTTTGCGACAGCAGGGAAAATTCCATGTCCCTTGCAAATCCATGCTGGTTCATGGGAAAGCTTTTGTTTCCGATACGGTATTCCTTGTTGTTTACGCCTCCCACAAAGGGAAACAGCACCGGTGAGGTTCTGCCCCAGAAAGCCGGATCCCCCTTCCACATATGCTCTCTTCCGGTTATGCGGTTTTTCAGGGATTTCAGTTCCGCCCCATGGCTGTCAACCAGGATCTCTATATTTTCATTCTGCAGTCCATACTGTGCCATATGCTGACCTCCTTACTGATCCTCATCCGTAATATCTACGAAATTGGCATCTACGATTTTTTCTGCATTTCTTTTTACCTTGGACACTCTTGACAGGATCCAGATATCGGAAAGGCCGTCATAGATCAAAAATGCGCCTATCAGCCTTACTACCGTGTCTACTACGGTAAAGGGATTGCAGATCAGCACCACGCCGAAGGCAACCGTTATGACCCCTAACAGAAAGGCAACCCACCAGTTGGTATAGCCGTCCTTTTTCAGGGCAATGGCCTGTACCACATTATGTATGCCATGGATCACGATCAGAATTCCGACGATCACAGGCACAGCCATAATGATCATTTCCGGCTTTAACAGGATCCATACGCCGATCACCGCAACCACGACCCCGAACACCATCATGCCCTGCATGGCAATATTTCTGTCCTTGTTGGCCAGATAAAAAACGATCTGCAGCACGCCGTAAACCACTAACGCTGCTCCCAAAACCATACATACCACCTGGGTCGTTGTTCCGGGCCAGATTAAGAGCACCAGCCCCAGGGCCACACACAAAAGCGCAGATACCGTATAGTTTACCTTCAGTCCCTTCAAAAACTCGTTCATCACTTTAACCTCCATTTTTCTTGTTTTTTATTTTCTCATATCCCATATACAGGAAATAACCGATCACTGCCCCCAGGCAGTTTAACAGAATATCATCCACATCAAAAGCTCCAAACGCCGTCACAAGCTGAAACACCTCTATGCCAAGCACAAAAATGAATGCATTGAGCAGAAGGATGAAAAAGTTCCGGCTCCTTGTAAAAATCTGTGGGAGCAGAATGCCAAAGGGCAAAAAGACTACCACGTTTCCCACCAGATTTTCAAAGCTGTTGAGCTTGTAAGAATACTTCACATACATCCGTATGGTCTTAAAAGGAGTAAAGTTTGCCGTATCAAGCCCTTCCAGGATCACTTCCTTTCTCCAGGATTCCGCAATCCTTAAAAGCTGTTCATACGGATATTTAAAAATAATTACCTTCACAACAAATAAGAGATAAAGAAAAAAGAGAAACCAGATGAAAGAACGATTTTCTTTCTTTTTTGTCACAAATAACGAACCTCCATTAATGCAAGTCCCTTAGCAGGCGCCAGCTCCCCGGCCATTTCCCTGTTTCCGGAGTCCAGGATTTCTGCTAACTCTTCGGGTTTTCTCCTATGCATCCCCACCTCAATGAGTGTTCCTGTGATGATCCTTACCATATGATACAAAAAGCCGTTCCCTTTATAGGTAAGCAGGATCTCGTCCTCTGCCAGATGGCCTGCGGCCGAAAGGCTCTTTTTCTGTTCGATCCTGATCTCTTCTATGGTTCTGACCGTAGATTTTTTGCTCCGTTTTGCAGAAGTAAACGCTTTAAAATCATGGGTTCCGATTAAAAATGCCGCTGCCCTTCTCATAGCCTCCACATCAAGCTGTGAAGGAATGCAGTGCGCATACCTCCTGTCAAAAACATGGGGCAGCGCAGAGCAGATGATCCGGTAGCAGTAGGTCTTTCCCTTTGCATTTAACCTGCTGTGAAACCGCTCCGGCACCTCCGTTACCGAAAGCACTCCAATGTCCTCCGGAAGATACCGGTTCATATACTCTAAGATCTCCTCCGGTGTCATCTTTGTATCCGCATGAAAATTTGCCACCTGCGCAAAGGCATGGACGCCGCTGTCCGTCCTTCCGCTTCCCTGAAGCTCAACGGGCTGTGCGGTCATTTTCGTAAGAAGAGCCTCCAGCTTTCCCTGGATCGTATTCTCCGTGCTTTCCTGCCGCTGCCATCCCTGGTATCTTGTCCCCTCATACTGAAGAATGAGCTTAAAATTCCGCACCTAGCGAACCTCCCACTTATTTTCTCTGCCCTCTGCATAGCACTTACAGCCAAGCAGGGAATCTCTTACCACTGTGTCCACATAATCATCCGTATAAAATGCCATGTGATGGCTTACCGTTACATTGGGAAAGCCCCTTAGGATCGCCAGGTCTCTGTTATTTAGTATATCTGATTTATGGTCATAATAATACAATCCAAATTCATTTTCCACAACATCCAGGCCTGCTCCGCCGATCTTGCCGCTTTCAATGCCGTCTATCAGCGCCTTTGTGTCTATGAGGCCGCCCCGGGCCGTATTGACGATCATCACACCGTCCTTCATGGACGCAATGGCCTTTGCATCGATCATATGATAATTATCCTCTGTTAAGGGGGCATGCAGGGTGATCACATCTGCCTGCTTCCACATCTCTTCCAGAGAGACATAGACTGCGCCGCTCTTTTTCACCTCTTCATTTTCATACAGATCATAGGCCAGCCTCTTACAGCCAAACCCGGAAAGATTGGAAAGGACGCATCTTCCGATCCTTCCCGTACCGATCACGCCCACTGTCAGATCCTTTAATTCCCTTCCCTGGATCCCGGCAAGCGTATAATCCTGTATCTCTGTTCTCTGAAGGATCCTCTTCATCCTGCGGATCGTCATAAGAAGCAGCATGGTCGCATAATCTGCCACTCCATGGGGGCCGTAGGGCGCATTGGCAACTGTCATGCCAAATTCCCTGGCTGCCTCCAAATCAATATGGTCATAGCCGATGGTCCTGGTGGTCACATATCTGACCCCATAGTCTGCAAAGCGCTTTAAAAGCTCCCTGTCCATTTTTGACGTAATGATGTCAATACATCCGCTTCCCCTGGCAAGCTCTGCATTTTCCAGATTTGGCGCATCAGGGCAGAGAACCAGCTCCAAGGAAAACTCCTTTGCATATTTTTCAAATAATACCTTTTCATCAAATGGTCTGCAATTATATACGGTTACTTTCATGATCTTCCTCTTTTCGCATTATTCTTCATTTTCATGCTTCTTTTTCCGTCTTTGTCTCCGTTCCTCGATCCTGGCCTCTTCCTGTTCCTTATAAAATCTCACAGGCTCCATATCCTCCTTTGTGAGATGACGGAAGTTTCCCACGCTGGCATACAGGATCTTCAGGCTGTTTAAAAAGGTATCAAATACCCCTTCCTCATACATATTAAGGACAATGATCCCCACAGGAACCGCTATGATCATTCCCACAACTCCCGCCGCCTTATAGCCCACATACAAAAGCACAAGCGTGGGGATCGGGGATAAGCCCACGGCGTCTCCCACGATCTTCGGCTGGATCAGCTGTCTTGCAAGCTGTCCCACTCCCCAGATGATCAGAAGCCCGATCACCATTTTATAATCTCCGCTGAGGAACTTAATGACCGCCCACGGGATCAGAACCGTTCCTGTCCCGAAAAAGGGCAGAAGATCCAGAAATGCCACTCCGATAGCAATAAAGAAGGCATAACGGACTCTCAGGATCAAAAAGCCGATCACTAAAAGCACATACATCCAGAGCTCGATCTTAAGCTGTGCCTTAAAATAACCGCCTACCGCATGGCGGAAGCCTCTTTTGATCATGTTCCATCTGTCAATGATCGCCTCCGGCATTGCCTTTTCCAGCATCCTGGGAACATATTCCCTGTCAGCCACAAACAGATATGCCGACAAAAGACACATGATCACCCCGATGATAATAGAGGGAATATTCTGGGCAAACCGTCCCAGCGCCTCAATGGTAGGGCTGCCAAGCTCTCCCACAAGGCCTCCTAAATATGCCTCAATATTATCTGTAGCAGTGGCGATCTTATCGCTTATATCAATGGGAAGCAGTCTGGTGACGCCTTCCAGCTTTACGGCGATCTCATCAAAATCCTGCTGGGTTCCCTGCCACATCTCGGGAATTTCCGCCACAAAATCCACTGTCTCTGTGACCAGCTTAGATCCCACAAAATAGCCTGCAAGGATCACAAGGGCGATCACCGCAATGATCACAAAGGCAGATCCCGCTTTCCGTCTGATCTTCAGCTTTTTTTCAAAAAAACGTACCAGAGGGCTTGCGATCAGGGCGATGATCCAGCCGATCACAAAGGGCATAAAATAAATAACGATACGGGGCAGCACAAAAATGCAGAATAACAGCAAAAGCAAAATGATCCCCAGATTGACCAGAACCTTTAAATACGTTTTCAGACTTGTTCTTCCTTCTCCGTCCATTTATCTTCCCTTCCTTCTTCTTCAAGGTAGGCATCTAACAGCTCGTATATTTCCTCTCTTCCCTGCTTCGTCACTGCGGAGTAGGGAATGATCAGGGTTTCCTTCTGAGCATGAAGCTCGTCCCTTATGAGCTTTACCTGCTTCATTATCTGGCTTCTGTTTATCTTGTCAAGCTTCGTGGCAATAATAATGGGAGCATATCCCTGGCGGCCGATCCACTCATACATCAATCTGTCATTGGCAGAAGGAGCATGACGGATATCGATCAGCAGAAATACTGCCCGCAGCTTCTTTGACTTGTGGAGATAATCCTCGATCATCTTTCCCCACTTTGCTTTTTCCTGCTCGTTTGCCTTGGCATACCCATACCCGGGCAGATCCACAAAGTAAAGCTGGTCGTTTACATTATAAAAGTTGATGGTCTGGGTTTTCCCCGGCTGCGCACTGGTTCTTGCAAGAGCCTTACGGTTCATCAGTCCATTGATCAGGGAAGATTTCCCTACGTTACTTTTGCCTGCGAACGCCACCTCCATAAGGGCATTGTCCGGAAGCTTGCTGGTGATCCCGCATACGGTTTCCAAACTTACGTTTTTAATAACCATTTTTCTCCTCATTTCTGCGCACGCTTTTTGCGCATGCCGAGTTTGTGTCAAGTGTGCGCAGACACAAATCTCGCGATTTTCATCCTTTATTTAATCTGCTACAAGGGCATGGCGCAAAACCTCTTTCATGTCCTTCACATAAGTGATCGTCATGCCGTCCTTTATCTCATCTGAAATTTCTTCCACGTCCTTTTTGTTCTCAAAAGGCACAAGCACTTCCTTCAGTCCCGCCATTTTTGCTGCAAGCAGTTTCTCCTTCAGGCCTCCAATGGGAAGCGCCCTGCCCCTCAGGGTGATCTCCCCTGTCATAGCCAGATCGCTTCTGACCTTCTTTCCGGTGATCGCCGAAAAAAGCGCTGTAGCCATGGTAATTCCTGCGGAAGGGCCGTCCTTTGGAACCGCTCCCTCAGGAATATGAATATGAAAATCATTTTCCTTAAAGACTTCCGGCAGAATGCCGTGTTCTGTCCCGATCGAACGGATATAGCTGATGCCGATCATGGCAGATTCCTTCATCACATCTCCCATTTGGCCGGTCAGTTCGACCTCGCCCTTTCCCGGCATCATGCTGACCTCGATCTGGAGGGTGTCTCCTCCTACGCTTGTCCAGGCAAGTCCCCGCACAATTCCCACCTGAGGCTCCTTATTTGCTTTATTCAGTGAGTATTTCCGTTTGCCCAGGTAATCCTCCAGGTTAGAGGCTGTGACCTTGATCTGTCCTGCCTCCTGTCCTTCCTGCTTTTTCTCCAGGATCTGTCTTGCACTCTTGCGGCATACATCCCCGATCTTGCGCTCTAACTCCCTGACTCCTGCCTCCCTGGTATAATAGGAGATCATACTCTTCAAAGCGCTGTCATTAATGGAAAGCATCTTTTTGGTAAGGCCGTTTTTCTGAAGCTGTCCCGGGAGAAGATGCTCCTTGGCAATATAAAATTTTTCATTTTCCGTATAGCTGTTGATCTCAATGATCTCCATACGGTCAAGAAGCGGCCGTGGAATGGTCTGCGTAGTATTGGCTGTGGCCAGGAAAAGCACCTCTGAAAGGTCGATGGGAATCTCCACATAATGATCCCGGAACCTGCTGTTCTGCTCCCCGTCTAACACCTCTAGGAGTGCAGAAAAGGTGTCTCCCTTGTAATCATTGCTCACCTTATCGATTTCGTCAAGTAACATCAGTGGATTTTTTACCCCTGCCTGACGAAGTCCTGTTACGATCCGGCCCGGCATTGCGCCTACATAGGTCTTTCTGTGGCCTCTGATCTCTGCCTCGTCCCTGACTCCTCCCAGACAGATCCTGACATACTGCTTATCCAGCGCTCTGGCAACGCTCTTTGCAATGGAGGTCTTTCCGGTTCCGGGAGGGCCGACCAGACAGATAATGGGGCTGTCTCCCTTCTGGGTCAGACATCTGACTGCCAAAAATTCCAGAATTCTTTCCTTCACCCTGCTAAGGCCGTAATGATCCTTCTCCAAAATATCTCTGGTCTTTTGCATGCTTTCACTGTCTGCTGAGGCCTTGTCCCAGGGCAGCTCCAGAAGGGTTTCAATATAGCCTCTCTCCACAGCGCTTTCCGAGCTGCTTCCCGAAAGGCTCTTAAATCTCCCGATCTCTTTTTTGATCTTTGCCTTCACTTCCTCGCTTGCCTGCAGCTTGGAAAGCGCTTCCTCAAACTGATCGGCATCAGAAAAGCTTCCCTCATCTCCCAGCTCTTCCTTAATATATCTGAGTTGTTCCCTGAGCAGGTACTCCTTCTGGTTCTTCTCCACCCTTCCCTTGATCTTCTGTGCAAGCTCTTCCCTTGCCACAGCGATCTCGATCTCCCGCTGCAGATGGACGCACAAAAGCTCATAGCGTTTTTTGACCTCAATGGTTTCCAGAGCCTGCTGCTTCTTTTCGTAGTCTGTGGGCAGGTTCATGGCAATCTGGTCAAGGAGCCTGCCGAGGCTTTTCATGTTTGCGTATCTCTGCATGGCGTTTTTGTCCAGCTTGGGATAGTGCACGGCAAACTGCGCAAAAAGCTCCTTCACCTGACGAAGCATGGCCTCCTGTAAAACCTGCTCCTCCTCCGATAATTCTTCCTCTTCCGGTATGACCTGAACCCTAGCCTCTAAAAACTTTGTATTTTCTTCGTTGATCTCTAATAGCTTTCCTCTGTACCGGCTCTCCACCAGCACCCGCACTACCTGTCCGGGAAGCTTAGTGATCTGCTTTACCTGCGCCGTAGTGCCGATCCGGCAAAGCTGCTCCGGCTTTGGCTTCTCCACATCCGGATCCTTCTGGACCGTCAAAAACAGCGTCCCTCCGCGCACCATGGCAAATTCCAGGGCTCTGATGGACGCCTCCCGGTTCAGATCAAAGTGGATGATCGTATCAGGAAGGATCGCCATTCCTCTTAAAGGGATTACAGGGAGGGTCATATCCTGCTGTGTGTTTATTTCATTTTCACTCATACTGTCTGTCTCTCCATCCTTTTATCTGATACACAAAATGCCGCCCCTTGGCGGCATTTTGCAATGGTATCTCTTATCTTGCTTTACGCATAACTTCCCGATGGATCAGCAAAGGCTCACTGGTACCTTCTACCGCACCCTTAGTAATAACGCATTCTTTAATTGTCTCATCAGAAGGGATCTTGAACATCACATCCATCATGACCTTTTCCATGATAGAGCGAAGTCCTCTTGCCCCTGTTTTACGTTCAAACGCCTGCTTTGCAATGGTTTCCACCGCATCCTTTTCAAAGGTAAGCTTTACATTGTCAAAGCTGAACAATTTTTGATACTGCTTGATCAGTGCGCTCTTAGGCTCTGACAGGATCCTTACAAGCGCCTGCTCATCCAGTCCCTTTAAGGAAACACAGATAGGCACACGGCCCACAAATTCCGGGATCAAGCCAAACTTCACCAGATCCTGGGGTGTAACCTCTGCAAGCAGTTCACTGATCTCCCGATCATTCTTGCTGGCAATCTCTGCATCAAATCCGATGGAATTACGATTTAACCTGTTTTCCACGATCTTTTCCAGGCCGTCAAAGGCTCCGCCGCAGATAAACAGAATATTGGACGTATCGATCTGAATCAGCTCCTGATGGGGATGCTTCCTGCCTCCCTGAGGCGGTACGCTTGCAACCGTTCCTTCCACGATCTTCAAAAGGGCCTGCTGTACGCCTTCTCCGGAAACATCTCTGGTAATGGACACGTTTTCACTCTTCTTGGTGATCTTGTCAATTTCATCGATATATACGATCCCAAGCTGGGCCCGCTCCACATCATACTCTGCCGCCTGGATCAGCTTCAGAAGAATGTTTTCCACATCCTCGCCTACATAGCCTGCTTCTGTCAGGGTTGTGGCATCTGCAATGGCAAAGGGCACATTAATGATCTTTGCCAGTGTCTGCGCCAGATAGGTCTTACCGGAGCCGGTAGGCCCCAGCATGATGATATTGCTCTTTTGAAGCTCCACATCATCTATATCCTTTGGCGCCGTTACACGCTTATAATGATTATATACGGCCACGGAAAGAACCTTTTTCGCTTCGTCCTGTCCAATCACATAATCATCCAGAAAGTTTTTGATCTCAATGGGTTTTAAGAGGTTGATGTCAAGTTCTTCTTCCTTTTCCTCTTCCTCGTATTCTTCCTCCACGATGTCTGCGCAGATCTCCACGCACTCATCACAGATATAAACCCCCGCCGGACCTGCGATCAGCTTTTTCACCTGATCCTGTGTTTTATTACAAAAAGAACACCTGATGTTGTCGGAATTCTTTCCTGCCATTACTGCTTATCCTCCGCACGCTTGTATACTACTCTGTCGATCAGACCATAATCCTTTGCTTCCTCGGCAGTCATCCAGTTGTCTCTCTCTGTGTCTGCCGCTACGATCTCATAATCCTTGCCTGTATTTTCAGCCAGAATCTGATTTAACTTACGCTTGGTCTGTAAAATATGCTTTGCCGTGATCTCGATCTCTGTTGCCTGACCCTGGGCTCCGCCGGAGGGCTGATGGATCATGATCTCTGCGTTAGGCAGCGCCAGTCTCTTTCCCTTGGTTCCTCCTGCAAGCAGAAAGGCTCCCATGCTGGCTGCCATTCCCATACAGTAAGTGGAAACATCACACTTTACATACTGCATGGTGTCATAAATCGCCATTCCGGCTGTTACGCTTCCGCCGGGGCTGTTGATATAAAACTGGATATCCTTCTCCGGATCTTCTGCTTCCAGAAAAAGCATCTGTGCAACGATCAGGCTTGCCGTCACGTCGTTAACCTCTTCTCCCAGAAAAATGATCCTTTCCTTTAATAATCTTGAATAAATATCATAGGAGCGCTCGCCTCTGCTGGTCTGCTCAATGACATAAGGTACTAAACTCATGCTGCATCCTCCGTTCTGCTTCTGATAAAGAGTTCCTGCAGATTACTCTGCAGGAATCCCTCATAATTGCTTTATGTTTATTTCTCTTTTGCGTTTTCCACAACAAACTCTGCTGCTTTTCTTACTGCAATATCCTTCTTGATCTGGCCTACGCTCTTTTCAGGAAGAAGCTCCTTTACCTTGTCAACTTCCATCTGATATGCTTCTGCCATATTCTTTAATTCTTCCTCGTAGTCCTCATCTGTTACTTCGATCTTCTCGGCAGCAACAACAGCTTCAAGCACCAGTCTTGACTTAATCCTCTTTTCAGCCTGAGGCTTCACCTGCTCTAACATCTTATCGTAGCTTGATCCGGTGAACTGGAAATACTGATCAATGGAAAGACCCTGCATCTGAATTCTCTGTGCAAACTCATCAATCATCTGCTTCTGCTGGGTTTCCAGCATGGCATCCGGGATCTGCATGTCGGAATCCTTTACGATCGCTTCGATCACAGCGGCTTCCTTTGCATCCTTTGCTTCCTTTGCTTTCTTCTCTTCCAGCTTACCCTTTACGTCTGCCTTATATTCTGCCAGAGTGGAGAAATCGGAAACTTCACTTGCAAACTCGTCATCCAGTTCAGGAAGCTCCTTCTCTTTGATCTCCTTAATGGTGCATTTAAATACTGCTGCCTTGCCCTTTAACTCTTCTGCCTGATAATCCTCAGGGAAGGTTACGTTTACTTCTACTTCCTTGCCAATCTCAGCGCCTACAAGCTGCTCTTCAAAGCCGGGGATAAATGCTCCGGAACCGATGGTAAGAGGATAATTCTCTCCCTTTCCGCCGTCAAATGCAACGCCGTCTACAAAGCCTTCAAAATCAAGGACTGTCATATCGCCGTCTTTTACCGGTCTGTCTGTGACTTCAATGTTTCTGGCATTGTTTTCTCTTTCCTTATTGATCTGTGCATCTACCTCTTCGTCAGTTACTGCAGTATCTGCCTTATCAACCTTAACTCCCTTGTACTTTCCAAGCTTTACTTCCGGCTTTAATGCCACAACTGCTGTAAAGATAAAGGGCTTTCCCTTTTCGATCTGAGTAACATCAATCTCAGGAGAAGAAACAATATCTTCCTCGCACTCGTCAAGCGCCTTCTCATATTCCTCCGGGATCAGCTCGTTTGCAGCATCTTCATAAAAGATCGCAGGCCCATACATCTTTTCGATCATCTGACGGGGTACCTTACCCTTTCTGAATCCGGGAACACTGATCTTATTTTTGTTCTTTGTAAAAGCATTCTGTAATGCTTCTTCCAATCTTTCAGCAGAAGCCTCGATTGTCAGCTTTGCCATGCCATTTTCTAATTTTTCTACCTGTACGCTCATTTTCAGTACGTCCTCCTTAAACTTCCTGTGTTTCTTCTATACTTATCCTGCTCCTGTGGGAAGCAAATATCGAACATAATCACAGTCATTGTACGATTATAGCATAATCCCCAGGATATGACCAGTCATTTTTTGTATTTTTAGGAACATTCTTTTTCGGTCTTTTCCGGGATAAGGCGCCTCTTTTCCCCTGTCATGGGAATGTGTAAATCCACCTCTAATATTCCATTTATATCATAGGCATACCGTACCTGGCACTGCACGGTTCCTGCAGGCCCTTTGGGAATGGCAACGGGGATTTTTTTCACAAGGACGACATCCTGCGCATCTGCCGTTTTGCTCTTATAAATTTCAAGCAAAAGCTCTGTCTGATCGTCAGATGCATTCGCATAGCTTTTCTCGATGCTGCAGGGGATAGGACTGTTTTGGGGGATCACAAAGCTTATGCCATCCTCCGGCAGGGCGCTTTTCCCCTGGCATACCCCATTTTTAACGCTGACTCCCAGAGCATAGGGATTGATATCGGTAAATACCAGATTTTTAACCTCTCTGTTTTCTTCCTTCATTCCGGCTGCAACTCCCATGCCGAGGGCAACCATGTAGTCTGCGTTCATGGCGTCCACATCTGACCGCTCTAAGATACACTTTGCTGTCTGCTGTACCACCGGCATATTGCAGCAGCCTCCTACCATGATCAGATAATCCACCATATCCTTTCTGGTTCTGCCACTTTGGAGAACAGCTTCCACATGGGCTCCCATGCGCTCAAACAGCTCTGCAAAAATCTCCTTAAGCTTCTCCCTGGTCACCGTAAGCTGTCCGTTTATCTGGTCGCACTGCACGGTCATTTCCGCCGTCATTTCTTCTGTGAGCGCCCTCCTACATGTCTCCGCACTTTTAAGAAGAAGGGCTTTTGTTTCAGGAGTAAGCTTGTCCTCCTCCAGTCCATGGCTTTGCAGGAAGTATTTGGCCAGCGCCTCATCCATATCCTGTCCTCCAAGCTTTCTGTCCCCGCCGACTGCCATGATCTCTACCATTTTTCCAAAGCACTCGGCCAGCGTCACCTCCAGGGTTCCGCCTCCCAGATCAAGAACCATAATGGTAACATTTCTATCCCGGTTCGTACTCTGGCAGGCAAGCGCTGCCGCAGAGGCTTCATTCATAAGCTGCTCCACTTTCAGTCCGGCCAGAGCGCCGGCACGCTTTACCGCCAGCCTTGCCGCATCATCCATGCCGGCAGACACGCTGATGATCGCCTCTTCCACAGGCTCCTTCAGATACTTTTCTGCGTCCTCTTTTATGCGCCTTAGCAAAATGGCTGTAAGCTCCTCCGGACAGTAGGTCTTGTCAAAAACGGAATACTTTTTGTCCGTTCCCAGAAAACGCTTAAAATCCCTTACTGTACTTTCCGGATGGGATACCAGTCTTTCTTCTGCTTCCTTTCCCACATATACGGTTCCATCCTCATCAAAGCTCACCACGCTGGGCGTCTGATATTCTCTTACGTCATTCGGGATCAGACGGCTTAAACCGTTATTCCATATTGCCGCAAGACAGTTTGATGTTCCTAGATCAATTCCTATTATTTTCCCCATATTCGTTCCTCCCACGAATTATTTTCGACATGCTTATATAATACACTCATTATATACTTTTTTACAATGATAAATATTTTCGATTAGCGACAAAATACCTTAAAAGAAAAACTGGTATTTTCTTTTCATTTGTAATACAATCTTTAAAGAAAAAGCCTGCAATGAGAGAAGCAGCCTCTGCTTTCTGTCCTTGCAGCCTCCATTTATCCTGAGCCGAAGGATTTCCTGAGGTAAAGACACATGCTGCAGAAGGACATGGTAATCGATATGGCAGAAAACAAAGAGCAGAAAGCTGCGATCATTGGTATCTTCATTAAGGATTTTGACGCCGTCCCCAAGGTAAACGACATTCTGCACGATTTTGCAGATGACATCATTGGCAGGATCGGAATCCCCTACCGTGCAAAAGAGCTGCATGTTATTTCTATTATCTTAAGCACCACTCCTGACAGGATCAGCGCTCTTTCCGGACAGCTCGGAAGGATTGAAGGCGTTACTGCCAAGGCAATGCAGGCTAATCTGTAAAAACACAGGAGGCTTTTATTATGAAAATCACAACCAAACACCTTGTGCAGACTGCACTGCTTCTGGCCATCTGTATTGCCAGCCAGTATTTTAAGAACCTGTCTGTCTACATCACCGGTCCCATTGTCAATGCGACCATCATCATTGCGGTGCTTTCCGTGGGTCTTTTCAGCGGACTGCTCCTTAGCATCATCGCTCCCATAACCGCATTCTTTTTTACCGGCTCTCCCATTATGGCTGCCATCCCTTTGATGTTTCCCGCCATTATGGCCGGAAATGCCATTCTGGCAGTTTCCGTATGGTATTTTAAGGAAAAAACTTCCCTGAAGTTTAAGCTTCCCGTGGGAATGATCGTGGGCAGTATTTTTAAGGCTGCCTTTATGGGAATTTTGATCGTTCTGATCCTGCTTCCCACATTCGGGGATCAGATCGCCGCAAAGCTTCCAAAGCCGGAGGCGCTTCCGGCCGTACTGCAGACCGCAAAGATCACCTTCTCCGTTACCCAGCTTACCACCGCACTGATCGGGAGCCTGATCGCTTATCTGATCTGGATCCCTCTCAGCAGGTATCTGAAATCGGAAGAATAGAATTTTTCACACGCGAGATGCGCAAAGTGCGTGCGCAGAAACGGGGATTAAAATGGATGTTTTATAATAAGGAAAGCGGCCGGGATTTTGGATCAGATCCCGGCCGCTTTTCTATCAGTCGAACAAAAGCTCATCCACCGTCACAAATTCGTAGCCCTCCTCCATAAGCCTGTCAACAATCTGAAGCGCGGCTGTTACCGTGGTCTTATATTGGTCGTGCATCAGGATAATATCATTTTCCCCGGCCTTTGCACAGACCGTATTGACAATGCAGTCCACGTTGCTGCTGCACCAGTCCAGCGGATCTATGGTCCACAAAACCGGAAACATGTTCAGCTCTTTTTCAAATTCCTTATTCCAGCTTCCGTAGGGCGGCCTGATATAAATGGTGTCCTGCCCGGTAACATCCCGGATCACCTGATTGGTCTTTTTGATCTCTTCCTTATAGCTCTCCGTATTGCTGCGGGAAAGCTGGATATGGCTGTAGGTATGATTGCCGATCAGGTGTCCCTCCTCGCAGATCTGTTTTGTCACCTCCGGATAGGCTTCCACATTTTCACCTGTCACAAAAAAGGTCGCTTTTACCTTCCGTTTTGCCAGTCCTTTTAAAAGCTGCTCCGTATAATAAGGATGGGGCCCATCGTCAAAAGTCAGTGCGATTTTGGGCCTGTCCTGCTGCTGTGCTATGGATCCGCTCATAACATCCACAGAGCCGTGCTCCTGTTTTAAGCCCACATAAAGTACAAGTCCCAGCATCAGCAGGACCAAAATACAGGCAAAAATTCTTTTTTTCATAAAAAGCGGCCTTCTCTTTCTCCATATTGGTAATTCAATATATGAAAAAAGAGAAGGCCGTAGTCCTGTTTTATGGGTTAAATCTCGTAATCCATGCAGGCTCTTACTGCGGTGTAAGGACGAACCTTTCCATCTGCAACAGCCACATGCTTGGGATGAACGCTGTACCCCTGCAGATCACCTGCACTTTCAAATGTCGTATCCAGCATCAGATCCATATTGGAGCTTGGAAGTTTTTCTGTATAAACATGGATCTCCACAAGACCCGGGATCTGTCCTGCCAATCCTTCCAGTCCCTCTTTAATTCCTGCCTTGATACTTTCCTTCTCTGCCTCAGAGTATTCCTCCTTCAGCTTCCACAAGATAACGTGCTTTACCATTTTCAATTTCTCCTCTCGTTTTTTATATTTTAGTAAGATCTCATGAAGTGCTTTGAAATTTCAGGGTGTCTGCCGCCGGTTGTGCTTACCCAACTATTTAACGCAGGCACGCTTTCGCTGCATATCGCTGGCAGGTCTTCATAATTTCAAATCAGCTTCATGATACTTGGGTGCTTCCTGCATCCTTCGAGGTAAATTCACTATATAGGGCCACCTGATCATAAATGCAGCGCCAGGAGCTGGTGGAATCTGCCGTTACGCAGATATATCCTTTTCCATTCTCATCCTCACCGTAGCTTGCTGCGCAGCTTCCTGACTGTGCCACAAATCCGGTCTTTCCGCAAAGGATCTCTGCACCGGTCTCCTTATCCTCGATCCTGCGGAGAAACCAGTTGGAAATCGTGATGCCCTCCGGATGCTCGCTAGTGGAAGAGGTGGTATAGGTATGTGCCGCAAGCACTTCCCTGCAGAGTTCATTATCCAGTGCAGCTTCCAGGATCATTGCCATATCATATACAGTACAGTAGTGGTTCTCATCATAAAGCCCCACGCAGTTTGTAAAGTGAGCCGTATCCGATAATCCAAGCTCCTTCAGCTTTTCGTTCATAAGCGCCACAAAGGCATCCTGATCTCCCGCCACATAGGTTGCAAGTCCTAAAGCAGCATCTGCACCGGATGGCAGGATCGTTCCATAAAACAGATCCTTTACGGTCACCTGCTCTCCCTCTGAAAATCCCACGTTACTACAGTCATGCACATAACTGTAATCCGTAATATTCAAAGTGATCGTAAATTTCCGTTCCAAGTCCTCTCTGGTTACATGTTCAGCAGCGACTAAAACAGTCAATATCTTTGTCATGGATGCCGGACTGATGATCTGCTGATAGTTGCGCTGTGACAGAATATCCCCTGTGTCCACGTCTATGAAAACGGCATTGCTGCTGATCACAGCCTCTCCCGGCTGGGCGGTCTTTGCAGTAGCTTTCGCAGAATAGGTTTTTCCTGCTTCTGACTTAAAGGTTTTGCCTCCTTCCGGCATCTCTGCGGCTGGTGCCGAAACCTGCTGTCTTTCCTCTGCCTGCACCTGCGCAGCGTCTGCCTGTACGCCGTCATTTTGTGCCTGCGCACCGCCTGTCTGCGTCAGCTTTTCATTCTCGGCGATCATCGCCTCTGTAAGGCCCTGATCCGAAAGAGACTGCCCCCCATCCGTTTCGCTTGTGACACTTGTGTCATATTCTTTCTGTGTTCCCTCTGCCTGTCCCTTGTCCTGCGCTGCAGTGCCTGAAAAAAGGCTTTTTGAGAAAAGAAGAACCGCCAAAACAGCTACGGCTCCTGCCGCCACCGGCAAGCTCTTTTTCAGCTTCTTCCTGCGGCTTTCCTGTAGCTGCTTCTGCCTCTTCATTTCCTGAAGCCGCTGCTGTCTGCGCCTATGCAGCGCTTCCTCATCCATATCAAAATCCATCTATTTTTAAGCTCCCTGTTTTCTATGTTTCCTTTTCAGGCGCTTCCTTACAGCACCTGTCTTTTAGTATATGCCAACTTGCGCCCAGGTTCAATGTTTTCCCTGCATTTTTTCATCGCACTGTTTTCCAGGCGCAAGGCAAAACAGCCTGACCTTGGAACTTGTCCAAAGCCAGGCTGTTACTGCTTTTTCTTATTTAATTGGATGCGGAATATTAACTGGTAAACTGATTTTTTGCTTCCTGGTAATGATATCCAATAGCGCTCAGCTTTTCCTCAATTTCCGTTCTGCTGACATCCATGTCATCACAAAGAGCATCCAGATTTGAGTAAAAGTCACGCAGTTTCATGTTTACATAACTAAGAAGCATATTGGGATCACCGGGTAAGTTCATGTGAATACCATCCTTTACTTTTTGACTAATGCAGTCAGCTTCCCATCCTGCAGATCAATCAGAATGGTATCGCCTTCCTCCACCTGGTCCGCCAGAATCAGCTTTGCAGACAACGTCTCCACATGCTTCTGGATAAACCTCTTGAGCGGCCTTGCACCATAGACCGGATCATATGCATTGTCCACAATATAGCTTTGTGCCTGTGGCGTCAGCTCTACTGTCAGCTCTTTATCTGAAAGTCTTCTGTTCAGATCTGCAATGATCAGTTTGATGATACCGCCAATATTTTCCTTTGTCAAAGGTTTAAACAGGATCGTTTCATCCAGACGGTTCAAAAATTCCGGTCTGAAGTGGTTTCTCAGGTCATTCATAACCTGTGCCTGTGCTTCCTCGCTGATGTTTCCCTTATCATCTATTCCATCCAGCAGATAAGAAGCGCCGATATTGGAGGTCATGATCAGGATCGTATTTTTGAAGTCCACTGTCCTGCCCTGGGAATCGGTGATCCGTCCGTCATCCAGCACCTGTAAAAGTACATTGAACACATCAGGATGGGCCTTTTCGATCTCATCAAACAAAACCACGGAATAAGGCTTTCTTCTGACTGCTTCAGTCAGTTGTCCACCCTCCTCATATCCCACATATCCGGGAGGCGCTCCGATCAGTCTGGACACAGAGTATTTCTCCATATATTCACTCATATCGATACGAACCATATTGTTCTCATCATCGAACAAGGATGCTGCCAGCGCCTTTGCAAGCTCTGTCTTACCTACGCCGGTAGGTCCGAGAAACAGGAAGGAACCAATGGGCTTTGTAGGATCCTTGATCCCTGCCTTGGATCTGATGATCGCTTCGGTCACCTTGGTAACGCCTTCATCCTGTCCCACAACGCGCTTATGCAGTTCTTCGTCCAGATGAAGGGTTTTATTTCTCTCGCTTTCTGTCAGCTTTGCCACCGGTATGCCGGTCCATCTGGAAATGATCCTTGCAATTTCTTCCTCAGACACACTTTCATGCACCAGAGAAAGATCTTTACTTTTCACCTGTTCTTCCTCTATTTCAAGCTGCTTTTTCAGTGCAGGCAGCTTCCCGTAGCTGAGTTCTCCTGCCTTTTCGTAATCACCCTCTCTTTGGGCAATCTGGATCTGGCTGTTAATGGATTCGATCTCCTCACGGAGTTTTGACAGCTTCTCCACAGAGGCTTTTTCATTCTCCCACTGCGCCATCCGGTTGTTAAATTCTTCCTTAACCTCCGCAAGCTCCTTCTGCAGATCCTCCAGTCTTTCCTTGCTGATCCGGTCATCCTCCTTCTTGAGGGCTGCCTCTTCAATCTCCATCTGCATCTTCCTACGGTTCAGTTCATCCAGCTCTGTAGGCATGGAATCCAGTTCTGTTTTGATCAGTGCACAGGCCTCATCTACCAGGTCAATGGCCTTATCCGGCAAAAATCTGTCGGAAATATAGCGGTTGGAAAGCACCGCTGCGCTGACCAACGCATTATCCATGATCTTTACGCCGTGGTAAACCTCATACCGTTCCTTCAGCCCACGCAGGATAGAAATGGTATCCTCCACAGTAGGCTCCTCTACCATGACAGGCTGGAACCTTCTCTCCAGGGCAGCGTCTTTTTCAATATACTGGCGGTACTCATCCAACGTGGTAGCACCGATACAGTGAAGTTCTCCTCTTGCCAGCATGGGCTTTAGCATATTGCCCGCATCCAGCGCTCCGTCTGTTTTGCCTGCTCCCACAATGGTATGCAGCTCATCAATGAACAGGATGATCTGTCCGTCGCTGCTCTTAACCTCTTCCAGAACCGCCTTTAAACGTTCCTCAAATTCTCCTCTGTATTTTGCACCGGCAACTAGGGCTCCCATATCCAGTGCGAAAATCTTCTTATCCTTTAATCCCTGAGGCACATCTCCTCTTACGATACGCTGGGCAAGTCCTTCCACTACTGCGGTCTTACCTACGCCAGGTTCTCCGATCAGTACCGGGTTATTCTTGGTTTTACGCGAAAGGATCCTGATCACATTTCGGATCTCCGTATCTCTGCCGATCACCGGATCAAGCTTCTGATCCCGCGCCTTTTCCACCAGATCCTGACCATACTTATTTAAGGTATCATAGGTAGCCTCGGGGTTATCACTGGTCACACGCTGATTTCCCCTTACTGTGGAAAGCGCCTGTAAAAAACGCTCCCGTGTGACCCCAAACTCCTTGAAGATGTCCTTGATCTCCTTATTTGGATGCTTTATCATTGCAAGGAACAAATGCTCCACGGACACATATTCATCAGAAAGAGCCTTTGCCTCCTCCTCTGCCGAGATCAGAACCTTATTCAGATCCTGCCCCACATATACCTGGCCTCCCTGAACCTTCACTCTCTTATTCAGGCCCTGCTCCACACGGTTTAAAAAATACTGTGGATTGATGTCCATCTTTTCGATCAGTTTCAGGATCAGACTGTCTTCAATCGTAAGCAGGCTGTACAGCAAATGCTCCTGCTCTATTTCCTGGTTGCCATATTCATATGCAAGCTTTTCGCAGCCTTCCACAGCCTGCATGGATTTTTGTGTAAACTTTGATATATTCATATGCACTCCTTTCCGCCGATCCAATCCTTTTTCAAACAAAAGGATCTGACCGGGCGATCAGCGTAACAATACTGTTTTTCTTTGTTCTATTGTAACTATAACATGTATTGTTAGCACTGTCAAGTGGTGAGTGCTAATTCTTTTGTGAAGATTTTGTGAAATCATTTAGCAGATTCCATCGCCTGATATTCCTTTTTTAATTCTTTTAACAATTCTTCTTCCGTAGGAAGATAAAGTTTGTATTTTGAAGCAAAAACTTGTGTTTCATTCTCTGGCAACGTGTACTTCACAACTGCATCACTTTTATCTGCGCAAAGCACAATTCCGATCGGAGGATTATCTCCTTCATTCATCAGTTCACGCTCATAATAATGAACATACATTTGCATCTGTCCTAAATCCTGATGGGTCAAATCAACAATCTTCAAATCAATAAGAACAAAACATTTCAAGATATAGTTGTAAAAAACAAGGTCAATTCTAAAATGCCGCCCATCAAACGTGATTCGCTTTTGTCTTGCTACGAAAGAAAATCCACGCCCTAATTCCAGCAAAAACTTTTGTAAATAATTGTCTCATATTTTTTAAATTGGAAACGGTAAAACCCTTTCCAAAATCTTGCGTCATCTGTTTAGACAGCTCTTTCAGCAACCCCGAACCATATTCCGCACGTTCTTCGCCCTTTTGTTCTTCAATAATAGATTTTCCTATCTGCCAGTAGGCTTCTACCATCGCAAAATTGGCAGTCTGATAAACAGAACTGCGGAACAGATACTCCATACTTTTCCGCCATATCCTTCAATGCCTGCACATGCAAAATCTCCCCATGGGCAATAGGGGAATATGCTTCCACTGCAATATCATTTTTCTGACAATATTCCACCAGCTCTATGGGCGTATTGCTGATGTGAAGAAGGATCTGGTTTACCATGGGTTTGATCCTGGCTGCTTCAAGAAGGCTTTCCAGATCCCCGATCTGAAAGTTGGAAACACCGATCGCCTTCAGCTTGCCCGCTTGATACGCATCCTCCAGCGCACGCCATGCCTCTCTGTTCCCTTCCACATATCGGTTTTCGCTCTGATTTACCTCTGCCCATGGCTGTGGACTGTGAATGATCATCATATCCAGATAATCCAATCCTATTTTCATAAGGCTTTCATCGATGGATCTTGCTGCAGACTCATAGGTCTTGTGCTCCGCTGCAACCTTGCTGGTAACAAACATATCCTCCCTGGAAATGCCGCAGCTTTTTACTCCGGCTCCAACTCCTGCTTCATTTCCGTAAGCCTACGCCGTGTCAATATGACGATACCCTATGGATGCCGCCTGGCGAACCGCCTCCGCAGCCTGATCATCCGGAATAAACCATGTGCCAAGTCCCAATTTGGGTATTTCCACTCCATTTGATAAAGTGATTTTTTCCTGTAACACTTTCGCTTTGCTCCTTTCCTACTGCTTCCCCTTGTCCTTATTTTATACATTATGGCCTTGCAAATCAAATCCTTATCCTGCATGACAGCTAACGCCCATCCTGCATACCTGTTCATCCCCTAATCTTGCAGCTTCTTCTGTCTGCCTGCGGAATTTCTGTAATAAATCACATAAGAAACCACTGCTACAATCAGCTCTGTAACTGCAAATCCCATCCATACACCGTTTGCTCCCAAGCCTCTGCTAAGCAGAAAAGAAAGGGGGATCATTACGATCACATAACGCATCAGTGAGATCATAAGGGACGGCAGGCCTTTTCCCAAAGCCTCAAGCGCCCCGCAGCTCACCACCGAAACTGCTGACGTCATAAACCCAAGACTGATCATATGAAGCGCCCTTACTCCCATTTCGATGGTCACCTGGTTATCTGTAAACAGCCCAATGAGCTGCTCCGGTATCAAAAAGGCGGCTGCCGTTCCTACAGCCATGATCCCTACAGACATCAGAAGCGCTGTCCCATAGATCCTTTTCACTCTTTTTTGCTCCCCGGCCCCATAATTATAGCCGATTAACGGCCTGATCCCCTGGATAATTCCATTGGTGGGAAGATAAATAAAGGTCTGAAGCTTATAATAAATGCCAAGCACCAGCACATAGCTCTGGGAAAACTCCGCAAGGATCCCATTTAAGGCAGAAATGAGGAAGGAGGGCAGCGCCATATTCAGGCTTGCCGGAATTCCCACCCCGTAGCTTCTCTTCATTATTTCCCCTTCCGGTCTGATATATTCCCGCCGTATTTTAACCGGGAAGGAGCCCTTAAGGTAAAAAAACACATAGACAAGCAGTGTAACCACCTGCCCAATTCCGGTTGCCAGAGCCGCCCCCGTGATCTCCATTCTGGGAAAGGGGCCTATCCCAAAGATCAGGAGTGGATCCAAAAGGATATTAGTCACAAAACCGGCGATCATGCTGATCATGGTTGCCCGCATCTGTCCTACCGCCTGAAAGATCTTTTCCAGCGTAATGCCTGCCGTCACTACCACGGAAAATAAAAAGACCACCTTGGAATACTGACATCCCAAGGTCAGCACCTGCCTGCTCTCCGTAAAAAGTCCCAGAAAACGTGACATTCCAAGAAGAAATACTGCCATCAGCACAAGTCCGTGCAAAGTTCCAAGCACCATGCCCTGTGTTGCCGTTTTGTCCGCTCTCTTCTGGTCTCCTGCCCCCAGGTAAAAAGCAATCAGCGCATTGATACCGACGCCGAAGCCCACTGCAATGGCTGTCAGAAGATTTTGTGCCGGATATACCAGAGAAAGAGCCGTCATGGCATCCTCACTCAGCTTTGCCACAAAGTAACTGTCTACAATATTATAAAGGGAGCTGAATGCCATGGAAAGCATCATGGGAAATGCCATGGAAAGCACCAGCGGCCCTATTTTCTTTTCTTTCATAAACGTCTGATCCATTATTCTTCTCCTTTCCGTTTCATAGGAAACAGCCATTTCCTATAGAACAAAAAAAGCCACACAGAAATATTCTGTGTGGCGAAAAAAGACTGCTCATCTTGAAAAATCCACTCCCAAAAGGGTTTTAGATCTTATATTTAAAGGGCCGCCTTAATGGCTGCCAAAAGTTCCTCGTAAGTTTCAAAGGCCGGGAACTCCGGGTAATCCTTTTTGATCTGTTCCGTACTCCTGAACAGGAACCCTGCCTTGCTTGCCTTAATCATTCCCAGATCATTATGGCTGTCACCACTGGCAATGGTGTCATATCCGATAGACTGCAGCGCCTTTACTGTGGTAAGCTTGGAGTTTTCAATTCTCATTTTAAAGCCTGTGATCTCTCCATCCGGCGCTACCTCAAGGGAATTACAGAAGATGGTGGGATAACCCAGCTTTTCCATCAAAGGGCCTGCAAACTGTGTAAAGGTATCGCTGATAATGATCACCTGGGTAATCTTACGAAGCTCATCCAAAAATTCTTTTGCTCCCGGCATGGGATCGATCTTTGCAATGGTTTCCTGAATTTCCTTTAATCCAAGGCCATGCTCTTTCAGGATGCCAATTCTCCATTTCATCAGCTTATCATAATCAGGCTCATCCCTGGTGGTTCTCGTCAGCTCCGGTATTCCGCTCTCCTTTGCAAAAGCAATCCAGATTTCCGGCACCAATACCCCTTCCAGGTCAAGGCATACAATATTCATTCCCATGTGACTCTCCTCCAACTATCTGTCGTGTCCTTTGTGAATTCCTTCTATAGTATAGCCCATCCTCCTGCCTGTGTGCAACCAGAAATTCACGCCACATGTGCGGAAGCTGCAAACTCCTGCAGTTTGCGTTTTGCATCAGGACTTAAGTTCCTGGGGACCTTGATCTGGATCACCACATACTGATCCCCCTTTACGGAAGGATCCTTCATCGAGACGATCCCTTTTCCCTTCAACCTGATCCTGGTGCCTGACTGGGTTCCTTCCTTGATCTTACAGCTTACCTTGCCATATAATGTCTGAACAAGCGCTTCGCCGCCCAGGGCTGCCGTTTCAAAGGGAATGGACACCGTAGTATAAATGTCTCTTCCCTTCCGTTCAAAGCCGGGTTTACTTTGAACCTCCACTTCCAGAAGCAGGTTTCCTGCTTCGCCTCCGTTTCGGCCAGGCATTCCCTGTCCCTTCAGCCTGATCTTCTGCCCGTTATCAATTCCTGCCGGAATATGCACCTGCAGAGACTGGGTGGAGCCGTCGCCGTTTTGAAAACGGATCACCTTATCTGCACCAAGGGCTGCCTCCTCAAAGCTTACCGTGATCTTAGCCTGTGCGTCCTCTCCCTGCCGTTTTCCGGAACGGGCATTTCCTGTCCTTTTTCCAAAAAAGCCGTTTCCCAGATCATCCTCTCCAAAGCCATGACCGAAAAAGCCGCCAAAGAGATCTTCAAAGTTATCCCCCGTATAATGAAATTCCTGATATCCTCCTCCGGGATTTCCATGGAAATGGAAAGCGCCGTCTCCAAAGCCTGAGCCGCCTCCGCTTTGCTGCTCCCTAAAGCCCTCGTCAAAGGCTGCATGCCCAAACTGATCATAAAGCTTTCTTTTTTCCTGATCGCTTAAAACGTTATAGGCCTCCGTAACCTCCTTGAACATTTCCTCTGCCTTCGGGTTATCCTTATTCATATCTGGATGGTATTTTTTTGCCAGTTTTCTGTAAGCCTTTTTTATGGCGGCCTCATCAGCCCCCCTGCTTACTCCGAGCACTTCATAATAATCACGTTTTCCTGCCACTGCTCTCACCTCATTTCCTTAAAACAATCCTTTTAAATCGAAAAATGCCCCGGGAATTGTCCCGGGGCAGATGAACTGTTATCCTTCTATTGCAACCCGTTTCTTGGTTTCAACAGCCTTTGCTTCCTTTTTCGGAACATCCAGCC
>ERZ779737.829-NODE-829-length-26596-cov-3.239592_pt1 | contig 26596 bp, 21 predicted proteins | sample MGYA00511889_ERZ779737 | MGnify/ENA primary metagenome ERZ779737 (study PRJEB29588, sample SAMEA2163575) | human gut metagenome | biome: human gut; feature: human-associated habitat; material: faeces | place: Denmark | collected 2008/2010 ... | reverse complement strand
TAGTGAAAGGGGATAAATATAGAAAAATATGATTATTCATATTAATTATTAAGTTTCATCTTCTAAATATAAACCTCAACCTTATGAACTTGTTTATATTTATCCTTTTTTAATTTGTGTATTAACTGTTTCAATTCATTTATATTTATTCTATGGATTGATTCATCAAAAATAACATCTTCTATAGATGAGACTGTCATATATTCTTTAGTTTTTTCATTTATCAAAAGAGTAAGTACTGAAATAGCATTTGGATCTAAGTCTCGTTCTATAGTAAAAGCCTTCAAGTCTTTTCTTTGTTGCCATAAGCTATCATAAAACTTGAGTTTATTTAATATATCAGGTGTTTCATCTAAATAACCTGTTTCATCAGCGTACATACTTGGAAATATATCTAGTTCAGTTGTAATAAGATCATAAATTAATCTTTCTACACCTTTAAAGTTTATTTTAGAAGTGATAAGAAATTCTCCTTCAATTATTCCAGTATAGATTGAGCACCAATTTACTAAAGTCTCTATATTCCACTCTTTATTGATGCACTTATTAAAAGCTTCAAGTATAGTATTTAAATTATAGTATTTAATAAAAGAACATTTTGAATCTTTTCGTTCTAAGTTTTTAATTGACGAATAATCTAAAACTAAGTCTTCTTTTGTACAGCTTAAAGTACAAACTTTATTAATTAATTCTTGGATTTGCATATCTTATCCTTTATTTCCTATTATTAAAATATGTGTATAAATCAGCTGGTACTCTTTTAGTGTAATTACAAAATATTTTATAGAATGGAAATATTATAATATCGTATAAATCTTTAACTGAATATGATTTACCTTCTATAGGCTTTTTATTTTCTGTAAATAATTCTCTACATGTAGTTATAAGTAAATCAAAATTTGAATCTATTAATGCTGGAATGGAAATGCAGTTATCACCCAATATAAAATCGTGATAAAGATAAGTAATAATATTTTCTAATACAGGATCACAGAATTTAGTCTTATCAGCGTTTTTAACAGCAGACATATAATAAAGACTAACTAAGTTAGATAATCCTGTAAATAAGCCATTTATAACGGCATTATTAATTTGCATAGTTAAAGCTTTTAAAAGCGTTGACATGTCTTTTGGATTTAAGCAGGCTTCATCAAATCTTTTAACTAATTTTTCAAAATTAACTGATGCTATGGCACCAGCTACATAGTTAAGGCGTTGATTATCATAATCAAATAATAAATTATATTTAAGATATTTTAATATTTCTTGATATTTAAATACTTCACCTTCTTTTAAAGTATTATTTTTCTTTCTAAAGTTTAGTATTTTTTCTAAGTCATAATATGAATACTTAGTTGGATCAATTGTTTTGGCATTATATTGTTTAAAAATATCAAACATAATATCGGAAGAAGACAAGTTAGTTCTTCTATCTCTAATACCATATCTACTAACAATATCGTTAAAGTTAAAAGTGTCAGGAAAGTTTGGAAAAGCTTTATTAAAATTATAATTTATAAAACTATATTGTTCTTTATTTAGCCTTACTTCTTCAACGTCTTTATATGTTATTTTCATATGCATTTCCTTTCTATAAAAATAAAATACGTCAAATTGATTTTAGCATGTATTCTATTTTTTAGAAATATTTAAATATGAATAGATGTGTAGGTGGGTCGAAATTGGAGTAAATTGTAAACAACTTGTAAAGAAAATGAAAAAGTGAGCAAAAAACACATGAAATCTTACGGTTATATATAGTGAAGGGAAAAATTTTATTCAAATGATAGTTTATTTCTAATTTAAATTAAATAATTAATTATAAATAAATATGTATAGTGTGTAATTGTTAATAGAATTGTGTAGTTTATTATCGGTTGAAAATGTAGGTAATTATTGATTGAATATCAAATACAATGATAAGAGTTTGTAACTATTTGTTTTATTAGCAAAAAAATAAATTATTTTAATTTAATCTATGAAATTAATACTCTTATCGAACATTTTAATTCTTTTTAATGTTACATTTTTGCATATATTAGATTCATTATTAGATATTAGAATATATTTTCTATTTCCATAATCCTCTTTGTTTAAATCAATAACTGCATGACCTGTTGTACCAGATCCTGCAAAGAAATCTAAAACAATTGAGTTTTTATTTGTAGTCGCTCTAACTAATTCTTTTATTAGCTTTATTGGTTTAGGTGTTTGGAAATATGTTCTATCTCCAAATATAGACGCAATTTCATCTTTAGCTGATGAATTAGTTCCAAAACATCTAAATATATTAGGAACTTTTGAATCTGTTTCTTTTAGTATATTACCATCTAAATAAGGTTGCTTTAAATTATTTAATTTGGACTCTTTAGATTTAAAACATATAATTATATACTCATATATAACAACCTTTTTATTAGGTCTTGGATTTCTATTTTTATCGAAATATGGATGGAGCTTTTCCCATTTACAAACTTTCACTTTATAAAATAAATTTTTGCATAATTTTGAAAGATTATTAATTTCGCCTTCGTCAATATTAATAACTAAGAATCCATTGTTAGATAATAATTCATAAGCTAACTTAATTCTTGTAAGCATAAAATTAATGTAAGAACCATCAAATGAATCTTGATAACCAATGTAATCTTTATGTGAATTATATGGTGGATCAATTAATATTGATTTAATCATACCTTTATAAAATCTATTCATTGATTTTAATGTGAATAAATTATCAGATTCGATAACGTAGTTTGATAATTCTTCTCTTTTGTTAATTTTAACTGGACTATTTAAAGTAGCATTATTATCTATAAAGCAATCTTTAAAAACTGATAATTCTTTTAAATTAGTACAATGCGCAAAAGCCCATTCACCAATATATGTAACTAAATCTGAGCAATAAACTCTAACTAATGAATTACAATTAGTAAAACAAGATTTAGAGATTATAGATACATTATGTAAATGAATATCGGTTAACTTATCACAACCAGAAAAAGCACCACGTTCAAGAGTTATTGTTTCATCAGGAAGATGTATTGTTCCTATTGCATATTTAGAAGGGTAACAAATTAATTTAGATTTATCAGCTGTATATAAAGCTTGGTTATAAACGATATATTTATCACTATTAGATTCAAACTCGATATTAGAACAATTAACAAATGGATTATATCCAATATCTTCTAATGTTTTAGGTAGTATAATTTTTTTAATGCCTTTGCAGTTCCAAAATGAATTTCTACATATTCTTCTGACATTTTTTAAGACTAAACAATTAGTATTAATTGAATTTAAACATCCAACAACTGATGAATAATATCTATCGTAAATAATTGAATCTTCAACGTGATAATATTTCGATTTATTATTTATTATAATTCTATTACATCCAGAAAATGGATTATTCTCTAATTTAATAATAGATTCTGGAATATCAACTTCTTTTAAATTATTGCAAAGATAGAATGAATGCTTTCCTAATATTTTGCATCTAGAATCAATAGCATATTTTTCATCTGTTTTTGATATTGGATAATAAATAAGTCTAGTAAAATTTTTATTATATAAAACTCCATCTATTAAATTAAAATATGAAGATTCATTTATTACTTTAACTTTTGGACATCCTGCGAATGGATTATTACCCATAAATTTGCAGTTTACTGGAATCTTCACTTTTTCTAAATTATTACAGTTATAAAATGTGTCACCACTTATACTAATCAATGAATTAGGAAGTCTTACTTCTTTTATTATTTGATTATCCCAAAATAAACATGGTGATAATTCACTAACACCTTCAGGAATAGTAACAACCTCACTACTACCTAGATATTTAGTTACAACACCTGCATTAATAACAAAATCTTTTGAATAAATATTTTTAGAATTATCTAATATATATTTATCTTTTTTTGTTTCATTTTCAAATATGCCAAGATTATATGTTTTGCCATCAAAAGTTTTTATTATTGTTCTTCTTTCAATCACGCCACTAATTAATCTTGATGAATAAGTAATTGATTTGAAAGCATCTACTTTAAAATTGACATTATCATCTTTTTCATGATTCCATTCAAAACACTTAATATATAAATCTTTGCAATAAATATCATACTCATTATCTAGATCTAAGATAATTTCTGATATTAAATAGTTCATAGATAATAATTTATCAATACATTCAAGAATAACAAATGATTTATGTGAATCTAATTTAAAATAATTACCATTAACAATTGATAATTTATTTTCAAAATCCACTAATCCAATTTCTGAATTAATTTTTATTACTAAATTATTATAACGCTTTGAAAAGATATTATTCTCTATTTCTTCAAAGCCTAAAGCCCAAAATAGAGATTCGTATTTCATATCTTTTGCAAGTCTTAAGTTTTCTATATTCATTCTATTTTATCTCTTCAATCCTTTTTATAATTAAGTCGACAGTTTCTTCTGGAGTCAAATTTGTTGTATCTATTACAATATATTCTAGCTTTTTAGTTTTGCAAAAACATATCATTCTCTTATATGCTTTTTCGCTTTTAGAAACTTTAAAAATATCAGAATCATTGACATTTCTTTTCTTTAAACGAGTTAAAATTGCTTCTGGTGTAGCATATAAAATAACTGTTAATTTAGGCTTTCCTATTTTTTTTAAAATTAGATTATATATATCTTTATTGTAATCAGTACCACTCCAACAATAATTAGAAACTATATGTCTATCAGTTACTATATTTTTACCTTTAAATTTCTCATAAAGATAAATATTATTTAATCCATAATACCAAGCAGTAAAGTCTCTATTTTGACTAGCATTTACTCTTTTAGCTACTTTTTGATATTGTTTTTTTTCAGCTTCATTATCGTCAAGTAAATAATGTAATGGTTTTTCAACAAATATATATCCTAGTTTTTCGGCTAATAATTTACATGTAGTAGATTTGCCAACTCCATCCATACCTTCAATTGATATATGATTCATCTTTGTTTCCCTCCTTTAGACTAATAATTCCATATAGCGTTCTTGGTTAAAATTAACATACATATACTTGAGTTATAACAATGAAAACTTATATATTTATCTTTAATAATTTTGTAAACATATTCTTTTTAGATACAGTTTAATTAATTAATGAAATATTTTTTTTAGTTTTTCTTTCTATTTTTTTCTTCAGCTTTCTTACCTTTAGTAAATCCATCTAATATTTCAAGGTATCCTGATACTCTTCTAATTCTAGTGATGTCATGAGATTTGCATTTAGGACAATAATCAAATACTCCTGTAGTTCCACATTCATTGCATACATCTTTAGGAAAATTAAATCCCAAATAATGAACACCGGCTTTTACTGCAATATTTACATATTCTTCTAATGATTCTTCATTTCCAAGTGGTGCTTCACCAAGTTCGATATATGTAATACATCCACCATTACATATTTCATGAAATAATCCTTCAAGTTGAATTTTCTTATATCCTGGAAGCCTTGAATCAACATCGATATGAAATGAATTCGTGTAATAACCTTTTGAAAAGATATCTACACTTGGTTTATATAAATTTTTATCAAAATCAATAAACCTTCCACTAATTAATTCACCACTTGTAGCAAGTAAGGAAAAATTTAATTTATATTCATTTTTTAAAAAGTCACAATAATCTCTCATGTGTTTTACAAAACCTAAAGTCATAATATAATTATTCATATTGGAATAATATTTATCTCCAGTTATAACTTCAATTGCTTCGCTCAAACCAATAAATCCTAACGACAAGGTTCCATGTTTAAATACTTCTTCCAAATTTTCTTTGAATTCTTCACACCATAAATGGTAGTTACTATTAGTTGGAAAATCATCAGCGGTTCTTTTACATACTTTATGATATCTATCTAATAATATATCTTTTACTATCTTAGCTATCTCGTCCCATTTAGTTTGTAATAGATCAAATTTAGCTTCTTTATCTAAATCTTTATAGTTTTTATCAATTTCTAAAGCAAGTCTTGGTAGATTAATTGAAATATTAGTAATATTGCCTCTTCCCATGGCACCATCTTTACCATATATATCGCTTACAACTCTAGTTCTACATCCCATAATTGATAGTTTATTAGGGTCAGTTTCTTTATCGCCTTTAGAATCACAAAGTAAATAAGTAGGAATCATCTTTTTAGCAGTACAGCTTAAAGCAAGTTTTAACAAATCATAATTAGGGTCAGTTGGTTTATTATTTATTCCATCAACTACTTTAAATACAATATTAGGTTTAAATACCATATCGCCTAATTTTAAGAATCTATATATGACTTCATGGGCAATAAATCTCGAAGCTTCATCTTTGGCTAGTCCGATATTAAGAGTTACATAATATGATGTTTGACCCATTCTTGAATGATTTCCATTACACCATAATATTAATTCAACAATTGAGTCACTGATTAAATCTTTATGTTTTAAATAATTTATATTTAATCCTGATAGTATTTCAGCTATTTCATTGTCAAAATTAGCAAAAGCCATGCCACCTGATTGTTCGTTACCAACTTTGGTAAATATATCTTTTATGAATTCAAATAAATGTATAATTTTTCCTTGTTCACTAAATTTTTCAAATTCTGTATAAGGAAATTTGTTAATTATATCAAATGTTAAGCAGTTATAAGTTAAATCATATGCATCTAAATCATGGATGTGGATAGCTCCATTTCTATGAAGTTCAGACCACTCTTTTGGAAGTGAATCTAATATTTTATTCTTATATGCTTTTTCACCTACGTTATATACGTAACCTACATAACTTGTACGATTAGCAGCATTATCATTATTTAATTGTTTTATCATTATTTAATCTCCTCAAAAATTTGATTTTCTGAACCTACGAAAGGTTTAATAGTCGTTTTTAATTTTTGAACAAAATTTCCACTTTTAAGATATTTAATTTTTTCTACTAAAATACTTGGGACATCTTCTCTTTGATGTCCTGTATATAGAGCAATATCAAATTTTAAATCATTTAATTTTGTAACTAACTCGATTAATGCTTCTTTTTGCATCAAAGGTTCACCGCCAGATATTGTGATTTTCTTATTGAATACTTTCTTATTTAATTCGTTAACCAAATCATCAATTTCTATTTTTTTGCCTTTATTAATATCCCATGTTGATTTGTTTTGACATCCTTTACAATGAATATCACAACCTTGCATAAATAAAACAGTTCTAATACCTGGTCCATCCACTACTGAATTGTTATATCTTATAGAATTAATACGTATAAACATAATTTAAGTCTTTCCAAGACAATTTTTCTAAAATTTTAATTTTCTTAATTTTATAAGTCACTCTATCAAGTCTATATTTTTTGTCGAATTTACATTCTTGATTATGAAAATCATCTTCTAATCTTTCTTCAAAGTTATCAATAAGATTTTGTTCTTGTTTTGAATGACAGTTTAAATATGGATCATTATGATTTTTTTCAACTATTTCTAAATATCTATCATAATCAATTTTATTAACATTTAGTATTGCATCCTTATGATTATGTTTAACTCTTGGAAATTGTCTAACAATTTTAGCTGCTTCTTTACCATTTTCTGCGATTACTGCAAATTTTATAGGAACGTAATGCTTTTTGCCTACGTGTCCACATTTAGTTATTACTTCATAATAGTTTTTAGCTGCTTTCATTGTTCTTTCCCTCCAATTTTGTTTATAGTTTATCAAGCAACAATTCTTCTCGATAGGACGCCGTTTGCACTACCTTTTTCTTCCTATCAAATTGATGAATTATTAACTTTTACACCTACATTTTATTTTGAAATTGGAGTCATTCATAGAACGCTATTTGCACTACTAATTATCGATGAGTTTGTCACCTTATATTGTAATATATCGAGGTATCTGCATTAAATGTGGAAATAAAAAAAGAAGCTCCTTATTTAAGAAGCTCCATAAAATCTATTTCTAAAACTTGAGCAATATACATAATAGTAGATAAACTATTAACTCCATGTTTAATCCATCTACGGATTACAGAAGGGTCTTGACCCATCCCGTTCAATGCGAAAGAAACTTGTGTTTTATACTTAGATTCAGAAATAAATTTTTTAAGATTTTGACCAACCTTAGCTAGTCTTTCATCTACTTGTGTCATATGCAATACCTCCTTTGCGAAGGCATGTTTGTACCAATGCTCCAAAGTTTGCAATTTGACACACTTTTATTATATCAAAAAGGGCTAAATTTTTAAAATTTAGCCACGAATTGAATAATCATTTAATCAAATTTTAAAGATATTCTTTGATGTTTTCTTTACATTCGTTATAAGGTATTAGTTTCTTACGTTTTACATCAAATAAAAGTGTTATATTTGCTGTGTTTGTTAAATTCATACCAGTAAATAGTATAAAGTTCCCATACATACAAAACAAATTAATATATGCGAAGAAAAAGCCTATTGTTAATCCTGCAAATGCTAATTCAAAAAGTATAGCAAAAATAGTAATAGCACCATTTGATTTAGTTAAAATAAAAATAATATTTGCAATTACTGCTATATATGATATTCTTCTAAACCATTTATATTTTTTCTTTTCTTTTTTTGTATCTCTCCAAGTTCCATCAGTATCTTTAATAAATATAGTATTAGAATGGTTCTTCAAATCAGTATCTAGCATTCTTTTCTTAGCGTTTAAAGAATGAGAAAACATTAAACATGCAAAAATAAGCCATATGTTTTCAAATAAGGTAAACGTTGAATACATATTTAATGAGATACTTGTAAGAATAGTTGATATTACTCCAACAATAATTAATATAATAAAAAGAACGTTAACTATTATTTTTGATTTTTTAAATTCATAATTAGGTCCAAACCACACATATTCTTTTTTAGCTGATTGAATGAATTTTTTTATTAATTGTTGCTCAGATACTTGTGATTGAAGTTTAAATTCTTCATTTTGTTTTATCTGTTGTTGATTTTTGAGATTTTTTAATAATTCAATTATTTCTTTATTTTGTGCTTGAGTTGCCGATTGAGTTGCTTCAATAGAATCTAAACGTTCATATACTGATTTATTATTGTTAGACATTATTTATTTTCCTTTATTCTTTTCATAGCTGTTTTAATATCTCCTCCTGTAATAGATCTATAAACAGCATCGGTTGCAACTCTATTTTCTTGTATCTCATTATTTAAGTTAACAAGCATATCTAAAGCTTTATTAAGCTTTTCTTCCATTGAGCTTATTTTAATATCTTTTAACACATCAATTTGTGTTTGTAGCATTCTATTTTGATCATCAAGATTTAATAATTCAATATCTTTAATTGATAATAATGACTTGTATTGTTCTATATCTTTTTCAGATAATTTATTAGTTTCATATGATTCTTTTAATTCATCTTTTAGTTTTATAACTTCTTCTTTGTATTCATTATTTAGTTTTTCAGTTTCACCAAAAATTGATGAAAAATAATTAGCATCAAATTCAACTCTATCACATTTAATATAATCTATATAATAATTAATTAAATCAAAATAAACTTTAAGATAATTAATTATACTATCGATACCTAGATTCTTTTCTTTTTTATGCTTATGATCGTTGCATTTCTTAATATAATCAGGAAGTTTATTATATGTGTAATCGTCTAATTTAAGAGTAACTAACAAAAAGTTTTTTATTGATTCTTCTTTTACAAGATAACCGCATGTTCTTGAATCATCATAAGCTATTTTATTCTCATCTAAAAAGTATTTAATAGTCGCTTCTAATAAATCAAGGTAAGAATCATAAAAAGAATTACTCTTTGCTTTTATATTTCTTTCTAGAGTATTAAATCTCATTGTTAATGAATCATTAAATAACATATTTTGCATTCTTTCGTTCCTCATTAATTCTATCTAAAAAGCGCTTAAAAGTCTCTAATTTCTTCTCACCTTCACCTAGAAAATCAAGAGCTTTACATTTAGCTGTTTCTTCAGGCATACTTAGAAAATATTCACATATATATGGATTTTCATTAAAATCTTTATAAATATTATTCACTAGTTTTTCAAACAAGAAAATAAACTCAGTTTTATTAATTCCACCTTTTGAATCACAATAATTACATAAATTTCCATATGGTGATTTATATATATTATCAAAAAGATTATCAATAACCTCATTTTCTGGCTGATTACTATTTTTAACTGAATTAAAGTTAGCGTCATGCCAAACATAATAATAAATCGAATCAATTATCTTTGTTGCATCATTAAATCCAATAATGTCTTCTGTTTGAGAAAGCATCAAAGTGTTAATATATATTAAATCTTCATTAGTTAAAACTTTTGGTTTGTATATAAATTCATCATCATAAGCAAAATGAAATAATGGTTCATTACTATGAGAATATCTTCTTTCAGGAATATCAAATAATGTTTTATTTTGAATAATTGCGGGCCATATATCTGGAACATCAAACATAAATATTTCATCAAGTTTGTCATTTTCATTTGATGTATATTGTGCCCCATAATATAAAGAAAAGAACGGATTTATGGCAACCATACATCTTGTCGGGCTTAAATTATAAATGTTATAGTTTTCAGGCATTACATAACAGCTTGCTAACAAGTTAGCATATTCACGTTTGCCACTATAAATTTGTTTTAGAATATATGACTCCTTCGATACACCACCAATCAAGCCAGTTAATATATGAAATCCTTCATATTCACTGCACATTCCACAATCAGTTAATATATATTCTTTATCTTTAGGAGTATCCCAAAACGCAATATATGATTCTAAAAAAGAAATTGCCCATGCAAGCATCTCTCTTGTTGCTAAAGGGTTCGATATAATATCATGTATATATTCTGCTTGTGCAAATACTTTTAAAGTCCTTAAATATAATTCATTATCAGATAAATTAAGATCTTTTGTTTTCTTTAAGAAAGAAAATTCATTATGTATATTTATATATTTATCAGCTTTTGATTCATATTTTTTTAATGCTTTACAAAATTGTTCTTCTGATTGTGTTCTAACACTGCAGATTAACATATATCTTTTTAAAATATCTAATTCTTTTCTAGTTAATTTAACGCCACCTTCAACTAATATCTTATTATTAAGAATATTAGACACTTTGCTTTCAATATTACAATTAACTAGTTTCTCTATTTCTTCATCGTATATATCATCTTTATAAAATACTTTATGAGATCTTTTACTTTCATCAATTTTACCAGTATGTATGTCAAAAATATTAATTGCACTTGAAAACTTTTTAATTATAAATTGTGAAACATAATGGTTTTTCATTAAATTAACCTCCTTATCTTTTTCGACCTCAATTAACAATCATCAGTAAGTTTCTATACATCATTATATCATTTTAAATTATAATGATAAAAATAGTTATAATGTAAATAAGTAATTATTTTTTAAAAAATGCTCTATTAAAACTTAATACTGAGAAATTTATACTCATGATAACAAATATTTATATCTGAGTTGAATATAGCTTATAGTTCTTTTAATATTTTTGGATATATTTCATTATTCCAACCAAGAGCTAAAGATTCTTTAGAATACATTGATGATAAAACCTTATTTTCTTGAATATCTTTCCATAGTCTTTTTAACATAATGATATATGTTTCATAATCATCTTTTACTAATGATGTTGTATTAATCATCCATTGTTGTGTATATTCATAACCATTATATAAGTCATTAAGTTGTTTACATATAAAATTAACTGCTCCACCAATGCCTTGTAATTCGCCTTTGTTTGCATTAATATCTTTTGGTTTTTCAATAATTAAAATATGTAGCAATAAATGCTCTAAAAAATTGCAGTATACAAGTCTATTTGCTTTTTGATACTCAAATGGATTATTTGGTGCAAATTTATCATTAGAAAGCATAATTGCTTTATCTTCATCAATATGATGACAATATAAACCCTCACTTGTCCTTGAGACTTTTTTATTTTTTGTTAAACAATTTTCGTTTACAAAATAATCATATTTAGCTGGTCCGTATTTGTTTATAAGAGATTCGACTAGCTCATTGTATGATAATTTCATGATTGATTCATAATATTCTTTATTACTATCATTTGAGGTAATTTCACTATTTAATTCATTAAATGTTCCGCGTTTAATATTAATACGGTCAATTTCTTCTTTAATAATATCTCCAAACGTTTTGTTATCTATTTCAAGGCTTTGTTGTGCTGCAAATGATTTATCAGCAAATGTATCAAATATGTGTTGTTTTTCTTCCAGAACATTAATTAATTTTTCGTCGATAGAATTTTCACATAGTAATCTATACACTAAAACATTTCTTGATTGACCCATTCTATAAGCCCTTGATATTGCTTGGTTTTCTATAGATGGTTTAAATTGTGGCTCGCATATGACAACTACTGATGCGGATTGAATATTTAAACCTGTCCCACCAGAATTAATTTGTGCTAGTAAAACAGTCCCTGCAGGTGCTTCATTAAATTCATCAATAATTTCTTGTCTACGATTAACATTAATTGATCCGTTAATAGGGTTTAAACATTTTCCTTTTAAGAAAGAATGTATTTTAGCAATTGTATCTAAGAAAAATGAGAATACTAAAACTTTTCTACCTTCTTGTTCTGCTTCATCTACTATTTCTTTCAATCTTAAAGCTTTGCATGACTTGTTTAAATCATCAATATTCCAAGATACTCTTCTTGCATCTTGATATTTTTTTGAAAGTATAGCATTTTCATAGATTAATTCTTCTTCATTATTTAGAGTACACCATTCTTTAGTTTCAATTTTATCAGGCAGCTCTGTTAAAACATCTTCTCGTTTTCTTCGGTAATAAACTGAAGCTATTTCTTTTCTAAATTGTGGCGCTGAATTCATAAACGCTAGCTTTTTAGCTTTATTTGCTACAGAAGGACATAAAATATTAATCAAAGTAATCATTTCATCAACTTTATTTTCTAGTGCTGTACCAGTCATAAATAATAATCTTTCTGCGTGATTTGATATAGATATTGTATTGATACTTCTTCTTGCCTCGCTATTTTTTATGAAATGAGCTTCATCAACTACAAGTAAAGAAAATTTAAAATTTATTTCAAAATTTATATGAGAAGTTGATTCAAAATTTGTTACGGCTACGCCACCAGTTTTTAGCCATGATTGGAAAGCTAGATCTTTTCCACTACCATGAATTTTTGTCACTTTTAATTTACTGTGTTTAGTTATTTCTCTGCACCAGTTTGTTACAACAGAAGCTGGACAGATTACTAAAAAATGAGATGCTCCTGTATTTTTTAGAGAGACCATTGTTGCAATAGCTTGTACTGTTTTTCCAAGTCCCATTTCATCACCAAGAAGTACCTTTCCTTGGTGGAGAATATATTTTACTCCCCATTCTTGATATTTTCTTAATGTACAAAGAAGTCCATCTGGAAAAAGGCACTCGTCTTGAATTTCTCTTGCTAATTCTTCAGGTAATCCATAAATTGAATCGTCATTTCCTAATACACCAGGATAAATTTCTTCAATAGTGTTATAGTACATTATTGAATTTTTTGCAAAATCATTCCACGCTTCTAACAATACAATTTTATTGTTGTTAAATTCATCAAATATTTCATCAGCAGTTGGTTTATATTGAGTCGGTAAAGTTTCATCAACATATTTGAATTTTGTTCTGGCATCACTAATTTCTGTGTCTGCCATAAATGGCCATTTAACACCATTTCCGATATTATTAAATTCGTCAAAAGCATTTTTTAAATTATCACCATATTTATTATTTAATTCATCTATTCTTTTGGAATAATCAACTTTTTTTAAATATGAATAAATTGAGCGTATTACTTTTGTGGCTGCACCAGATTTATTATCGGCACTTAATTTAATCTTTAATCCTTTTCTTAATTCTTTAGCATAACTTTCACATTTTCTTTTAATTGTATATGCTTTGTCCTGACTAATCCCATATATAGAAGCTATTTGCATTACAGATGAACTAAAAACGTCAGCAAGTGTTTCATAGCCTGCATTTTTTAAAACTTTAGTTTTAATTCCAGATTTGTCTCTAGCAAGTTCATCTACTGAGATTTCTTTTAATGAATTTACAAGTTCATCTGCTAATAAGTAGTCAACTGAATATTTAATTTCATTAACACTGTCATCAACTGATTTTTTAACTTTTTCTAATTTGGTTGTAAGAGATTTATATTCCTCTTCATACTTTTTAAAAACACTAACATTTCCGTTTTCTTTGAAAACGCTAGGCGATATTTTTGATACCCATTGTTTATAAATATCTTTGTTATCTAAGTAATCTTTCTTTATAATGTCAAAATCTGTTTCTTTAAGAATATTAATAGAATGTAATACTTCATATGTTGATAGCGTGAATGGTTCATGTTGCATTCTTGTTAATGCGTTATATGAATCCTCAGCTTTTGATTTCTTTTGTTTAGATGAAAATAGCCAATATATGGCATTTGATCCTGATGATAATGCGCGTATGTGTTCATCAATTATATCTTTATAAGAATTATAAAGGGATTTACATACTTCTGAATATTTGCAACTTTCTTTATAATAGTAAATGTTTGAAATAAAAGATACTAAATTTTTATTATCTAATTCTAGTTCTTGACCATTTATTCCTTTTTCAACAATATCAGAAAAGAAACTATAATTATGTAAAACCATGATTTGGTATCTTAAATCATTTTGACAAAGTGTTGAAAATGTAAAATTGCTTTTTAAATCATTAAGAAGCTTTTTATAAAATAGAATTAGTTCTTTTGCTTCTTTATGTTCAAAGGATTTAGGCATATTTTTACCTCCAAATAATCTTATACGTATTTTTTATTATAAATTAAAATATTTAAATTTAGTAGTTTAAATGTACATTTAAATTTTATAGAAACAAATTTTCAGTTGTTTAGTATGATACCATAAAAATCGACGCCTTTTTATTTTAGTCGACCCCATAAACCCCATAAGAATCAACATAGCCCAATTATATTCAAATCAAAAAGGAAGGTCTTTTAGCCTTCCTTTTTTTGTGCAAGTCCGCTTGCCTCGCTTACTATAATAAAAATTATAATAATCTAATACACCCGATCTCTCGGTGCACTACCTTTATGGTCAAAATTATAGCATTTATTTTTAATATATCAAGTTTATAAAAATTTATAGATTATAAACAAAATGTAAAGAAATTAAAATTTATCAAAAAAGTGAGCAAAATTAGTGAGAATTTTACGGTTATATATAGTAAAGGGGAAAATTACTCAAAAGCCATATCTCCATTTTTTAAATATTCATAATAATCGTCTTCATCATAGTTGATTATTTCATATTTTTCGTTTTCTAATCTTTTTATTAACTTTTCAAATTCAGCTTTTTTCATCCAATATAGATTTCCATCATTGTATTTTCTACTATAATAATCTTCTTTGATAATCATATATTGTTTTTTACTATCGTTGACTAAAACAATGAATTTGGAATAAAGATATACATCTCTTACCATAAAGTAATAAGCTTTAAATTCTTTTCTTTGTTGCCACAATTCATCACAGAATTTAAATCCTTTAATATAGTTTTCGATTGAAGTTTTATCTTCATTATTAAGATAATATTCTTCTTCAAAAAAAGACATACCATCTAAGTAATCTGAGATAATAAAAGTTATTAGTTCTTCAACTAGATTCAAGCTACTTTTTGTTTTTGATGAGAATCCACCATTAAGTATCCAATCATAAACACAAAACCAATGTGCCAAAGTTTTATCATCCCATTCTTTATTAATATATTTATTAAAAGCTTTAACAATAGAATCGTAACTATAGTATTTAATGAATGGATCTTCTTAATCGTATTGAACTTTTCTTCGATTTGCTGGATTAAAATTAAAATCTTCCTTTTCACATGTTAAATTACAAATGCTTTCAAATAATTTCTTATTAAACATATTTTATACCTCCTTGACACTAATTTTTAACGACAACATTATTTTATACTAAATTGAGTGTATAAGGAATAATAAAATAAGTTTATGTTTTTTTATGATAATAGTATTAAACGATAATTACCTACATTTTTAATCGATAATAAAATACACAATTATATTGGTAATTACAGTCAACTTTTTATTGAATTTTTAAATAATTAATAGAATTATATCTCAGGATTAGTGGTAATTCTAGTATTAGTTAATGGCAATGTAGAACCAATAGATTCGAACTGTTAAAAACTACCATATTTACTCATATTAATAGTTAATCCTTTTTAACAAGTTTCTTTAATAATTTCACTGAATCATTATTCATTCAGAATACATCAACTGAAGTATCAACTATTTTTAATGATAATGTCATAATAACAGTTCATCATCTTTAGTTTTATCGGTTAGTTTATCATTTGATGGAGTAATAATTGTTATACTGAGCTCATCAGTATGTGGTTAAATTGTTGTGTTGTTAGATTTGCCACAAGATTCTAATTAAAATATTATTATTGAATTTATTAAAAATGTTAGTATTCTTTTCATAAAAATACCATCATCGTAGACTTTATAATATTAACAATTTAATTTATTAGAACGCTTCTTTTCATTTATTAGAGTTCTACTAATTGATTTTTTTAGATATTGAAGTATCTCATCAATGTAAGCCAAATGATCTATAAAACATATGTCAGGCGGAATAATTTCCTTTACTTTTTCATAAAATGATATATGATCCCTAATATATGGAATTTCACTTACAGAAAAAGAGATCATTGTTGGATTCAAATTGATCTTTTTAAAAGTTTCAAAATCATTACTATACTTAAATAATAATTCAAGGCATTTTGCTTTTGATGCATAGTCAAAATCTCTAACACATTCAAATAGATAAATTATATTTTCTTGAGTATTTGAATACATACTTAAAGAATGATTAAACCAATTAAGTTGGTTTACAGAAATAGCTTTATTCCCTTCATGGTTAAAGCAACCCATAATTGTTGTTGCATAAAATTGAATCATATACTTTTTATCTACATTTATCAATTTAGTAAATAGCAAATCACCATATGTAATATATTCGTCACTATTCCATAAAGCTTCTATTCTCTTTATTGAATACAAATCATGATGATAGTATAAAAACTCATCTATAAAAACAGATAAAAAATTAATGTTATTTCTTATTATTTTAAGAAGATATACTCCTTTTTCATCAAAATAATCATCTCTACTTTTCAAAGCTTTTAAATAAAGCTCTTCTATAAAGTCACTATTCTCTTTAAATAAGTTATCAAACAGACTATCTCTATTATCATGTTCAAAAATTAGATATAGGGCATAAGGACCATATCCGTTTTTTTCAAATTCTAAAGCTTTCTTACACAAATGAAGAAGTTTTGGAATGTTCTGACATATTTTAATCCAGCGTTGTGGGACAAAGTTGGTAAAAGGATATTTATTAATGTTTCCAACATAGTCATCAAAAAGTCTAATGGTACTTTCATTGATATCACTATCGTTAATCGTTATAAAAAGCCATTCAAAAGCTTTAGGCTTGCAAACATCCGGAATAATGTCTTTAATTACCCTATAAGAGTTTTCTATATTACTTATTTTTTTATATCTATCAACAATACCACATACAGAATTTATATTACTGTCAAGCCATTTAGAATTAATAAGGATTAGAATTAATTCATCAAAATAAGCCTTGTCTATGTAAGCTATACAAAGCTCAAAATAGTTTCTGATTTTATCAGAAACATTATCAAATGTACAATCAAACAAAACTAATTCACTTACTCTCTCAATAGTCAATTGAGTATCTAAAGCAATATCATTAATTAATATTTTTTCATATTTAGTTTTTCTTTCTTCATATGTTATGCTTCTATCAACTGGCTCATTAAAAATCGGCTCAAGAAAATCGATCATACTTTTATTTCTTAAATATAAGTAGTCCCATTTTAATTTATAATAATCAAAAATATGTTTACTATAAAAATAAATGCACGTTTCTGTTCTCTCATCTTTTTTTATGTTCTCAATTTCATTATTAAATGAAGTAATATCTCTCTTAAATAATTCAATATTATTGTCTTGTGGGCAATATGTGAAATAAGTTTTAAAGATTTTTGTAATGCTATTATTTTGAATCAAAAATATAATGCATTTTTTTCTTAACAAATACAAGTTTTCATCGCCATTTCCTATATTCATTCTTGCAAAAACTGCTTTATTATCATGCATGCTAATTTTTCCATATTCAAATTGTAACAGTTTCAAACAATAATTAGACAAACTATTTACAAAAATTGGAAAATCAATTGATAATTCAGAAACTATTATATCTTGAATCATATAGTTTCTAAGCCAATCATGCTCATCAAATTGATAGTTATCTATGAGAATTAATTCGGCTTTTTGAATGGATATTAGACCATTTAGAATATAAGTTTTAAATAACTTTACAGCAAACTTTGTTTCAATATTCAAAACTGAATTAAAAGAATTTATTACCCATTCTTCATCAACTTTATTTTCTTTAATGGTATCATTTAATAGTTTCAAACTTCCTTCAGAATTTAATGAAGAAAAGGCACTTGCCAATTCTTTTAATACTATTTTATTATCTTTAAATGATTCCCATGCTTCTTTTAAGTCATCCTTAATGAAAGAAAAGTCATCCTTGTTTAAAAAAACATTTAGAGTTTTATTTATCATTGAAATAATGTTTCTTTTATATTTGGGAAATAAATTGATAAAGATATCGCGCAATCTAACAGTTTTCTTATGAAAAAAAACATAATATTTTAAGTAATTAGACAAGCATTGGTCATTCATTTCAACTATTTCATTTTCAAAAATAGAGACAATTTCTTCTCTTTCTAAATATCTAATAATTTCTTTAAATTTATTTTTTTCTATATTTAGGAAAATCAATAAATCACTATATAAATCTAATTCATTTAAATCAACTTGTTTAACAAAAGTAATAAGTGCTATACATCTCAATAATAAATTTGCTTTTTCTATAGATAGTAATTTATTAATTCTATTCTCGTAATACTTTCCAAAAATATCTTTAGGGTCATACAAGAAAGAGATATTGTTATTATTTTTACATGTTTCAGCAATCATGAAGGCTAATCTAATATTACCTTGTACAAGTTCATTAAGTTTAATTAAAAATGATTCGCTACATGATCCAATATTATTTTTTATCACATTATTTACTGCTTCTTCTGATAATAGATCTAACTCATATTTAAAAAAATTAACTTCTAAATTATCAAGTTTTAATAAAAATTCTGCTAATTCATAATTTCTTATAGTAAATACTATTTTTTTATTTTTTAAATAACTAATAATAGTCTTAATATCAGAAAATTTATCAGCATCATCAATTAAATAATATTCCGTATAGCTTGTAGTTCTTAGAATATCTGTATAATCAAATAAACCTCTAGCTTTTATGCACTTTATCTTATTTTCATCTGGCTCAATACTTTTCAATAATTCAATCGCAAGCTTAGATTTTCCTACACCAGATTTACCATAAAGTATGATAATATCATTATCTAAAAAAGCATGTTTTAGATCTTCTATTTCTCTATCTCTTGATGAAAATACTTTATCAAGAGAAGGTGACAATCCATTATTAGAGTCATTAATAAACTCATCTACAGATAAAATATTTAAAGATTTATATAAGTTAATATTTAAAAATTCCATTGCTAGTTCTGGATATTTATCTTCAATATCAAGTGCCATGTCATTAACGCTTATCAATTCTAGTTTAACACCTAACGATAATAGATATTCCTTTTGCTCAAATATATCGTCATTAGGTATTTTACCATTTGAGTAACAAAAAATAATCTTTTCAATATTTTGAACAGGAATTTTGGTTTGTGATTCATCCAAACAACCACTTATATCAGATTTTAGTTTCTTTCCAAGAGATGTTTGCTGTGTAGTGCATTCCTCCATTATGAATCTATTATTATGCTTATTAATAAACAGACAATCTGGATGTGATTTGGTTGTTTTAACAGAACCTATCATAGAACCATTAGCTTGACATGAATAATCTATAAGTTTTTTTTTGAGAAATGCCCTTGATAAATTTTGGAATGGACCAGCATCAAGGTTAGCTATTGCTTTTTCAACCGCTTCTAGTGACATTTTATTCTCCTCCTTCTATTTATTATCCGACACTAATTTCTTATATAATTCCTTAGACATAATATCAATTACAGCTTTTTGGAATTGATCGTTTCCAAGTAATCTTTGAAACGCATTATCAAATCTTTTAATAACGGTCATAGTTAAAAATACTTTACCATATTCATGTGGTTTATGTTCACCATACAAATGAGTAGCAATTTTCTAAATAAGATTTGCTTTTTCTTGTATATTAATATTTTTTTGTGATTTATCAATAGCCATTATTCATCCACCTCAATATTATACTTTTCAAATTATGGTTGTAGTTTTCTTCTAACTTTAATAGTTGGAACGTATTTACCTGTTTTCCACCAATTTATAATTGCAAAATAAACATCTAGAAGTTTTACAAACTTCTCTTGAGTCATTAACATTTTAAGTTTTATTTTTTGACTTTCTATTTTAAGCCATAAATATTCCTCATCCATATTTTTAATTCTTGTAAGGATTTTAACATTTTTCTAAATTTTTATCTATATAAATACTATTTTTTTATTAAAAACTAGTTTGATTTGTTTTAAATTCTATTGAATAACGTGATTTTTAGCACTATTGCTTTAAATCATGTAAAGTCAAAAAACTGCTAATAAAATATTACAATAAGTCTAACAATGCTTTATAAAACTAATAAAATTCAATGTAAGGTATTTGTTTTTTCTTTGATGGTTTATCTAAATCTTGATTAAAATACTTTTTAGCAGCTCTATAATAACATCCCATGCTTTAGCAAAGTTTGGTTTAATTTTATCCATTTTTAATACTCTTATCCTTTCATAAATATCTTTTCTCATTTGTTATTACCTCCATGCTAAGTTTATAACAAAAAGAAAAGGAATCGTTAGAAACCAACATTTTCAACTGATGATTTCCGACAATTCAATTATGATACTTACACTTAAATAAAAATTATAATATTATTATGAAATTTTAATGTGAGAATTATAAAATGTCAAAACTTTTTTAGATATAGTTTAATAAATTTATGGAAAAAATAAGGCAGCTTAACATTTTTTAGCTAAGTTGCCTTTTTTCTCCATCAGCGTAAATTTTAAATTAACATAATCCAGATAATGATCTCATTACTAAATCAACATCTTTATTTTCTAACTCTTGAATAATATGTAAATAAGTTTTTTCTGTTGTATTCATACTAGAATGTCCAAGCCTTTTAGCAACACTAGCTATTGATACACCACCAAATAATAGCAAAGATGCATGTGTATGTCTTAATCCATGAATTGTTATTACTGGTATTCCTAAATCAGTACAATGTCTATTTAAAATATTGTTTATTGTAGAATTAAATATAGCTTTTTCTACAAATATAGGTTCATTAACAGGTAAATCTTTTACTAAAGCAGAAAATTGGGATACTATCATCCAATCAAGTTGTATTTTTCTAACTGAAGATATGTTTTTTGTAGGTTGAAAACCACCACCGTCTTTATAATTCCATGTTTTATTAACTGATAGCAATTGATGTGAAAAGTCAAAATCAGCTGGAGTTAAAGCAATAGCTTCTGAAAATCTCATTCCCGTTTTAGCAATTAGAAGAATTAGCCAATCATAATTTATGTGGTCTTTTAGGTTTAAACCATTTAATAAAGTATGAAGTTCAAATTGATTTAAATACTTTTTCTTTTTTTCTCGTGGTGATTTACCTTTAATTATTACTTTTCTTGTAGGATCTCTTTCTATTAATCCTTCATCTACGGCATCTAAAATAGCTGATTTTAAATGATGATGAAAATCCATTGTTGTTTGTCTTTCATGATCTTTTGCATAATCATTTAACAATTGTTGATAAGTAACTCTATCCATGTCACATAATTTTAGCTTTGGTGCAAGTTTTTTTACCCAACTTAAAGAAAGTTTATATTTATCCATTGTAACTTTTCTAATTGCACCTTCTTTATAAACAGTTATCCACCTTTCGAAATAATCTGAAAATAATTCTTTTTGTTGTTTTTTAATCATTTTTACCTCCTTTAAAAGAATTTACTCACGCTGATGAAGGGTGATAAGGTTGTCGAGTTTAATTAACAAAGATGAAATTTTTTTCTGTTCAATTAATGAAGGGATTAAAATTGTTTCATTTTTAATGGATTGATAATAAAGGTGTAATATTGTTAAGCCTTGTGCTTTTTTAGCTAGTTTGTTTCTTTGTTTTTCGTTACCTTTTGAATAGTATGCCACAAAATTTCCATCAATGTTTTTGCTTGGCCTAATCACAAAAACACCGCTAGTTTCTGCTATTTTTTCGTTCAAACAAGCTGGAGATATTAATGAATACGCATCTACTGTTGTTGATTGTGGAAATAAAATATCGTTTTTATAAATTGTATTTCCTTTTTGATTTGTTCGTCTATCAATTTTAAAAATTGTTGTGTCATATTGCGTGTAAAGATCACCATACAAAACACATTTATACTGACCAGTATCCGATAAAGAAGCATAACTTAACATGCCTCCACTGAAGCAAATACCTATATCTTCATATTTACGCTGTTCCCAAGAGTTAATAGTTAAATAATTAAATACAATTTGTGTAATTGTTGAAAAAATTTAAATAAGCTTGGGAACAGCGTAAGTTGGGGGATGTCGTGCAAATAACTATGGGGCAATCGCCGGATGGTAGTACCTATTCGGATGAGCCAAGCGATTATATCCTTGTCCAAGGCAATGCCGATTTGCAAAATGGCTGGGTTTGCCCTCGCATTTGGACAACGCAAATTACCAAGAAAGCAGATGCAGGTGACTTAATAATGAGCGTCCGTGCTCCGGCTGGAGCAATGGGAAAAACCGCTTATAATGCGGTAATCGGGCGTGGTGTTGCTGCAATTAAAGGAAATGAATTTATATATCAACTGCTCGTAAAAATGGATACAGACGGTTTTTGGAAAACACTTTCCTGCGGCTCAACATTTGAATCTCTTAACTCAGACAATATCAAAAATGCTGAGGTCAAAATACCGACAACAGCCGAACAGATAAAAATAGGCGGTCTTTTTCAGTACCTCGACAACCTTATCACCCTTCATCAGCGTAAGTAAAAAACCCCTATGCGTTATTGGCATAAGGGATAATTAATTATTTAAGATTTATACTTCAAAGCCACCATCAAGAATAAATTTTCTTAATATTTCATCGATTTTCTGATTAATTTTGAATATTGGATAACTAGTTGAATCTAATTCATCAAAATAAATTTTTGCTATTTTTTTATTTACTGTTTCTTTTAATTTATCAAATCTTCCAAATTCATTTATATTATCTTCGTTAATATTTAACTTCATTAAACTTCTTAGTTGAGTTTCATCAATACCGATTTTAATAGAAAATTTATGTATTTGGTCATTCTTAGCTTTTTCTTGATATTCGGTTATATAATTTTTAAGAGTTTTACCTTCTTCAACAATAATTAATCCAGATTCAATATCGTGTAGAAAGATATTTGCATATTTTTGTTCATCTTGTGATAAAGTTGAAAATGTTTTTGCAACTTCTTCTTTGGCTTTGTCAACATCAATACCTGTTTGTAATGCAACTAAATATTTTTTAAATCTTGAATTCATCCAATCAGCATTAATTGTTCCAGTACTTGTTTCCACAAGATAATAGTCAATATCAAAAGGCAAAGATCCACCAACGGTTACAATCTTTGTAATTTCTTTATATCTTTGTAATAAAACATTATATGTGATTTCATCAATTAATACTTTTATTGTATGTTTATTTTTACCTTCATCAAAATCATATTCTGATTTATTCCATTTAAATCCTTGAATTTTTGCAGATTCTAAAGATTTATTCATAGATTTAAACAAGGAAGCAAACTTTTTAACTTCATCAATATTATTAGGAAGTTGTTCAAAATTATTGATTTTTTCAGATTCAAAAATATCATAAATATCTTCAAAAGCACGATTTATTTTATTAATATTTTTCTCTAATTTATCAACAAAAATTCCGTACATTTTATTTCCAGAATATAATTCAAATGCTTTTTCAATATTCAATTCCATAGTGTGTGGTCTTCGATAATAACGAATAATTCCATGAGGTTTATCATTATCGGCTAATCGATTTGTCCTTGAAAAGGCTTGAATTATATTTTCATAATCTAATACTTTATCCAAATATAATGTGTTCAACCATTTAGAATCAAATCCTGTAAGCATTTGATCTACTACAATTAACAAATTAATTTGTTCTTCTGGTTTATTTTGAATATAAATATAAGGTCTTTTATGTGCTAATCTTGCACAAACATCCTTTTTAAATTGTTTGAAATTAGACATTGAAAATGCTTGACCAAAATTAGCATTATAGTCGGATAATATTTCTACAACTGCATCTTCTTTTATAGTATTTCCATCATTATTATCAATATTTTGATCAAATAATGCTGTAAATTTTAAATTTGTTAGTCCTTTTTCTTGTTTTTCTTTAAGCAATTTATAATATTTAATTGCTTCTGGAATGCTATTTGTTGCTAAAATAGCATGATATTTATTCATTTTAGACAAATCTAGCCAATTATTTAATATATCTTCTACAACAGCCTCTCTATGTTCGTCTCTATCGTATTGATTCTTATCAATAGAATTTTCAATTTTTGTCATATGTACTAAAGAATTGTTCATGAACTTTTCATAAATTTCTTTCTTTTTATAGTCAGAATAAGCATCTTCTATACTAGTAGAATTAGACTCTTTTAGTGCCACTTGTTTTCTTAAATCATTATCTTTGTAAGTACAAATTTTAATAGGGTCAAATCCTAAAACATTACCATCATTAATTCCATCAGAAATGCTGTATCTATGAATTTCATTACCAAAAATCATTGCTGTAGTTGTGTCTTTTTTCTTATTTTCATTATGAATTGGTGTACCAGTAAAACCAAAATAAATAGCTCTTGGAAAAGTATCTTTAATATTGGCTAACATCTCACCAAATGTTGATCGATGACATTCATCAACGACAAATACAATTCTTTTTTTATTTATCAAATCAATATCTGCTTGTTTATAAATACTATCATCTTTTATATTTGACATCTTTTGAATAGAAGTTACTATTAATGTATCTTTTGGATTTGAACTTTTCAATTTATCTATTAACATATATGTATCTTCTGTCTCTTGGATTTCAGTTGATGCATCTGCAAAGCCACGATATTCTCTTAAAGATTGCATTCCTAATTCAATTCTATCCATCAAAAATACAACTTTGTCAGCATCTTTAGAATTGGCAATTAGACAAGCTGATTTAAAACTAGTCATAGTTTTACCACTACCTGTTGTATGCCACACATAACCACCATAAATATCTTTGTTTTCCCAATGAGTTTTCGCAACTCTATCAGCAATGCCATTTGCAGCGTAGTATTGATAACTTCTCATTACCTTTAAAATTCCATCAGTATTATCAGCTACAGTATAGAAGCCAATTAATTGATGTGCTGTAGGAATATGTAATAACGTTGAAGTAATTTGTTTATAGTCATTAATGTGATTATTATTAAAATCTGCCCAATGGAAAAAATATTTTTCATTAAATTCATTATCAGGTCCAGGATTTGCAAAATATTTTGTTTCTTCTGGATTCATAACGACAAATATTTGAACTAATGAAAATAATCCTGTATAGACTCCTTCGTGTGCATATTTTTTTATTTGATTGCAAGCTTGTGAAACTGGAATGCCACTCTTTTTTAATTCAATATGAAATAATGGCATTCCATTTATTAAAAGCATAAAATCGCCACGTCTATTAGGAAAAATGTTATTTTTTGCCTTAAATATTGGTTGTTCAGCAATTTGATATCTACTTTGACCTCCAATTATTTCAGCTCGATCATATATTTTTAGTGATATTTCTTTTCCAAAATGAAGCTTGTCTTCTTCATTATCTCTTTTAATTGTAACTGATCCACCATTTATAAATCCATTTAGTTTTAAAGGAGTTCTTAATTGATTTATTTGATCTATAATTTGCCACATTTCACCTTCAGTCAATTTGCAATCATTTAATCTATCTCTAATGTTATTGTTTTCGAATAAAATATTAGCCCAGTTTTCAATTAAATCTTTTTCAGTTTTATTCTTAAGAACGTTTTTTTCCCAACCGTTTTCAGTTAAAAGGTCAATAACATTTTTTTCAAATTCTAATTCATCATCAAAAGTCATTAATATCTCTCCTTTTTACGCAAACATTTTTTCTAATAGCGATTTTTTAATATTTTTAAGCTTTTCACACTTACGCTGATGAAGGGTGATAAGGTTGTCGAGTTTAATTAACAAAGA
>ERZ779737.828-NODE-828-length-26630-cov-16.831985_pt1 | contig 26630 bp, 26 predicted proteins | sample MGYA00511889_ERZ779737 | MGnify/ENA primary metagenome ERZ779737 (study PRJEB29588, sample SAMEA2163575) | human gut metagenome | biome: human gut; feature: human-associated habitat; material: faeces | place: Denmark | collected 2008/2010 ... | reverse complement strand
TTCGGGTCAAGATACTTTTTCATACATTCTCTCCTCTCTTTTTAAGTTCATACTCAGGTTGACGGGACAAAGATACGCATTCCAAGGAAGAATAACCAGTCTTGAAACGGCTATAATCGGTTATAAACGGTTAAACGGTTAAATGGTTACAATCGGATACGGCGGCTGCTAATGATACCAATGTCTGTTTCTTTTGTTTTTTGTCTCACTGCATAACAAGTTGGACAACAATCAGCGGACACACTATGAGGGTTCTGTGGCTATGGTACGATACAGTCACCTCATCATCTCTCGACTGAAACGACAAATAGAAGATTTGGCTGTTCAGGTTATGTAATGATGTAAGGTCAATTAAGGTCAATTAACCGGAAGCAATGTCACTAAACATAATAGTTATACATAAGTGTCTGGACTTCCTGCATTTACACATAAGTAAACCCAAAGAGCAACAAAATTTCCGTTTGACCATAGGTCAGTGTATTACCCTCAATATGGTTGCTGTTGTAGTTGAAGTCCACTGTAAAACGACGGCTAAGCCTTTCTCTATCCTTATCGGATAATGGTTGCAACTCCTGCCACGCAGCCAATGCTTTCTTGATATTTAGGCATTTCATACGCCTGAGCATTTATTATCAACGATGCGAATATACAAAAGTTTTCAATATGGTTGTATCTATACAACCTTTCTCTCGCATCTGACAACCATTTTATCAGCGGCGTTGAAAAACTGTCGGTTAATAGAGGACGGTGACAGAGGAACCCCAGACAAGGGAGGCGCCGCCGTCAGTGTTCCACAGACATTCGCGGGCGGTGAGGCGGCCTGTCGCGGTGTCCAGTACTACCACTATGTACGAGAGCAGGGTCTCGTCCTGCGCCGAAAACTCCCCCTTCATGGGAGAATCCACCCTGATTACAGGCATGGCGACGGTGCTGTCCACCCCGTGCCAGGTGTAGAACTCATTGTAGTTGCAGTCGCCGTGGAAATACGCCTTTATCTCCGGATGTCCCGCGATGAAGCGCTCCAGGGCACGCCAGTTCTCCAATGGCAGGCTATCGATGTTCCCGACGGCGCAAGTGTCGGACAGCAGGTTCTCGAAGCGGTCCGCGGGATTGATGTCATGAGGGCTAAGGGGATTGGTGAAATGCTTCGCGTCCGCTCCGGGAGGGTCGTGCGTGAACAGCAGTACCGGAAGCTCTTCCCCTGAGGGCACGGCACTGCCATACCACTCCCGCATGCTCGAGTCGGGCCACATGCCCATGAATACGAAACGCACGCTGTCCATGACAAATGTGTAGTGCGTCCTGTCCGTACCGTAGTCGAAATCCTCAGCCATGACAGCCGCATCCGGGCACATCATCATGTTATAGATACCCGCAGCACTGGAGGCATCCCGCTCAGGGCACATTGGCTTCGGATATCCGATGGCATTGGAGATGTCGTGATTGCCTGGGACAAGGTACAGGCGGTCCTGGTATTCCGCCCAGTCCCGGAGAAACTGCCTCCACGAGTCCGATGCCGGCTGTACTCCGCTCTCCATCCTGTTGGCGATATCCCCGGTACAGACTATGAAGTCGGGCTTTCCGAACACTCTGCCCCCGCCTGCCCCGCCGTCATCCGGCAGTACCGCATTTTCCAGAAGGCCGAACGACCGCAGCATCGCCCGGCTCACCGAGTCTGCCGGAACACCCTCCACACCGCGGAACTCCCTGTCTATGCCGTAATGCAGGTCGGAGCAGTAAACAAAACGGAGAATTTCCCCGTCCTGCGCCCCAACACAGCCGCAGAACAGGGAAATACTCACTAACACTAATATTAACCTTTTTACCATTCTATCTTAGAGCCCTCAACTTTCTCGGCCGAAGCATTGCTGCTGCCTTCGGTTGCCGTCATGATGTACCAGTCACCGGTACCGTCCACATCCCTGGCGAAGGAGCCTTTGTCCTTGCTGTCGTACATTCCGTCATCCTCGCCCCAGGTCTCGCCAAGGGCCTTGCTCAGGTTCTTGAACAGGTCTATCGAAGTTCCGTCCGGAGCGAACAGCTCTATCTTCACCGACTTGTCGGCAGAGAGACCGAACTCGAAAATCGGGAAATCCGGATTCTCGGTGCTCTCAGCCTTGTCAGACTTCTCGGACCAGACGGTCAGGAAGCCGTGGGCAGGCACAACTGTTCCTGCAGCTGCGGTGAAGGTATCCTCGTCATCCTTGGTGAAATACACTCCGGCTATGTCCATGTCGGTATCGGAAGTATTGTACAGCTCGATGAACTTGTCATTGCCGTTCAGCTCGTTCAGTCTCAAAGCTGTATAATCGGCTGTACCAGGCTCGTCCCCGCCAGCGGAAGAGTTGCTCTCGCCGGGAGTAGGCTCGGTGCAAACGCTCCAGTTGTCGGAGCCGTCGGGAATACGGGCGTAGGACGAACCGTCGTCCATTGCGGGATACTCTACCGTATCCACTGTATCCCCCTCGGCGTCCAGCACTGTCACTACGTCTCCGCCGCCACCGAGACCGAAAGTGAAGGTCTCGTCCTTGTAGAAGACCATTATGGCTCCTGCTTCAAGGATTGTACCGTCAGTGATTACATATTCCTCCTCTGAGCCCTTGTCGTCCTGCAGTCTGTAGCCGCTGATATCCACCGTTTCGGCAGAGGTATTGATAAGTTCGATGAAGTCAGTCTGCTCCCCGTCGATGGTGGCGCCCTGAACCTCATTGATCAGTACGGGAGAGCTGGATGTACCCGGCTCGTCCCCAGGCTGATCTGGAATCTCGTCAGGAGTGCCGGTGTTGGAACGGCCCTTTGTGCCGCCCTCGATGACATCCCATGAAGTACCGCCATCCTCTGTTCTGGCGTAGGTGAAACCGTCCTCCATCGCAGGTACGATGACCTCGTCTATCTTCGCGTAGGTCACGTCGAGCACTGTGATGGCATCTCCGTCACCCGATATTCCGAACTGGAAAGTACCCTCCTCAATCACTAAAAAGCCCTTTGCCGGGATAGTGGAGCCATCAGGGAATGTGTATTCCTCATCGGTTCCCTTATTGTCCTGCACGTGGAAGCCCGTCAGGTCCATCTCGGTCTCCCCGGCATTGTACAGTTCTATCCAGTCCGTACCGCCAGAGCATATCTCATTGATAAAAAGACCTTGAACGTCCGAAGGCTCTGTACCAGGCTCCCTGTCGTCCTTGCAGCCTGTGAGGGTAAGTGCCGCAGTCAGTGCAGCGGCCATGAAAAAGAATCTACTGCTTTTCATATCTATTTGAATTTAACCTTTTTACTATCAGAATGACACCATAAGCCTCAACTGCAGCACATGAAAGTCGATGCCCTCCGGCCTGGCCTGGCTCAGAGGCATGTTGCCGGCGGTAATCTGTCCCTTGGAGTCGGCGTACTTGTCGTTGTCCATGAACAGATAGTTGAGACCTATGAGAATATTGCTTACCGGATACCAGTTCAGGTTGGCACTGTAGGAATAGGCCGAGCCACCGGTTATCGGTGATGACATGTCGTGAAAATCATTGAGGTTCAAATGGCTGACTCTCGCGCTGACCTCCAGGTTACCTCCTTTGCGGTTGACCTTGACTCCTCCGAACTCGGCATCCGCCGGGCTGTAGCGTCTCTGCTCCCCTATAATCATGTATGACGCGGTGGCGTACCAGCCCATGAACTCCGCATCCGCAAGCGGCTCGCGGACATCCCCGTTGTATTTGTAGCGGTCCAGGGTAGTGAAAAGATACTCGCCGTATGCCAGGAACTTGTTCCACCTGAAGGCCAGCTCAGCCCCGAAAGTGGCGTAATGGTTCACGTTGCCCACCTCGGCCTGCACGAAACGCCTGCGGTCGGTGCGGCTCTCGGGGAAAGTCCGGAACAGGGCGATACGGTCCTCCTCACCACCGGCATCCGGTCTGCGCCAGCTTGCATAACCGCCGACGTGCAGGGTGATATCGTCATTGTTTATAATGGGCACGGCCACCCTTCCAGTGAATCCGTAACCGTCACTGCCCCTGTTGCGCTCCTTCTGTATGATATCGACCTGCTGTCCGAAGACTCCGCCGGATACCCACCAGTATTTGCCCCACCATGTCACCGCCACACCGAGACGACGGCCTCCGGCCAGAGCCTCGACCGCCATAGGCCGCTCATTTGCCATGATATAACGGGAGCTGGTCACTCTCTCCATACTCATCGGCTCCTTGAAGTGACCGGCCTGGACGGACAGATGCTCACTGAAATTGTATCCTAAGTACATATCCTTGATCTCCACCTCGTTGTATGCGAAATCCAGGTCGAACTCCGCAAACCACTTCCCGTACAGCTCGGCCTTCACCGCGAACCTCGCCCGGCGGATACTGGCACCGTTGCTGAACCGGAACACCCCGTCATCCTCCTCCAGGTCGTTGTTGATCTTGGATGTAAGTCCCTCCACGGACTCAGTGGGCAGGTAGAACGACACGTCCGTGTAGATGCGGTTGTCGAACCATACATGGAACTTATTGTCTTTCGTAGAGAAATTGAGCTTGCCGTCCTTGATATAGGCTCCGGCCTTCAGTTCCCTGTTCTCCAGTCCCTGAAGCCAGGGGCCTGATGTGAGAGTGTCCCTGCCATTTGACTGTGCGGATGCCGTAACGGCGGCGGAACACATCATCGATACTGCAACTGCAGCTGAAATTAACCTGTTCTTATCCATAACGTAAATAACGGCCGCAAAAGTATGGAGCCGGGGTTTCAAAAATATGACAGTACGTTGTCATAAATATTTCCGGACTGTTAAAATTGCATTACGGAGGAGGGCCTTTCCTTGTCGGTTTTCATTTAAATGCCTATTTTCGCGGAAGAAATCCAAAACATCAGAACCATGATCAGAATCTACGGAATGCACACCTGCCCCGACTGCGCCTGTATCGAGGAACAGGTCAGGGATAATGACGGATACGAGATAATCGACATCGGAGAACACGTACGGAACCTCAAGGCCTTCCTCCGCCTGAGGGACAGCAGCCCGGTCTTCGACGAGGCCCGCAGGAACGGCAGCATCGGCATTCCCTGCTTCGTGCTGGAGGACGGAAGAGTCACCCTCTCCCCCGAAGAGGCAGGTCTGCACCGGCTTACCCCAGAAGCTCAGGCAAATGCGAAGCGAAGCCCCGGGATGGAAGATGCCGGAAGCACAGCCGCAGAAGGGGCATCGTGCAACCTGGACGGGAGCGGCTGCTGAAACAATCGCAAAAGCAGGATAGAAATACATTTTTCGATATGAACTGGACAGGAATTCTCATCATCATCGCCGCAGTACTCATTGTGCTCGGCATATACCAGCCTCGGAAGAAGCACAGGGAGGAGGATAACACTGTGACGTTCTCAGGACGGCTGGACATCACCGTTACGAGTGCAGATGAAGGCACGGGCGCAGATGATGGGGAGAAGAAGGAAAGCTCCAATGTTAAAAAGGGCAGTTAACGGCCGGGAGCTGCTGTATTTCAAATACGATATGAGGAGCTACACTGTATGGTTAGACAAATCTGACGGCCTCACTGCCACAACCTCCATACCGGTAATCTACATACACTCGTTCCGCGGAAACGGGGCGGATGTATGGCAGGCCTGTAGGGAAATGCCGGGCTGCCCTCCCATGGTGCTGGTATCAGTCAACAATCCCGGCGGCGGACTGGACGACGAACTGTCCCCATGGCCCGCTCCGGCAGTCTGGAAGGGACAGGCTCCGTACAAGGGCCTGGCAACGGAGCATCTGAAATGGATGAAAGAAGAATGCATGCCGGAGGTGGAGGCCCGGCTCAAGGCAATGGGTATCCTGCAGCAGATTCCGATGATTGCCGGCTACTCCCTCGCAGGCCTGTTCGCCCTTTGGGCTGGCTGGATAAGTGGGAATTTCGCCCGTGTGGCGAGTGTCTCCGGCTCGCTCTGGTATCCGGGATTCACGGATTTCATAAGGGACAATGCTCCGGCAGGGCATATCGGCAAGGTCTGCATTTCTCTCGGAGACCGGGAGAGCCATACCCGCCATCCCCTTATGAGCCAGGTGGACAATTGCACCGCTGCCGTCGTTGAAGCAGTAAAGACCAGGGGCATCGACACCGTCTTCGAATGGAATCCAGGCAATCATTTCGACCACCCCGAACGCCGCATGGCCAGGGCAATCGCAGAAATGGTCAGGTAAGTTCTCTCCTCCCCCATCCTCCTTCCGTCAGCCGATATCCAGGTCTTTGCCTCGTATTCGGGAATAAGGTTCCTGAACTCGGGCAAGTACCTTAGCAGGTTCATATCCTCGTCATTTTCAATATACTTAAAATACCTGCACCCTTTGTGTTCAAAGCCACTTCCAAGGCACTGACAGCCATGACGAGAACAACCGCAAAATCCAACAAAAAAATTGGCTGCGGTCCTGCAGTTCCATCTACTCCCCAGCCAGATAGCGGTCATAGGCCACCATATCTACCAGACCATGGCCGGAGAGACAGAAAAGTATTGTCCTTGGAATACCTTCCTCCCTTGCCCTGAGGGCTTCCCTGACTACCGCAGCAATGGCATGGGCAGATTCCGGAGCCGGCACGATGCCCTCTGTCCTGGCAAACATCACTCCGGCCCTGAACGACTCTTCCTGCCCGATGTCCACGGCCTCTATCCTTCTGTCGCCGAGAAGGCGGCTGGCAATCGTTCCCGCCCCGTGATACCTGAGACCTCCGGCATGGATACCCGCCGGCGCGAAAGTATGGCCTAAGGAGTACATTGGCAGCAAAGGAGTATAACCGGCCTCGTCTCCGTAGTCGTACATGAAACGGCCCTGCGTCAGCTTAGGACAGGCGGCAGGCTCCGCGGCCACAAAGCGCATGCCTGCATGCTTTCCTTGGAGGCAATGCCGCATGAACGGGTAGGATATTCCCCCGAAATTGGACCCGCCTCCGAAGCAGCCGACCACCACATCCGGCCACTCCCCCGCCATCTCCATCTGCTTCTCCGCCTCCAGCCCTATGACAGTCTGATGCAGAGTTACATGGTTGAGCACACTGCCAAGAGCGTACTTGCATCCGGGGACTGTTGTCGCCAGTTCCACTGCCTCCGAAATAGCCGTTCCCAGGCTTCCCTGATGATTCGGAGTCTGCGTGAGGATACGCCTTCCGGCCTTGGTCGACATACTTGGAGAGGCCACAACCTGAGCACCCCACACCTGCATCAGCGACCGGCGGTAGGGCTTCTGCTCATAACTCAGCTTGACCATGTACACCGCCAGTTCCAGGCCGAAGACTCTGGCCGCATATGCCAGAGCCGTTCCCCACTGCCCCGCCCCGGTCTCGGTAGTAATATTCGTAAGTCCTTCCTGCTTGCAGTAATAGGCCTGTGCCAGGGCTGAGTTGAGCTTGTGCGACCCCACCGGACTGACACTCTCGTTCTTGAAGTAGATATGCGCCGGCGTGTCCAGAGCCTTCTCCAGGCTATATGCCCTCACCAGGGGCGTAGATCTGTAGAAGCGGTACTGATCCCATACTGCCTCGGGGATGTCAATCCAGCGGTCAGAGATATTCAGCTCCTGTCTGGAGGCCTCTACCGAAAATATCCGGCTCAGCTCATCCAGTGTTACCGGCTGACGTGTAGCAGGATTCAGGGCCGGCATCGGTTTGTCCGGCATATCGGCCACGATGTTGTACCATCTGCGCGGGATATCGCGCTCTTCGAGAAAGAATCTTTTCCCAGGTTTCATAAGTGTAATGATTATTAAGGTAAAATATAAAAGAAAACGGCCCGCCGTTTAAGTAAACGACAGGCCGCTATACCGTATAAGTCCGTATCTCTATGACCAATACACACATTCAGGCCGCACCATGCCGTTTACCCGGAAAGGAGCGCGCCACCACCAGAATAATGTATTGACCAAAGTATTCATGATTATGTTTTGCTGTGCGAATATAGCAAATTATCTTAAATGCGGAATACCCTCCCGTCATTTTTTTAGACGGGCCAGCATCAGCACGTCATTGTCCGTGGGCTGCAGGCTGGAGAGGATTGCACGTACCTGCCTTGCCGCAGAACCGGTCAGTGTCCCCTGCTCCAGGGCCTCAGGGGCTGCTTCCAGGAACTCCTCCGCCGGTATGCTCTGGACCAGATAGCCGCACTGGATAGAGTTGTCTCCCTGATACCCGCCGAGAAAGTCATTGAGAATCTCAGTAGGATAACTTACGCTCTTCCCTGACTTCAAGTCCGTAAGCACATTGGCCACAGGTACTCCGATGATTATGCGCGGCATGTATTCCTGCATTTCCGTCAGGACAGAGAGCACTTTCCCCGGCAGCAGGGTACTTTTCAAAGAAGAGCCGCTCTTCAATGACCGGGTATTGACAGTAAACACCGGCCGCAGCACATCCCCTTCCAGGACATACAGGGTATCGGGCCAGTTGCCGCTGGACTCGAACGACACATCCAGCGCACCGTCGATATTGAAGGACGTCCCCACGAGAGTATTGGAGGGAGTCCGGGTGCGCTGCCTTCCAGCCTCGGGTATCTCCCAGAGAATCTTGCCCGAAAGGTCCTGGCACCAGGCTATAGCCGGACAGGCATCCTCCTCATAAGGCACCGCCATGACCGTCAGCGTACCGGCCCGCCCGTCCACCATAAAACTGGCCGAGCCCGCTCCGAACTCGTCCATCGGCTTATATGCCAGAGGGACAGTCCCCAGATATTTCCCCGAAGTCAGGTCATAGGTCTTGATACGGTCCGCCGCATCCATTATCCACACCCTGCCGCCGTCCTCGTCCACAAAAGTCTGAGAGGAATTCAGATACTCCCCTGGGCCGCGCCCGAGATGCCCCACGTTACAAATGAATCTCCCGGTATGCCGGTCGAACACCCTGACAGGAGCCTTGCTCAGTATGGCCTGAGCGTCCTTGACCAGATAATTTTCCGTAATGAGCACTTTCGCCGCGGTGAATGCATCCAGAGTATCGCTGTCCAGCGCGATGAACTCCGGCTCCGCAGCCAGGTCCGAGAACACCAGAGTATCCTGCCCCTCCGTCATCTGAGAATAGTCGAAAGTCACCAGACCTCCCTCTCCGAGCTCTCCCCTGCCGCAGGAGGCTGCCAGGAGCACCGCCGTTGCAGCCAGGAAAAATTTTACCGATTTCATATTTTTGCCATTAAGTCAGTTTCAGGCAAATTTAAGAAAAATCCCCGGCGCTTGCAACTAAAAAATCATTTATTGCTTCATGCGGTCAAATCGATATTTCCCGCGTTCCGTCCGGTCCGTGAAAAACCGGAAAGAGGCTATTTCCCGGTCAAAGACATGAAGCGATGCCGTAACCTCCGGATATTTTTTAATATGCACCCTCTCCATCGAGAGCGGGCAGAAAGCATATATGCGGTCCGTTCCCTCCACATCGAGCAGCCGGCACATACTGTTGAAAATCACAGCATCCCCCGACTTCAGGACAATATTAAAGAATGGAAGGTCGTCCTTGCCGCATTTTACCTCCACTTCAAAACACAGCAGCGCCGGGTTGATTTCTACCTCGTCGCTTACCGGGTCGAAATGAATGTCCGAGAAGAAGCCGTTGTAGTGACGATAATCTTTAGATTTGCTGAAACATATCTCTCCGCCTATCGGTGTCATGACTTTCAGACAGGCGGAATAAGGGATGAACATCTCCTCCACCGGCATTGTCAGACGGAAAAATTTAAAGCAAGCCCACTCTTTCCACTGCACAGGGACCTCTCCCTCCTCAATGATTCCTATATCGTAGAGAACCCCTGGCTCCAGCATCCCGCTGCTCACCGGCACAGTCAGCGTCAGCTTATCCTCCTCCTGCCCGACCGGCATGGAATAATCCACATCCATCTTACAGACGATCTTCCGTGGAATCTCCTCCGTCGCCTTTTTAGAGGCCTCGCTGTACATATCCAGGATCTTCCGATACGAGGAGCGGTCCATCTTTATGGACTCGGACACCTGGCCTTCCTTATATTCCCATTCATTGAACCGGCTGACGTCATGCTGATAAGCCGCGCAGTCCCCGTCCTTGAAAATCGCTACTCTTATCCTGACAGTCTTCTCCTCATTGAGGTCCCCGTTACTAAACACCTCCTGCTGAAGAGTTATACCCTTGATGCTGTCATCCCAGATCAGGCTTTTGAATCTCGTATCCGGATTCGGCTCATGGCCGTCCTTGCAGACATCGACAAGGGATGACGGGTGATAGAAAAAGTATTTACGGCTGTCCATGGGCTGATTGCTGTTTGTTTGGTTAGTGCAAATATAGGCATTTTCCACTCAATATTGCCGCAACGGCAGCAAATCCCGCGAAACACTGCCGTTGCGGTAATGACTTTTCCGCACAACCGCTGTCACAGGCGCTCTGGACGGCATCGACCAGCCGCGCCCTCGCCACAACGGCAGCAAATCCCGCGAAACACTGCCATTGCGGCAACAGAATTTTTCCGTACTTTTGTCTGCCGATAAAGCATCACCCATGGACGAGAGACTTCTGATAAAATGCGACAGCAGCATCTACGCCGACAACATTTCAAGCGTACTGGAGGCCAACAACATCACAGTGCGCAGGCACAACGATGAAAGCACCGACCGACGGACCGGGACACATGGTCCTGACTCCGGCACCGCACTGTACGTACCCGACAAGGACTACGAAAAAGCCCTGGAAATAATAGCCCCCATCGCCGACAGGATGCACGACGCCATCCCCTTCTGCCCCAAGTGCGGCAGCGACAACGTCACGCCCATAGCCCCTTCCCGGTACACCACCGCGGTCATAATCGCGTCCGTCATCCTGGGCCTCGGCTCCGGTTTCTACCCCTGGTGGTCGCTGCAGCTCGGCATCCAGTCCGGCACCGGCAGCATCATCGCCGGAATATTCCTGCTGCTCGCCATCTTCATGGCCATGTCCACCAAATACCTTAATGCCAATTACCAGTGCCGTAAATGCGGCCGAAAGTTCAACCACCGTTAACCCATCATCATGAAAACGATATCCCGACTCCTGGCCTCGGCCCTCATCCTGGTCTTCAGCCTCACAGCTGCCCGCGCCATCAACCCGCAGAAAGAATACACCTACACACCGAAGGACTTCGGCCTCGAGTACGTCGAGGACTCGGTGGTAACCTCTGACGGGTACAGGATCAATATCTGGAATCTGCCCGGCACCGGAGAAAATGGAAGGTCCGTACTGATAGCCTGCGCCGACGCCGGTAATATGGGACAATGGCTGGGGATAGGGGCGACACTCTGCTTCCTGGGCTACGACGTATGGATGTTCGACTACCGCGGTTTCGGAGGGAGCCAGGACTTCGCGACGGACCGGGACATGCTCTACCACAGCGAATATCTGCGGGATTTCGGGGCGGTACTGGAACATGTCGCCGTCCTCCGGGACAGGCCGGTGGACGTGCTGGCATTTTCAATGGGCACCATCATGGTCGGGGAGCATCTGCGGCAATACCCCGGAAGGAAATCGCTCATCCGTAGCTGCATCATGGACGGTTTCATCTCCGATCCGGCGGAAAGCGTCAGGATTCTGAACGGGGACAATGACAATGGAAGCGGCAGTGACGGAAAATCCGTGCGTCTGCCGGCAACTCCCCTCCTCTCCCCCGGCTTCCGTCCTCAGGACATCTCCGTCCCCATGCTGCTGATCCACGCCACAGAAGACACCGTCAGCCCCCGCCGCCTGCTCGAACCCCTGACCGCCTCCCCGCTCGTCACCCTCCGGGAATTCGACTGTAAGCACCTCCAGGCCGCATTCACCCATACCGAAGAATACTTCACCGCGCTGGATACATTTCTCAAGGCACACTGAGCCAGCCACCTCTCCCGCTGTCCCACCTTCCCTCTTTCCCACCTTCCGAAGGTGAGACGATTCTCGGGGTTTTCTGTACACCTTCCGAAGGTGGGATTGAGCAACGGCACCGACACAGCACGTACACAGCCGTTTCCGGATATTTTCACCATTTTCCACCTTCCGAAGGTGAGACGATTCTCGGGGTTTTCTACACACCTTCCAAAGGTGGGATGATTTTGTCACATGTACATAACTATTCTGCTTAATAGTACGGCCTTTTCGATTCCCTCCAAGCCATTAATACATTTGCCAGAGAGCGTTACCCCCTTCGTTGAGCAGCCACCGCAACGATCACGCGGACAATCAGAACGACTGCCGCTATCACGATAAGAGCGAGGAGCACTAAGTAAATCCAGGACGGCATGGCCTGCGCCTTTCCGAGAGCGACCGCCAGTCCGGAATTGGAGACGGACGAATGAAGCAGCATGCAGACAAAGCACAGGTGCGAGATAAAGTCCTTCACTGCGGAACTGACCCCTGGGGTAATCTTCGCCGGCTCCGGCTCCAACGTGTTCATCAATTGCGGAGCACGCTGACACGCCAAGAAGAACACATACGCAGCCGTGGCTATAACGCAGAGAATCAGCAGCGAAGTCATATTTCCCCAGCTGTCGGGCATCCCGTCTATACCGAAACGGGTAGGTATCCGCACACCATACAGCCTGTTCCAGAACAGCAGCGGATAGAAAGAGGTCAGCAGCACAGCCGCCGACACGATGTTGAATATCTTGCGTAACGATTTCATATTTTGCTCAGGTTATAATATCTGTAACTCGAAATAATGTCTGCTACAAGCACTTGGGCAAATTTACGAAAATTTACGGAATATCCGCCTGATCACTTTCCGAATGTGGACTTCGGACCTTTTTGCGAGCATTTTCGCCATGCTCTCAGCTTCGCCCCTTTCCTATAGCATTCCCGCCGGTATTCCTGATTCCGGTTGACTGGAAGGTGCAGGGGAAAGAGCCGTTTCTCCACCACCTTCTCGATTTCGTTATAAGCAGACACATCTCAGAGGCCTTTCTCACCGGACTGGCTTCGATTCCCCATCAAGAAGGTGCCGACAGAAGCCACGTTTCTCCTACACCTTCTAATACAGACTTTTGTCTTTTCGCCTGACATTGACATAAAAGTCTAAGTTTTCATACACAGTCCTGCCATGCGGACACTCTATCTCCAGTCTGCAATACCAATAATTCGCATAATATACTAATTTACAATGACATATCTCGCACTAAGGAAAAACAGACTCAATAGTGTTCTGAGACAGACATATCTCAACACCTGCTTATGAAGGCACTGTAAGTATGGGCCGGCTTCAGCTCGATTTCGCTTCTCCTTTGAGTCTGTTAAGCAGCCATCCTTATAAGCGCATGTACAACAATCACTTAAGCAAATTACTGCAAAACAGACAGAAGATGCACACCCCCAGTCTGTAATGCCTACAATCGTTGTAAAGCGCTAAACTTTAACACATTATCTCAAATAGGCCAAAACAGACTCAGAGGTGCATAAACGCAAAGATCTTTCAATACCTGCCCATAAAGGCCTGTGAGTGTGGATCAGGTTCAGCACTTCGTTTCTCCTTTGAGTCTGTTCAGGAGTCATTCAGATAAGCATCTACACAACAGTTACTTATGCAAATTTTCACAAAAACAGACTGTAAGAATGAGATTCCCTCACCCCCCTCTACAAACACCTCTGGCCCCTATTTTTGAAATCGCTGTCTAGGACACACCCAGTGTCTGTTTTCCGCAAAACCCGTTTAAACATCTTTCACTCAACGGAATAACAAAGGATCTTTCGCTACAGACTGAAAGATTCGTCCCCTTCATAAAGTATTCCCGCCGATATTCATGATTCCGGTTGACTGGAAGGTGGTGGCGAAAGGCCGTTTCTCCCGGCACCTTCCGGACGGGAATCCTGGGCAGGGGTGGTGAGATAACCCCCTGAGACCTGTTGGATTATAACGAATTCGAGAAGGTGGTGGAGAGACCGCTCTTTCCCCTGCACCTTCCGGATGATGTAGGAAAAGAAGGAAAGAAAGACGGAACATTCAGAAAAATTTCAATTTTTATTGTTTTTCGATAAAATCACTATATTTGCATATCGATTAACAATAAAAATTTACCGAATTATGAAAAGAAGCACAAGAATTCTGTTAATAGCGGTGACCGTTCTGGTCTGCCTGATATGCCTGAGCAACGCGGTGTACATCATCATTCAGGGCGGCGGCATGGCCGGGCTGTACGGAGTGAACATGGAACGGGCGCAGTGGAATCAGGAGGTCCTCGGCCTGCAGCGCTTTATCTTCTGGGGCTGGCTGACGGCCGGACTGGTATTCGATGCCCTGCTGGCCGTGTTCATGATCCGCTCGCTGCTGGCTGTCCGCTCCGGGATTCTCTTTCCGAAAGCCAACACGTTTCTTCTGATGGCAGCCTCAGCCGTCAATCTCGTCTACAACATCTGTCACTCCAATATCGGCATCGTGCTCCATTCCGAAAAGCTGTTCACTATCGACAATGCCGACCTGCTCCTGCCGCTGATACTCCTGGCATTCTCCCTCATCTACTGTATCGCCGTAAGAATCAGCGAGGAGAACAAGCTGACTATCTAAAAAACAAATATCATGGCAATAATCGTAAACATAGACATAATGCTCGCCCGCCGCAAGATGTCCTCCGGCGAGCTGGCCGCAAAAGTCGGCATCACCCCCGCAAACCTCTCGATACTCAAGACCGGCAAGGCCCGGGCCATCCGCTTCACCACCCTAGGGGCCCTCTGCCGCGCCCTCGACTGCCAGCCGGGCGACATCCTCGAATACCGCGCGGAAAGTTCGAAAGAGTGAAACGCAAATAATAGTTAAAACTTCACGTCAAAACTTCACGTCCCCATGTACCGCCGAACAAAGCACTGCACCATGAGCACAAAGCACAGCAATCACCACGATCTGTTCCCTGGGTTCAAATCCCCCTCTTTCCGCAAAATGCACCTTTATCACGTTATCACGGCACTTTTCATAATCCTATTCCTCACCGGCCCTTGCTTCCAGTCCGCTGCCCACCCTGCCGCCAAAGGCACTGCAGCACATAAAAGCGACCTCCATGCCCTCACCCGCATCACCGGCATCGTCCGCTACTACTCCCCGAACCCGTACACCGCCGGCTGGGACAGCTTCGACTGGTTCTTCATCGAATACTCCCGCTTCAAGGCATTGGAACAGGGGCAGACGCTGGAAACGGTGCTGCAGCCCTACATCGAGGTGCTGGCCCCGGACGCAACCCTAAGCCGGCAGCCGCAGCCGGGTACACGCACACTTGCGGACGGCCTCCAGACAGAGGAGTACCGCTACTGGCTGTACCACGGCAGCGGGGAAGTGCAGATTCCCTCCTATGCGCGGATTTTCATGAAAGAGCTGCGGGACTACCGCCCGTTCTATAGGGAATTGGTACAATGCACACCCTCCCCCGCTCCGGAATTGCCCCGCCCCGACTCCATCTACTCCTTCCGCGTCAGCGACAGCCTCTGGCTGAACCTCCCCCTTGCGGAGAGCGCCGCCGCATTTTCAAAGAAAGCCACGGCAGAACTCCGCAAAAGCGCTGAAAGACAATGGAAACAGGCCCTCCGCTTCCACGGAGGCAACAGGCGCAGGCAGCTGCAGGGGATATTGGGCGAAAAGGCCTTCCGCATGGCGGACATCGCGGCAAGGTGGAACATCGTCCAGCATTTCTACCCCTACCACGAGGAGGACGGCCTGCAGTGGGAGACCCACCTTCCGGAAATGATCGAGGCGGTGGACACCCTGAAGAACGGCATACTGTCGCGGGAGGACATTCTCACCTACCGTGAGGCTGTGATCAGGACAATGGGGCCGGTCCGGGACGCGCATCTCGACATCTCCGCCTCCCTCCACCCGGGATTCGGCATTGTCTCATACTACCTTGCGGAAGCAAACACGACGGCCACTCCGGCTGCGGACACCGCCGGCACGGAAGCGGAGGTCAGGGCGGAGGTCATCGACAGCATCCTGATATTCAATCCCTCCCTGACCATGGATTGCTATGAGGAATTCCTTCCATATCTGGACTCCATCATTGCCGGAGAGTACCGCGCGGTGGCATTTGACCTGAGGGAATATCCCGCACTGGACTTCGACCGCGTCCTGGCCCACCTGACGGACTCGGCCCTGAACACCGCCCCGCTCTTCCACACCCCGCTGTCCTGCTTCCCGAACCGGATGCACCTGCGCTGGGACAGCCGCGATGATTTCGTCCGGCCTGCGACACCCCGCATTGACCTGCCCGTGTACTTTCTCTGCGGCCCTGAAAGCATGAGCTGGTGCGAGACCGTCCTCATGCTGGTCAAGGGCTACGGCCTCGGCACAGTCATCGGCTCGTCCACCACCGGCACCAACGGCGACGCCAGCACCTTCCCGCTCCCCGCATTCCCCTTCCGGATGACCGCTATCAAGGCCGTCAACCTCGACGGCAGCAGGCATCACGGGACAGGGGTGCAGCCGGATATCCCGGCCGGAATCGGGGGCTATGAGGATGCGGTCAGAATTATTGAAGACCTACTTTAACTGCCCATGAAGTTTCCGGTTCTATATCTGCTCTCACTCTGCATCTGTTGTTTTCCGGCCATAGGGCAAAGCTTTCATGCGGCAGATTTCCGGAGCACGTCCACCCTCCCGCCCTCTGCCTGGGAATGGTTGCGGGATACTGTTTCCTCATCATTGGATACAGGCATACTGTTCAATAACCGCCCGGCACTGAGGCTGTCCGGATTCTATCCGTCGGCCGGAATTTCAGGAAAGGTAAATGCCCGTCGCGGAGAGATGCGTGTCAGCGGGAGCATCCGCATTGACTCGCTTGACGGAGAAGTGGATATCGCTGTAAGATTATGGGACAATCCCGCCCGCAGAAAAACACAGCATATTGCAGAATTTCACCACGTCCTTTCCTCCGTTTCTTCCAGGATGTGGCAGGAGTTCCGGCTGGAGGTTCCGCTGTGCAGACAGGCTGATGTGTTCGACTGTGAGGTAAGTATAAAGGGAACGGGGAAAATATGGATAGGAGGAATGAATGTGCTGTTTCCTTCAACCGAGGAAGTCATGACCATCAATACCGATAAGAAAATACCACGCCTTACAAATATCAGGCACAGCGGAGTTTTTCTTGCTGACCCAGAACTGTCCCCGGCACAGGTGGAAAATCTTATCGTCCTGGGAAAAGTCTGGGGCTTCCTGAAATATTTTCACCCGGCTGTCAGAGAAGGATGCATGGACTGGGACAGGGAACTATTCAGGATGATTCCGATAGTCCTGGATGCCGGGCCGGCTCAGCGGAACAGCACTCTGGCAGAATGGTGCCGCAATCTCGGAAACATCCGGACATCTGAGGATACTGTATGGATATCATCCTGCGATGCACTCAGATGGATATTTGACGAATCCGTACTGGGCCGGGAACTTTCCGTCATCCTTAGAAGGATCGCGGCAGCCAAGCGCAGCCCCTGGTGCCGATATCTGTATCAGGTTCCGTATATTCAAACCCTTGAAGACCGCAATGAGAGGGATTATCCGAGCATGTCTTTCGATGATGCCGGGGTCAAACTGCTGGCTGTCTTCCGTATATGGAACTATGTACAGTATTTCTACCCCTACAGGCAACTGGCCGACTGCCCATGGGAAGAAGTGCTCCTTTATGCCGTACCGGCCATGATGCAGGTATCCGACCGGGAAAGTTACGGAAATGCACTCAGTTCCATAGCCGTTTATACCGATGACTCGCACACCTATGCCGCATATATGCCGGGTGGATTTCTACGGCAACTGATAAGGACAGCCGCTGTCCCCGATGACATGAAGTATGCAGCCCCGTTCATTTCCACGATATATGCCGACGGAAAATACATTGTTACATGGACTTGCCGCTCCGATACCGGTGACCTGCAGCGCGGCGATGCTGTCATTGCAGTAAATGGCGAGTCAATTTCTGCCTTTATTGAGAGAAAGGGCAAACTGATTGCAGCCTCCAACCCCGGCTGCATTCAGCGCGACATGGCCATGAGCATCTCATTTTCCGCCCGGAAAAACGCAGTCTACACTGTAATCCGTGACGGAGACACCTTGACTCTCAAACCCGCGATGATGTCTTTCAGGAAATTCCGCAAAGCATTGTACTCCAGCGGAATAAGGCAGTCCACCCTGACATGGTTCAGAGGGAAGGAACTCCAGCCTTTCGATGTAATTGATGACTCGACCGCCTACATCCATACAGAAGACATATCCGTGTATGATTTCCGAAAATGCCTGAAATACGACAAGCTTATAGTCGACCTGCGGAACTATCCTATGAATGCAGCGCAGATGTGGCTGATGTCCCTTTTGCCCTCATCCAGCCCTATAGCACTTGCCGTCACACCGGACATCCTGCGGCCCGGCCTGTTCACCCGCCGTATTTCCGACATGACCGGACGCGGACGCAACTACAGCCCGGACAGGAGAATCGTGCTGCTGGTAGACAGCCGGACCCAAAGTGCGTCCGAATACCTCGTAATGCAGATGCAGCGTTCTCCGCAAGTCACGACAGTCGGCAGTACGACCGCAGGAGCCGACGGCAATGTGATCCGGCTTTCCCTGCCTGGAGACTTTGTCTTCCAAATCGGTGGTGCAGGAGTCGAATACCCGGACGGAGGACAGTGCCAGCGCTGCGGTATACAGATTGACCACCTTGTTCCACAGAAGGTTGGTGATATCGCAGCCGGCACCGATACACAGATAGAATATGCGCTGAATCTTTTGAAGTAGTAGAATTGTTTCGACATCCTTCCACCCTATCTGTTTTCACAAGCATCATGTATCTTAGTAAAATTCAGACGGTTATCAGATTCACGCTGCTACAGACTGATTGACACAAAACCTTCTCGCCCCCATCACAGATACCTTTGAGGCATATTTTAAGCATAGCAGCCCGTAACACACCTCACAGTCTGTTTTCGCAAAACTTACATATACTACTTTTAATCAACGAAATAGCGGAAACTATTTCTTACAGACTGAAAAGATAAAAATCACCTCACCCACGCTACAGACACCTCTGGCCCTTATTTTTGAAACCGTAACTTGCAATGCACCATGTATCTGTTTTTGCAAAATTCACATAAATTCCTCTCAATCAACGAAGTAGGAAAAAGAATTCATTACAGATTGAAAAGATGTGGAAGAGAAGAATAGAAGACTGCGCCAAGACTGCTGCTACTGCCGGCAGTAGCCGTACCGCACCAAGTCGCTACGGTCCCGGACCTGATGGACATAACCGTCGGAGAGCAGGAGGACTTCGTCGGAGACTTCGAGGAGGGCGTTGTAGTTGTGATCGGAGAGGATGATGCCTTTGGAGGACTTCTGGCGGCGGATGAGGTCCTGTATCCGTTCCACCGCCATCGGGGCGAGGAATGAAAACGGCTCGTCGAGGATGCAGAACGGAGCCGGGGAGCACAGCACCAGCCATATCCCGGCGATGCGCACTTCTCCCGAGGACAGTTCCCGCACCTGGGCATCCTGATATTGTGCGAATTGGGGGAATGTCTCGGCGAGTTCTGCGTAGTCCATCGCGTAATATTCGAATATCCGGCACAGGGTCATCTTCGGCGGCAGGAAGTTGCCTTGAGGCAGGTACTTGAGACAGCGGGCCACGGAGCTGTTCCGGAAGAGGACTCCGGTCACGGACCACGGCAGCCATGAAGCGCTGCCGCCTTGCAAGGCATCCGAGACGGTTTCGTCGTCCACCCGCACAAAGCAGTTCTGAGCCTTCAACTGCCCCATCACCGCACGGAACATCGATGACTTGCCGCTTCCGTTGCGGCCCAGCAGCCCCGTGACCATGCCGGTCTGAGACCGCAGCCAGGCTCCGTTCAGGACATTCTGCCGTCCGAAAGAGAGGGTTATGCTGTCGGCGAGCAGCGTATGCACTTTATGTGTCTCAGTACTGCAGGGCATTTTTAATCAAGATTATAACGGTCAGTCCCACGGCATATACCACAAGGTCGAGAATCACTGCCGCAGCCGTCATCCAGCGCGGATAAAGTCCGAGATTGATATAGAAAAACTCCCGGTCGCCCCGGCTGCGGTCCAACATTTTAAGCAACAACAGTATCCCGGTCAGGAACAGCTTCATCAGCGACAGCATCCCGGCCATCGCTACGAGTCCGGCCCTATCCGCGTCCATCACCGCCAGAGCAATGAACGCAGACAAGCTGCATATCTCCGATACCATCAGGAAATTTCTGGCGTACATAGCCGTCAGACTCGCTTTCTGCTTAATGCTCAATCCAGGCTGCATAATCAATCCAGGCTGCATAATCAATCCAGCTGAAAAAGCTCATTGACAGTCTTCCCGAAATAGGCCGAAAGTTTCAGTGCCAGCTCTGTGGAGGGAATGAACTTCCCGTTCTCGATGGCGTAAATGGTCTGGCGGGAGACACCGACGGCCTCGGCCAGCTGCTGCTGAGATATGCGCAGGACAGCTCTCTCGACGCGGATGTTATTCTTCATGGCGGCTCCTCCATCTATAGACCCACAGACTCGCTTTGAAAATAACGATGTAAAGGAAGAACATCGGGATAATTGACAGATAATTATCCACTAAGCTGAATTTCCACCACAGATCGTCACCCATCTGCAAAGGGAGATACATCTGGCCTACATTGCTCACGCAGAACCAGATTATGGACAGCACAAATGCCACGCAAGCCGCAGCAGCCAGCGACCTTCCCCGCAGCGACTTAATGAATTCGTCCTCCTGCCTCTCCTCCGAAAATGCTATCAGCAGCAGCGAAACAGCGGTCACGACATAAACAGCCGCGACAAATAGTTTCGTAACAGCCTCGCTCATTGTCATGTAAAGTCCTACACCAACAATTAGACAAGTCAGCATTAAGGCAACTGCCAGGAGTATCCATCCTGCCGTCTGCCATTTGTAGGAAAGAAGATAATGTTTAGTTTTCATATCTGTTTTATTTATGTAAATTTTATTTGTACAAATGTAAAGTATATTTTACATACGTGCAAATTATTATTGACAAAATACAAAATATCCGGCGACGAAATCAAGAAGGTGACGGGTTAACATCACTTTCGTCGGCACCTTCCGGATGGGCATACGGGGCAGGGCTGGCGAGAGGTGCTTCTGAGGACGGTCCGATCATAACGAATTCGAGAAGGTGGTGGAGAAAAGGCACTTTCCCCGGCACTCTCCAGTCAACCGAAGATAGGAATACCGGCGAGAGGTGCTTCTGAGGACAGTCCGATCATAACGAATTCGAGAAGGTGGTGGAAAAACCGCACTTTCCCCGGCACCTTCCAGTCAACCGGAGACAGGAATGCTGGCTTCCGATGGGCTGCCCGGGATGGACCGGTGAGAGAGGCTTCTGTGGCAGGGCTGCGGCGCTACGGCTCGACGGCGACCTTGATGACTCTGTCGGTGTGCGAGGCGAAGAGGCGGTAGGCCTCCTCGATGCGGCTGAGCGGGAAACGGTGGGTGATGAGGGGCGTGGCATCGATACGGCCCTCGGCTATGAGACGGAGTATCTCGGGGCAGTCGCAGCCGTCCACCCCGCCTGTCTTGAATATCAGGTTCTTACCATACATGTCGGGCAGTGGAAGGACTTGGGGACGGTCATACATGGCGACAATGGTCACTACGGCATTGGGACGGGCACACTCCCAGGCCATGCGGAAGGTTTCCTCCGTACCGGCCACTTCCAGGACGGCATCGGCTCCTCCATGGGCGCTCAGACTCCGGACCGTCTGCAGGCAATGCTCAGGATCCGTTACCGTCACTTCGGGATAATGCTCCAGGACAAAACGCCTGCGCTCGGGGGATTTCTCGCACACGATGATGCGGCGGGGTCTGCGCAGCATCGCGCAGAGCAGGGTGCAGATACCGGTAGGACCGGCCCCGATGATCAGGACGGTGTCCTCTCCGGGGGTTATTTCCGCAATGCGGGCCGCCCAGAATCCGGTGGCAAGTAAGTCGCCGGTGAAAAGTGCTTGAGAGTCGCTCACCCCGTCCGGAATACGGGTCAGTCCCTGATCCGCATAAGGCACCCGGACATACTCGGCCTGCCCTCCGTCTATACGGCAGCCGAGGGCCCAGCCTCCGAGCGAGTCGCTGCAGTTGTTCACATAGCCGTGACGGCAGAAGAAGCATTTTCCGCAGAATGTCTCGACATTGACCGCCACCCGGTCACCCAGCCGCACAGAGCCCACTGCTGAGCCTACGGCCTCCACCACCCCGACCATCTCGTGTCCGAGAGTGATGCCGGGCACGGCCCTCGGCACGCTCCCGTGCAGGATATGCAGGTCACTTGTGCAGATGCTCCCGAGAGTCACCCTCACAAGGGCATCGCGCGGCCCCTGCAGCTGCGGCACCGGCCTGTCGAGCAGCGCAGCCTTTCCTTGTCCAAGATACGTATAAGCTTTCATAGACCGCAAATTTAATGTATATTCGCGACAATTATTCACACCCCATCCCATGAAACTGCTCGATGAACGCATACTCCAGGACGGACGCTCCCTGCCGGGAGGCATCCTCAAGGTGGACAGTTTCCTCAACCACCAGCTCGACCCGAACCTGATGTACGAGGTTGCCCGCGAATTCAGCCGCCGATTTGAGGACACAGACTACAACAAAATAGTCACTATCGAGGCCAGCGGCATAGCCCCCGCCATCATGCTGGGCTACATCAGGCAGCTGCCGGTGGTCTTCATCAAGAAGAAAAAGCCGAGCACGATGGATGACATGCTCATTTCCGAAGTCCACTCCTTCACCAAGAACCGCACCTACACCGTCTGCATAAGCCGCAACTTCCTCACCCCCGCCGACCGTGTCATCTTCATCGATGACTTCCTCGCCTACGGCAACGCCGCCATGGGCATGATCGACCTCGCAGGACAGTCACGCGCGTCCATAGCAGGCATGGGATTCATCATCGAGAAAGGTTTCCAGGGTGGCGGCGACCGCCTGAGGCAGATGGGATACAATATCCAGAGCCTCGCCATAGTCGACAGCCTCGACGGATGCCGCATCACCCTCAGAAAACAGAACACGCCCGCGCGCTGACGACAGCACCAGAGCGGTAAAACAACATCAATGCACGCACGGCACAATATGCCGTAGATAACAATTTTGGTATTTTCGTGCACTTTTTTGAAAATTTTCGTGCACGGGAACGGAAATATGTTTATCTTTGTAACGTAATTACAAAAAAGAAACACGCGTGAAATCTAAACTTATTTCGAGACAAGTTCTCAAAACATTGGTTTTAAGCGCTTTATGCGCAACAACACCGACAGCCGGCGCCTCTTCTCCCGAGGAGTCAGGCACATCTTTTTTTGCACGAAACACCGTGTACGCACCCGAAATGCACGAAACAACCCCTTCCACCGCCACTGACGGATACAGAACCGCGAGCGACTGCGAATTCGCACACCTATATAATAACCTCCCCTTCGAGATGCCCCGCGTAACCCGCCCCGAGATTCCCGACCGCCGGGTATGCCTTACCGACTTCGGAGCCGTAGGTGACGGCGTAACCCTGAACACCGAAGCATTCGCACGAGCCATCGACGCTCTCGCAGAGCAGGGCGGCGGCCACCTGGATGTACCCGCCGGCATCTGGCTCACCGGCCCGATTACACTTAGAAGCAACATTGACCTGCATCTGGACAAGAACGCAGTGATTCTCTTCTCCCCCGATAAAGACTTGTACCCCATCATAGAGACCTCCTTCGAAGGTCTCGACACCCGCCGTTGCACCTCCCCCATCAACGCCTACAGGGAGAAAAACATCTCCATCACCGGCGAGGGCGTAATCGACGGCTCGGGCGATGCGTGGCGTCCCCTGAAAAAATCCAAGGTCACCTCTTCCCAGTGGAAGGAAAAAGTGGCTTCCGGCGGAGTTCTCAACGAGAAGGGCAATACATGGTACCCTTCCGAGGACTACATCCGCGCCGAGCAGCTCAGTGAAAAGGGACTGAATGTCCCCTTAGGCGAGTTCAACGATGAGTTCTGGGAGAGCATCCGCGACTTCCTCCGCCCGGTGATGGTGAGCATCCGCGAGTGCGAGAACGTCCTCCTCGAGGGCCCCACATTCCAGAATTCTCCGGCATGGAACATACATCCCCTGATGTGCACCAACGTTATCGTCAACGATATCGTCGTGCGCAACCCTGCCTACTCCCAGAACGGTGACGGCATCGACATTGAGTCCTGCGAGAACGTAATCCTCACCAATTCGTCATTCGACGTGGGGGACGACGGCATCTGTATCAAATCCGGCAAGGACGAGGACGGCCGCCGCAGGGCTATGCCTACCAGAAACCTGCTCATAGACAACTGCTTCGTCTATCACGGCCACGGAGGATTCGTAGTCGGCAGCGAGATGTCCGGAGGGGTCGAGAACATTGTGGTGTCCAACTGCCGCTTCCTCGGCACAGACGTAGGCCTGCGCTTCAAGAGCAAGAGAGGCCGCGGAGGGGTCGTCCGCAACATCTATATCAGGGACATCTACATGACCGACATCGTAACCGAGCCCCTTCTCTTCGACCTCTTCTACGGCAATATGTCCGCAGTAGACGCCATGAAGCAGGAGGGTGAATACAAAGAGCCGGAGGCCATGCCGGTGGACGAGACCACCCCTGAGTTCCGCGACATCTACATCGAGCGCGTGGTATGCAACGGCGCTGCCCGTGCCATGTACTTCAACGGCCTGCCCGAGATGCCCGTCTCCAACATCCACGTCACCGACTGCGTCATCACCGGCCGTACCGGTGCCCAGATCTGCTTCTCGAAAGACGTGACCCTCACCAACGTCACCATTCATCCTGAGGAGGGAGAACCTATAACCACCTATAAAGTAGAAAATTACGAATACATTGAATAATGACGGCGGCGCTGGCCGGACAGTTTGCGCCGACCTGCCCCAAACGCTATAACTGACCAACAGACCATGATAAAGACAGTACTCGGAAAACTAGTTCTTATTCTCACCGCTGCAGCCGCAGTCCTGTTGCTGACATCATCTGCGGAGCAGAAACGCAGCAGTTTCACGATTCATCTCATCGGCGACTCCACCATGGCCCCCAAGGACCTCAGCGGAGGCAACCCTGAGCGCGGCTGGGGCATGATGTTTCCCAACTTCCTGGATGACAGCGTAAAAGTCATCAACTACGCCCGCAACGGCCGCAGCACCAAGAGTTTTATGACTCTCGGACACTGGGCCGAAGTGGAAGCCAACCTACAGAAGGGCGACTACCTTTTCATCCAGTTCGGGCACAATGATTCCAAACAGTCCGACACTACCCGCTATGCAGCGGCATGGGGAGCGTATCAGGACAATCTGCGCCATTATATAAAGGTAGCCCGCGAGAAAGGCGCCGTCCCTATCCTCCTCACCCCCGTCTCCCGCAGATGGTTCAAGGCCGACACCCTTGACGAGACCTGTCTTGAGGACTATCCCCAGGCCATGAAACAGGTCGCCGAGCAGGAGAACGTCACCCTCCTCGACATCACAAAAGTCACCATGGACTGGCTCAAGAGCCTCGGTGACAGCGCATCGCGCGAATACTTCATGCATGTGGCGCCAGGCACCATACCCGCCATGCCTGAAGGCAAGACCGACAACACCCACACCAACGCCAAGGGCGCACGCAAGGTCGCAAGCCTCATCTGCGGGGAGATAGCCAGACAGATTCCCGAAATAGCCGCCCACTTCGTCCACTACGACATCGTGGTGGCCCAGGACGGCACCGGTGACTACTTCACCGTACAGGAAGCCATCGACGCCTGCCCCGACTACTCCCATGAGCAGATAACCAGAATCCTCATCCGCAATGGAGTCTACAACGGGATGGTGACCATTCCACACAACAAGTTCCGCCTCCACATCATCGGCGAGAGCGCCGACAGCACCATCATCTCCTGCGGTAAGTACGCAAGGCAGATGTGGCCCGGCAGGGACTTCAACGTAGGCACCTCCGGCAGCGCAGGCTTCTACATTCACTCCTCCTATGTGACCATTGAGAATCTTACGATACTCAATCCCGCCGGAGAGGGCAAGGAGATAGGTCAGGCCGTTGCGCTCTTCACCAACGGAGACCGACTTTTCTTCAAGAACTGCCGGATCATCGCCAACCAGGACACCATATACACATACGGCCGATGGAACAAGGAAGGAGGCCCCTGCCGCAACTATTTCCTGAACTGCTACATAGAGGGCACTACCGACTTCATCTTCGGTCCCTCCATCGCATACTTCGAGAACTGCACCATCCACAGCAAGAAAAACAGTTATGTCACCGCAGCCTCCACCCCTGAGGGCCAGAAATACGGTTACGTCTTCCACAACTGCCGCCTGACAGCAGCTGAGGGCGTCGACAAGGTCTACCTCGGACGCCCCTGGAGACCCTATGCCAACACCGTTTTCATCAACTGCGAGCTCGGCTCACACATCCACCCCGACGGCTGGAAGAGCTGGCCCCGTGAGCTGTATCCATCAGGTGAGGGTACCGCATTCTACGCAGAGTACGGCAATTACGGCCCAGGCGCCTCGCCTGAAACCCGCGTCAAGTGGTCTGTTCAGCTGACCAAAAAGCAGGCAGAGGAATACTCCTTTGAAAAGGTAATGCACCAGGACACCGACACCAAGGAATGGAATCCTGAAGACAACAGATAGGACAAACAGGCAAGGAAATATGAAAGAGCACATGATAAACTT